>JACCDV010231660.1_pt1 | contig 20831 bp, 15 predicted proteins | sample 7446131 | NCBI WGS metagenome assembly JACCDV01 (sample SAMN15323448, study PRJNA562643) | freshwater metagenome | isolation source: river surface water | place: USA:Blue River Watershed | collected 2017-08-17 | reverse complement strand
TATGTCACCCTTTTTAGCAGCAGCTATAACAATAAGCTTTAAATGGTATACATCAATTGTTGCCCCTTTAGATAAAAGCAATTGAACCATTTGTATGTCATCCTTTTCAGCAGCAGCTACAACAGCGGGCCCTAAATGGTATGTGTTGATTGATCCTGTGATCAAAAGCTCTGAGACAACTTCTATCTTACCCTCACTAGCATTCTTTATAAGCTGAATCCCAGAATTCAATTTATAAAGTATTGTATTCTTTCTAACATTAATACTTTCTGGATCTCTATCATATTGCGAACGTAATTCGCTGCAAATCTCAGATGTTAAACTAGTTATTTTTCCCTCTGTGATATAAAACGATTTTAATAAAAAATCGACACACTCAACATCTCCTTTACGTACATTTATCGATAGAAGTTCATAGATAGTATATATGGAAATAGGTAACTCACCCTTAGCAATATCATTGAAAAGAAATTGAACAATTTCTTTGTGGCCGTTTCCAGCAGCAGATTCAAGAGCAGACCGTAAAAGGTATGAATCGATTTCTCTCCCGTCTAAAATCAATTGAACCATTTCTATGTTACCATTTCCAGCAGCAGCTACAACAGCAGACTCTAAATGTCTTAAGTCGATTGTTCCCTCTTTTAAAAGCAATTGAACCATTTCTATGTTACCATTTCTAACAACAGATTCAAGAGCAGACCCTAAATCTCTTGAGTCGATTGTTCTCCCTTCTAAAAGTAATTGAACCATTGCTATGTGGCCATTTCTAATAGCAGATTCAAGAGCAATTAAATCACCGTAAATAAATCGATAGATATCAAAGTAGCCTTTTATGGCTTTAAGCTTGGCCATTCCTACTAATGAACTTCCAATTCCTTTAAAAACTTCAGAAAAGCTGTTGATTGCTTCAAATCCAGTAGCAGCAACCCTTTGCTCCAAGCTGTTTTCTTGAGATACGCTAGCATCTTGAGGTGAGGGATTCCCAACTGGAGCATTTGTTCTATGTGGATCAACGGTCATGTAAGCTACCTTTTAATCATTTAATATTATTATAACAAACTATTATTTTAATAATTTGAATTTATCTTATTAATTAAAATAATCACTAGGATTTATCGAATAGAGGGGTATATTTCTATAAGTACCAAAGAGTTATAACAGCATGTGACGGTATTAATTTAGCCCCCAAAAAAACAGTCTCAGACAACTAATTATTAAGGAATTATAGCAAGGAAAGCAAAAAGATGCTAAAAAAAAACGCTATTTAGGCTTTGAGCCTATTAAGCAAAAAGTAAAAATCGATTCGACTAGTTATTAAATCTTGACAGCTCCGGCGGCTTTAGTCGTGGGAGCTGTCAACGAAATAGAAGAGGTCAATTCACATCGTATCTGGTTTGGTCCATCGTAAGCTCAAGATTTTTAATAAACCGCTCTTCATTGGAAAGTGTTTCATCTCTAATATGTGGTGTATTATGCCCAAATGGAACATCTAAAAAGTTAAAACAGGTGTGTGCTTTACAGAAGTTTCCATCTATTCCTCGGATTTCAATCACTTGCGCAGGTAAAACGGTTTGGCCTGTTACACATTTCAAAAACCCTTTTATCCAAGTTGATTGCGGATCGGCAAACTCTTTTCTAATTTTATTTTTAAGCCATACTGTTTTTTCTTGAACATGAATATCGGTAGAATCACTAATTTTAAGTAACAACTGCTCAAGCGTCGGCCGTTTTCCTTGGACTTTTTCTACCATCTCATGAGGGTGTTGATCAAATGGAGAGGTATATTTCTATAAGTACCAAAGAGTTATAACAGTATGTGACGGTATTAAGTCAGAAGAACCCCCTAAAACAGTCTCAGGTAGCTGATATTCTGGGATTTACAATAAGGCAAGTAAAAAGAATCTGTAAAAATAGAGCTGCCTAGCAATAATAAGCTAACCCAAAGCTTAACGAAAGATATCATTAAGCTCATAGAAGAGCGCCATTTAAGCCAAGACACCCTTCTTACTTACCTTACATATACGATTTTATTTTGTGATTTTAAACTTTTTCTTTTAGTTATTCGGAGAAATTGGAATCGTTAAAATCGGCATTAATTGCTTAACTCCGCCTGCTTGTAGATTATATAATGTCAACAAAAGGGAGAATGTACGTTTGGAATTCACATCGTAATCTTCAATATAATACCAATATTTTTTATATTTCACAGCCAAGTAAGCCGTTGTTGGATAATTTTTAGATGTTTTAATCGTGATTAACTGCTTGATAATAGGGGCTAAGTCATCTCTACCGTCATCCCCAATATCTGTCATAATGGCAATTCTTTTTTTAAGATGCTCCTTGGGTAACTCAACGCCAAGGGAAAGATAATACATGCAAGAGAGTACAGATCTTGGCATTACGCCGATTTCACCATCGCTTTGAAACCCTAAGTTCATATCTAAAATGTAGTAACCTTTTGTGTTTTCAAGACCGCCCAACAAGTTAGATAAGTATTGAGCTTCTTGACTTCCTGAAGGAAAAAATAATTGTAACGATGTTGCTCTACCATCTCCGTTCGTTTTAATACCAACTTGAAGTTCATTTCTTTTTTGGAAGTGACGCATCAGTTTTGTAATTTCATAAAAGTCTTTGTATTCAGGATTGTCATTTGGAAACGGTCCAGAGGCAGCTGGGGCGTTATGCATCCCTCCAAAACTTTGGATTCCAAGTCTGAAAATCCGATCGATATCCCAACCTGAATAAATCATTTGCTGAATAATTGTTAAGTCAAGCGGTTGCAATAAAAGCTCGGCGAAAGCTTTCCCCTCAAGTGGTGAATAGACAATTGTCGGTGTAGATTTAAAATTAAAAGAACCGCCAACTGCAGTAGGATTTTTTTCGTTAAATCCCGGAAATAAAAACCGAACATTGCCATCAGCACCGTATGAAAATTGCGTTGTAATGTTGCTCACATTTAAAAAATAAGGGGTATCACAGTAACGCAATCTAACAAGATTTAGAAGAAGCTGTTCATTAGAGGTTGTTTGCATCGAGACGTTGTAAGCATTTCTTCCGCCTTCACCTTTTAAAGCGTAATTTGAAGAAACATTACATCCAGTAAAAGCAAAAAAAATTGAAACAGGTAGAATGTGGCGGATCTGATTAAAAAACATAAAAGTGACTCATTTCAAAAAAATCAAACCCAGTTATACAGATTTTTTTTTAAAATGAAATCAAATTTTAATTCGACACTATTTTTCGAAGGCGCGAAAAATCTACCCCTTCAACTTTCAATAAAAAACAGGAGATCAAATAAATTGCGATAAAAAATGAAATTCCTGAAAAGACTTCAAAAAATTGAACAAAAATATCTCTTGGGAAAAAAACATCTTTTGAAAATAAGAGTTTCGTAGCCGCTGAATCATAGAAGAAATAGTTGATTGCAAGGGTTGCTACGAATGCAAAAGATGCAGAAAATGCGATCTTGATAAATTCTTTTAAAGTGGTCCTGTCGACAAACACTCCGACCTTTTTTTTAAGGAAGTATACTAAAATCAACATATTGACATATGAGGCGATTGAAGTTGCATAGGCAACACTTGTGCAATCTAAAGAAAATAACGATACAAAAACGGCATTCAAGCTCAAGTTGACTAAAACAGATGCAATCGATGCAATCGTCGTAATTTTATAATCTTTTTGTGCATAAAATGCGGGTGCCAAAAGGATCACAAAACCCATTGGAATTAATCCTACCGCATAAGCCCAAAGGCATCGAGTTGTTTGAATCGTTGCGATTTGATCAAAACCCCCTCGCCCGTAAATGATATTGATAAACGTCCCCCCGATTACAAAACACATGCATGTAATAGGGACTAAAATAAAAAAAGTGCGATGAAGGGCTATTTTTAATGTGTGAACGAAATCTTGTGTTTGCCCCAATTTCATCAATCTAGACAATTGAGGAAGCATAACAGAAGATAAAGCGATTACAAAAACAGAAAGAGGGAGTTGTTGAACCCTAATTCCATAAGTTAGATAAGCTGGTCCTTCAAGGGAGGCTATCCTAGCGAATATCACATCAAAAGCATTATTGATCTGGGTAGCACCGACACCGATTACACCAGCTATAAGGGAAGAAAAAAGAGGCTTTAAATTTGTAGAAAAAATTTTGAATCCTCGATCTTCTTGAATCGGCTCAATCTGGTTTTGAATTTTTTTCACTTGAATATAAGTGAATGTAAATTGAGCGATAAAACCGATCAAGACACCGATTGATAAAAAAAACATCGCTTGCTTTTTGTCTAAATGCTTAGACATTAACATCACTAAGATCCAGCTCAAGTTAAAAACAACCGGGGCTATGCTTGTTTGAAAAAACTTTTTATAGCTTTGAAGCACCCCGCTATAAATCCCATAAAGACATATAAATAGAATTGAAGGAAACATGATTCCAGTCATATCGATGATATAAAGCGTGTCTTTTGAAAAATCCCCAAAAAAATGGGATAATAGGATTAAAGACTCAACCAATGCGATAATACCGACTAAAAGAGTGCTCATCGAGAGCGAAACACTTTTAAAAAACTGAAAGGCTTTAGGTTCTGATTCAACTTTAAGAGATTCAAAATGAGGAATAAAACCAGCAACTAAAGCCCCCTCTCCAAAAAGACGCCGTAATAAGTTGGCCATTCGATAAGCGACAATAAATGCTGCAACAATCGCATCAGCTCCAAAAAAATAAGCCATAGTCACATCACGTGCTAAGCCTGAAACTTTCGATAAAAAATTTCCCGACATGAATTGCCAAACAAGCTTAGACACTGTTTTAGAAAGAATCATAATTACCCTTTTTTCTGCTTACGCAAAGTGTGCCATTTTAAAGTGGTTCCTAAAATAATCAACAATGATCCCACAATCGACAAATAATCGGGAGTCTTTTTAAAGATTAGAAGGTCGAAAAAAAATGCAAATAAAACAGCTAAATTCATCAAAGGAGCTAAAACATGAGGTTTAATATGCGTATAAGCTACTCCTCTAAAATATTGATTTAACGTCGTGCATATCCCAATCAAAAAAACATATACCCATTCACGAAGAGATTGCTGAGTTAATTCGGTCCACCCCATGTGTAAATGATCGGAAAAAAAGATCAACAGCACTGTAAACGTCATGATTGATGCGCTCCAGAAAACAAAAAAAATATTTTCATCCATTCCCCTTTCTTGCACGTTTTCCCCATATATAGATTGAGAAAAAGCAAGGAATACACCCGATAAAAGTCCCACCAAGCTAGAATACATAAAAAGAGTTTGATCAGGTTGGATCACTAAAATGACCCCGATTACGGAAACTACAATCGATTTTGAAACAATTTTTATCGATTGATCCTTAAATAAATATTTTGAAACTAATGGAATAAATATTGGAGCAGTATTTAAGAGCATAACTGCATTCAAAAGAGAGCTTTTAGTGAGATAAAAAAAATAACAATATTGAGATAAAATTAAAAAAACAGCCCGCATCAAATGCCCTTTCAAATGAGCTCCTTTAATGCTTTGTTGTAATAAAACTTTTTTAAAAGTTCCAAGATACCAAAAAAGAGGGATGCAAATCAAAAGCGGAACCAAAAATCTCACAAGCACTAAAAATGGGATAGAAAGACGAGCAGCAGATAATTTGACAAATAACCCCAGCATTGCAGAAGTTAAGGAAGCGATCGAAATATAGACCATCCCTTTTTCTGTTTCTAAACCCATGAAAATCCTAAAATTAAAATAATTCCTAAAGACATAATAAATATTTTAATTTACAGTTTAGGTAAAGAGATTCTCTTTTTGACTTTTAAAGAAGATTCAAGATATAATTCTTAGAATTTTATCCATACGAGTGAATAACGCATGAGTTTAAGTGCAACGCAAACATATGGAAAGTGGCGACAACGCCTATGGCCTTTCCAATCTTTTGAACTCAAAAAAATGCTCCCATTAATTCTTATAAAATTCTTAGCCTCTCTTAATTATTGTATTCTTACCTCTCTTAAATCCACTTTAGTCGTTAATTCCAAAGGCGCTGGCGCCGAAGTGATCCCGGTCTTAAAAGGCTGGTTTGTCCTTCCCTGTGCCATCCTCATTACACTTCTTTATTCAAAGTTGTCGAATGTCATGAAAAGGACAACCCTTTTCTATACATTCTTAGGTGGATTTGTTTTAACAGTATTTATATGTGGGTTTATCCTATACCCTAATATAGACACTTATTCTCCACATGCGACAGCCGATCAACTCAGTCATTTTTTTCAAGGAAAATTTAGCCATTGGGTCGCAGTTTACCGCAACTGGATCCCATCTTTAATTTTTATTACAGCCGAACTTTGGGGCAGTGTCATCATCCTTCTTTTATTCTGGGGATTTGCAAATCAAATCACAACCGTTGATGAGGCCAAAAAATCATATACGATTTATGTCGTCGGTGGAGATGTTGGAACAATTCTCACTGGTCCTTTAATCCACTTTATAACAACTCAATTAGCCCCCTCAAATTTCACTTTAACCGTCCAACTTTTGTCCCTTATTATCGTTGGAGTGGGTGGGCTTATCATGGGGATTTACTGGTGGACAAACAAATACGTTTTAACCGACAGCCGATTTTCTTTTCCTAAATCGCTCGATATGAATGAAAAACCAAAGCAAAAACCCGGGTTGATGCAAAGTTTAAAACACATAGCGAAATCAAAATACCTATTCCATATCGCCGTTCTTGTAATTGGCTATGGATTAGCAGTTAATATCGTAGAAGTCACCTATCTAGCCAATTTAAAAGCATTATACCCAAATCACAACGATTACTTAAGTTTCTACGGCAACGTCTTATCGATCGTTGGAATAACCTCGTTGATTGTTTCTCTCTTTGTCTGCGGAGGAGTTATCCGTACTTTAGGATGGCATTTCACAGCTCAGATATCTCCTTGGGTTATCGGGATAACCGGCGTTGGATTCTTTTTAATGGTTTTAAATCAAAAATCGCTGACCCCTTTCTTTAATCAATTCGGAGTAAATGGACTTTTGATTATCGTTCTCTTTGGAGCTTTTCAAAATATCGCTTCTAAAGTCGCCAAATACTCATTTTTTGATCCAACTAAAGAAATGGCTTATATTCCTTTAGATGAAGATGAAAAAGTTAAAGGAAAAGCAGCGATTGATGTCGTAGGATCTAGACTTGGCAAATCTGGATCTTCTTGGATTCAAGTCGGTTTAATCGACCTCATCGGAACAAGCTCGGTATTAAATATTACGCAATACCTCATCCCGATTGTCATTGCCACTGTAATTTTATGGTCTTACTCCGTAAAGCAACTAGGTAAAATATTTGAAGAATCTAAAGAACCTGCATCATCACTCACTTAAAATTAGCTCTTTTAACCCCTCGATCCAAGCTGGATGATCATTCAAGCTTGGAACGAGGTCAAACTTTTGTCCCCCCAAATTGATAAAATCATGGCGATATTCAATCGCAATTTCAGAAAGAGTCTCAATGCAATCTGCAACAAATGCAGGACAGGCAACTAAGATTTTTTTCTTACCCTTTTGTAAAAGAGATTTAGCTGTATCAAAAGTATAAGGCATAATCCAAGGGTCTTTTCCTAATCTCGATTGAAAAGTAATACTTACATTTTGTGGATCAAAATCGATCTTTTGCATGATGGATTGCGCTGTCTGATAACATTGTTTTCGATAACATCCATTATTTTCTTTTCTTTCGCAGCAAGATTGGGAAGATAAACACCCTTGATCTATCTTTTTTAAATGCCTAATAGGGAGACCATGGAAACTTAAAAGAAGATGATCATAATCAGCAAGATCAAATTGATTGATATTGTCTACATAAGCTTGAATCATTTTTCCCTGAGTTTCAAAATGGGTAACAATTTTGAATGGTGGAAAAAAAGGTCTTTTTTTAATCGCTTGTATGATCTTTTTAATAATTGAGCCTGTCGTAGCTTCTGCATACTGAGGGAATAAGGGGATAAAAACGATTTTTTTTACATTTTTTTTTAGAAGAAGATCGATTTGTTCTTCGATTTTTAGTTCTTGGTAACGCATAGCCAACTCAACTAAAAATTCTGATCCTAACGCTTCTTCCAACTTGGTTTTCAATAAATGACCATAAACCATTAAAGGAGACCCCTCTTCTCTCCAAATCTTTTGATATAATTTAGCACTTTCTTGATATCGTTTAGGAATGATAATGCCTCTAACCAAAATTTGGCGCAAAAGCCATGGGACATCAACAACTAAGGGATCTAATAAAAATTCGGTTAGATAATTTTTAACATCTTTTGGTTGATACGATTTAGGCGTTCCTAAATTAATCAGTAATACACCTGTTTTCATAAATTACCCTCTGTTTTTTCAAATATTAATTGATGATTTTTTTGAAAGATCATATTGTCAAAACTGTAACAATAGTGACAAGGATCTTTATGCGTCATCTTATTCCTTTTTTAGGACTTATCGGTTTAATTTCAAATTTGCACAGCTCAGATCCGGAAATGGGCTCACCATGGTTCACAGGACCTCTTTTAACCCCTTCTCCACATGTTGTCACTGTAGGTCATGTGAATTTCGAACCATACGTTTTTTACACTCATTCCAACTCCCGCTATAATAACAAAGGAAATAAAGAATCGGTCCCGACAACTCTTGTGTGGAATGAAGTTTTTTCATTGCAAGTAGGGATTACAGATCGAATGGAGTTCGATATCAACCCGACAGTTTTTACAACGACAAGAAAAGGTCAAACTTATTCCGCTATGGGAGACACTCTTGCTGTTTTAGGCTTTCAAGCTTATGCAGATCCAAAAACTTATTTTCCAGATGTCAAACTTTCTCTTAGGGTGTTATTTCCGACAGGAAAATATCATCGCCTTATCCCGGAAGCTTATTCAGCTGATGCAACCGGGGGAGGTGCTTATACGACAAGTTTTGCAATTTGCCTTGGAAAAACTTACAAGCTTTACGGTTCTCACTACCTCAACACGAGACTATTTTTTTCTTATGCCTATTCTTTTCCCGTCCATGTAGAAGGATTTAGCATCTACGGCGGCGGATATGGAACATATGGTGAAGTATCTCCCGGGAACGCTTTTTTCTCTGCACTTGGTTTAGAGTACAACTTAACGCGCAATTGGGCTTTAGCTATCGATTTTACTTATCTTAATGAAGGTAAAACAACTTTTCAAGGGGATGCAGGATTTTTAACTCCACCAAAAGACCCTATTCAAATTCCATCAAGCTTAGGTTCTAATGCAAGCTATCTTTGGACGATTGCACCTGCTATTGAGTACAACTTTAACACGAATTGGGGGATCATCGTTGGGCCAGTATTTACGATCGCTGGAAAAAATAGCGCTGATTTATTGAGTCTAGTCGGCGCTGTTAACATGTTTTATTAATCGAATGAATACGCGTTTATTTCGTTTATTAACTGCCAAAGGTCTTAAAAGCTGGGAAAATCTTGCAGCTAAATTTCTATCAGAAACTTCAAGGGTTTATTGCTATAAACCCCCTACTGATGCTTCCAATATCAAAATCGAAAAGAATCTTTTAGAGGCGTTTCAAATCAAGTACAACTATTTTTCTACTTCCAATCCATTAGTTGGCCATGTTTCTAACCAGATCGAAGATATCGAACTTACCCAAAAACTTTTGATCGATGCCTACCAGGTGTTTCAAGATCCATTTACACTTGAGCAAGTCACGGGCGAAATTTTAGCTAAAGTATTAGCTTATCGCGCTTTAAAAAAAGGGATGATCTTATATATCCCATGGGTGATCGACAATAAAACCGACCTAATCCCATGTGAAGTTGATAGAGTTTTCGACCTTTGGAGATCGATGCGCGCTTTTGGAATACGCCCTTTAGACCATCGCCACACCAATTTACTTTTATTTCGGGGAACAGATCTCTCTTTGCTAACCAAAAGCTCCCGTATCTCGATTTTAAGTAATTTTGATCCCCAAGGCCCCGGTTATTCCATTTATATGTATTCCAAAGCTAGAATCAGAGACTGGATGAAAAAGACAACTCAGAAAAACCATAAGCTGAAAACTATTGGTTACAGTCTTGGGGGCGCTTTAGCAACTTATATCTTAACTTCTGAACCAGAATTTTTTAGTGAAAATTCAACATCGCTTCTATTTCATCAACCAGGCCTTACTGAACCGATGTTTGAAAAATTTATCAAAATTCAAAAAGAGTACGGCTTTGGCGTAAGATCATTTGTAGGAGAGGGAGACCCTGTTTCTAAATTTGGGTATTTATTCTGTGATACTATCGGCCTTCGAATTCCTGAAAAAATATTAACCCCATTTGAAGCTCATACACAGCTTTTTTGTTCTTTAAAAAATATTGAGGCCAGAAGAATAGAATTAGAAGAAGAAAACAACTGTGAATCGAGAAAATTTTACTCAAATTTACACAGCAAAACTTCCCGCATCCTTTATAAACTTGGTGTTAAGCATTTTTTGCCTTGAAACCAGACCAGAATTCTTTGATCCAATCCATGAGAAGACTGTCCATCCATCTAAAACCGTAAGTTTTCCCTGGCATTCCAATAAATCCTAAATGACCCCCTCGATCTGTTTTATACACTTCGACATGAGGCGGTAGCTCTACCTCTTCAATATCATGAGGATTAATAATTGGATCGTCGATTGCGAATAAAATTTTACAAGGGACGTGAATTTTAGGGATCAAGTGCAACGAGCTGCACTGTTTATAATATTCAAATGCACTCGTAAATCCTATTCTTGGGGCTACAAATAACTCATCAAAATCGAGCATCGTCATCTCTTTTGGAAAATCAAACGGTTCAACATCAGGGAATTTCTTTTCGATATATTTGATATTTTCAGACAGCAATTTCACAAAATATCGTTCGAATAATTTATTATTGGGATGGCTAATCAAGCGCATGCTTGACACAAGCTTCACCGGCGGGCTAACGGCAAAAACTTGTTCGATTAAATGGGGTGCGCTCTTTTCTAATTCACCAGTCATTTTTAAAACAATATGCCCTCCCAATGAGAATCCTATCAGAACAATAGGAGAATGAGGGGTTTTTCTTTTGATATGGCGAATCACCTGTAAAATATCGTCACTTGAGCCGCAATGGTAAAATTTTTTAGCTAATCCTTTCCCACTCCCACATCCCCTCATATTCAAACGAATAGATCTAAATCCCTGTTTTAAAACACGTTTAGTCATCCGAATCAAGTATGGAGATTTATGTGAACCACAAAGCCCATGTAAAAATACAACTGTAAGATCTTTCTCTTTCCAATCTTTAGGGGTGGCTACTTCCATCGCCATCATATCTCCATCAGGCAAAGGAACTACTTCAGTTTTAGAACCAGGGATGCGATGAAAATTGAAATATGAACCGACTATAGTTTGAGTTAAGGAATTTTCCATCAAAGGGAATGGTTCAAAATGCTCTTTTTTCTTCATAAACCCTAATTAGAAATTGATTAATACCCTAACCCTCCTTTTAAAAAAAAAACAGTAATTTTACCAGCAATTAATCCGCTTATCAAAGATAAAACTTTGAATCTAATAGTGGATCGGCTTAGAAATCGCCGCCATAACCGCTTCCTTAACTGCTTCAACTAAAGTTGGATGTGCATGAGGGATGTGCTCATAATCCTTAATTTTAATCTTTTGATCGATTAAAACAATCAAAGGTTGAATTAACTCTCCCGCATGCGCTGCTAAAAGATGCGCGCCCAATAAATATCCATTTTCGTGCACAATTAACTTTATAAAGCCTGTATCTACCATGGAAGCTTTAGCTCTTGAATTGGCCTTCATAGGAAATTGAACTGTTTTAAAAGGCAATTTCATCTCTTGAGCTTCTTGCTCAGTTAAACCGCAAGCTGCAACTTCTGGGTCTGTATAAATTACATTTGGAATTGCTATTAGATTCAGTTGAACTTTCAATCCCGCTAAGTGAGAAACGACAGCAACCCCTTCATCTGACGCTTTATGCGCTAACATCGGCTGTCCGACAACGTCACCAATAGCAAAAATGTGAGGTTTAGATGTTTGATATCGATTATTTACCTGAATAAACCCTTTTGAATCTAATGGAATTTGAATATTCTCTAATCCCAAATTTTGGGTGTTCGGCTTCCTTCCAACACAAACTAAAAGAGAATCAAATTCCTCTTCAAATTTTGCCCCTTGCTTTTCATAAGTCACTAGAATCGAATCTGATTTTTTATCTGCTTTTAGCACTTTTGAACTCAAATGAAATTGAATACCCTGTTCTTCTAAAACTTTTTGAAATGCTTTAGAAATTTCCAAGTCGCACATCGGAACAATTTTATCTAAAAACTCAATGATTGTCACTTTAGACCCTAGCCTTGCATAAACAGAGCCTAATTCTACTCCAATCACTCCTGCTCCAACTACTCCCATAGTTTTAGGGACTGATTCTAGCTTTAAAGCACCCGTTGATGAGAGGATCACTCTTTCATCAAAAGGTAAAAAAGGCAATTCCATCGGCGTTGAACCCGTAGCAATAATTGCATTTTTGAACGAAATTTTTTGTCCATCAGTCAAAGTAATTTCATGATCTTGTGTAAATGTGGCAGTTCCTTGAAAAACTTGAACTTTATTTTTTTTCATGAGGGCTGTAAGTCCCCCTCTAAAGCCTGAAACTACTCCATCTTTTCTTTTTTGCATTTCGCTAAAATTAAAGGAAAGATGCTCAAAATAAATCCCATGTGATTTGAGGTGATGCTGGGCATGATAAAAATGTTCGGAAGATTGAAGCAATGATTTAGATGGAATGCAACCGACATTAAGACACGTCCCTCCTAAAAAGGGGTCTTTTTCAATTAATGCTGTTTTAAATCCAAGCTGACCCGCTTTAATCGCAGCTACATAGCCGCCTGGCCCTGATCCGATGATCACGATTTCAAAATCCATTTTGTTGTCACTCTCTAGGTAGTTAAAAATCCAATAATAATCGATGAGGATCTTCAATCGCCTGTTTCACATGCACTAAAAATCCAACAGCTTCTTTACCGTCTATAATGCGGTGATCGTAGCTTAAAGCCAAATACATCATCGGGCGCACTACAACTTGATCTCCAATAGCGACTGGTCTTTTTTGTATGGTATGCATCCCTAAAATCGCACTCTGAGGCGGATTGATTATTGGCGTGGATAATAAAGATCCAAAAACACCGCCATTAGTGATTGTAAATGTACCTCCCTGCAAATCGGCAATCGACAACCTCCCCTCTCTACCTTTTTTAGAGAGATTAGCAATCTCTTGTTCAATTTGAGCAAAAGTGAGATTTTCAGCACCCCGAATCACAGGAACCATCAATCCCTTATCTGTAGAAACAGCAACAGAGATATCCATCGTCGAAAATGTTACAATATCTTCTCCATCGATATAAGCATTGACTAATGGAAAGGCTTTTAAAGCACTGGCACACGCTTTTACAAAAAAAGACATGAATCCCAGTTTGACTCCATATTTTTTAACAAACTCATCTTGCTCTTTTTGCCTAATTTCCATTACTTGTGACATATCAGCTTCGTTAAAAGTGGTTAACATGGCTGTTTGATTTTTTACTTCTACAAGCTTTTTGGCAATTGTCTTCCGAAGCGCAGACATCTTTTTTCGTTCACCAGATTGCATAGGTTTTATCACCTGCACTGTCTCAGTTTTGGGCTCAATCGATTTTTTATCTCCAAGAGAATTCAAATAAGTTTGATGATCGATCCGAATTGGGTCTTTAGAGGGTTTTTCGACAGGTTTTACAGGTTGTACCAACTTAGGCTTTTCTTCTTGAGCTTCTTTTGCAGATGGATCGATAAATCCCACTTTTTGTCCAATTTTCACCCTTTCTTCTATCTCAATCGATAGAGTTAACTTGCCAGTTTCAGGCGCGACAATCGCAGCGTTGATTTTATCTGTTTCCAATTCGACAATCTCTTCATCTTTTTCAACAAAGTCTCCCGATCGTTTTATAATTTTGACTACAACTGCTTCAGAAACAGACTCGCCAAAAGAAGGGACAGTAATCTCTATACTCATTTAAGCCTCAATGATAGCTTTTATCAAAAGCTCTTGTTCAAATTGATGTAATAATGAAGATCCTGCAGCAGTAGATGCAGATTCTTTTCTCGCTATAAGGATAATTTCTTGGGTCTGAACCAATTTCTCAAAAGAATCTTTTAAAATGCGAATTGCCCCCATATTAATAGGCTCTTCTTGCGCTAACACAATCTTTTTTGATTTTGGATACCGTTTTATGATCGCTTTTAATTGCATTTCATTCATCGGATAGAGTTTTTCAATCCGAATCAAAGCCGATTTTTTTAAATGAGTCTCTTTTAAAGGAATAAGCTCATAAACTAATTTTCCGATTGTGAAAATAAGTTGTTCAACATTGTCTGGGTCTACGTTTAAATCATCGACAAAATCCATAAAACCCGATTCAGTTAAATCAGACAATTTAGCAAAAGTTTCTTTTTGTCGTAAAAGAGCTTTGGGGGAAAATACGATCATCGGGGTTTTATGCTTTTTCAAAGCTTGATGCCTTAATAAATGAAACATTTGAGATGCTAAGGTCGGATAGATCAGCTCTATGTTATTTTGTGCAGCAAGCTGCATAAAACGTTCAATTCGAGCAGATGAGTGTTCTGGGCCCATCCCCTCATAACCATGAGGTAAAAGTAAAACAAGCGACGATTCCTCAGTCCATTTTTGATAACTTGAAACTAAAAATTGATCGATGATGACTTGAGCGCAATTTGCAAAATCGCCAAATTGCGCTTCCCAAATGACAAGAGTTTGAGGTTGTTCTACTGAAAATCCGTATTCATACCCCATCGCAGCATATTCAGACAAAAACGAATTATAAACAGTGATCATAGCTTGAGAATCTTGCAAGTGATTGAGTTGGTAATAAAGATTTTCATTCACTTGATCGATTAAAACTGCATGACGATGGGAAAATGTCCCTCTTCGGGAATCCTCACCTACGATCCTGATGGGAGTCTTTTGTAAAAGTAAAGAAGCGTAAGCCATCTGTTCACAAATGGCAAAATCTAAAGTGGGATTTTCAAAAGATTTCTGAAAATTTTCCAATCTTTCTTGAATCATCTTTTTTAGTTTTGGGTGAACTGTAAATCCTTCCGGAATTGAAGATATTTTATTGATAATCTGCTCGAGTATTTTAATATCGCACTGAGTAGAAATGACGGGTGGGAAAGGCTCATTTTTATGGATAGTTTCCTCTTTCAAGACAACATTTTCCACGTTTTTATGTGCTGTTTGCAAAATCGCTTTAAATTCCTCTTCCAACTGTTTTTTTTCTTCATTAGATAAAATGTTCTCTTGGATCAATTTTGAAGAATAAATTTTGAAAATAGAATCTTTTTTACTGATATCTTCATACATTTTTGGAGAAGTAAATCGAGGCTCATCTGTTTCATTATGACCGTACTTGCGATAGCAGTTGTAATCGATAAAAACTGATGTTTTGAATTTTTGACGAATTTCACATGCAAGGCGCGCTACTTTAGCGCACATTTCCACATCTTCACCATTGACGTGAAAAACGGGGAGGTTAAAAGCTTTGGCGATATCAGTACAATATAAAGTAGAACGTCCTTCTTCGCTTTTAGCGGTAAAACCAATCTGATTATTAATTACAAGGTGGATTACCCCTCCGTTTTGAAAACCGTCAAGACCATCCATTTGCATAGTTTCATAAACGATCCCTTGACCAGAAACAGCTGCATCCCCGTGAATGATCAATGGAACAACCCGAGCTAAATCCCCTATCTCAAGTTGTTTAGCCCTTGCCCTTCCCAACACGACGGGGTTGACAGCTTCTAAATGAGAAGGATTGGGACATAAGGTGAGTTTTAAAGATCCTTCTTGAGATTTATACCCTTTATGATATTTCACATCGCCGCTTAAACCTTCTTGAAATTGTTTTGATTTCGGTTCGAACTCGGAAAATATTTCCTCATACGGTTTATGCAAGATGTTGGCTAAAACATTTAATCGTCCTCGATGTGCCATGCCTATTACGAGTTCTTCTACAGAGAACTGTTGTAAATGCTGGATCATTTCTTGCATCAATGGAATAAAGCTTTCTCCTCCTTCAATCGAAAATCTCTTTTGACCCGGATAACGCAATTGTATAAAAGCTTCAAAAGCTTCAGCTCGATTTAAAGATTTGAGAATTTGTTTTTTTTCTTCTGGTGACAAAGGGTGAACCCATTTTTTTTCAATCGTTTCAAAAACAAACGATTGAAGTTCAGGCTGAGCAGGAATATCACATTCAACTCCGATAGACCCTGAATAAATCTGAATTAAAATGGCTTCTATTTCCTGAAGTTTCGCTGCTTTTTTTTTCATCAATCCACAAGTAGGGAATTCTCTTTCAAGATCTTCGTTGGTGAATCCAAAATTTTTTAAAGCAAGATGATCGATAGGGTCTCTTCTATTGGATGCAATTGGATTCAAATTGGCTTTCAGATGCCCAAATCTTCTATAACCTTGTATTAACTTTTCGATGCGAGTGATATCAGAATCCCCACCACTCTTATGGCCTTGAAAAAGCAATCCTTTAAAAAAATCGTGAAAAGAAGGATCCACACTTTTAGGGTCTTTTAAATAATTTTGATACAACCGCTCAATTTCTTCCGCATTCGAAAAATTGACAAAAGCTAACTCAAATTGATCCATAAGCTCATTTAAAAATTTTATTTTATCGATAACATGGTTGAATCGCTTTAGTCAAGCGATAGGAAAGAAAGTTTAATTCAATTTGAAAAAATATTAAAAAGCTTTAAAATCTTTTAATCAGTTTCAAAAAAACAAAAATTCCCAAGAAAAAGAGCATTCAATGAAAAGCGAAAGACTGAAAAAATTGGAAGTTGAGCTCCAAGACTTACAACAATGGCTAAAATTAGGCCTCGTTCCCAAAAAAGACCTGGAAAAACATCGATGTGAAATCGATCATTTAAATTCCAAAATCGATGAAGAAAAAGAAAGGCTTCGTCATTTAAAAGAAAGCGGGGAAAGTGAAGAATACACAATGCCCAAACGCTCCCCTCAATCTAAGCAACCTTATCAAGAAGCTCATTCGATTCCTGATATCGATTTAGAAGATGAAGATTATGAAGAAGGCAGCTTTAATTTAGACTCTGAAACTTATGATATGGACGCTTCATCTCTTTTCGATATGGAAGATGGGGGTGAAGAAGGGTCTGATAGTGAGGAAGAGGAAGATGAAGATCCTTTTTCAGATAAAAGTCGCTGGAAACGTGGGATTCTGGAAGATCCAGAAGCAAACGAATGGTAACATCCCCTTTTAGCCTTTATATTCACATTCCTTTTTGCTCAAAAAAATGCCCTTATTGCCATTTTTTTGTAACAAGCTCTAAAACTAAAGATGAGCCCCGGTTTATCGAGGCTCTTCTCAAAGAGTGGAAATTAAGATTTAAATCAAAAAAAGAAGATGTAATAACCCTTTATTTTGGCGGAGGAACGCCAACGGAACTTTCAACGGAGGGTCTCTCATTTTTGATTTCAACTTTTAAAAAAGAGCACCCAAATTTAAAAGAAATCACCGTTGAAGCAAACCCTGAATCTGTTTCAAAAGAAAAAATTGAAGCGTTAAAAAATGCAGGTTGCAATCGAATCAGCTTAGGGGTTCAATCTTTTGAAAATAACGAACTGATTTCTCTTAAACGGCAACACCATCAAAATAGAGCTATTGAAGCCATTTTTGAAATCAAAGCTGCTGGGATAGACAACATCTCAATAGATTTGATGTATGATATTCCTCATCAGTCTTTAAAGAGCTTTATAAATACGCTGCAAGTCATCCCTCGATTGCCGATCACCCATCTTTCTCTTTACAATCTCGTGATCGAAGAAAATACCCCTTTTAAACGAATAGAGAAAGAATTGAAAAAAAAACTACCTCCAGAAGATGAATCGCATGCGATGTTAAAATCTGCTATCGAGCATCTCGAGCAAGCAGGGTTTCGACGTTATGAGATATCTGCTTTCTGCAAGCCTGGGTTCGAGTCGATTCACAACTCAGGTTATTGGGAATCTAGACCTTTTTTAGGACTAGGTCCATCTGCTTTTTCAGATGATACCCAGACACGCTCTCAAAATGTGTGCAATTTACAACAATATTATGAGTTGGTTGAGAACTTTAAAGAACCGATTGGGTTCAGCGAGTGTTTGAGCCCTTACAATCGCTTTAAAGAACGTTTTATTGTTCGTTTAAGAATGTTTAAATGGCTAAATATCGATCATTTTATACAAATACACGGGCAACCTGACAACTGTTTTTTCAACCAGATTGAAGATTTAGAGAAGAGCGGTTGGATCTTTCGCAATCAAAATGAGATCATTTTGACTGCGAAAGGTGCCGACTTTTTTGAAGATCTGGCGGTTTCTCTTGTTTAACGTTTAAAGACCGTGCAATTGATTATAAAAATCGCGCATAGCAGCCTCTGTTCCGAATTCAATCTCCCCTTTTCCATCGACGTTATAACGAGCGCCATTTTTAATATCATTAGCCGGCCACCAGAACGGCTCTCCAAATTGAGCATCGATTCCGAGTGATTTAAGCTGTTTTAACATCTCTTCATACATCAACGCGGCAGATCGCCCCCTTGATGTTGGATCAACGGGATAATCTTTATATCCCGCTGAAGCGGAAGGTTTCTCATATGGCACTCCATCGTCAAATCCAATATGAATTTTATTCATATTTTCTATTCCGATGACATCGATCCACTGTTTTAATCCCCATGTTGGATCATTTGCATCGACATAGTATTGGGTATCAGAGTAAAGCATCAAATTCAATCCATCAAAATAGTCTGAAAAGGTTTTATTTCCAAACTCATCTTGGAAGAATGGTGCAAAAATATCTTTACCCCATAAATTGACATCGCCCATTGAAGTTAGGAAGATTTTTTTACCTTGAGGCTCCAAAAGTGTATGCAAAGTTTTAAGATACTCTTTCACAAGATCAACACCCTGCCCCATGAATTGTTGAGCTCCCCCAACTTCTAAATCTAAATCGATTGCATCAAACCCAAATTTCTGCATAAACGCAGACATAATGACTGCCTGATCATGCGGATCCTCTCCGTTTGGAGAAATATTCATTCCATCTCCGAACAATCCCCCAAAAGATAAATTAACAGAAACACCTTGAGCATGTGCTTCTTGTGTAAATAAAGAAATTAAATCGGCATTTCCACCCAGATACTGTTGAGAAAATTTCATAATTTGTCCAATGGTGTCAGTAGAAGCGATCTGGGACAAATTCCCTTCAAGTAAATTCTTCACATCAGCCAATTGGCCAAATGCCAAATACACCTCGTTGATTCCCGATGCTTTTAGCTGTGCGAACAGGCTATCGAAATACTTTTTCAATCCCAATTCGTCGATAGATGGGGGGTCAGTAGACCAGTCGATAAAAGTAAATAGAGCATTTTGGATCAGACCAAAGTCTAAATAACTTGAAATACCTTCTTGGGGTTTAGGAGTTGGGAATAACCCTTTTAATACTTCTACTGATTTTTCTATAGAATCAAGATTGATCTGATTAAAATCTTTTGCAATTTTATCAATACTATTTTGATAATTTGGAAACTGTTTAGAAGCATCATTGATCGACGATTTAATTTGATTCAAAAGGGTGTTGAGATCTTGATCTTCAGTTTTATTTCTCATCTCTCCTAAGAGTGCGTTCATTTGAGATAATTTTGAATCTAATTCTGTTTTAAAATTATTCATTGCGACATTTTGCTGTTGAACTTTATCAAGAGCACTTTTAGCTGCTTGAATTTGGGAAAGTAAATTTTCTATTTCTTTTTTATGTTCTTTATAAAATTCGGGATTGGATTGAAATCCATTTAATTGTTTTTCTAATGAAGCGATAAGCGATTTAAGATTTGATTCTTTAAACTCTAAATCAGATTGTAATTTTTCTAACGCTTCTAACTGCTGTTTGAAATATTGAACTCTTTCATTAGCTTCATTAAATTGAGGGGATAAAGATCGATTAGGATAGTGGGCTAAGCTTGAAGCGTCATCGATTAAAGCCTGCAATTTTTTTAAGACCTCGTCGGAAAAATTTCCTTTGGCAACTAAAGCTTGAGCTTCTAGATAATCTTTTTTTAACTGTTCTACAGCCGCTTGGTAATCCGCTTGCGTAGGGTACTCTCTTTGATTATTGACAAGTTCTGATAAACACTGATTCCAAATATAATCTGGCACAGACTCTGGCTTGCAGGGTAACCCACCTGAAAAACTTTGACTATAGGAACTAGTTGAATTTTGAATAGAATTGTTATTAATTAATCGATCCATAATAACCTTATTATTATAATACTTTTACAATATAATTATAACATAGGCTGGTTCTAATTATAAATCTTAATTATTTCCTGTACGCGTTATTTTAAAATGTCACCTTTTAGTTAAGTAGAAATGTCACCTTTGTTAATACCAAAGAATATTAACAAACGGGGTTGATCAAATGGAGAGGTGTATTTCTATGAGTACCAAAGAGTTAGAACGGCATGAATACTGCATTAAGTTGGAAAAAAAACTTATAAAACAGTCTCAGGTAGCTGATATTCTAGGAGTTACGGTAAGGCAGGTAAAAAGAATCTATAAAAATTACAAAAATCATGGCCCAAAAGGACTTATTTCTAAAAAAAGAGGGTTGCCTAGCAATAATAAGCTGCCCCAAAGCTTAATGAAAGAGGTCATT
>JACCDV010952933.1_pt1 | contig 20842 bp, 17 predicted proteins | sample 7446131 | NCBI WGS metagenome assembly JACCDV01 (sample SAMN15323448, study PRJNA562643) | freshwater metagenome | isolation source: river surface water | place: USA:Blue River Watershed | collected 2017-08-17 | reverse complement strand
GTCGATGTCACCCCACTGCTGGTGCGCTTCCTTCGTCGTGAGGCTATCCACGATCATCAGGGTGATTTTAAGATGGGCTTCGCGGAAGTTGGTCTTCTTCGCGTCTTGATAGGCGAAGCGGAGGAAGTCGCGAATCCGCCAGGACGTCGCACCGAGGCGGGCGACCAGCGCCTCTTTGGTCTGCTCGGTGAGGCTGGCGTAGCGACATTGATGCCGGAAGGTATGGTGGAGCAGGGCGGTCTTTTCCCATTGGATGTACAGGGCCTCCGGGCTGATTTCCGGTCGGTTCAGCATGGCGATCAGTCTATCGGCCTCAAGGGCCGCCGCTTTGAGTAGGTCCTCGCTGACCGTGTAGTTGATCAGCCGGTGGGGCTTCATGCCATCCATCCAGTCGTTAGGTTGTTTGCCCAGTTCTTTGGCGAACACCTTGTTGAAATCGGGTCTGCCGGGTTTGGATTCATTGGGGAGTTCGTCTCGGCTGTTTTCGTCGCGGTGCATAGGGCGGCCCGAGATGACCGCCGCTTCCCGCCAATCAAGCCGTTTTTCCCGGCCGCAATTCCTCCTTACGTAGTAAGGAGAAAAATTCAGACCCAGTTGTAGTTACCCATTCTCAGGTCCCGGGTCTCAGCCATCAGGTCCCGGGTTCAGGTCTTCAGCACCAGGTCAAGGTTCAGGCCCGCACCCGTACCCGAACCTGAAGACCCGTACCTGATACCCGACTGCCGAGACCTGAGACCCGAAGATGTATCCCCCCAGCTAACATTCCGGTCTCCCTCTGCTGCTCCCTTTGAGCGATGCCTCTCCCCGAGGTATGGACGCGTCGGCGACGCGTCCGCCGCGAACCCCCGGTCGCGACACCGTCGCGCCACTACCAACGATGATCCTGTCTACTCCCCCTTTTGGGTGAGCGTCCCTACCTCGGGATTTTCCGGGTTTCCGCTTTCCGCGCTCACTACCAATTCATGCAGAAGTAGCATGAGTCGTACTACTCGAAATCACCTAAAACATGTACCACTAGAATTGCATGCAAACTACTGAATTTCAACGACTTAGTCCGTTGACAATCCGCTCGCAGGACGCTTTTTCGGCGGCCTCATGAGCACGCATCTAGCCAAGAAGAATCACACCCGCGCCTACGTCACCCAGCAACCGCTCACGCAGGTTCTCAAGGCCTTCGAGTGCGTTCCCAGCGTGCTCCCGAATGCGGTCGTGCGTTCCGCATCGCCTTGCGATTTGCGCATCGAGGCGCCCGGCGTGCTGATCATCATCATGCTGAAGGCCGCGCAAGGAGGCACGCGTCTGGTCACCAAGTTCAAATCCTGCGCGCAGTCGGCCTGGCGTAAGCTCATGGAGTTCATTCACGCTTCGGTCCAGGTGCGTAGCATCGAGGCGGATGCCCGCATTTCCGTCTGTGCACCGGCTGCTCCGCGTGCCCTACGCAGTGTCGGCGAGGCCGCCGCGCGATTCCTCGAAAGCGGTGCCAAGTCTGTCGTGTTCGCTCCGAAGGCGCTGCGTCAGGCGAAAGACAATGGCTTTCGTCATCCCGCGCAGGTTGCGCAGGCCTTCTTGTCCTTGGCCGTCGCGGCAGGGATCCTGAACGACGGCGTCGAGCCTGGTATGACCCTCCGCGAGGTCTACGTGAGCAAGGCTGGCCTGCGCGGTTTCCGCCCGCGACTGTCAGATACGCAGCTCAAGGCCTATCGTGACGACTACGTCGCAACGTATGATGGCGAGGAGTTCGTCGGAGAGATGCATGTGACCATCGGTGTCGGCGGCGAGGCCGACTGCATTTCGATCCACTGGGCCTACTGCCCCAAACGTCGCGTCATCATCATCACCCGCTGCAGCAAGCATGGCCGCACGGCCCACTCCTAATTCGCGAACCCCTTTCACCCCCAAAACACCAACACCATGAAAAAGCCCACCAAGCCAACCAAGTCCGCCAAGCCCGTCCGCTCCACCCGCCGCGCCCGTGTCCCCGTGTCACCGAGCCAGCATGCCCACTCGCCGTCTTTGACGGCGTCCGGCATCCTCTCCGCCGACGTCGTGAAGGGGAAGGGCGGGGTCGAGGCCGTCGTCGTGCGCCTAGCGCCGCACTTCCTGATCGTCATCACCGGCGGGGCCAAGCCCACGGTCTCCATGGCCTGTACCCATCACGGCTTCGTCGCCGAAGCCTTCGAGCTCAACGGCCAGCTCGAACAGGTCATCAACCACGTCCGCCAGCGCTTCCCCATGCTTCGCGTCGACTGAGTATGCGTAGGGCGTAAAGCCTAACCCCTAAATTATTTCTTGCCCCGTCGATACACGACCGCCTCGCACCGTTTGAAGCGGCGCAGCACCTTGTGTAGGAGTAGGTCATCCTCGCGGCAGACGCCGACCGACTTGACGACCTTGGCCTTAAGGTCCTTGAGGAGTTCGCGGGAGACTACCACCTGGCCGACCAGGCTCATGCCGAGCCGGCGCGCTTTGGATTGGATGACGATGACCCGCTTGCCTTTGACCAGTTCGCGGTCGCCTTTGCGCGGGCCGCGACGTGCGGCCTTCTGGCCGAGGACGATGACCCCGTCGATGTGGCGCTTGTTCTTGCCCTTGGCGCCATCTCTTTTGACCGCCGGGAACTCCTCGATCAGCAGGCCTTGCCGCCCGTTCATCGTGCGCCAATACCAGCGCGTCATGGGGGTCTCGTGTTTGCTCATGTAAATATGGTGTAAATTAGTCTTATATTTTAAATATAAAAGCTAGCTTGGGCTGTCAGGTCGCTGCAAGCTGGACAGATGGAAGCTGAAACCCAATGGCAGGTGTATCCTCGCTCTAAGTCTCTAACCCCGGCCTTGAAGGCTGTCGTTGATGCGTTCGTCGCCAACGAGTCCCGCTTTGAGGTCAACCTAAAGCAGGGGAAATCCAAATCTAACCTCGAGAGCAACGAAGTCTTGAAGTTTATCGAGGCGGACCTTGTTAGGTCAGGCTTCAAGGTCGAATCCAGCAAGAGGGATAAAATAAAACGTCCGGTTCTATATGGCCGACAGGGAAAGTCTGAAAAGTCGTTTGATGTCGACGCATTCCATGAGGCCGAAGGAATTATTCTGGAGGTCGAGTCGGGGCGTGGCTTCACAAATAACCAATTCCTTAAGGACTTTTTCTCTGGATGCGCGATGCAGGGGGTGCGGCATATCGCAATCGCGCTAAGGCTCAAGTACGGCAAGACGCAGCACGAGGATTTTGAGGCCGCTTGCGCATATTTTGACGCCATCTATGCCTCGGGCAGGATGCAATTCCCCATCGAGAGCTTACTTGTCATCGGTTATCCTGTCGTCGGTGATCCTGACGAGGAGGACTAATCTTCCGATATCATGAGCGAACCAGGGTCTGATTGGACGGCGAAGGAGACGGCAGCGTTGGTGGATGCTTATGTGTGGATGTGGATGAACGACCGAGCTGAACGATCTTTCGTCAAAGCGCATCTCGTGCGCTCTTTGATGGCGGGTCCAGCAGCCGGACGTTCCAAGCAGTCGATCGAGTACAAGCTGCGCAATGTTTCGAAGGTCTTTGCGGATCTCAAGTTGCCCCACGTTGAGGGGTATGTGCCCGCTGATAACGCCAGCGAAGACCTGAGGGAATTCGTTCAGCTTGCATTCGGTCGTCTAGCCAGCCGGCTTGAGGCTGATTCGCCTAGGATGTGGGGTTGAGTTGTTTTTCCGGGGTGAACAGGTGTACACTTGCGGCTTTCAATCTGGCCTAAAGTGTGCTTCTGTTGGGCATGGCCAAGAAGCCCACATACAAGTTCATTGATCTTTTCGCAGGCATCGGGGGATTCCACGTCGCTTTCAACAATACGAAGAGGGCGCACTGCGTATTTGCCAGCGAGTGGGATCCTGCCGCACGGAAGACTTACCGTCATAACTTCAATCACGGCGCCGACAAGGCGCTATTCGTTAACGACGATAAGTATTTCCAAGGGGATATCACCAAGGTGGATCCAAAGACCGGTATCCCCGCCTTTGACATCCTGTGCGGAGGCTTCCCATGCCAGCCATTTAGCCAAGCTGGGCATAAGAAGGGTTTTTCCGATACGCGTGGTACCCTTTTTTTTAATGTAGAGGAAATCATCAGGGTGAAGCAGCCGTCCGCTTTCTTTTTGGAGAACGTGCGTGGTCTGATCACCCATGGCGGGCCTAGCGCAACGGTTCCTGGCATCGGTAAGACGATGGAGACCATATTGAACCACCTGTACGGTGACAAGAAATCCGGCGGGCTTGGATACCATAAGCCGAAGGGCACGCCTGGCTATTTTTACGTCAAGGCGAGTGATTTCGGCGTTCCTCAGCATCGTCCTCGTGTTTTCATCATTGGTTTTCGCGATAAAAAGGATGCTGATTCGTTCGTCGTGCCGAAACCAGTGAAGTTAGATGAGGGTCTTCTTGGAAGGATTCTTGGCGGCCAGGTATTTTTCGATGAGGGATGCAGTAAGCCCAAGGCGATTGGGTTTACTCTTAGGTGTGGAGGGAAGGGGTCGCCTATAGACGATCGACGTAATTGGGAGCACTATTACGTCAAGAAACGTGGTGCGTCTAAGGTTGACGTTGTTAAGGTCAACGAGCGTCAAGGGCTTCAGCTCAACGGGTTTCCCGAGGGTTTTGAGTTTCCCGAGGATGTGGCACGCGCATCAAGGATGAAGCAACTAGGCAACTCTGTCGCCGTTACGGCTGTTCAGGCCTGGGGTGAGGCCATAATGGATGCGCTTGATAGATGAGTATGTCAGCCAACAGGGGGGAGCACAGCGAACTTTTAGCTTTTTTGAGGATACTTCATTGCGGAAGTGTTCAGGTGGCCGATAAGGCCGGCGAGCCGCGACAGTCTTGGTTAAAGGTCTCTGCGATTGAGAGGCCTAGCGAGGATAGAAGAAGGTACATCATTCGCGATGACCATGTTGTCGTAATGGATGATGCTTCTGTGGAGATTGCTACTGTTTCGAAGGCCGACATCAAAGTGATAGCGGATGCTCTGCTTGCGCAGATCAAGGCCGCCGAGGGCGCCTCTTTCTCCTGCGAAGCAAGCGACAAGGCCTTTCACTTACTAAACCTAGTGGGTGCTAAAGCAGCATCTACGGTTAAGGCAGATCTCTTTCTCGAAGTCATATCTCCGGTGTTTCAAGGGGAGGTTTTGTCTCTCGGGTTTAGCGTTAAATCTGAGCTGGGCGGATTGCCTACGCTGCTGAACGCAGGAGCCACGCAATTTCAATATAAGGTGATCGATTGTACGGCGGCCGAGGCCTTGGCGGTGCAGGAGGCTGCGCCGCGTGCGCCAGGAAAGGCTTATCCAGGCCCGATGAAGCTATTGCCAGCGCTGGTAAGTTCTCGTGCCAAGGTGGCTTTTGAATCTGTCGTCGATCCTGTCTTCGAGCAGAACCTGAAGATGATCGATACGGCGTTTCCGCGCATTCTGGCGGATACATTGATGCATGCTTACTTGGCTGGTGACCTTGCATTGAAGGATGCGGTACAGGCTCCTGCCTTGCTCGAAGAGTTGTCCGAAGCGTTGTCTTTACCTCGCGCTATGGTTGAGCGGCTTGTGCGCCATAAAGTCAAAGAGCTGCTAAGGCATTCCGCTTTAGGTATGAATCCCGGCAGGCAGTGGGATGGTCAGGTCGAGGCCCATGGCGGCTGGATCATTGTCAAAGAAAGCGGAGACATCGTCTGCTTTCACCTAATCAACGATGATGATTTTAGGGATTATCTTCTAGCTAACACCAAATTTGACACCCCAAGTATGTCGCGACACCAGGCTGGGTATGTGTATCGGCAGGGTGCGGATCCCGAGGCCAAACTCAGGTTGTCGCTTCAGGTGCGTTTCTTCTGAGCAAGCTTGGCTTTTGTTTCCTTGGTGGTCTCTGATATCAAGGGGCCGAGTTCTCTGATTTTAAGTCTAGGAACTGGATTTAAGTCTCGGATCAGGTGTACGAATTTCTCCAGTTCAACGGAGTCGTTGCAATCAATGACGTAATCCAAGCCATAAAAGCGCTGACGTTTGTGTGCCACCTCCTTGGTGTCCATCGTCAGTAGTGCCGTGATGCTTCCACGGTGTACTTGCTTCGCAATCATTCCTTCACGTTCAGCTTGTTTATAGCGTTCCCTGAGTGATGTTTTGAGGCTTATGCAGATCGGGATCTGTCTGCCGGTTGGTTTGTCGCTAGAGCACAGCAGGAGATCGTACTTCGTGTCAGGTATGAGCGCGAGGCACCGGTTCTCAAATATGCAATTATGGGCGATATTTCCTTCGGTTAGTAGCCTGTAGATTAGGGCTTCGAATATGAAGCCATTCCAATTCGCAGCACCTCTGCCAGTGCGTCGCTTAAGGTTATAGATTGTGGAGACGCGCTTCGCCGGAGGGGTGTCGGTGATGCCTTCCCAGAGCTCCTTGACGGTTTTAGTGGCGCTGATTTTATTGGTTTTTGCCATGCTGGGGTCGATTTATCGAGTTGGCAGGAGTCTTTGTCTTATGGGATGGAGGATTAATAAGACACTAATAAGATTTGTACAGTAAAGGCCTTGCGGCCGGGCCTCGACGTGACATCTTTACCCATGCTTTATCTTCATGTGGCACCCCCGCGAGCTTAGTAACTTTGGCGTCGGTATGGATCCGATCCACGACAATTTCTTTGTCCAGGATAGCGCGCAGCTGGCTGAAAGTCTCGTGCGAGAGACTCTCCAGAATTCATTGGACGCGAAAGATGCAGATATCGAAGTGGTCAGGGTCCGTTTTTCAGTCAAGGCCGTCAGGCCGACATATCTGAAGGTCTTTGATGCATTGATGAGTCGAATCCTTCCTCATCTGCGGGCTGCTAAGCCTGCTCTTCATCAGGAGGTTGCAGCATACGGCGCCCCTAGGGTTCTGGTAATCGAAGACTTTGGGACGACGGGTTTGGAAGGTGATGAGACTACCAAGCAGGATGATGAGAACCATTTCGCCAACTTCTGGCGATTTGTGGGTCGCACCGAGAAAGGCGGAGGTCGGGGTGGCTCTTTCGGTATCGGAAAGGTTGTAATCCCAATGTCATCGTTGGCATGTACGTTTTTTGGTGTAACCGTTAGGGCCGGACAAAGATTCAGTCCGGCGCCCCTTTTCATGGGGCAGGCCATGTTGCCGCAGCACAGGTTAGACGGCACTAATATTGAACCTTTCATTTTGTTCGGGGTGGAGACGCGCGATATCATCCTTCCTGTTTCTGAGCCCAATCTGGTGGCTACTTATTCTGGTTGTCTGGATTTCAAGCGAACGGCTAACCAGCTCGGTACCTCGATTGCGATCCCTTATCCTGCTAAGCCAATTACGTGCCAGGCCATTCTAGATGCGGTGGTTAAGCACTATTTCTACACGATTATCAAAGGTCAACTAGTGGTGGAGATTGATGGAGACGGCTTCGAGTCGGTCACGTTGACCAGGGCGAATATCCGGAATTATGCCGCCACGCACGGCGCCGACTTCCAAGCGTTACTCGGTTTTGTCGAAGAAACTGTCGATATTCCAGAGGAGGATATGTTGCAGCTGCCATATCGATCTGAGGATTTGGCGATCGATGCTGACACCTTCGAGTCAGAGCCTGCGGTCCTGGAGGAATTGCGTAAGAAGTATGAGGCGGGTGAGCTTCTTTCATTCGTCTATTCTTTGCCTCTCGACCCGGTGGACGGGCAGGCCGGATGCGGCGACCTTCATCTTTACATCCGTAAGGCTCCTGAGGTCGCCCGAGGATTAGATGTCTACATGCGTTCGGGCATTTCAGTTTATGCCAACTCTGTTTTCAAGGAGTCCAATAAGTCATTAGCTCTCCTTGTCGCAGATGAGGAGTTGATCTGTGAACTGCTGCGACTTTCTGAAGGGCCTGCGCACAACACGTGGATTTATTCTTCAAACAAGGCCGCCACAGCATACCGGGGGGCTCCGAAGAGCATCAAGGCCGCTAAGAACGCGTTACGTGAACTTCACGCTTTGCTGGCGGTCGGAAAGGAGGAGCAGGATGCTAGCGCTTTTGCTAAGTTCTTCCCTTCCCCTAAGAGGGAAGTGGTCCCCCCTCCTATCGAGGGTAAGCCGGATCGGTTCAATATTGTAGCTTCAGGCGGTGTTGTGACGATCACTCGTGGTCGCAGTGCGACCAATCCCTCGCTTGCCGGACTGAGCGGTAAGTTTAGCGTGAATTACGTCAGTCCTCCTGGCGCGAAAAAGTACAGTAAGATTGATTTTGACCTTACGAAACGTCCTCCGATGTCGATTCGCGCCACAGGTGCATCCTTCCACGACATCACCGGGAACAAGTTTAACTTCAAGATTGATACCGATGAATTTGAACTCGTCGTCGGGCCTTTCGATAAGCTGAGGGATCTTGAGGTTCGTGTTAATCTAGATGCTTAAAATCCATGAAACGTGCCTTTAATTTCCTGGGTCGTGAAGATCTGACAACGCTCTTTGTCGCTACTTACGTAGAGGGGCAGGTGCCACCGCAATTGAACCTCAAGCTCAGGGGCGATCCTCGGGATCTTGCCGGCTATCCTGCGGATACGGTTGTACAGCTCGAGATTCTTGGGGGAATCATTTCACATATCGACGTTGACGGAGGTATTTCTGCCATCTCGAAGTCGGAAGGCGTCCTGGTTTCTGATGCCAACATTCCTGGTGAGCTCAACGCCCGCGTGAGGGTTAGGTTGGTGGATCCCACCAGCAAGCGCATTCTTGCGCATACCCGTAATGTAGCGTTAGATGGTCAGGGTAATCCTATCGGAAGCGATTCGGAATCCTTGCTGGATTGTGTTTTGTCAGGAACTATGGGCGCAGTGGTCTGGCGCTTGGAGTGGGGCGGCAATGAAGAGCGCCCTAAGTTGATGCTGAATAATTCAATTCCGGGGCTCAAAGAAGCGATTTTGGATAATCCCGGTTTTGCGGGTTTGCTTATTCCGGAGGTGTATCGACAAGTTCTCCAGACCATCTTGCTCCAACGTTATGATTCCGGCGAGGGTACGCCTCAGGGTCTCTGTGCTAACGATTGGCTTGAGCTGGCTGAAAGGCATGCTGGCAGCGAGCCTCCTGTGGACCGTAATTGGGATGACGTGCATGCCTGGGTAGAGAAGGCAGTAGCCGTTTTTTCCTCCAAGCTTAAGGCTGCTGAATCCGTCCAGAAACTTTTGATCTAATATGTATTTATTCTCACATACTCCGTCAGGTATAGCTGCCTTTCGTGATTGGCTTGCAGCTGGCGCCCCAGGTGAGGTGCCTGCATCGCTGGTTGAGGAAGGCGCTTGCTGTGAATACGTAGCAGGTCGTCTAGAGATTGATGAGACTAAGACGTTCGGATCACGTTTCGAGATAGCACTCTATGTTAAGAGTGTCCTCGACCGTAAGGGTCTAGCTCATTTTCCGCTAAGTTCTGGCGTCTGGTCTTGGCTTTCGGCCATCTATCTTGATGTCCTTGCGCCACTTGATGATGCGGGCGGTAGGCCGAAGCTCTCCAGGGAGTTGGATGCCCCTGCTTATATTTTCCATCCCAACTCCCGGAAGTTTTACCGCCATCGTATTGGTGCCGCCGTCATGATGCTTGCTCAGCTCGGCGAGCGCGATGCCGAGCCACTGTTGTGTTCCGCGCCTTCGGTGCTTTCGGATTACTGTGAGCAGAATTACGCGCGTATTTCAGCAGGTCGTTATGATAAACTGAGTATCACACTGGCTAACAAGATCTACTGGGACTGGCAGGCAATGAAACCGAAGAAGAAATTTAACGACGGCAAGTCCGGTAGTCTTGCTCATCTTCACCGGTGGATTGGGCAACTTTCTCTTAATTACGATATTTCCCGTCTTAGTTTGGCTGAGATTGAGGCGCTACTGCCTTTAGAGTTCAGGCAGCGTCTTGCTGCTACGTCATGAAGGAGATCAGAGCGCCCCTCGCAGCTTTAGTTCTTAAGGGTTTTTTCTCGATCAGAGGTTCACGTTTAAAAGGGTGACACATCGTTGGCTTAGAGTATGAGTAAATAATGGCAACTGACCTCAAACTCATCGGCCCCATCGATATCGATTATCACGACGCAAAGGCGGCCAAATGTATCCTGCCCGAGAACAAGAAGGAGTTTCTCGACCGGCTTGACAAGCACGTGCTGTCTGAGAAGCAGGGCTGCTACGTATTCGCTATGAGGTCAGGAAAGGGTTTTACCCCCTGGTATGTAGGCAAGGCTACGAAGACTATGCGCCAAGAGTGTATGACTCAGGATAAGCTCGCAAAGTTTGCGCGCGTGTTTGCCGCCGGCATTCATGGTTCTCCCGTTATGTTCTTCGTCGTGCCTGAGGGTACCAAGAACAAGGTCCCTAAGAAGATCTGTGATGAGATTGAGACCGAGCTAATCCAGTACGCCCTCAGTAAGAACCCGGAACTCCTAAATGTGCAGAAGGCATCTGTGCCTGAGTGGTCAATTGATGGCGTGATTCGAGGCAAGCAGAAGCCTACCAACGAAGAGCGTGACTTTAAGGTGATGATGGGTATTTGAAGGCGACCATAGGTGCTCGCCGAAGTATTATCGAAGCTCATAGGCTACGGGTTGCCAAAGGGCGGGCCGGGGGCATAACTCGGGTTACCCCCGTTACCCATGGCTGGCCTTACGACATTCCTCGCGCTCGATCACCAGTCCCTGGCGAATCAGCTGGCCCGTGACCTGGCCCCGGGCGGCGCAAGGGCTGGGCAGGGTAACGCCCGCAATCCGTTCCTGAAGGACATCATCATCGTCGACGGCAAGGCCCTGAGCAACTGGCTGACCCATGGTTTGGTCGTCGAAGGGGGCATGGGTATCCAGATGAACGCCGAGCTGATGAACACCCGGCGCTTCGGCCCGTGGCTCGCATCGTTGCTCCGCCCGGCATCCTGCCCCAATCCGAAGCAAGACCCCCTCGACGGCCTTGCCGCGCGCATCTTCCGCCTTTTAGGCAGCGATACCCCTTTGGCTCAGGCCTGGTCGGCTTATTCTGGTAAAGGTGATGAAGCTCATGGTGAGGCCATTCGTTGGGGGCTCAGCTTCCGTCTCGCCCAGCACTTCGGCGACCTGTTGCGCAATGATCCGGATTGGATTCATGATGCCGAAGGTCCTAAGCATAAATCAGTCGCCGCCGATCGCTGGAAGCCGCTGTGGTGGGCGCTCAGCGAAGAGCTCAAGCAGGAGTTTGCCGGTCACGCCCCCTTGCATGAGGTCCATGTGCTTTCGCAACTTGAGCAGGATACGGATGGCGCGTTAGCCAAGGTCGCCAAGGCCTTGCCTGGACGGATCAGCTTGTTCTCCACCGGCGACATTCCGGGGACATTGCTGCGTATCCTGGCCGTGCTCGCCCAGAAGGTGGACGTCCGAATCTATCATCTCCAGCCCACGCTCAGCTTCCATGAGGATATCCAGAAGGGAAAGAAGCATGCGAAGATCGGCGATGATGATTACGCCTTCCATTCCGACAGTCCGGGCTTTCCTCTCTTGCTGAGCTGCGGCCGTTATTTCGCGGCGCAGCAACGAAAGCTGCTGGATCTGGCGTCCATGGGCTACGCCCCTGATGCCGCAGCGCGTCCGCAGCCGGAGACTTTGCTCGATCATGTGAAGCAGTCCGTCAATCAGTTCGATGACTGGCGCCAGCCGTCGCCAACCGATATCAAGGACATCGACTCCATTTCCATCCATCGTTGTCACGGCATCCGCCGCGAAGTGGAAATCGTCCGGGATGAACTTTTACGCGTCTTCGCCTCCGATGATGACATCAAGCAGGGTGACATCCTGATTCTTTCGCCCAATCCCGAAGTCTATGCTCCGTTGATCGACGGTATCCTTGGTGCCCGCTCACCGGGCTTCAGGGTCCGAACGGCGGGACTTTTCGGCGCCAAGAACTCGCCGTTCGGCGCCTTGGTGAAGCTGCTCGTGGAGCTTCCGTTGGGACGTGTCAGCGCCGATGACATCTACTCGCTCCTTTCGATGCGAGCCATGCAGGCCAAGTTGCGCTGGGGGTCGTCCGAACTCGACCAGGCCCGCCGGTGGATTGAAGACGCTCCGTTTTACTGGGGACTTAATGCCGAGCACCGGCGTCACCACCTTGGTTTAGGGGCGAATCCTGCCAATGATGGCACCGATGAGGTTGGGACCTTTAATGATTTCCTGAAGCGTCTCGCCCTAGGCACGGCTTTCGGAGGGAAGGTGAGGGTGGTATCCAACGCCTTGCCGCTCGATGGCGTGGCGGGGCAGGAAGGACTCCGCTTTGCTTACGACCTTTCCGTCACGCTTGGCCACGTCCAGTCCTGGTTGGAATTCGCGCTTCGCGATCCGGAAGGCCATCCGCTCAGCGAGTGGGTCAATAAGTTCGGCGAACTCGGCGATGCTTTGCTTCCGCGCGATAAGGACTATGCCAAGCAGTATGGGGAGTTCCGGATGGCACTGTCGCAGCTGAAGAAGCAAGCCGCATTGATGGCGGTCGATGAGATCGAAAGTCCCGTGTCGAAGTCCTTGTTCGCGGAAATCCTCCTCGGTCAATGTGAGTTCGCGGCCGGCTCCGGGCAGTTCATGACCGGCGACGTGACGGTCAGCGGCCTGCGGGCGGCTTCCGTCCATCCGGCTAAGGTGATTGTCTTGCTGGGCATGAATGACGGTGCTTTCCCGCAGGCCCAGCGCAGTCCCGGACCAGAGGTCGCCGATGCCGATACACGGACCAAGGCGTCGATTCTCGCCAAGGAGGCGACCTCCATGCATGCGTTCCTGCTCGCCTTGCTGGCGGCCCAGCGGCGCGTCATCGTGACCTTCGACGGCTACGTTGGAGCCTCCGGTAAGCGTGCCGCCGCGGCCTTGCCCATCGAACTGCTGCGCGCCTCCTGCCAGCAACTCGTACCCGATTTCAGGCTTAAGGTCCATGGACTCACCAGTTTCCAGCCGGCGGTGGACCCTGAAAGTGGCAAGGAAGAGCTTGGACAGCCGACTTACGATCGCAAGTCAGCTCAGTTGCCTGCGCTGCTTGACAAGAAGAAACCAGTCGAAGCTTTGACGCCTTCGCGTATATTCACGATGGACATGCCCATCGATGATTTCATCGCCTTCTGGAAGGATCCGTCAGCTTTTGCCCTGAAACAGTTATCGGTCAAGGTTCCGAAGAAGAATGATTCGGTGGATTCCGATGAACCTCTCGAGACCGGCGCCACGGTCCGCTTTGCCGCCCTCGATTGGGTAGAAAAGGCCAAGCAAGATAATGGCGAAGACCTATCCAAGGTTACTTGGAGGGAGGCTAAGCTGAGCGGCCGTTTTCCGCCTGGCAAAGTCGGAGAGACTTTCTTCGGACAGATCATGGCGCAGCAGGGTGACGGAATTACCGGCATCAAGGAACGCATGCTCAAGGTCGCAGGTGCCGATGATGTGCAGGATCTTTTCGAAGTCCCAGATGTCTCTAAGCCCAACTTCAAGCCTTACCTTTATCCAAAGGTCTCCCCGACCAAATTGATCGTGCAATGCTATCAGGCAATCGACGACAAGGAAGAGCCGCTTTTCCGTGCCTTGGCCATGTGGGCATATCTGCGCCGCTCTTACCCTGACTTGAATGAGGTCACCGTCGTCGGTTTCCCTGAGTTTGATGACGATGATTCGGCTGAGATGCTGAAGACTAAATCAAAAGCTTTGCAGATTTTCCTGCCTGAGGGCGGGCGTGAGAAATTGGCGGCTGGTTTTGAGCTTTTGATGCTTCAGGCCTTGGATCGAGATATCCCCTCTTTCATGAAGTTGGCGGCGGCGGCCTTTAAGTCTCGCCGACCCAACAAGGCGGGCGAGCCCTGTAAGCCTGCTAAAATCCAACAGAGCAATCTCACCGGAAAGCACGCCATCGTTAAGGGCGTCGCTGCAAAGCTGCTTACCCCCGAAATCTTCCAATTCAAGGAGTTCACCAAGCTGATCGATGACATGGTGGATGAGGGCGCCGTGCAGCGCTCGACTGACAGCGATGTGGCCGGATTTGTCAGGAAAGTTAAAGATAAGCCTTCCGGTGATTCTGCTCCAAAAACCAAGAAAAAGACTAGCCGGAAGCAGGCAGATACCGATGAAAAAACCTAAAACCAAGATGGTTAAGGAAAGCCAAGAATTCGACCTGATTCGCGATATGCCGATCAGCCCTGGTTTCAGGGTCATCGAGGCGGGCGCGGGCTCCGGTAAAACCTACAGTTTGGTCTTCCTCGTGCTCCGGCTCATCGTCGAGCGAGATATCGATATCCGCCGCATCCTAATGGTGACTTTCACCGAGGCCGCTGCCTTGGAGTTGCGCCAGCGCATGCGCGAAAGGCTCGAAAGCGTCTGCTCCGGTATCATCAAGCGTTATCAAGATGGTGCGGGTGAGTTTTCCGATGCGAAGGCCCGGGATAAATTCAAAGAAGAAGCCGATCAGCTGATGCATATCATCGGAGATCCGGCGGCTGAAGGACCAGAGAGGAATCAGCGATATTCGGATAATCTGGTCAAGCTCCGCCGGGCCATGGCGCGCATCGGCTCGATGCAGGTCACGACGATTCATGGTTTCTGTCAGAGTGCCGTCGCTGATCATGCCGTCAATGCGGGGTATGAGCCCATGGAAGGGACGCCGGTCGACACTAAGGACGTGGCCGCCGTCATCGCTGGGGACTATCTTAGGCGCATCTATGCCAAGAGCGGTCCGGTCCTCGAAAAACTTGAGGCCACGATTCGTGCCGTTCAGGTGCTGATGGCGGACCCTAGTTGTAAGGTCAGCGAGCAGAAATTTCCTGGCCTGGCCGAATTCGTCAACGATCGCAACCAGGCTGAGCCGGTGTTGACGTTCGACGGCATCATCCTGCGTCTCCGTGCGAAGTTGCTTGGAGCTGAGAAGCCCGCCGTCGAGCTCACCAGATTGATCCGATCGCAATACGATGTCTGTTTCATCGATGAATCCCAGGATACCGATGAAAACCAGTGGGATATCTTCCGACATCTCTTCGTCGCTCCTGCTGAAAATAAGCTGTTGGTCTTGGTCGGTGACCCTAAGCAGGCAATCTACGGTTTTCGTGGGGCCGATGTCCGGACTTATCGCAAAGCCTGCGAACTCGCCCGTGAGCCCAACAAATACTCCCTGCCGAAGAATTATCGTTCGACCGCCGAGATGGTCGCGGCATTCAACGCGATTTTCGGACGTAAGCGTGCCGCTTCTTTTTTTGGTCCTGGCTCACAGATCGACTATGCGGATGCCGTGCCTCACAAGAAGCCTGCTTCTGGGGGTTCCATTCCTCCAATCAAGGTGGTTGATTCCGACGAGGTCGATGCCGTCGCCAACCAGGTTTGCATCGAGCTGAAATCGATGGGTCCGGCGGAGAACATCGGCCTCCTCGTCAGGTCGAATGCCGATGCCGATGAGCTGCATCGGGCGTTGGTGGCCAGGGAGGTTTCCGTCTCGCTGGAGTCCACCCAATCGGTCTATACGACCCGGGCCGCTTTCATCGCGCAGCAGTTGTTGCATGCGGTCCTTCGGCCTGACGACACGGCCTTGCGTCGCTCCTTGTTGCTGGTCAGGCCTGCCTTGTTCGGCGAACTGCCTGCCGACGTGCTGGGTTCGAGGGATGCTGCCGAGAGCGCGGCCTGTCAGTCCGTCCATGCGGCTTTGGCGGCTTGGCTAGCTGACTGCCGCCATGCTTGGAACAAACGAGGCTTCCCGGCTTGCTGGGAGAAACTGACCCGAGGCGTGCCTGCTGTCGCCAAACGGAAGAAGCCCAAGGCAGCCGACGAAGACGCCAAGCCGGCGGAGCAGGCGCCTGTTTTGCAATCCGTCCAAGCTTCGCTGGCGCAGGCCAGATTCAAGTCGCGACTCCTTGTCGACCTCACGCACATCGGTGAGCTGCTTGCCTTGAGGCAAGCCGAACATAAGTTGGACCCAGAACAGTTGACCAACTATCTCTCCTTGCGTGTCGGTGGCGAGGAGGGGTCGACTTCCGACGTCGATAGCGACGCCTCCGCGGACGAAGCCCTCCGGCCGGAATCCGCCCAGTCTCGGGTCATCGTGCAGACGATCCATAAGTCCAAGGGCTTGGAGTATGATGTCGTCATGCTTTTGAATAAGGCGGCTACCCGTTCGCCGGATAAGCCTGGCACCGTGCTCAAGGGTGACGACGAGAATCCTACGGAGCTTTTCAACGATTCGGCCGATCATGAGACGAGATTCTTCACGCAAGAAAGACAGGAGTCTGCACGCCTGCTTTATGTGGCCATAACCCGGGCCAAGAAGCGTCTCGTGGTGATGTCACCGAAGGAACCTACCCCCAGAAAGAACGCTAAGTTTTACGGCTTCTATCAGGTGCTGGATTCGGTCGGCATCAACCCCTATGACTGGAAGCCCTATCCTCCTTCTGGAATCGAGAACGAAGCGCATGTCTCCGAAGACAAGATGCTTGTTCGGCATGTCGTTCATGAAACTGCCACTTCCGGGGAGCTTCCTGCCGAACACAAGGTTTCGGTCGGAGGATTCCCCGCGGTCGCTTTCCTGGACTTTATCTCTCGTCGTGACGTGGTCGCGGCCGAGAAGAATGGTAAGAAGCCGGAAGAAAGCAGAACTGGTTTGTATGCTCCGAAGGGCAGTACGAGTTTCTCCGGCCTGACAAAAGGCCTTCATGGTGGTGTCGAAGATAACGACAGCCAGAACGATGAAGATGAAGCCAAGGCGGACGCCGCGGACGCGCAGGGGCCGGATGAGCCGGTGAGGCGTCCTGTTGGTCCAAAGGCAGACGTCGCCGCGCCGGTGCCGTTGATGTTACCCCGGATGCTCAAAGGCAAGTACTTCGGCACCTTCGTCCACGAACTCCTGGAGCATCTGGACTATTCGCTCGGTGGGAAGGGCCGCGAAGCCGAACTCTCGGCCTACGTCGAAGGGCGCTTTGAGCGCTCAGGCCTCATCTCGAAGGCTAAGAATCCCGATGGATTCAAAGCCGCGGCGGATCAGCTTGCGGCTTCGATCGCGCAATGGTTGAAGGTCCCGTTGTGCGGTGACGGCAAGGCGCATCAACCTTTCACCCTTGGTGACGTGCAGGCCAGCCAGATGCTCTTCGAGGTGCGCTATGCTCTCAAGGCGGCGCTGACGGATGAGCATAGACGTGATGAGATTGTCGACTTATTCAAAGCTCACTTCACGCATCCTTCGCTCCAGCAGGTGAAACTCCGTGCCGACTTGTTCGACGGGCTTCTGATCGGCACGCTTGATCTGGCTTTCTCGCATGGACAACCCGTCGCCGGGGTGGAGGGCGTCTCAGATCGATTCTTCGTCCTGGACTGGAAGACGAATCATCTCGGTGACGATGCCTCGGACTACGACGAAGCAGGGGTGCGTGCTGGCATCGCGGCCAATTTCTATCACCTGCAGTATGTCCTCTATGTCGCTGCACTTGACCTACACCTCCGACAGGTGATGGGCGACCGTTGGTCTTACGAGCCTGTACCCGGCAAGGCCTCTTTCGGTGGCGTCTATTACCTTTTCCTACGAGGCTTCGGCGCTGACCTGGCCGCCCGTCCTTCACTCGGGGTCCATTACGATCTGCCGTCGTACGCCCTTATCCAGGAAATCCAAAACCTTCTGCGCTCCTGACCATGACCAATTCCATCTCCAGGTCCAAGGTGCCCGAGCAAGATGTCGCTCAAGTCCTCGCCATTCGCCTCATACAGGCTCTGCCGGTCGGCGCCAACATGTCCGTCGAGCTCCTGACCGAAGCTTATCGTGCCGTGCTCCGCGGCGCCACCTGTGCTCGGCTTACCGATGAAGAACTGAAAGGATTGCTCGGCGAAGGTTTCCGGAAGACCATGGCCGCCGCGGCGAAGGTCTCTCATGGGGCCGAGAGTCCCCTGGTCATCGCTAAAGATATCGATGGTGCGGTGCCAAAAACGTTGGTCTACCTACGTGCCATGGACGAGGCGGAGGAGGAACTCCGTGATATGATCATGGAGGTGTGCCAGCCTCGGGAGGTGCCTTGGTCTTATGACCTGGCCTCTCCGTATCTGCAGTCCCTCGCCTTGGATGCGGGTAAGAGCAAGGGGAAGCTTCCGGCGTTGGCGAAGCTCTCGAAGCGCCGTTTCATCGTGCTTACGGGAGGGCCGGGCACCGGTAAGACTTACGCCCTCAAGGCCTTCCTATGGTTGGCCCTCGGTGCCGGCAAGGTCGAGCCCGGCCGGATTCAGCTGATGGCGCCGACGAATCGTGCCGCCCGCGTCATGTCGGAGGTAGTCGATAAGACCATCGTCCATGCCGGTCTCGTGGATCAAGGCTTTGCCGCCTCGCTCCGTGGAATCCCCCGTGCCACGACGATCCATCGTATGCTGGGCGAGCGGGATGCACTCAAGAAAGCCGAACTGGTCGTCGTCGACGAGGCCTCGATGGTGGACCTTAACCTCTTCCGCAAGCTCATGGAAGGCATCGAACGGTCCAAGGCGACGTTGCTGATCATCGGTGACCCGAATCAGCTCCCGTCGGTGGACATCGGTTCGGTGCTTCTCGACATCAGCAACCCTAAGGTCGGTTTTTTCGAAAGTACTGTCGCCCGTCTGCATGGTTCTGAGCGGAGCAATCCCGAGATCGTCAACGTCGCCGATGCCGTCAATGAGGGTAAGTTCGAGGCTCTGGAAGCGGATGGACATCGTCATGAGCTGGAGTTGGCGAAGGTGATCGCGGAGGCTACCACGGAGGACGGTCCCTTCGTGAAGATTCGCGAGCTTTGCGGCTCCCGTCCGGAAGGGTGGGCGGCGGATGCGCTTGCTTTGACGAAGCTGCTTAAGGTGCTTTGCTCGCATCGTTCAGGTCCGCAAGGCGCGGTCGCCTTGTCCGAGAAAGTCATGAAGAAGCTTGGGTTGAAATCGGTCGATGATGACGGGGCGATCATCATGGTCACCCGTAACGACCCTGCCCAAGGCGTCGTGAACGGAGAAATCGGCGTCGTCGCAGATGGGAGAGCTTATTTCAGTGCCGGTGACGAGGAGGTTCGTTCCTTGGCCCTTTCCGAACTGCCTGATTACGAATTGGCCTATGCCTCGACGATCCACAAGGCCCAGGGTGGCGAATATGATCGGGTCATCATCGTCATCGGCAAATCCGAACAGGAGGCCTTCCTGTCTCGCGAACTGCTTTATACGGCGATCACACGAGCCAAGACTTCGTATGAGGTCTATGGCAGCCTAGAGGCCATCAAGGCACTGAAGCCCGTCCAGCGTGCTTCCGGTCTGGCGGCCCGCTTGCGGTAAGGGTTCATCTGGGCAGAGTGGGCGGATGAAGATCATCGCCAAGACGGAGTACGAGTTCAAGTGGGTCAGCATCTGGGTGGGTAACTTTGAGAACCATGACGAGCTGCAGGCTCGCGCCGAAACGGTGCTGATGCCCGAGGTCGGCGGCGAGGACGGGTATGATTTCGAGAGCCTGGCGGAATGGACTACCCGTGAGAGCGGTCCGTGCCATCTGTCGGAGATGATGGGGAATGATTTCATGTGGACGATCTACGACGTCCCACCGGTCTTGGCCGCCGCCGATGCCCTGGGCGTCGGCAAGGTCAACGGCTTCATCCAGTTCAATCACACGCGATGCACCGCCGGCCCCCATGATTTTCCCGGTTTCACCTTTCTGGGTACGTTCCCTTGCTGGGCTAACCCGGAGATGGAAGAAGACGCAGACTAGGCCCTAAGCCTTGCCTGCGGGGCCTTGGCGGCTCATTGATAGGGCATGGCCCGCTGCATTCCCCCCGTTATTCCGGCCGTCCAGCATCACGAGGAGGAAGCCGCTTTGTTGGAGCGCCTCCGGACGGAGCTCCCCGATGATTTCATTGTGATTCCATGCTTGGAGGTCCCGCACCTTCGTAAAGGTCGGGATTCCGAGGCGGATTTCGTCATTTTACACCCTCGTGGGCGGCTGGTGCTTGAGGCCAAGGGTGGGGCGATCCGTTGCCTGAATGGGAACTGGGAGCGAAAGAAATTCGGAAAGTGGATCTATTTCCATCCACCGTTCTACCAGGCCCGGGATAACTCTTATGAAATACATGAACACCTAAAGCGGGTCTTTGGCAAGGGGGCCCCGGAGGCCAGCATGCCATTTGGTCACGTCGTCGTGTTTCCGGATATTCACTTCGATGCCGACACCATTGAAATCCCAGATGCACGTCTCATCGATCGAGGCGAACTAGACAGCTCCGACCTGGTCAAAATCATTTACCGTCTGCTCGATGACACGGAAAAACGTTACTTGGATCGATTCCGGGGTGAAGCTTTACCCGCGCCTTTGACCGATGCCCAATTGAAGGCGGTCGCTCATAGTCTGCGTCCGGAAATCCGGATGACTTCAAACCTGACTCCCGAGGCCCTGGATCGGGTGCTCATCCGACTCTCTTCGACCCAGCTCCGCGCCTTGGACGCCGCTACGCAGAGCAAGCGCCTGCGCATCACGGGCGGCCCGGGTTCCGGCAAGACGCTGCTCGCCCTGGAGGTCTGTCGTCGTGAGCTTGCGGCGAATCCGGCCCTCAAGATCGGGTTGGTCTGCTTTAACCGTCACCTCGGCGCCTTCTTGGTGGATGTCGCGAAGGCCGATCGGTTGGATGGTGTCACCCCGGGCTCTTTCTACCTGCATCTCGACCGTGTCCTCGGAGACGTCGCCGACGCCAAGGCGACCGATCCTGCGTATTTTCAGCAACGCGTCCGGGCGGCCCAGGAAATCGCCCAGCGGACACCGGAGGCGGAGAAGTTCGACCTGCTGGTGGTCGACGAGGGGCAGGACTTCCGCGACGACGGTGATAAGCTCGCCCTCTTTGACGCCATGCTGAAGGGCGGCCTCGCCAAGGGCCGCTGGCGCTGGT
>JACCDV011044921.1_pt1 | contig 20845 bp, 5 predicted proteins | sample 7446131 | NCBI WGS metagenome assembly JACCDV01 (sample SAMN15323448, study PRJNA562643) | freshwater metagenome | isolation source: river surface water | place: USA:Blue River Watershed | collected 2017-08-17 | reverse complement strand
GGCTTATTGCCTTCACTGCTAACATCGAGTTTTACCTTGGTTTCCACCACGTTTCCCTTCTTAATTCCAGGGGGCTGCATAGGTATAGATTTACCTCATTATCGATGTTGATGACTCCCTTCTAGATCTTCTCGAGTAGTAGTTCTGCATTCTTTTTGAAAGAATCCTCTACTTGATATGCAGTCTTTGCTGAAACCTCCAAAAAGGTTAGGTTATTATCCTTGGCGAACTTCGCTCCTTATTCGTACGTCACTTTTCGCCTACTATTACATCACTATTACTATGATTCCATGTCGCACTTGTTTCCAACAACTACAAACACCATCTCCGAATTTCCATTAATTTTGGCCTCCTCCAGCCACCTTGAGACATTGGTAAAGCTCTAGCGATTGGTAATATCGTAGACCAAAATGGCTCCTGCTGCTGATCGATAGTATCCCCGAGTAATGGACTTAAAAGATTCTTGGCCAGCCTATATCAACCAATATTTACAGTATCCCAGATTTGCAATTTGATTGTTTTCTATCCAACTGTAATCATTTTGGCTCCGAATTCCACACCGATGGTCACTTCGTGTTTCTGTCGAAATCGGTGATCGATGAACTGCAGAAGGAGACAAGATTTGCCGACGCCTATAAAGATATTGTATGGTTTACCTGTGTCGCCAATGATGATGAATTTGAACATGTAAGAAAAGGACATGAACTGTGTTTGATATTGATTAATAACTATTAGATTTATTAAGTAAAAAAAAATAGTTTAATCGAAGTTGATTATATATAGAGTGAACAGGTTTATATTATTTGTTCTTGTTAGAAGGTGATTGATAATCTACCATATCTCATTTCCTTAATACTATAATAGTTAGTCTATGTATGTAAATGCTTATTGTTTATTGGATAATTTAATGACTTCTTTGCTGCGAATGGAAACTCACTGCAGGTAAGGCTCTTGATTTCTTTATGAATAAAATATGAAAGATTTTTTGAGAATATTAATTTATATTATAAAGGGAAAGATTATTCCGTATGCGCCAAATTATTGCGAGAATCATACAGAATGCTAAATAAGCGAGGCTTTTACTTAATGAGTTTGAATAATTTCAAAGTCAGAGAAACTATAAGTAAATCATTCGAAGCGAAATGCCAGAGGGAGAAGGAGATTTTGAGCTTCAGTCAAAACCAATCTTTTCTGAGGAAAATTAGAATTTTAGTGAATAAAAAAGAATTTTCGCCTAAATATTCTCCAAGAAAAAAGTCACAATAACAAGCATGGAAGAAACATATATTTCTAAGCCAGCATCATTGAAAATAATATAAGAGCTACAAACACAGTGTCTTGAGGAACAATAGAAAGCCTCGAGACGAATGAAAGTGAAACTATAAGATTATAGAGTTAGAATTAAATTTCTAGAAAGCGATAATATGTCTTTAAGTATCAAGAATAGACAACATTAAAATGAAGCCAGTAATTATGAATAGAGATTAAAGAAAAGATAAAAAAAAGAAGTCAATAACTGTCTTTATAATCCAACATCCCAATAATTATTAGAGGCATTTAAAAGATAGGAAGCGTTTCTCGAATAAATCTTGTAATTAGAGTCAGGATTAAGTGAGCAGCAAAAGAGTTAATTTAGACATTAAATGAATAATCTCCATATTGGACTTATCTCGTATTTTCATCTAACTAAAATAATAGATCCGATAAATTGGCCACTTCTAATGCATGAATCAGCTTTCAAGAAATATAATAAAGAATTCAAAAGGTCACTATATTAATCTTGATTTATATGTTTTTAATATTCAATGAGCAAGTAAAACAATAAAATGCCTTAGTCATTTCCTTTCTAAGGCTTCTCCGATAAAAAGAAAGAAGTATCAACTGCTACATACACCACTAAATAGGGTGAATGGAGTCCATCCTAGAAATAAAAAATATTCAACCTCATCTAAAAAGCAGCATAAACCTATACCAACTCATTAGACAAGCAAATAAACTTCTTGCATTTTAACCTATAGAGTCTATTCGGACGGAGAATACAAATCTTCATATTTGAGAAGATGGGAATCTAAGGACATGCACTTTATGCTTATAACTCCAAATATATGGAGATACAGCATAAAGCTTTTACCTATCTTATCTGGAAGGTCAAACTTATTTAAGACCTTCCTGATGACAAAGAGTATTGATTTATGATAATATTTATATATATTACTTCTATCAAGGATAGCTTAGATCCCTGATCGAAATTTAAGTGTCTTACTGCCTATTAAAGTTATGTAGAACTTTAATTTGGTGGTTTAAAGATCGAAGGATGATATTTGATAGGTAATTCGAATAGACATTGATCATCGTTTGCTTGGAAGGGAAATGTTAATTCTGTTTTATTAGAATTATTCCCCATCCAAATTCAAACACTTATCTCTTTAGCTTTTTGAAGAGAACTTCAAAAATCCACACCCTTTGGATCTTCCTTAGGAATCTTTGAGAATCTTCAAAGACATTATTTTGATCCTCTTTTCCTCAAAGTATTCTTTGACTGCATTCTCAGACTTATTGGTAGGTATGTATTTGATAAATAATTCGTAATCCTACCCACTTTCCTCGTATTTTTCTTTGTGGCTCTCTGATTTCTTCAAGAAATCATCTGTATTTAGTCTGGTCATTCTGATTTTGGCTTACCTTTCAATATTCTTGATATGTCTTTCAGTCGAATCATTGAATAGAGTAACACAAATTCCATCCTTTCCCTTTCGAGCTGTTCTTCCTGATCTGTGGATGTAAGGCTCAACATTATTTGGAGGTTCTGTTTGTATCACAATATCAATTTAAGGGAAATCTAATCCTCTTGCTGCCACGTTTGTTGCAATAATGCATTTTAAGCTGCCTGCTTTGAAGCTGTGGTAAGCTCTTTATCTTTTGAACTGGGGAATGTCAGAATGTAAAGCCTCATTTTTCACATTGTATATGTCGCTTAAAGAGCTTGATAGTCTGGTAACATCAGCCTTTCTCTAGCAAAAGATTATGCTGTTTCCAGATTTAACAGCATACTTTTTAAGCAAATTGTTGATTACTTTCGGCATTGAGGATTAATCGCCTTTACTCAATCGAATACACATATGGACAAGAGTTTTTGGGGTCATATAGCTCTATTCCTTTATCAGATTGATAAATTTGCGATCTCTATCTTGGTATGTATGGGATAGTTAATGAAGCCATTCGGGTATGGTTGCGGAGAAAAGTAGATTCTGAGTCTTTTTGCTTGCATTGTCTGTAATATACTTATATATCTTTTCGATATCCTATTTGAAGCCTTGCTTTAGCATTTCATCAGCTTCATCCAAACATAGTACTTGCATCTAATTCATCCTTATGACGTCTCTTTGCAATAAATCGATCAATCTCCCAGGCGTTCCGACTATTATGTCGATTCCTCTTGAAATGGCTTCTTTCTGCCTTTCGATGTCAGATTTTCCATAGACAGCGACGACTCTAAAGTCAGTTTAATCTTTAAATCTCAAGGATTATATCTAATCCTTTACTTGTAAAGCGAGCTATCTGGTTGGAAGAACGATAAGAAATTTAGCCAAATGGTTTTTATCAAAAACCCTTTATTTCCTCATTCTTTATATTATGGGCAAAGCGAAGGCGAGTGTTTTGCCTGAACCTGTTTTATCACGAACCATCAAATCATTCCCTTAGAATATTGTTCTATAGGTTTCATATTGAACAGGGAAAAGGCTCTTGACTCCTTTTTTCTTCAATATTTAAATCATCTTTGGATTGTGTATATATTCCTCTAGCCTTCCTTTATTATTTTCATTTTCAGGATCGGGCCTAAATCTTTTTGTTGAGACTTCAATTTCGCAATCAATTTAGCGAGTTCTTTGCATTTACAATTAAGTTATTTGAGCTCAACTGATCACGCTTATAATCGAGAAGCATTAAAAAATGAATAACGATAAATTTATTCAACTATGACTACGTTATTGTTTATCAATATATGCTAAATTTAAAGTTTAACGGCAAATAGACTTGTTGAAACATATCATACAAAAGATTTCTGCTTTTGCCTCTTCAAATATGTCGATTTCCTCATGTAGAAACATACCTTTGTCTTCTATCAATAATTTTACTATTAGATTTTATTGGATAATTATAAGGTAAAAAGATATAGAGGTTTTTTACAATTAGACCAATAACAAATTGTGATTTATTTGTCAGATATGCTAATTTAACAGCTCTTTTATTGTTTTTGAACAAGATTGATCGAGAAATGCAATATTAAACTCAAATTATAGATGGACATATCATCAAGGCATTCTTTAAAGAAGCACAAAAAAGCTTAGTAGTTATGATTTGAGTCCTTATTAGTATGTTTTCTGTTATCATCTTTAATGCTTGGTTTATCTTTAATTTTATTTGCAGTGCTTTTAGTATATAACTTAATCAGTTTGCTTTTAACAATAAAAAATATAATTTTACTCATTAAATATCTAAAAAATGCTCAATACCCCACTTAACGCTATCTCCAATTTCGTGCAAAAGACTTTCTAGATCCTCAGTGTACCTGCTTTGCTATGATAGATCGAAGACTACCATTCAATTATCCACTGGCTCAGTAATGGCAAATAGTTCCTGATCAAATAGAGTGAGAGATTTGAGAATGAGATCCTTCCCAAATACTTCAGACATCGAAATGTCAACAGCTTCATTCGACAAGTACTCTTCTCTTCTAACTTAGCTCAATATGTATGGATTTCACAAATCTCGCAGGGAACCCAATAAACTTATATTCTCTCATCCTTTCTTCCTTGAGAAAAGGGGTGACTTGCTAGCCATGGTGAGGAGAAAAATAAAAAATGGAGAAAAGGAGGATTTCTAAGATGCCTAAAAATGCCAATAAAGAAATGAGATGGGAGAAGAAACACCTCAAAAGCCATAAGCTGAAATTGAGATTGAGGCAATTAGTCGAGATATCTAAGACAAACTAATCAAAAATATTTCAAAGGAAACAATTGAGGATGAAAATGTAGAATAAAAAGAATAAGAAAACCCCTTCTTTGCTTTCAATTCATTCTTCAATATAGACTTCTAGAATCAATAGCTAAGAAACCTCATCTCGAAAAGTTTCATCTGTGATAATACTACTGAGCTATACCAAAGAATAGAATAATAAACATCCTTGAGAGAAATCGGCACTGAGTAGTTTTTAAACTATGAAAAAAATACCTCCAAGAGAAAGAGTGAGACCAATGACTTACATAGCTTGGCTGTTCGCATATTTGAGACGAAGAACTGCCTCTTCTAGCTTGATATTTGAATAATAATGGGTTTATCTTTGTATACAATATCAAAAATAAATGGACTTCTCTACAAATTTATTTTGACCTTCAAACTAACGCTTTAACCCTGAATTCTATGGAAGTTGTGATTCCAGCTAAAGAAGAGCCATGTAGGAGTCTATACCTATCTTCATTTCTTATAAATGGTGTTAATAGAGTTATTTTCTCTATCCTTTATAATCTCTCAAACTTTCTTTGAATTTTGAGTGCTCAATATCTAGTTATTTTATCAAATCAGCCGGTAGAATGTGATTTCTTATCAGCATTTGATTGAATTGGCTTACAAATTTCTTTTCACTTAATTTCATTGCTTTTATGTCTTAAGATAGCCTGCTATTCTCCATTTAATGACGGCTAATTGTTGTAAATAAGGCCTACTTATCGCTATATAAATGTTTTATTAAAAAATGTTGATCCTTCAGCATTGATCGGCTTAGTTTGAGTGATTATTACTTCCTAAGACATTCTTGCTCCAACTTAAAAAAGCACTTTGATGGTATGTGTATTTAATAAAGACCAACTTCTTATCTTATACTTTGCTTTGTTGTCTAAAGGAGATGCTGCAATTTCATTTGACCGAGCTCCATTGAATCATCTTAATCTTATAGGAATGAACTAGCGAAGTTCTACTATGAAAGGATGGTTGCCTGATTGCTGTTGACAAGTGTTTCGATTACAGGCATGGCCTATGATCGTACTGCTAGTCTCAGCTGTACGTAAATAGGCTACATATTAGTTATCAAATAATATTGCGGTAAAAGGTATAAGGTACAGCACATATAATCAGACAACTTGGCTTCCTTTGTTTTCAATGATTTTCATCATCATTTTGTTTATTCTTCTGATCATGTTCTTTCCGTCGTTCTCAAGGCCAGCCTCAATGCAAGCATTATCGAAAAGCTGCCTAATTACTAAGCTTGCATCTTCGGGGGAAGCTTTTCTATACTCGTTTAATTTAACTATTAACTCATTGTTCTTATCGTATTCAAAGGTTAGATTGCGTAGCTCCATTCTTGGCTTCCCACTCTACATAACTAAATATTTACCTTTGATTGCTCCTCCATGATAGATTTCATGAAGGCCATTTGTCTCATTCCGCTTGAAATAGGACTAATCACCAATGCAGGGCCAAGCACTTCTTTATTTGAAACCACAACCTTATCTACATAGGGCTGTAGCTCATTTTTAATCCATAAGGAAAAGGAGGTTATATCGTCAGTAGGAACTGAGACCTCATCCTTTTTATCCTATGGCTTTTCTTGCTATTTGACACCCTTAAGAACTCTCTCGACATCGGCGGAAGCGGTCTCTACGTTGGCGAACTTGAGGCCTTCATATGTCTATATTTCGTTGAAGACAATTTCTTCCAGATGAGTATTAGCAATCAAAACAGGAATGCCATTCTTAGTTAGAGGATAAATGTAGGGGTTGTCAGTTGCTGCTATCCTGCTAGGTGCTGTTGAGTAGAAGATGACATCTTGGGTATTCTTCTTTTTCTTCACGTAGTCTTTCAAACTGAAATATCCTTATTCAATATTTATTTCATATCTGTTCAAATCTACAACGTCCTTCTTGAATTCGGGATCTAAGCTGCCCTATTTGATAAACATAGAGAAAGTTTGGAACCATTTAACATATGTCTATGGGTTCTTTTCTGCCTCATCCTTGAGGAGTTTCAATACTCTCTTAGTCAAGAAATTCCTAAGTTTGGCCATTAATGCACTATCTTGGAATGTTTATCTCGATATGTTTAGAGGAATGTCTTCACAATCTACAACTCCCTTCACGAATCTAAGGAAGTTAGGCAATAAAACCTATTTGCAGTCTTTTTTAATCAAGATCTTCTTAGAATACAGACTGACCTCACCTTTTTATTGGGATAGTCCGAATTTCTAGCTGTGGCTTTTAGGGATGTAAAGGATAGTTTTAAGGTTCAAAGGAACGTCTGAGTTGAAATGAAGCTTGTACTGATAGGACTCTGCACCGTTGGTTAAGAACTCAAAGAATCTGCTATATTCTTCATCTGTGACTTCATTTTTTGGCTTAGTCCAAAGAGGCTTCACTAAGTTTACTGCTTCCCCGTTGATTGCAATAGGGAAGTTAATGAAGTTGGAGTATTTTTGTACGATTTGCTGTATTTAGGTCTTTTCTATGAATTTCTTATGCTATTCCTTGATATGCATAATGATCTTTGTTCCTCTTGCGAATGAATCATCTTAGACCTCTGAAATTTAGAATGTTCCTGAGCCATCAGAAGACCATTTATGTGCCTTGCCTCCCTCCTCTCTTGAAATGACTTCTACGAGATCTGAGACAATAAATGATGAATAGAATCCCACACCGAATTGCCCAATAATATTCTCTTTAATATTACTGCTACCAGTCTGTTCTAAATTTTGGACGAACTATTTAGATCCAGATTTGGCGATGGTTCCAAGGTGATCGATGAGACTCTATTTGCTCATACCGATTCCGTTATCTTGGATCACTAATTGACTTTTGGATGGGAAGATTTCAACGCTAATAGTAAGATCAATATTAGATTGATCCTTGAACCTTTGCTTTTATAGCGCATCTGAAGCATTTGATAAAAGTTCCCTAACAAACACTTAGCTATCAGTATAGAGAGACTTAGCAACAATGTCAAGAAGACGTTTGGTCTCAGCCTTGAATTACATTTTCTATGGAGCAGTACTGAACCATTGATTTCCTTTATGTTTGTTTATAAAATTATTGCTCAAAGGCAGGGTAAGCCTTTTGGAGCATTGGCGTGTGCTCTTAAGAAGTCCAGTGAGAACTCTTCTTTGGATATTCAACATTGATATTATTTATCTGATTTACCAAAATTAAATTTTATCTGCTACTTCTAGAAAAGTCTGTTAAATGTATAAATAAATGGTAAAAATTATGCTTTTACTTAAGTTATACCAAGTACGAGAATGATAGCATTTGAAGATAATAATTAATGAAATAAAAATAACCACTGTAAAATTCAAGACTAAAACACCCTCATTAAATTACCTTTAAAAGTCTTCATAAATAGTTATTTCCAACATCCAACATCGTTACAATACTAAAGTTATATGCCTAAAACCATACTCTTCTTACTAATAGATCTGTTGAGTAGCAATAAAAGTAAAAGTACTATCCATCTCCCAATTATTAACTCAATAGAAATGAACCCAATAAACTTATTTTTCATCATTATCAAAAGTTCAACACATTCTAATTCTAGTTCGATCGCATATTCAATCACAATCACACAAATACGCAAATTTCTAATTAAATCGATCTCTATTAAACAATGATCAGTTAAAATAAGGATATATGCATGATTATTATGGGCAGGCCAAGTTCTGGTATTCAATCTCTATGTTAGGGCAGTAATGCTGCTCAAAATGAAGGAATCCTATTTGGAATGATCTCTAAGCTTTGGACCAGAATAAACAATGAAAGACACAAGTAAGGAGATATTGGTATAAATGAGATGAGAGTACAATTAAAATGCCTAATAGTGTCTGATGAAAAACTGCACGACCTACTATGTCCAAAGAATGAAGTGCAGTTGAAAGATGTGAATAACAAAGTTGTTATTTGTGGCTGTTCGACCTATTAACTAAAGAATACATATGAACTTTACACTAAAATTTCATAACTTTATAACCAAAAGAGGTTATTGTTCTCTGAGTCAATTATGGTTGTATCAGTATAGATAATGATATCTAAAGAAACCCATTATATAACTGATGAAGAATTGACCCAAAGATGCTTTACTTTTATATAATGGTAGAAAAACTCAGCTACTCAACCATCTCAAAATAAGCAAAATAACAACAAATCCCTTTTGGTGTTGAACATGTGCATCTATGAGCTTTACAAAATTAGCTGCCATACTGCAGCTAGTTTGAGGGACAGTGATTTGAAGAAACTTTGGTCTAACTTTAGAAATAGCCACATTACTATGCTGATGAAATATTATTTCATGAATAATAACAAACTGTTTTTTGTTGGCTGTGCCTCACTCAAAGATAGCGAAGAACAGGACAACTATTAGGTTTTAATGGTGGCTAAGAATCTCGCTAAAATACAGTTCAGCATCCATAGAACCACACAAATGAAACTATCATACAAAATTAAAATATAAAGCTCTTAGTTCAACAACAAAATCAAGACTGAGCCTACAGAGGAGGAAAAGAATCCAGTGTCAACTCAGCTATAGAAGCTCAAGAACAATCTTAAGAAAGTGCTAAAATAGAAAGAAGAGCTTGAAGGCAAGAAAGAAGAGATAATATCTTTGTTTAAATAGGAGAAGCAGAAAAAAATATAGCTGTAAAACATACGTTACAAACAGTAATAAATAAAAGTGCTTTAAGACTTCAATAAAATCAATAGTAAATCCAGAATAATAAACAATAAATCCTCAAATGAACCTATCAATCTGCCAACTCTACAAATCAAAAAAGGGAGCAACCAAATGTAGCAAAATCATCTCCATTCATTGGAAAAATAAAGATAATCTACATTGAAGCAAATCAATAGAATCCACTAAAAGATAATCAGCAATGTTCAAGCATAATCAAGTGAGCAGTTAGCTAAAAAAGCCCTTTAGATGTAAATAAAGCTTCACTAAAAATAAATGGTCGAGTACATTCATAACAAAAATAAGATTCTCACTCTGTTGAAGCAACAAATTAAATCAATAAAGACATAGCCTCAATAATCATAGGAAAAGATTAAATATTTACACAAAAGAAGGGCAAAATCAAGAGTATAGTCGCCATATCAAACCTTATAGCACTAACAATAACCCTAGACGACTAAAAACCCTTAGAAAATGGAGTAATAAGAGTAAGTGAGCTAAAAGAGAGAAGGAATATTTCGAATGTAGAGCTTGAAGAAAATGAACAAGAACAACTATCTCTTCTAGAAGAGAAGATTAATCTTAAAGAATAAGCTTGCAAAAGGGAGAGAGTAAGTCAATAAATTCTATGAATAGGCTGCTCAGAAATTTCAGTAATATCGTTCAAAATGATTTGTTATTATTTAATTTAATTTATGAATCCCTTCAAACTTATCTTTGTTGTCGTCATACCAATTATCTTACTAACTTCCTCTCTCGGAGCATATCTTTTTGCCTCTGAAAAGAATCTATTCAAATAATCCCCTGCTACTTACATGAACTACGAGCTTTACAATATTACTAAAACGTAATAATGGAAAAATCGATTTAATTTTCTTACATCGAAGTAGTACAACAGTGCCAAGAGAACTATTGTGGGAACTCGTTAAAATTACTTATAGGTAAGAAGAGGATACTAGACATATCTTATTGAATATGATGCATAAATTGACATTGAGTTGATAACACAAGTCAGGTAAGTGAGGTAATCCAATGATAACTTTAATTACAATGGCCGTTATTTCCTTGTCCAGTATGATAAATTCGTTGAAATAGTCTATTTCGATACTAGATCTAGCACAACTCCATTATCGTCTTAAGTTCAAAATGGGACTTATTAAGCTGAGATTTGCTTAGAGCTACCTATTTAGGCATCGAATAATGTTAGATATCATATCGATTAAGAGAAAAATATTTGGATTGTTTCTGCCTCCATGAATAAAGTGGTATTTATACAAATCTACTCATGCATTTAAAGAAAGCTCATCAAAGAGTTTAGATATATACTGAGCAATTAGCAGTATGTGAACTAGGTGTCTAAGATAATAAAGAAGAATAAAGAATGTATGGGAGTGGAAGTTGTGACTTATTCTTTGAATATCGTTGAACTATAGGTTTGTCCTTACAAAGATGCGAAAAGCATCAAAGAAATTGAGCTGAGGAAAAATCACTAAGTCGCATATAGTAAAGTATAAGTAAAGGATTATGAAGTATTCGAGGCATATACTTAATCAACATATTATGAATAGCTTCAAAGAATAGCCCAATACATTGTAAACATAGTAACTTTTTCTCGGAACTCTTCTTTATTATATGATCGCAAGCCTTCTCTTGACTAAAATAAAAAGTAATAATTCGATGCGATTGCAATTGACTAGGATAATCACTACTTAATAAACTTTTCAAAGAACACAACATATAGTGGGATAATGTCACTTAACAAATATTTAATAAACACTAAGAATCCTTTGTTTCATAATAATCCTAATTACAACAAATACAATATTCTTGAAATCCTTGATCGTGAGTACAAAAAATAATATAATCCTGATATTGAGCATAAGTATATTGTTCCTGGAATCAACTAAACAAAGAAGGTAGTTTATAAGGCAGCATACTAACTTTATCCTAATTTCAAGGCTGAGTATTTGGGTCTCACAAGTAATCTTCTCATCTTTTGGCCTCAACACAAACTTGATGATAAGGATTACACCTTTATTAGAACTAGTACTGGAGGCTTAGTGAGTTAAGGTACTAAACTCAAAGGAACCTTTGATAAATTTCCTGTCTCTAATTAATAGGTATTTCAAAGAGTTGACGCAAAAGCACAGTAGGTGATTCCAAAAGTATGCTAAGTACATATTGGGTATTTTAACTTGATGACTTACTTAGTAAGCTCGAAAGATAGCAAGTAATATATAAGAGTTTAATTACTGAATATGTTGGGTGGCACTGCCGTCATTACTCATTACATTAACAACAAATAAGGATTTACTTATACTTCCACAATGCTGCTCAATAATGAGTGGTGGGTGCTATAGTATTCTAAGAAGTCAAAGACAAGTATCGCCACTAAGTATGAACTCTATACAAACGCAACAAACTCAGTACAAATACTAAACTTAAAGAGAGTTTATGGAGTTATTAATAGTGAATAGCATCTAAATGGTGAAGATGATCTTGCCTAGCTAATGAATTAATTTGTTAAGAAATATAATAATGGCTTTATGCTCCTCAATATATATCGATGCATTGATGAATATTACTATATTGAGTATAGTGATTCGAATGGAGATGGATTTGGAGTCGCTAGGATACATTTCAAGAATTTAAGCAATAGAAGAATAAAGAAAAGCAACAAATATTCAGGTCTATTTGAAAAACAAATGCTGCTTGAAGAAAAGCAAATGATTCCTGAGAAGTACAGTCGTAGAGCTTATTCAGTCTATTTTCACAATTTAAGCGTACTCAAGCATTTGGGTAAACTATAAGCAAGCAGAACAAATCAAACTTGGCATCACTTTTGCTAAGAGAAGAAAGGTGGAGCTAATTTCAATCGGCTGTAAAAGATGGGCTCATTCTACTACTTCCCAATTAGTCACTATAGGTTAGGCCAATATGGATGCAATTACAACTCAGATGAATCACACAACGAATAAATTTATGTGTTTAACTTAAGGAACATGATAATCAATGGAAAAATTCAGAAAGAAGACAAAAAAGAAATCAGGAAGAACATTGTGTCAAAAATTTTCCTAGTGACGCTCATTTATATCGTATTGATAGCCTTCATTAGAGTGTTGTCTTCTAAGAGTTCATAGAGTAAGACTGAAGCAGACAATAATAAGATGAAAAAAGATAATTGATATCTACATACGAATAAGCCATTATCATAAATTACTATTATTTTAAATGTGAAAAATAATTCAAATAGTTGTCCATCTATACTTTTCCCCTCCCCTTAGGAAACCATGCTCAATAACTTCTTTTATTCCTAGCCTTTTCTATATATTCTTTTCAAGACAGGCCCCAATAAATTATTTGGCAGTATTCGAAACATCAATTTCCTAAGAAAAATAAAGAGTCTATCGATTCTAGTGTTAAGAATTATTTACTTTTTTGTTTTACTTTAAATGGAGGTTCAATTAGATTGGTGAGCAACCAAACAATAACTCATAAGTCAATATGCCAATATTCCAGATATCTATCTTTTCATCTTAATTATTTAACCTCCCTAACCTTTATTTCAAGCATCCTTGAGATTTAGATTTAGAGGATAATTTTTTTGTACTTAAATAATCTGACTTATGAAATTCGCCTAGTTTAACGAACCCCTTGGTTAATCAAATGGTACATCTTGGCAGTAAATGGACTAAGGACATATGTTCCTGTGAAAGATATTATATTTTTGTAGATGTTAGACTGCTAGACAAACTTGCTTTATTATCCTACGAACTTATCTTTCCTAAAATGGTCCATTTTATTTGATTTGCTATGCTAAGCTTAGCATGATAACTGCCTCATAAAAAACATAAACAAAATGGTTGTCGCTGGTGATATGGATTATTTTGATAATGTTTAGATGATTAGCAAAGTATTGGATCTTGAGTTCTTTACATAATTTTTAAATTTCAATAGAGCTCATAGTACTTTTCCTATATATTTTGAGAGTATAGAGAGTCCTATTTTTTTAGCTTCTTAGATAAATAAAAAAATTACTGAGCCAGATATATGCTATAGGTTTATTTCTGCTTTATCGTTTTAAACAAAAGAAACTTTTATAAGTTTGAGATAGTAATTACATAGGGGTTAAGTGTTAAGTGGGGCAATTTATTTTCTTGTTTTAATGAAGCAGGGCTTACCTTTTCAGTAACTTTAACATTTAATGCTTAATTTCCTTTTGCTTTGTAATAGCTTAGCATCTTTACTTGTGATTTATTATTGGAATTTCTATTTCTCAAACATCCTGAAGACCGAATCTTAGCTTTATACGGAGATTGGTTGATTAGCAACTCACACTTTTACTTAGCCTATGCGTATCTTTGAACATTTTCATGAAGCCTCGTCCGATATTGGATTTTTTTAAGCGTCAAATCAGCGATAGAGGCTTAATTATGTTTAAATGAGGACTGATATAACTTGGCATTATTAGGATGACTTTAATCGTCTTTCTGTAAATCTACCAAAACATTTTTCAACCCCTTTTATTAATTCTATTGTAACTTGGCTTGCTTGATGTTTTTTGGCTTAGAAGAAATAGTAATAATGAATGATTATATCTTTTATATATCATCGTATTGTTATATTGAACCTATCATTTATTTGATTTAATTATAATCTTAAAAGATGAGTAAAATAATCTTTTAACGATTGAAAGGCAGATAAAACTCTTGTATACTAGAAAGCTTTGTAAAAAGGTTGGATTCATCGATTATATTATATGTTTTTGTTTTTGAAAATGAAAGCATTTATAAGCAAAGCTCTGGGGTTTCAGAGGTTCCTCTTCTTGCACAGATCAAAAAATCAAGGATCAAGCTTCAATCTCTTAAATACAACTCTTACAAAGAAAACTAACGAAAAATAATCATGAATATGTGTTTCGATAGGCCTTCTACATCTTCGCTGTCAAAAAGTCATCCTCCAAAGCCTGTCTAATGCTGATTCTCTCCCTAGGATTTTTTTGAAGACACCTTTTGATGAAACTCTTAGCCTAGTCACTAACATTGACACCTTTGGCAAAGAAAACTTATTGCTAAACAATTTTTGGTAGATCACTCATAGATCTAATCTAAAAAGGTATACTCCCAAATAGAAGCTCATATGTTAAGATTCCTATGGACCATATGTCAATCTTATTATCATAGTGCTATGCTTTGACCATTTAAGGGGAAGTATACACTGGAGTTCCACATTGAGTCTTTCTGAGATATGGGGAATGGATTGCCCATCCAAAGTCACACAGTTTGACAGTGTTTTAGTGAATAATAATGTTTTCAGGTTTAATATCTCTATGAATTATATTATTGATGTGGAGATATTAGACAGCACTGCAAACTTCCTTGATGTACTTCCTCACCTATTTCTCACTTAAGATCCCCTTTTGTAGCTTTTTATAGAGATTCTATCCAGGACATGCCTATAGAAGTAGATAAATGTTCTCAGAGTCAGATGCAAAGCCATAGAGGTTGACAATGTTATGATGGTTCAAGTAACTTTGAATAATGATTTATCTTGCCAACTGATAAGTGTGCTCCTCACCAATATTGCTTTTTGCTATAGTCTTGAGGCAGTAGAGTGACTGTGTCTTGATATGTTGAACCAAATGAACTTTTCCAAAACTTCCTGAATCAATAAATTTAATTATTTCAAACGTTTATGCCAAATTGTTGTTGATCTTCAAATTCTTAAATTATTTGTTTGGGCACAAGTTTGTTTTGTCTCTAGCTTTAGTGCCCTGAGCAAATGATAATTAGGAGAGGTCTTTCTGTTTTTCAGGAGAAGCTGCTTTGATAAATTTGAAATTGCTCTTATTTTTTAGTCCGATTTTCTTAGGATTATTGATTAAGACTCCTTTCTTTATATCTTAGCAGCTCTTTTAGTATTTCTCTTTAACCGCTTGTAATTTAATTTTTGTATCTTAGATCTTCAAAAACCTTTTTCTCTACTGGCTGGTCGAAGCATTGGTGGATTAGCTATTCTGGAAATGCTTTGACCCAAGCAATAGCTTTTCTTGGCTTTAAAAGTTGCTTAAATTAAAAATGGCCTGTTTTTATTTTTTGCCAATGAAGTATTAGTGCAAAGGTTTAACAGGAGAAAAAGCCTTATTGCTTGGGGATGTGTTTAAGGTTTGCTGTGAAAGGAATTGTGAATTACTAAGAAATTCTTTTAAGGCAAGGCTTTGAGAAGTCAACATTTTACTTCTTATGTTTAATAATTATATATGTAAATCTTGCTCTGCAGATAATATATATATGGTTTAAACTCGATCAGACAAAATCATCGTTTCTTTACTTATAAGACCTACAAAATCTGATAAATATTGAAAATAACTACCTAAAAGATAGAGATTATTAATATTGACTGTTTTATTTTAATTAGATCTATCTTGATTATAGAGAAACAAATATTTTGAATATTCAGAATAGAATAGAGTTATTTTAATTTTAACCTTTTTAATATAGTGAGGCAAACTTCTTACTGCCATCATATAAACTATTATAGTTAAAAACATACAAATTGTTTGCTTTATTGGAAAATCAAAAATGAAATCCTAAGGTTTTGATTTGTTTCTTTCATAGATATTTGATAAAAGTGATAAAATATTAAGAAATTAATTCATTAAATAAAATAGTATAAAATGAAGAAAGAATCATTGCCTTCAATCTAAAAAAAACGATTAAAGCTATCTTCAAATGCTCCATATCGAAAGCAATCATTAAATAAAAATATGAACCCTAGTAGATACAGTCTTGAATTCCTTCAACATCATGATTCAAGATATTAATAAACTCACGGCTAGAGGAAAGAAAGTATTGATAAAGTCTCATTGCTGAAAGTGTAATAATAGCGTTTTGTGTTTAAGTAGGATAGGCAAAATCCTGAGGGTATCATAAAAAGAAAGAAGAATGTATTAGGAATATCACTCAATAGCATTGAAGAATATTATACAAAATAAATCAAAGGCAAAGTACTAACCAAAGATAAGATAAAATAACTTATAAGTTATTTGTAGGATTTGAATCCACTAATCCATAAAACTAGCAAAGTAATTATGTAGGTGCTTCTTAGAATCGGAGAAATAGCATAGTACTCAGCTAATGAATATATATACAAGTAGAATGCATACATTAAATTTATTGGTATCCTTTTGTGGGGATAAGCTATTCTAAAATATAAGAATTGCAAAAGAACTTTTAGCTTTATTCCTGGCAATAGTATTGGCTAGGAGCTTATCTTCTAAAAGAAGGACTATGATACTTAAAAATATGTTACACTTGAAAAAGGAGAGTTCATAACGAAGAATAGATGCAAAGCTATAAAAAATAGTGCTTTTTTGTTCATAAGATAAATGTAATATGATCAAACTGTTAGAGATTTTATTAGCTGGGGCTTCAAAAACTAAATCATGAAGTTTCAAAACATTTTATTGAGGAATTATCTTAAGAAAAAGCCATTTAAGAGCTTAATGAACTGATTTTTACTTATTTCTATAAAAACAATCATTTGGAAGCTATTATATAGGCATATATAATTTGATAAAGGCATGATGAAATGATTACTTGGATTATATAAATTTATTACAAATAAATATTGTCGAATGTCGAACTAAATAAGATAATAAGAGCTTTATGAGGACTTATCAACAATCCTAGTATTAGTAAAGAAAATGTTCAAAAGATTACTATCCAAACCTAAAGAATAACCTCTTAATATGAGTAAATAATTCGCTAATGAATAATCTCTTATAGTAAGTCGCTGTACACAGTTGATCATAAAGCATAAAAAACATTCAATAAAGAAAGCATAAAGCCTAAAGTAATGAAAAATTAACATAGCATAATAGGAAGATTTATGTGTCGAATAAAGTAAATTCTCAATCAAATAATTGTCTGCATCCCTAAGTAGAAGATACAGATGATGGTGATACTTAAGAAGATTGATTTGGTTACAGTGAAAACTATTTCATCTGATAGCTCCTCATCCCTCATTATATCCCTCCTTTAGATTATTAGTAATTGCAATTCGAAACTTGTACATTCCCTTAGGATCAAATCGGCATCTAATAAGGAAAGCAAGAAGCAATAACATAAATAGTCAACAACTCTCACAAAAGCAGTTGAAAAGTAGTCTTTGAAGTAAAATAAAGAGGAGAGCAAAGAAAAAGAAGAGAGTAAGTAAAGTTAGCTGTAAATCGTTATGAGGAATTTATAGAAGTATTCTATTTTGGGAATAGATAAGTAGCATTTTAGAGGAAGATACTTCGACATGAAAAATTAATAAAATGACCTAGCTTTCCAGTAAATCATGCTCAGAAATCGTAACATCAAAAACGTGATGACTGAGTATGGAAAATAATACAACAAATTGGCAAATAAGAAAAACTCTGCACGGCCTCAGCTTAAAAAGAAGAATGAGGATTATCTTGAAAGCATGCCTATTTCTTGGTAGATCAACATATCTTAATCTTAATCCAGTAATCTCTTTCCTCCCAAAAGATAAGTTGCAACAAGAAACGGCAATATTTCTAGGAGCAAAATGAACAAATCAAATCAAACTTTTTCATATACTGTTATGGATAAATCAACAGAGTTAGGAGTTGAGTCTTTTCGTAGTACATACGAGTAAAGGCTTGTAAAATCTAGAAATAAAAAGACAATAAAGCTGTCAAACACAATTATTGACCTGCCTTTAAATGAAGGCAATTACAATTCCAAGGGAGTTAGTCCTCAGAGGCGAAATTTCTTTAAGAAGAGCCAAGAACATCTTAAGTTTAGATATCAATATTATCAAAATAGAAGCTTTAATACAACTCCAATTGCTAACAAATTTAAAATTCTTAATCCTTAGTTAATCTACAATACAATTCTAAATAAATGATTTTAATTCTTACTAATTTTTATAAAACCAGCGTTCCTGTTTTTGCTCTATATAGAAACTATTTGTATATTTTAAGTTTTCTATGAAAAACTCAAGACCCTACACCGCATTTAGAGATAATCGTATTTCGAAGGTAGACAGTAAAATAGTGGTCAATCAAATCAAAAGGCCTCTTAGTGCAAACAACGACTCTTTGAAAAAGATAATACAAATTATAGAGAATACACTCAATCAAGGTGCAAAAACCATACTCACTAAGACCAAAACTCTATAGAAATTTAGAAAGATAAAAAATCCATTTAGCGATTCATCTTATTTTAAAATGCCTAATCAACGGTCTAAGTATGATCGATAAGTTTTTGAATTTCGAACCGAAAATCTTATTAATGTTTCGAGTGAGATCCAAAAGAGTAGTAATACAATTACCCCAATAATTAAATCAAACAAGAAGATTAACTGCCCATCATAAAATGATGAATTTACCCCATATATGAAGCAGCTCACAACTTTGAAATCAGACAGTTCTTAATACATTAAAATTAATAAAATTCCAATTAAAAAGATGACTCAAAGGAAGAAGAATTTGTAGAAATAATAGACAAGATAATTATAAACGATTGATAAATGGTAATATGAGCCATCTTTTTCTAATATGTCTTAATTGCTTGATAAAAATATATGAATGCTTTATGTTAATTCATTTGATATTTACTAATCATTAATCACACCCCCTTAATAATATTCTCATTTTGCGGATAATAAACAATAAATGCATGACAGGACTTTGATATAATAAGCATAGCTTTATGATGACCTCTCATCTTTCATTCAAGTCTTCAAACAAATCGTGCTAACAACTTAAAATATGTCTAATTATCTTACGAAAGGGCGAGAGTTTTTCTAACCACTTAAAAGAATCGATTAAATTACTCTTGATTTAAAAAAGCTCATAGATAAATACTAAGGAAAGAGTAAATGCTTAAATATACAAGCTTCGTATTTTTGAAATAATATAGTACTTTTAATCGATTTACTTACCGGCTTATTGAAATAATCTCAAACTGCAAAATTAAATATCAAAAATCTCCCAAGAAAATTAACTAACTAAAATTTCTATCTCTTCTGAATGATCTGTAAACTATATTAAGGCAGCAATAATACTTTGGCAAATTATATAAAATTCTTCTGGCCATACAAATGCTTTTATTAAAGTTCACGACGAATATACTTTTTGATGAAAGTGGTAGGATTAAGATTGCGAATTGTAATGATTGTTTTTTGAAAATAGCACAAAATATGAGTGTTAGATATCATAAAATGAAGCTTAACTCTGATATATACCATTCATAGTCAGTATTCTCAACGAATGAGTAAAATTAAATAGAGATTTAGGCCCTACAATTGAAGAATTAAAAAATTTCAATTACCAACCAGTACACTTATATTAATTAAAGAATCTATGCAGGCATATAATCTCGATTCAGCTTATTCAAAGGACTAGATTTAGATTTTTCTTATTTTAGAGGAAGCTTTTTTTAGGCAAAAAATGAAAACGACCATTTCTTAAAAGAATTTATGCAAAGGAATAAGCTTATATTGAATTCGATTGAATATTACAATCAAAAATACTAAAAAACGAGAAAAAATAGTAGTTTCAAACTTATAACTGAGCAAATTTAGCTTTAAAATTATCTCAAGTAATATAATAACTCAAGTGATGTAAACTTAAGCCAAAGAATATCCTTACATAAACGGAGTATCAACAAAAAAAATCCATCAAAGGACTCGAATTAGCGAAAAATACAATTATTAACAAATTACAATAATAAAAGAAACAGTAAGCTCACAAATTCTCTTCATATCAAAACAGGGAGTTTCAACTCCAATAATGAATCTTCCTTAACATATAAAAGCCAAATTAATAAGAATCAAGGTGAAAGTACCATTCCTAGGACTTTAATTCGACTCAGAGCATAGTAGAAAAATCAAAGGAATACTCAAGTTAAAAGTAAAAACAAGTTCCAAAAAATATAATACTATCTGGTCCCTAATATTTAATTCAAAATATACGAAGCAGCGCAGTCCAGCTGTAAGACTTCTTCACTCAAATATGAGAACAACCAACTAAAGTTGTAAATAACCAATAAAATTTCATTTAAAAATACCAATAAAAAACAAAATTCCTATCTATCTTCTCAAAAATGATATTTATTATCAATAAATT
>JACCDV011254617.1_pt1 | contig 20849 bp, 21 predicted proteins | sample 7446131 | NCBI WGS metagenome assembly JACCDV01 (sample SAMN15323448, study PRJNA562643) | freshwater metagenome | isolation source: river surface water | place: USA:Blue River Watershed | collected 2017-08-17 | reverse complement strand
TATGGGACAAGATATAGATAATCAAGTACCAGATCTAACATCTGATAAGAAACTAACTAAACCCGAATTAATTGATTTATTAATGTATTTGCAGGACTTTATGCCAGAAGGTTATATTTTGAAGATGCATACAGAATATAGACGTATGAAAGTAGGAGATCTTCAAATTTTGTATGATAATATGAAAAATACTTTACCCCCAGATTTTGATAAGAAACAACAAAATGAGGAAGTAGATGCTTTATCTTCATATTATTCATCCGATGATCCGATTATTATTAATACTAATTCTAATTTGGATTTTATTGTTCCTGAGATAGTAGATACTACTACCACAACAACAACTATGCCGGTTTTATTAGATACTACTACTACAACTACTACGGTTTTGCCAAATAATGATATTGTAGTTCATAATATTACGTCAGATCATAAGTCTTCTGGTAAAACTATAGAGATCAAGGTCGGTAATGATGTAACCATCTCAATCCGTGTTTAATTATATTGTTTTTAATTCATCCGTATCTTCTTCTGTATCATACGAATTCTCTTCTTCCCAATTTGATCCGCTTGAATTCTCTTGTGATCTCGATGATACTTGTATTCTACGTCGTCGGGGTCTTGATGATTCCGTTGATTTATTTGTTGATTTCTCTGTAGATTCATGTGGGGGTAATTCTTGTTCTAATTTATGTTTCATCTCAACACGCATACCTTTATTCGTACACTCCGATGATGAGAGCTTATCTATTAGTTTATCTACTATCTGAAATAATTGCATACCTAGCAATAACGCGAGTGAAATTGTTGTAAAGGACATATCTCTACCTATATATATATGGATCAAAATGATAATCAATTATCATATAATCAACTTTATTATCGAAAAAATAGAGATCGTATTCTTGAAAAAGCTAAACAAAAAAGATTATTAGAGAAACAGGAACCTGATGTCTTTAAGAACCGTAGAAGGGTTTATAGATCTAATTATTACAAGAAAAATAAGGAAATCATTAAAAAACGGGCAGCTATCCATAGCCGTAAGTGTAAGAAGAGATTAGATGAGATTAAAATTAAATTAGCGCGTGCCAATAAGAAATATTTTAAAATCTTGGAGTATTATACTAAGGTAAAAGATGATCTAGCTAATATAATTACTGTTAAAAATAAATTAGAAAAAGAACGTAAGGATATCTATAACACTAAAAAGAGATATAGAAATAATTATTATAAAAAAAATAAAGATAAAATTAATGAAAATATTTGTGCCACTAGGAAATTAAAGGATAAAAAAATACTTAAAGATGTGTCGAGTTGTAATAATCCGCCAATTCCTAAGATGGTCATAGAAATCTATTAAATTTATTCACATTAAATTTTTATCGTCATACTAGGTATTTTATCTAATTCCTTGGGTATTCGTTTTATTGTTTTTGTTACTGTAGTATTTGTCTGTTTTACTACACTCTCAGTTTTTTTGAATAAGTTTGTTTTTAATATTTTTGATGGTTTAGATTCTAGTGTATTCTTTGGGTCTAATACTTCCACACTATCAGAATCTTCATCATTATCATTATCATCTTCATTATCATCATTAGATGATATATCTGATGTGTCATCATCTGGAAATGGTTTATTCTCATCATCCTCCAAAAATCTAAAACCTCTTAAGACTCCGTTCACTTTTATTCCTTTTATTTTAGCTTGATCTCGTACCAAATTACCGTATAGTTTCTCTAACTCAGATTTTATATATTTCTGTGTCTTAACTCTTAGTGAGTTACCGTATAATTTATAATGTTTTATAAATCTTTCGTGAATATCTTTTATTTTTGTATAATCATCGTTATCATCAGTTCTTTCCAAATATTGATTTACAAATGATTTAACGTCATTTGATTCATCTAGATATTCTCTACCAAGAGCTTTGATCGATTTAGGTATTATTTTATCAAAATTATTGTTAATTGAACTAAATTTTTTATGATTTTCTAATAATATTTCAAGTAAAGCATATTTATGTTTATCTCTCCATTCATCAGTATTATATGTATCATTTTTTGGGAAAACATATTTTTTATTAGAATCATTTAATGTATCTTCGTCATTTGTAAATGTTGATCTATATGGAACATCTATTAGACGTCTAGGCATGCTATTATCATTCGTTTCTCCACTAAATAATGGTTTTTTATTACATTCAAAAACTAATGTAGAATGATTAGCATGATTTACATCTTCAGAGTGATGTGTTCTTGCAGTAATACGATCACCCCCTGTTAATTTTAGAATTGTCCCAGTATCTAATGTTTGATTAGACGATATTTCTTTTGCAACAACATATCGTTTTTTAGCTATCTTAAATACGTCAATATTTGGACCGTCACTTTTTAATGGACGTGTTAGAATAGTTGAATTCATTTCTGTGTAATATTCTCCTAATATGCATTCCATAAACCTATTTAGTAATCCTTTACCATTACCTCCGCTACCATTCTGTAATATGAATTTTTGAGGTGTTTTACCATCTATTCCGGTTGATAATATTTGTAAATTCATATCATATTCTTCTGGAATTGGAAATATTGATTCTAATAGCTTTTCGACATTTGATCTTTCTTCTTGCGTTGCTTTTCGATATTTATAGTTTGTTTGCATAAGTATGTAATCATCTTGTCTATAATCTCTTATCTCATATGTTCTTAAATCTATTACTTTATCCCGTAGTCCGAATAAATAGGTTTTTGTATCAAATTCTATATCTGTTAAGTTATCATACATCGTTATTATTCCATTTATTCCGCTTGAGTTTCTTGTCTTCTTTTCTAGCATCTTTTTATATACTTTCTTCTCATTTCCCTGATAGACATTATCTATTATTTTGCCATAATATTCATATATTTCATTACTAATATATTTACTTAATAATCTATTACCTTCTTCCCATATTGTTCCGCTAAAACAGTAATATACTCTATTTTTATTACTTGTTCCTTTTGTAATAAATTTATCTCCAGCTAATTCTTTTATCTTATCCGCGATACTTGTATCATCTAACTTTACATCACCTTCAATTATATTATCTCTTTCGACTTCATCAACTGGTGTTGTATCTTTTTCTGTTAGTAAATAACCTATCGTTATAGTGGCATCTTTATCTCCTCTCATACAGTTTTCAGATTGTCCCCGCATAACTATCTCATCATTTTTCACATACGCATATATACCCTGTTGATCGTGTTTTGATTTGCATGCCGGACAATTATTTTTATTATTGTAACTATATCTATATATTGTCTTTCCACCACTATCTGCCTTTCCTTGAAATACTGCGTCTTTTACTTTGGTTTTCATTGAAAGAAATACAGTATTATCTATAATAGCGTCTATAATTCTCTGATCTTCTTCACTTATTTCTTCCCCATTATTCTGTTCTTCTTCCATTTTTTGTGATTTTTTATTAGTTATATTACGAGTTACCTTCTTGGCCGATGTTTTAGTTACTGTTTTTTTAACTACTTTCTTTGTAACTGTTTTTGATGGGACAATTTTATTAAGATTCAATTCTAATAGAGGTTCATCTGTGACATTGCTTATGATATGCTTCTCTTTTGGAATACTCTTATTTATCGGAATCAAAGCCGGTGAATGTTTTGGTGGTTCGTTTTTTTCTGTTTGTATTATCCTAAATTTCTGCTGTGGAGCTTTATAAGGTTGTAAATCTAGATGAATTTTTTTCATTTCATCTTTATATTTTTTCTTAAATTCAATCATATCCAAATATCTCACTTTATAATTATAGACGACGATATGATAAGATATCTTCTCACATCCTTTTATTTTATTGTGAGCTGCTGATATAGCGAACTTACAGTCATCTTTTCCAAGTTTCTCACATATCCATTTTTTTAGTTGTGATAATAAAATACTTTTATCTTTCATAATTTTATCATATTCTTTAGTGTTATCCCCGGTTTGTATTCCTTGAGGATTATAAGTTATTTTAGTTAGATCGTAATCAAAGTAAGGACGAACAAATTCCGTGAATAATTGATTATAATTATTACTATTCTTCTCATATCCAAATATTTCGTATAATCCAAATTTCTGTATATTTTCTTGTTCAATCATTTCTAATAACTCATCGATAGAACATTTTCTATCTTGGAATTGACTATCTTCTTTTTCTTCTAGAGTCATTTCTCTGTATTCTCCGGTTTCTTCATCTTTGATTAAACCATTGTAGTCTTTAGTCATTTGATTCATTCCGAGGGCGTAAGTAATTTGAGCCATGCAATAATAATATATACTCATTCTATATTATTATTTTTAAGCTTTTTGAAACACACTATATTTTATTTTTTATTTTTAATTCATAATACTTCTGGTTATTTATCCGTTTCTGTTGCTTCTTGTATTCCTTTATTTCATCTTCAGACATACCTGAGAGATTGGTATACGGTCTAACTGGACGATCTTCTGGCAACCCATTTTTTCGATTCCTATGTCTCCGTAAACTTTCTCGTCTTCTGTTTAATCTCTCTTCCTTTATTTCGTCATCCGTTTTATTATGTGTCATATATATACATTATCTATATAAAATATTTTTAAGCATTTTTAAGTAATTGTTGACGCACACTTATTAAGTCCGTTTAGACATAGTTTTAGTTAGTTAGTTATCTTAAGGTCGTTTAGACATAGTTTTAGTTAGTTAGATATATATATGGAGCTATTTTTTGTTTTTGGTACTTATAAAGTTCTATTTTTAAAATCAAAAAAACGGACCGAATTTTAAACTTATCTTATTCTAACTATGATTAAACGGCCTTATTTATCTATAAAGTACCAAAGTACTATTTTTTACTTCTTATTTTATAAATATTAAAAATAATAATTATAATTAATATACTACTAATAGCATAGAAATATGTCGTTTCAAGAAAGTGAACTTTTAGTACCTATCTTATATAAGTCAGGTCTACCTATCCTTTTTTCTAATAATAATCAAAATAAAAAACCGGTACTAACCATAGAAACCCGCTAAAAGTATGATCAAACGACCTTAATAATAATATTGGTACCAGTTTTTTACATAACATAAAATCGGTACCAGTCTTATCGTACTCACGATCTAATAGGTTAAACGACCTTACTGAAATCCAACTCACTAAAACTATGATCAAACGCCCTTAACAATCATAAATACGGACCACCCAAAACAGGCCGCTGAAAAAGGGTTAGTTCGAGATAACCCTTTTCTAGAAAGTAATTAAAAATTATTACAATCCAAATAGACAGTAATAATATGATTCAATAAAAGAATGATTTGAAATAGCGGATCCAGTGCGAGCGGTTAGCTGGCTTGAGCTTAGATCGATCATAAACTCGTATATCTTCAAGTAAAGCATATTTCAGCTTGAGGACATTAAAATCTGGGAGACATCTAATCTCATCAAATAACATACTTCTAATTTCATAATCGGATTTAGACGGTTCGATATTAATAGGTTGGCTAAACTGACTTACATCAAATCGAAGATTAAAGACATCGTAAGGTAAAGAATAATCTTCATCACAATCAATCGGATCGATTGTTTCAGATGATAGACTAGATAACTCATCATCAGTCTGTTCACCATCAGATAAATTGCAGTAAACATTATCTTCTTGGGATTGTAGACGGACTAACCTCTCCATCTCTTCGTTCGTGTTATCTGTAAGAGTATCTTCATCGTCCGTACTAATGTCAAACATAAAATTAGTTTCATCATCAGTATGACAAGAATAATCCTTATCTTCGGTAAAATGATCAGAGTGCAGTTTATCGTGTATCTTCCTAATATCGAATATCCTAGATGTCTTTCGTATATTGATCTTCTTATTGGTCTTACCCATCTTTATAATATAGTAATATAAATAAATTTCAGTAAAAATATTATCAAAAACGGATAATATATATAATCATATGGATATTGAAAGTAAATCATCAGATACTTCATCAGATAAATCATTAGACACATCATCTAAACCGGTATTAGATAGATATTGTGTAAAATGCAGAAAGCGAACCGAAACACTCAACGAGGAGATGAAAGTCAATAAATGTGGAATACCATACATGTCATCAGTATGCGGATCTTGTGGAACCAAAAAGACACAGTTCGTAAAGAGTTCTCTAAAGACCGAAGAGATGAAACGGATAGATACAGAGAGACACCGAAATAGAGTACTTCGAAACGAGAAGCTACGAAAGGAGAAAGAGATGATTAAAAACAAATCTCCAAATCTGGACGATATAGTCAGTTCGATAGTACCAACTAAAAAACCAGGAGAGAAGAAGGCAGAAAAGAAAGAACTCATAAAATCCATAAGACTCCTACAGAAATCTATAGATCTAATAAATAAACGGATACAGACATCGAAGAACGAAGGATATAAAACCTTATTGAAGGATAAAGCCCAAGAACTAGATGAACGTCGTCAAGAATTATTGTCGGAACTAAATGAACGACTAGATGAAACAGATTAATCTCTGTGAATGTAATTATCTAAAATACTTATCTTCTCTAAAGCGGATAAGTTTGCCCAGTTACTTCTATCTAGACCGGCTTCCATATCTGGATCTAATACGGATGCCAAACCCTTACCGTGAATCATAAGATTTAACTTATTAGCTATATCTGTCAATACATTTGCAGTTTTAGATATTCCGGGCTTCACCATTCCGCAAAGCTCCTGCATCACGAAATCATCACTATCATCAAAAGACAGATCATTAGCGTTAATGATGGATCGGACAAAGACCTGACAGTTATTAGTCAGAGCTCTGTATTTGTGGAACTCCTCATCACCCATATAGCTCCTAGTTTTTTCGACAATCTCATTCAATGTCTTTCCTTGAACGTTACCTAACTCTCTGCACTCTCTACCAGATGTATCTCTTTCTACTTCGACATTAACAACTTCATTCTTCTCAAACCTAACACGGATACCATTAGTTAAAATGAAATTACAAGATAGGTGAAACAGATTATCGTAATCTATGCTAGTAGTTTTCTTGATAATAGTCTGTAAGATAGAATTCAAAGGCTTTCTACATACATAACCTTTAGAAATAGGTATATTACCTAATCTCTCTAATACGGCTCTAGATTTGGGTGGTATATTGGTTCTACTCTTTCCGACATTCTGTATTCTGTACTTAATACCTTGATATGCGGATTTTATGGTGTCGAATATACCTTCACCAGTTAGATCGGTCGTACCATCATCCTTGAATCCTAAAACAAAGAATATCCCACCTTTCAATTTCTTGACTCTAAAAGCATCAAACTCTTCCGGTGGTATCTGTCTAAATCTGTACGTATTTTTTGTTTCATGAATCCCGTAATCTTCTTTAAAACCGTGTTTCATAATCCAGTTTCTAGCCTGATTAACATTGAACTTATTTTTATTGAAAACGACAGAGTGTACTTCGGAGGGAGATAGTCCACATCCTCGTTCATCATCTGATATTTCCTCAGAACTTGAATCTTCATACATTTTATAATATATGTAGATTAAAAATTAAATTATTCGTTTATGATTTTGCTTAGTCTAGCATTTTTCTTGAGAGCTTCAGACTTCCTAACATATGGATCATCAGACATAACGCCTTTACCATACTTCTGTCTATAGGGGTAAGTGATTCCTCGTAAAATCTGTTTTCCTACAAATCTATTGACTTTTTTAAGTCCAGGTCTAAAAAGATCGGACAATATACCTTCTCCATCTAGTTCAGGAGGTGGAAGATTAGGATTTCTACATTTAGATCCAGGTCTGCAACGTTCTGGGTTATTCATTATATATATACGGATACATAAATATAATTTATACACATCGGATAGCTGAAAATCTAAAACGAGAAACTGAAAGTGTAGAACCTCCCTTATTACGGAGTTTGACATAAATATAATTGTTATTCTTGTCATCCGTTCTCTGGTCATTAGATTTGACTAAAGTAGCTAACTGGAAATTTTGGGTTGTAGAACCTTCTTTAGACATGATGTCGATGGCTGATATTTCTTTTTCAGTTTCTCCATCATACCACATTAAAGTTAGAGTATTCTGAGGAGATCCAGATTCAGAAACTTGAACTTGAACATTGACGGATACGCTATATACTTTTTGTGAATTAACTAACATGATACGATTATTATCCATATCCACCATCGGAGTATTCTCATCGTCGAATCTAATAGATTTAATTTCAAGTGTTTCGGTTTGTCCCGAACTAATAGTTTGCATATCATCACCGGTAATACGGCCACAGGCACAGGCACATTGATATACTGAAGAAATATAACCAGAGTCATAAGCTGCTCTAGTTTCTATGACACGTTGATCTGACATAATATATTATATTAGATATTTAGAAATAAATTAATTAACTTTAGCTATCTGAAATCTCAACTCGGAAATAAGTAGAGAACCATTAGAGCCGTTTGCTATCAAATCTAGGGCAACCCATTGAGTAGGGTTAGCATTAGTTTTGACTAATTGGGATAACTGTACATAACCACCATTAGATCCAGGACCAGCGACAGGGTAAGATTTAGTATCTCTGTAAATAATATTAGCAGATACACCATCGAAATACGTCATAACAAATGTGAGGTCTGGTGAATTGGTATGATTAATCCCCCCTTCTGCATAGCGAAAATTGCTAGTTACAGTATATAATGAGTTTGGTCGGAGATTCATGCGATTGTTTACTGTATCAGCCATCAAGAAAGCATTAGACACAGAAAAGTTATAGATTTGAGTACCTGTAACAATTCTAGTTGTTCCAGCTCCTGGGGCGATAGTTTGAGTAACAGCATTCTGTAAACCGGCCGATTCCTGGAAATCAGAGATCATATAACCAGTCGCATGAGTTCTAGCAGTAGTAGCAGTAATCAACTCGATAGATCCTATACCTTTAGAAGCAATATTTAAATTAGCATCAGCAGCAGAAGAAACAGTAGATATATTAGCGGATAAAGGACCAGCGGAAAAACCAACATGACAAGGATTAACACCCGAAGCGACATCGACTATTTCAGCCGCAACATTATTATTTACGTCTATCAGATTATTATCTCGGAGTTTCATACCAGAAGCGAAATCTATTGTATCGCCCACAGTAACATTAATATTATTACCAGTTGTGTTATTTCCGGAAGATAAGACTTGACTGAGGTTAGGAATAGCAGGAGTGCCAACATTAAAAGGGACCCATGTTGTCGAATTCCTCCCGTAAAAAGTATTACTAGTAGAATCATAAGTCAAAGCACCAGATGAAGCGGCACCAGTTGGAGCACCTGCCATTTTTGAAAGAACTAAGAAATTATTAGTAGAGTTAGTAGGTATACTAGAATTCAATAATAGAGAACCTGGTACGGATGTAGTAAGATTAGAATTACCGACCATAAACTGATCCGATGCAGTAGTAGAGCCACCACAAACGGCCAAACTGTTAGCATGACCAACATTTACGGTTGAGTTAGTTCCCAAAGCTGTAGAATTAGTAGCTCCAGTATTAACAACGGCGTTATTACCTATCGCATTAGATCCAGTAGCAGATACACTGCTAGCAGTACCCAGAACTACAGAATTAGCGGATCCTATAGTATTACCACGACCAGCACATACAGAGTTATCTGGAGTACCTGATATAGTATTACTAGAACCTAAAACGGATAAACCAGTTGTTCCAGTTGGTACAGTATTAGCAGCTCCTACAATAGAAGAATTATTAGCAGTACCAGTTAATACGATAGAATCACCGACAGCTGTATTATTAGCTCCAGTACCGGCCAATCCTCGACCGATTTTTACTGTCTGAGATCCTTGTACATTTTGCTGAGCCCCGATACTAATAAGATTCGATGTAGATGTTGGGCCAGTTCCTGAGCCAGATCCGAGAATAATAGTATGGCTACAGGAAGGTGCGGATAAAGATGTAAATCCTAATATCATGCAATCATTACACGTATCTCCTAATCTTGATAAGTGCCCCACAACTGTATTTCTGGGACCTGTGCCTGTAGTGCTTTGCTGGCCTATGCACACGGCTTGTGTTCCCGTAGCTTGCGCAACTGATCCAATACTTACACCTCCATTTGATAAAGATCTTTCACCAATAGCTACACCACCGGCTACACTAGAAGATGCTTGTCTGCCGATGGCGATGGTATCTATACCGTTTGAGACAGTTAGATTATTACCTATATTAATACCAGTAGCGGATGTAGTACCAGTAGTTAGACCAGACATGCCAAGACGAACACCATTAGCATAAGTTAATTGCTGACCGGCTGACATAAATATATCTGAAGTACCTGTAGTATTACCAACTGCTAAAACAGATGCAAGATCTGGGGCTATATTAGTAGAGACATCCTTCCATACGGTTCCATCATAGACCCATAAAATTTGATCGACATCTGTGAATGCTAGAGCACCTTTATCTGGTGTAGAAGTAGGTGGACCAGTTCCTGATATGTTTGTGACACTAAATAAATTTACGGTATTAAGAGGCTCAGCATTAGGCATATTCATAGAAGACTGAATATCGACATCACCTACAAGAGTAGATGTAGTTTCAACGTTTAATGAACCAACATTAGCCAGATTCTCGACATCTAATTGATCACAGATTTTAAATATTCCACCTGGACCCGTTGCACATCCGTTGACTGTTAAACCTCCGGTACTAATATCACCACTACTCAATAGACCAACATTAACAATATTAAAACCAGCGGCATCTAAATCAGCAGTTAAAGGGCCAAAAACTCCAGAAGTTTGACCAGTACTATTATTTTGAATATACCCAAACCATGAATACAACGCTCCAGACATTTATATATCTAATATAAAGATAGTAGATAAAAAAATAAATAAAAACAAATTATTTCTCATCGGCCCAGTTAGAGAATCCGAGAAAACCAGATCTATATCTCATAGATTTATTAGGTGTTTTCATATCTATAAATAAGAAATTATAGGGTTTCGATGTTGCCTCTATATAAAGTTTCTGAAAATCCTCTTTATCTACATCTGTGCAATAGTCACTACATAGTATACTAATCTCTCTACGGGTTGTAGCTTTAAAAAATGCAACATAATTTAAATTCTTACGGATAATTGAAGGTACAGTATGATATGATTGTGTAAGATATATGATAGTAGCGTTCTTTTTTCTACCTCTAATAAACAGTTCTTCGATTTTACTTTGATTTTTCGTCGTAACCATGTCGTCGAAAATTATGATATTCATCTTTTTGCTATCCAACTTATCAACATCAACTACATCATCTATAGAACTAGCCATTTCAAAGTTATCGCCACCATTAACATCTTTAATTTCATTCATTTTATTTATTACGTACTGATATTTGTCTTCTTGGAGATCTTTCGCATAGAGATATACTTTATGAAAATTAAGACTAAACTTATTATTGAACATTAAATTAAGTAATAGGTTAGTCTTACCACTCGATGAGTTACCTGAGAGGAGAATACGAGCGGGATGTTGTGGAAGATATTCATCATTTTGAATAATAGGCAGCTCTGCGTCTTTATTCTCCGCCTTTATTATTTTATCGAAATTTTGCATTAAAATAACCGTATATTATATAATTTCGATAATTATTTACTGAAAATCTGTATAAAGTTTTTACAAAATTAATATATAGCTATATTAATGTCTTTTAAAGGCTTTGTAGATACGGATATCGAAGAACTACGTAAAAATCTAAAGAAACGCTCTAAGTTAGCTGCTGATTTCAAGGAGCAGATAGATAACCAACAGGGTATTAGTAATTATGTTAAGGAAATAGCGATCAAACAATCGAAACCTATTGTAGATGCTATTGCAAAAGAGCGTGATGAACGTTTGAAGGCAACAACTGGTGTATCTACGACTGGAGAAGAAAAGAGAATATTAGAAAGTAATCCAATAGCGATATTAGAATATTTTAGAACTTTAAGAGCTGATTTACTAAAGGATAATGAAGAATCTGAGATAAGTGTTCTTACTCTTCCCATGAAACTTATGAAATGTATTGTAGAAATTACAACTAATGGAAGAGATGCAATATTAAATATTAAAGGAAATGGAGGAAATCCAGACGAAGATGTCCCATTAAATAATCCACTAACTTGGTTATTAATATTTAATATGAAAACATTAAAGAAATATGATCTATTAAAAGATATTAGTGACCAAGATATCAAAGATTATCAAAGAATATTATATATAGCAAATGATCTTAAGAAAGTTGTAAATAATAAAGTCGGAGAACTATCTACACTAATTCAACAGAGAGTTAAGAATATAACACAATATCCCCCATGGGAACATCCTGATATTCCTAAAATGACATTTATGGATTTTGTAGAATATATAAAAACTCTGAAACAAGAATCACCTAATGATCCTGCAATAATGGCATTATTTCCAGCAAGAAGAAAAAAATATGATAATGTTTTTACATTTGATGTATTTCGTAAAACAACAAAACTAAAAATTTCAGAAAATGATTACTCAACTGGACAGACTAGAGAATTGACAATATATACGGATGATACTAAAGAAAATAAAGGAAATACTATTACTTTACATTTTCCACCTAGAACAGATTTCGCAGATCCAGAAATAACAGAAAAAATAATATTAAAAAATTTATTTAGTAAAATTCCGTTACTATTATCCAATGATGTATTAAATATAATAGAACAAACATTAGCTAATTCAACCGGTAATAATGATCTTTTTGAGAAAGTCTATGACATTACAAATCAATCAAATCAAGTTATTAAAGCTGTTAGATCTGATACTACTAAAATTCTGAAATTTATTATGTCCGCAAATAAATCAGGTCAAGGTATGTCTCGACAAAAACAACCAGAATACGGAGTTTTACGTGATCCATTCAAAGATGCTAAGACAACTAAACCTAAAGGTAATGTCGTCCATAGATCTTATAATATCGTTGATGGTAAGTTTGGTGATTTACTTGTAGATGTCCCAAAATTGTATACTAAATTACATCTTACGGCTAAGAAAGGAGGTACTATAATCTTTGATAAGCCAGTAGATAAAGATACTCTAGATCTTCTTACGACTCACCCAAAACGTAAGAGAGTGTATTCTAAACAAGCCGTGAAAACTCTAGCTAAATTAATAGAACTATCGGATCAACCCATAAAACCAGGATCCCGCAAATTGCAGATGGTCCAGAAATATCATAATAAGAAACGTGCTTCTGTTCCTATTAATGCTGAAGATGTAAGTTTAGATCGTTTAACTACTCTTATCTTAGAGCATCAAGCTGGTAATTATCCTAATGCTCAATTGCAGTCAGAAATAGCCCAACAAGCTGATAGTTTATTAAAACAAGCATTAATTACGGATAAGATGCATAAGCAGATATACAGCAAATACGTAATGCAATAGACCTAATTTTTATTAATTTTATCAAATTATATTTTACAATCGTATAATATAATATATGTCGTTCTTAGTCTCATTAGACAGTACTAGAAGAAGTAACCTAACAGATCCAACAGATAATTATGTAACGGTATTTACACCAAATCTACAGTTATACAAAAAAGAAGGATACGCGTGGATGGTAGCCTTACATAAAGCAACTATGTGGTATTCTTTCTATAATATATCCGAATCTCTATATCAAAACTCAAAATTAGAAGTATCGGATGATGGAGGTGCTACATTTCATGTTATCCAAATCCCCGACGGCATCTATAATATTTACGATTTAAATAGCAGAATACAGTCTCTTATCACATCTAATCCATCACTTGGAGCTGGTTCTAATGTCAGTTTAATCCCAAACTTTAATCAGTTGAAAATCGGGGTTTACATAACACCAGCATCAAATTATCAAGTAAAATTCGACCCCGTACTAACTAATCCAAACGGATCTAATTTTTATTTATTATTGGGGTTCGATTTTGCTCAAGCTAATGCGACTATGGGTTCGCCTATAACAGATGCTTCTGGTGTCGTTGAAGGTGTAAATGTTGCGGACATAACTAACGGATTAGATAATCTCTATATTACTTGCTCATTAGTTCGTGGATCATTTTTTGGCGGCCAGATATCTAAAACATTATATTCATTCGTGCCCAATAGCCCCCCTGGGTCTAGCATAGAGGTGATTCCCCAGAATGTGATAAATTGCCCAATTGATGATCAGAATGGTAATATCCGTGAGATTAGAATGGCTATAGTAGATAATCTAGGTCGTAGAGTTAACTTTAACGGTGAAGATATACAGTATTTATTACATTTTAGTTTGGTCCCTGTTTAGATATTTAATCTTACATCTATGTTAAATAGTTTACTCATATAATTAGCAGATTCTTCAAGAGTCTTCTTGTTCCATAAAATATATCGGCTCCATGTCCCTGGTCTAGTTAGATCCGTCCAGTCTTCTCTAGAATGTCTCTTAAGATAATTTTGTAATCTTTTACTGTCTTTATGCATGGTGTAATTTTCATAATTTTTATGACCAAAATAAACGATCGATTTATTTTTATCGACTGGTACAGCCATATATCTCTTTGTACTCTTTGGTTTAGTGTTATTCATTACATAATACACATTACTAGGTACATCCATTAATATATATAATGATTAATAAAAATAATCTATAACGCCCCGTAAAATAATTTTACTCTACTCTATTATTATATAAATGGTTGTTTTGAACAAATCTAAAATGATGCGTAACGCTGTTTACTTCGGTAAATCGCAAGCTCGTGGATCTAACAAAAAAGTAGTAAATATCGGCATGGGCATGGTGCCTTATGGTTCTGGTATGAATACGTTCGGATCTGGCATGAATACGTTCGGTTCAGGCTTAAGTATTTACGGTCAGGGCATGCGATTATTAGGTACAGGCTCTCTATTCGGAAAAATAAAGAAACTCGCTAAACCTCTTTTGACTAAGGGTAAAGACGCTTTAAAGAAACAAGCTACTTCTTACGTTAACTCTATAGAAAATCCTCTTACTAAAAAACTAGCTCAAACCGGATTAAAGACCGTTGAGAAGTTAGTTGATCAAACTATGTCCGGAAATACTAATCTTGATAATCTTCTTAATATAACTAAATCAGGAGCTAGACAAGCTGTTAAAGATGTTACTGGTAAAGGTATGAGACAGAATAATATGAATAGACCTATTAAAAACGCCGGACATCCTTTAGAGGAATCCGTTGGATCCGTAACAGATCGTCCCTTCTTGGAGAATAACGTAAACTCGACTAAATCAAATATTCAATTGCAGTTATTGAAGAACGTGATAAAGAGCAAAAATTTGAATACACGAACTATAAGAGGCAAAGGACTTTACACCGTATAATTTATTTTTATTTTGAATAATTTTAAAATATATTATTTTATAAACTAAATAATATAAATAATATGGCGGACTTTATAAATCCTGTTTGGAACGTTTTTGAACCTCAAGTAGATGATAGATCTATAACTGAATATAGCTATGTGAGATATGCTACAACTGACGGGCTTAATGTATCGGCACTTAATGGTAACGGTCAACTGTATCGTATAGTAAGTAAAGATTTAGATTCGTACCTTTTACCTTCTAAAGCACTATTAGACTTTACTTTTCAAATAACACCAGATGCTGCCAATACGCCAGTTACTAAAGGAACTACCCAAATGCATGATAACGTATTATGTATCTTTAGCAAGCTTTCACTGTTCCTAAATAGCGTACCCGTGTGTGAGGTCGAGAACCCAGTTTTAACATCGACTATTAAAAATCTTCTTGAGTACTCTCCAGATTATAAGAATACCCAGGGACCTGCCCAATTTTTCTATACATCATCTGATGCTTTTGATGCTGATGCACCTCAAGTTACTAGAGTTAACGGAACTGCTGCAGATCCCGCAAATCCTCCAACTGGATCTAAATTAGTCCGTGTTCTTATTCCTTTGAATCGTGTGTTTGGTACTCTTGAAGCTTATGGATCAGCTACACGCGGGCTCGAGATGCGAGTAGAACTCATCAAAGAAGATGATAATCGTATCAAGAGATGTGTATTCGGTGCTGATATTGCTGCACCTGCTAATCCTGTTACTGGTATAAAGATAAACGAGATGAGTATGTGGATACCTAAAATATCTCCTTCTCAAGCTGCTGAAAATCATTTCTTAGAAATCGCTCGTAATAAGGATCTTAATGAATCTATCTCATACGAAGCTTGGAACGGATACCGTGCAAATGTTAATATTGGTACTTCTACATCTTTGAACTATCAAATTACTTCTTCTTCTAAGAAACCTAAATACGTTTTTGTTGCTCTTCAGAAAACTACTAGATTAGAAGGTCCTATTTATTCTGCTGTTGCTGACTCTAGTATTGATAGAAATCCGTCTTTATTCGATAATTTAGATCTTAAGAGCATAACATTAAAAGTTAACTCTAAGCGATTCCCTTATGAACAGTATAGATTAGATTATACGGCTCCTTCTATCACAGTAGCCGGGGACTATAATAGAGCTTATCACGATTTTTTGGCTATTCTTGACCAAGATAGTCAACTAGACTCAGGTTCGTGCGTATCTCATGAGGAATACGCCAGCAAATACGCTATTTATGCATTCGATGTGTCTAAAGATATTAGTTTATTCGAGAACGTTCAATCGAACTATATCGAGGCTGAAATGCAATTCGGTGCTGCTGGTCCTGCTTCTCTTCCCGAGAGATCTTTATATGTTAATAGCGTTATTGTCTGGGATCGTGCTCTCTCCATGCAATCAGATGGTTCTGCCCTGAAAATTACCAGAGATTAATTTTTGAATATTTAATTAAATAAATTATTATCTACTAGTTAGTATATAATAATTATGGCATCGATAGATTTATTTGATCCGTTAAATAGCGGTCTTCAGAGAGACAAGTCAATAGTTTCTTATGAATATAAAAGTTTCGAACCTGTTGGTGGAAGAGATTTGACAAACAATAGAAATAATACTATTAAAATCGTTACTAAAGGAACTAATCAACATCTCTTACCATCTGAAGGTTATTTAGATATAGTATTCCGTGCTAGTTCTACTCATGGTTTTATAATTCAAGAAAATGTTAATGATCAGTTTGGTATCAGTGTAACTGGTGCTGCACCTTTTACCCTTGTAACTGTTCCGTCTGGTGCTTATGCAGATATTGCTGCTTTAAATGCTGCTTTTCAGCAGGGTATAGATGACGCAAATGTTGGTACTCCTGCAGAATTTAATTTAGTCGAAGCAGCTGGCCCTGCTCCTCCTGCTGGTACTATTAGACTTGTAATAACTGTTACTGCAGGTAACGGTATTAGTTCGGACCCTATTCCAAATAGTTCTAATACATTCTTCAGATATCTTGGTTTTGCTGATGGTTTTAGAAATGGTGTCGGAACTTATAGCGCTGCTGTTGTTTTTGATGATACTGATCAGACTATTATGCATGATTCAGTTTTATCCGCTTTTAGAAAATGTTCATTATGGCTCAATAACGTTCAGATTCATAGCATAGATTATCCTATATTTTCTAGTTCTATTGTTAAATGGTTAGAATACTCTAATAACTATATTACTCAACAAGGTCCTAAAGAATGGTTTTTCACAGATAGCGATGCTTCTCCTTCTGCTGCTAGAAAGAATCCCTTGTTAGATGGTGATGTATGTAGACGTGCTCAGATTAAATTATCTTCTATCTTTCCTTTCTTAAAAACGTACGATAAGGTAATCCGAGGTTGTGAGATAAGAGTTGAATTAGAAAAAAATAATAACGTTCGTGAAGTAGTTTATAATAACATTGGTAATCCTCCAGCTTTCTCTATTAGAGAAGCATCTATGTGGATTCCTGAGTTAGTTGGATCCGATGAAGTAGAGGGCTCTCTATTAGACGATATCGTTTCTAAAAAGAGAGCTGTTATATCTTATGAAAACCACGAGGTATATAGACAATTAAATCCTCCTCAGTCTAACGTTACTTATGTTTTAGATTCTCTTTCTGAAGTTCCTATCTTTGTGTATGTTGGTCTTCAACTACGATCTAGATTAGAATCTGATACTACAGCTATATCTGCTGCTGACCGTAATCCATCTATTTATGATAATCTTAATCTTGTTAGAGCTGAATGCAAAGTTAATGGACGTTCTTATCCTAAATTACCTTATCAGGTTAGTTTTGAAAATCCTACATCTTCATCTACCGACGAATATACTCGTTTATTTTTGGAGTTCTATAGAACTATGATGAAAGAGGACGAATTCGACAATGGTTCTGCTTTAGAATATACTTCTCAATTTAAGAACAAATACCCTATTATTACTTTCAATTTAGAAAGAGAGGAAGAAATCCAATCTAATAAATCCGAAAATAATACTATAGAGGTTAATCTTCAGTTCTCTACCGTTCCTTCTCAATATTTCTACATCAATGCTCTAGTTGTTTATCAGAATCACATAGTCTTATCTACTGATGGTAAAAAATACGAATGGTCTAGGCAATAAGTCCGTGTAAATTTATTATTTTTTGAAAAATTAATATATTAGAATATAATATATAAATTAGCATGAATCGGTTAAATCTACTAATGACGAAGCCTACCCAGGCTCAGGTAAAGAAGATAATGATGGGTATGAAAGACAAGAAGCCTGTGAAGGTTATTCTTAGAAAAAATCATGTCGGTGAAGATGGTCAATATCCGTTATTGCTTTCTGAAACTCAACTTAATAAATTAAATAAGGCTCATGGTGCTGGTCTTGGTTGTGGTTTGACTCTTGGTAAGAAACAGTTACAGGAATCCATGAACTTATCGAGAACTATGGGACAGGGATGGATAAAATCGCTATGGAATGTATTCAAAAGTCCAGCTAAATCAGCTGCTAAGAGTGCTTTATCTGCTTATATTAGTCCTGTAGGTGCTGAAGCTGTTACTGAAGAATCTTCAAATATAATCGATAAAGCAGTTAACTGGTTAGATGATAAATTATCTCCTAAAAAGAAGTATACTAAGGCAGAAAAAGCGGCTATTCTAAAGAAAGAGAAAATTAGGCAGGAGAAAGAAATGGCTGATATGAAAAAACGTGTTGCTAATACTATGAGTCAACGAAGAGCTGCAAAAGCTGCTAAAGTATCTAAAGTTGCTCAATTAGGTCCGGCTCAGTTAGATGATGAGGGTGAAATGGATAAATTAGAAGATGAAGATTTAGAACCTCAAGACTCTGGTGTTTTTATTCCTTCAGGTAATGGTATTATTCCGTTCGGTGGTATGATGTATGAGGAATGTGAATGTCCTCATTGTGAAGGTTCTGGATTTATTTTGAATGCACTTACTAGAGCTGTTCAAAAAAACTTAATGCCTCGTCGTCAAGGGCCTCCTCCCAGGATGATGAGAGGTATGCCAAATCGTCAAGGAATGCCAAGAAGGGGAGGAGAACTATCAGCACCAGGAAGGGAAGCGGGACCGACTCAACTTTATTAAGTAAGTTTCACCCATTATCTTCTTTAGAACTTTATAAAATTGCTCAGAGACTCAGTATACCCGATTTCGCTGTTGTATCTCATAACGACTTGATCCGAAAAAAAAATAAATCTTATCCTAACCAGTGTATGATAATAAATTTAGATAGGAGTGACGGACCTGGAACACACTGGGTTTGCTGCTATACGAACTCGAATCTTCCTTATAACATATACTTCGACTCATTTGGTGTTGGACCGAGTGATATTATTTCTAAGTATCTAAAACAGAACGGTAAACTGATAAAATACAATAACTCAGAGTTACAGATGATGAAATCTATTATGTGCGGATACTACTGTCTTTATGTCTTAGATAAACTATCTAGAGGTCATAACATCTATGATATTCTCATGAAATTCCAACAAGATCCGGAAGTATTTAATGAAAAGCTTATTCAGAAATTTGGGTCTAGCGTTATGTGAGGGTATCCGTATACTTCTGATTTTATAATATAATATATATAATATATATACTGTATGAGTCTTCTCGACGAAATGGGTGGAGCTGTTAAAAATAATAATAGAACTAAGCTCGCTATAACAAATAAACCTAAAAGTGAATCAAATTTAAGACATTCGGAATTTCTCCTCACTATCAATCCACAGAGGTCTTTTGCTAGTCCAAAGAGTGCAGGATTCCAAGATATGATTAAACGTCTTACTACTCTCGGTGATTTTATTCTGGAAGATAAGAATCTGATCCGTTTACTTAAATTTAATAATGACTCTTCTACTGTTGATAATGTTAAACTCATAGCTCAGATAGATAAAGATAGAGTCGCATCTGTTGAATATGGTTCGCATACTCATAAACTTCATTTACATGTTTCTTTTTTTATCAAACATAAAACTAAATTGATGGTAGATAGAGCTAAAGTAGAAAAAATAGCTTCTACTCTTTTGGGTATCGATGGTAAGACTCTCCACATAAACATACAAGTCTCGAGCCTTCCATCTTTTCGCGAGTATGTTAAAAAGAATATACCTAAGATTGTTTAATTTTGGACGCAGCCATATACTGTATAATATATTATTAAATAAATAATATATATAATGTCTGATTTAGAAGATATATTAAACCAAAAAATAAAACAATTAGATGATGAGCTTGGTTCTCTAGATATTTCAATTATGGGACAAGATATAGATAATCAAGTACCAGATCTAACATCTGATAAGAAACTAACTAAACCCGAATTAATTGATTTATTAATGTATTTGCAGGACTTTATGCCAGAAGGTTATATTTTGAAGATG
>JACCDV011152439.1_pt1 | contig 20870 bp, 16 predicted proteins | sample 7446131 | NCBI WGS metagenome assembly JACCDV01 (sample SAMN15323448, study PRJNA562643) | freshwater metagenome | isolation source: river surface water | place: USA:Blue River Watershed | collected 2017-08-17 | reverse complement strand
CAGCGCATGTTACACCGCATAACAAACGTGGCCGGCACCGTGACCGTCTCCCAGATATCCAACCAGTTTCAGAACGCGTTCGCTACCAATCTCTTTCCAGTGGCTAGCGGTTCAAACGTGCTTATACAGATAACTGGCATAGCGGCCAACACTATTCGATGGGAGGCTCACGCTGTTGCGTTCATCGAATAATGTAGCCCTCATATATATACCAACATGATCGACACTGATGACCTAGACTATAAACTAACCAAGACCATTAACAGGGGATATGGTATCGGCATCGAGAATGCCCAACCAGTGGTGACTGGGGCGTCCATCCCGAAGCTCAAGGTAGTGGGTAACCATACCACCAACATGTACGTTGAGGGCACCGTGAAGACGCCGCTGAGGCTCACTCATATGATTACAACAGTAGACTCTGATCTAGTCATCAGCCCTGCATCAGGATCCATTAATGCAAACGGAGCGTTCATTGTGGGGTTCTCGTTGCCGGCCCAATCATATGCCGACCTAGCCTTCTTGGGGGCTGAGCCTCTGAACGTAGGGGTAACCGTGATGAGACTCTATGCGGACTCTACGGGGAGGCTTGTTTGGCGCACTCAGGGCGGCCCAGGTGGCGTTCTAGATGCAGCCGCACAGAGCGCCGATAGGACCTTCACGTTCCCCGACGCGTCCATGGAGATAATGGGCACCATATCACCGCAGACCTTCACTGGGCAGACCATTGCCAACACCGCAAACACTGTACTCGTTGGGGGCGTGGCCATAGGGGTACTAGTGGGGCAAGACGTGCGGACGACTAGCGGCCCACAGTTCGTTGATATGTTGGCCACTGGGCTTACCGCTAACGTATCTGGAAGCTCGCCACTAGTAATTGACCAGAGCAGCTCTAATGCGGGCAACGACCTGATGTTCCAGCAGACAAGCACCAACATATTTGGAGTTGGCACCAACGAGGCCACCACAGAGACCTACACGTGGAACTACACGGCCCGCGATTACAAGATAGGAACCAACAACACAGAGCGGCTCAGGGTGGCCTCCACGGGCATCGCTAATAACAACGCCACTACTAACATACTGGGGCTTCAAGGGACTACTCTGGTATATAAGAACACGATGGCCGACACGAACACAGTGCAGACCTTCACCAATAAGGTCATCGACAGCGCCTCAAACACTCTGCAAGTCAACGGAACGGCCATCGGTTCACTGATCGATCAGGACGTTAGGACGAGTGCCACGCCGACCTTCTCTGCGATAACCTCCGCTAACGCTATTACAGAGTTCGCGGGTAAGATCACTGGTTACTATGCCACTACCACAACCACTACATCTGGCACGTTCGTCATACTACCAACGGTTCCTACGATAACCGACACGGTATCAGTGTTTGAGATAATCGTTCTCGCATATGGGACTGTTGGCAGTATGGCTAATACATCGGCGGCGGGAAGGCTGCTGACGAGGGTGATGAATGTAGCCGGAGTAGTAACTGTGGCAACCATGCAACTGTCTGCGACGGGGTTCGCAACTGGTATAAACGCGATCCCTAACGGTGCAAATGCGGACGTAATAGTCATCGGCTTCGCGTCGAACACCATCAGATGGAGCGTCTATGTCATCAAATATGACGAGTGAATTCAAGTTAGACGCGTGATGATGGTCATGTATAACAACCACCAATGTCAATCACCGACGGACAAATATGCAGCACCAACGAGTCCTATGGGGACGCATGTAACACATCATACAACTGGTATATCACTACCAAAGGGGACTCAATACGAGTATGCACACCCCGCGTACCGGGATCAAGCAGTGCCCAGGGATTCGCCGGCCAATTCTGCTGGGGGGTCGACGGCGGGCAAGCCTACTTCTACCTATGCGTGGACACCAACACGTGGGTCAGGGCCGCCTTCAACACGTGGTAAAAGAGGGCGTACTTACGCGTGTCGCGCCCATGTTTTTTTGGCCTTCTTATGTATACATCTCCATGAGTAAGACCACCGGACAGCCGCTCACATACCTCGATTTTACCTATCAAACTAGCATGGGGTCGCCTGCTAGGAACTCCACACGTGTGTTCGCAGACAACCTCGGGAGGTTCGCTTATAAGAGGTCTGATGGGGTCATCATCGCCCTCGATACAACCAACATCAGAGAGAGTACATTGATCCGTTTGCCGAATTCCACTGCACCGATAGTAAGCACAGACTCCGCCGCTGAGTTAACCAACAAGACCATTAACTCAACGGGCAACACGATCACCGTGGGGGGCACGAACATCAACTCCCTCGTCAACCAAGATGTGCGTACTACGGCCGCCCCTACGTTCACCGGTATGTCTCTTACTGATGTATCTATCGATAACTCACTGGATACAGTGCTGTGCGTGGATGGTGATGGCATGGTTAAGATACGGAATAACATAACAGAGTCAAGTGGAGGCGCTATAACTGGCAAAATCATAGACAGTGCGGACAATACCATACGAGTTAATGGAACCAATATCAATACACTCGTGGGGCAAGACACGCGCACTACGGCCGCCCCCACGTTCGCCGCAGAGACACTCAATGGCCGGCTGACGATCAACACTGCGTTGACCCACCCGATCACCATCAACCAGTCTAGTGGAGGGCCGTCCAACGACCTGTTGTTCCACGTTGGGGCCTCAGATATACTCACTGTGGGGACCAGTGAGACCACAAGCGAGACCTACACGTGGACCCATGCGGCCCGCGATTACAAGATCGGAACCAACAATACAGAGCGGCTCAGGATAGCTAGTGGTGGCATAGCGTTGGACAACACAGCCACTCAGTATTTGGCCCTTCAGGGGACTACTCTGGTCCGTAGGAATGACTCCGTCGACCTCAACTCAGCACAGACATTGACCAATAAGACGCTGACTAGCCCCATCATCTCCACGATCGTTAATACGGGTACGCTGACACTACCTACCGCTACCACAACGTTGGTAGGCCGAGACACTGTTGATACACTATCCAATAAGACCTTCACCTCCTTGTCAGTCACATCGTTAGATAGTGGTGGCCAAACCATAACACTCCCTACCGCTACCACTACGCTTGTCGGCCGGGACACCGTTGATACACTGTCCAACAAATCATTTGAGGCCTCGTCGTGCCAGTTCGTCGACGATGCAGACGACTCGAAGCAGGTCGCGTTTGACGTCTCTGGGGCCGCTACTAGTACCACTACGACGTTCGCCACGGAGCAGACTGTGGACCGACTTATCACCTTCCCCGATGTAGACGACACAGTAGTCACGCTGGGGGCCACACAGACCCTTACTGGGAAGACTCTCACGAGCCCCACGATCAACTCGCCAGTACTCACTAATGGCGGCACCATAACACTCCCCACTGCTACTACTACGCTCGTTGGTCGTGATACAACAGATACTCTGACAAACAAAACACTAACGAGTCCTGTGATAACGAACAGTGGGAATACCATAACACTGCCCACGGTCACTGCTACGTTGGTCGGCAGAGACACTACCGACGTGCTTACCAATAAGACTCTGACGAGCCCTGTGCTTACTACACCATTGTTCAGCACGATCACTAACACGGGCACCATAACACTCCCTACTGCAACCACCACGCTTGTAGGACGCGATACTACGGATACTCTGACCAACAAATCTCTAGTGGCCGCTAGTTGCGCCATAGTGGACGCTACAGACAACAACAAGAGAGTCATGTTCAACAACGCAGGGGCCGGTGCAGGCAGGACCATGACCTTCACCATGTCGCCGACTAGCACAGACAAGACCATAACGTTCCCCGACACTACGGACACTGTGGTTACTCTAGCAGCCGCACAGACCCTCACCGGGAAGACCATAGCGAGCCCAGTGATTACCAACAGTGGGAATACCATAACACTGCCCGCGGTCACTGCTACGTTGGTCGGTAGGGACACTACCGACGTGCTTACCAACAAAACACTAACGAGCCCGGTGATTACTACACCGACCATCAGCTCGATCGTTAATACGGGTACGCTGACACTACCTACCGCTACCACAACATTGGTCGGCAGGGACACTACGGATGTACTCACCAACAAGACTCTAACCACACCAACTATCAACTCGCCTGTGCTTACCAACAGTGGGAATACCATAACACTCCCCACAGTCACTGCTACGCTTGTTGGGCGCGATACTGTGGAAACTCTAACCAACAAGACACTGACGAGCCCAGTGCTTACTACACCGACCATCAGTTCGATCGTTAACACGGGCACCATAACACTCCCTACTGCTACTACCACGCTCGTAGGACGTGATACTACAGATGTGCTTACCAACAAGTCACTAGTGGCCGCTAATTGCGCCATAGTGGACGCCACAGACAACAATAAGAGAGTCGTGTTCAACAACGCAGGGGCCGGTGCAGGTAGGACCATGACCTTCACCATGTCGCCGACTAGCACAGACAAGACCATAACGTTCCCCGACACTACGGACACTGTGGTTACTCTAGCGGCCACTCAGACCCTCACCGGGAAGACACTGACGAGCCCTGTGCTCACTACACCGTCGTTCAGTACGATCACCAATACCGGCACCATAACACTCCCCACAGTCACTGCTACGCTGGTCGGTAGAGATACTACGGACGTACTTACCAACAAGACCATCAATACAGCCTCTGGCAATGTAATACAAATCGCCGGAACCGCCATCACTGCCCTAGTGAATCAAGACGTAAGAACGACTGCATCACCCACGTTCTCAGCCCTTAACCTAACCAACGGGATATCTGCGTTTGGTGGCAACATATACGAGGCAGCTGGGTCAAACACCATTGCCGCTGGTGGCGCCAACGTGATTGTGGCCTCGATACTCACGTTGAGTTTTAAATCGTATCTCATCGAGATGGCCAGCGCAGGAGTCTCGACCTCTGGTGTGAACGTTGGTAAGGGGTTGTTTCAGAGATCAGTGAGTGGAGCAACCAACCTCGCCGGCACAATAACAATCAACAACCTGTTCGGTAATCAGTTCGCCCTCAATGGTATACTAGCGGGCCCAGGACATAACGTGTCGGCCTCAGGGATAACCGTCAACGTGTCTCTGGTCGGCAACGCCACGGATGCCCTTAGGTTCCGCTGGTGGGTCAAGATATACATCAATTAATACGCGCCAGGGAAAAAATAGGAGAGTAAGGATACACATCGCACACATGTCAGTAACAGACGGCCCAGTATGCAGCACTGATGAACAATATGGTGACTCAGTGAACAGCAGTTACAATTGGTACCTCACCACCAAGGGTGACACCATAAGGATATGCACCGACCGCACTATATCTGGCCCATCCGCCTCAGGGATGAAGGGCCAGATATGCTATGATGCCAACTATATATACATCTGCGTGGCCACCGACACGTGGAAGAGAGCGGCCATATCGAACCTACTATGGACCTAACTAGGGCCCGCTCGTAAGTGCACTACATAGAGAGCTAGACGCGGGCCACGCGGGGTCCTAAGTGGTCTACTTATCGCGGCCCCTAGTAGTCTTCTGCGGCCGGCGCTTTATCCATCCACGCGGCCAATATGCGTTGGTCCATAACATCGCCAGCGCGATCCTCAGTGGGGGCCATGGTGGGCGCCCTACGTCGGCTCCTAGTGGCTGTTACAGGGGGCGGAGGAGACGGTTCGTCGTGGTCTGAGTCGGCCACATTGTCCTCTTCACGACGAACGTCACGGCGGGCTCTGGGGGCCGGGTCAATGTCCCTTTCGCGGGGATTATGTATACGTCTGTGCTTTGGCTCATTCTGTCTGTATTCCATTAATCTCTTATCGATGTCGGCCCCTTCATCCTCGCGTTCATCCTTATCCACTCTAGGTATCGCCTTGCCGTGTTTATCGTAGCCGGCGTACATCTCCCTCATATAGAAGTCCGATATGTCTGTACTCATGCCTGTCTCAGAGCCCCCTTGCCCGCCCCATGCAGAGGGCTCTAACCGCTGGCTTTTTTTGGCGGCATTGAGGTTCCTCTCGAACACCGCAGTTATCTGTTCTATGCCAATGAAGACCTTACCATCTGGGGCCAAGAGAGCTGGCAAGCGTGTGATACCCTTCTTACGGAAGAGCTCCATCAGCTCCTCATCCATCTCATCACTGCCGATCTTCTCTATTTGGACACCAGCCCCCAGCTTGTTCACGCTTGAGATGTTCTCGTCTAGATACCTCAGTACTGCAATGCTTTTGGCCGTAGAACTCACGAACGCCTTGAATATCATTAACTCGGTCATCGTATACAAGTACGCACTACAATCCTAGACCATTGAAATATATCCAAATGGGGCAAAAAAGAGGCCATGAGCGGCCCATAAGAGGGCGAGATGATCATACCGAGAACGCCTTGGCGATGCCCTTAAACACCTTTATTATCTCGCCGCTGACCTCTCTATATATCAACTCCACGTCCTCGTCGCAGCGTATGCGGATAGTACAACTACGTTCTATAGTGGTGGTCGAGTATGTGCACGCGCGTATGTCGGGGTAGAGATCCAATATGGTCTTCATGAATAGATTCCCAATTGTATCGGACTCTCCTGCTATGGTGAGACTGGACTCATCACCATTCTTCTCAAGGGTATCCAACAGGCCCACTACAGAGGCTACTCGTGAGATGATGTTCTCACACGCCGCAGAGACTATCTTAGGAGGGTCCATCGTGCCATTGGTAGTGAATGATAGGGCCCAGTGTCGTGGATCCGACATGCTTGAGGAGATGCCGGTTGTGGTGGCCTCTACACCCGTATCAGAGTCTGCATACATGATGATTGGGTGTTGGTCTAGGGCGACACTCACCGCATTGACTGCCACAGCGAACATACCATGCTCCGACGCGTATCCATATGATTGTATGATGCGGATACCAGTTATCTTGATCTTCTTCCCTGCGTTGAGAGTGAGGACCGTGATGTTGTCGTTGAAGGGTATATGTTTGAGCTCCTGACCACCCCCGACAATGCGTATCTCGCGCGTCTTGACGTCTCTTGGGGCCGCCGTAGTGTTCTCCGCGACGAGTTCAAACGTGGCCGCGATGGGGCACTTCTGGTCCACTGGTATCATCATCAGCCGCCTGAGTATCATCTCCGGTATGATGAACTCATCTGTCGTGGATAGGTTCTCGTAATCAGCGCCCATAGCCTTCACGAGGAGCTCGCCCCCGACAGTCCTTCGGATGGCACTAGAGACGGCGTTAGAACATCCAACTAGCTCGAAGCTGTAATGCTGGGAGAAGTACCATTTTGGCAGGAATATGGACAGTCGAGGGTCCTTGAGCTTAGGACGCAAGTCAGTCTGCTTGATGTTGGCAACCTTGATCGGAGTGGACATTAGTCTTGTATACTAAGAGGTATATAAACGAGTGAGACTACATTCAATTTCAAAACAGGATGGACTGTATCACGCACGTTATCAGGTCGAGGTCATGTAGGCGGGCTAGGTGGCCCGATTGGTTATCCCTTATAATCTGTAAGTAGGCCCGCAAGACAGCCCCAACAGTGAACTTGTCATTGCCTTTGAGATAGAACAGATACTCTTGCAGACGGTCTGTCATGTCACCCATCGGGCAATACACTAGCGTCTTATGGGCCTGACTCGCTGCGAGGATCTGTTGAAGTAGCTTGACTTGCATATTGGTACCATTGAACCCGTAAGACCAATTGCCTCCAACAACGGGCTCCCCAGGGTCCGAGAACATCAACGACGAGTAGCCGCAATATAGCTTATCAAGGTCGCGCAGGAAGTCATCTATGAATTGACTCTTGACACTCGTATGAGGGCTCGCGTCTGCAAACACAATGGCCCGCTGTAGGAGTGCCTCTGTGTCGCCCATAGAGTACCCATAGCCGGCCGCATCAGTATGTATTCCGAGGTACTTGATAGACGATCCATAGCCCATATATGCCGACATCTTAGCGGCTCCGAGTACCGTGACAGTATCTCTGGGGCCCAAACGCGAGCAGAAGAGCGTGGCCACTAGACATTCCGGGAAGATCAACAGCGTTATCTCTTCCTGCGACAGTGCGGCCTTGAACATCTCGCCCCCGATGAACTCATGAGCGAACGCAGTCAGTACCTTATGAGGTTCACGATCTATATACATCTCTCTCCCTATCTCGATGGAGCACAAGGGGGTCTCAGAGTCGACCCAGTTGGGGGACTCCGCGAGTGTGGACCGCTTTAATATAATTAAACTCGCTGCGAACAGCTCGCCATCCTCAGTCATCAGGCGGTCCACGGTATCAAAATACGTTAGGATACACTGTAATGCGAACACGTTCTTCTGTGCAAATGCGTTGATGAAGGTCGGCTCAGGGAACTCATCGATGGTCAGTGGGCCCTTCGTTAGGTAATCGTAGTCGAACAGTCCAAACCACATGGCGCTCACTATGGTGGCCACTTGGGGCCGCGTCAGTACGATGTTGGAGGGCTCGCTTAGGGCCTGTAAGTTGACTCCTTTGAAGGTCTTGGGGGCTTCTTTAAGAAGACTCTGCACGCGCGGTATGATGCGCATGAGCATGTCTGCGGCCTCGATGCGGTGGGTAGCGTATTGCTCATCACTGTAATATGAATTGAACAGCTCGGTTATCTGACGTGGGCGCAGTTTACCCATATGAACACCCGTGATGATCGTATCAAAGTCGACTATGGTGCTAACCTGGGCCGTGATCTTGGGGGCCAGATCCAACCAACGTTTGGTGTTCCAGGGGAGGATTATCTTTTGAGGGGGGGATGACATCCGATCAATGAAAGGGGCGAGTCTCGTGTTAAAATCACAAAAACAAGAGGGGTGAAGATGGTGGGTGATGGGGCGAAGGTAGTGGTCTAATCACCTCCGGGGGGAGTTGCTGGATCGGCGTCTCGGTCGAACGCGTTAAAGTCCTCTTGCTGGGCGACTGGGCGGACTATTGTATAGCGGGACTCAGTGCGTAGTGATGCCATCTCCCTAACGAGATTATCCATCTGTTTGGTCAACTGTAGAATGGCCCCTGAGGTGGTGTCTTGGCGCGCGGGAGGGCGCTCTGTGACGCGTTGTCCGAGTAACTCCAATTGTGTGGACAGTGTAACGCACTGTACTTGTAGTCTCTCTATGGCCGCAGTCGTCGGCTGTAAGTGTTTCTGTATTATCGGGTCTATAATCGCGGCTAGTTTGGCCGTGGGATCGCTCAACGGTTGATTAGCGACGACGGGTTTAGTAGCAGGTCTAACAGTGGACATGTGGGTCTCGTTATCTATATACATAATGAGTTATTACATTCAATTTTAGATGGACTGGTGGCATGCGGTTCGGGATAGGGATCCCTCGCGGGCCCGTTGTGTGTGGACACCAATAGAGGGTTCAGCGGGCCACCAGTGCCAAAAAACAGTGCGCCTCATCACTACTCGTCCGAGGATGAGGACGAAGACGTGGCCGGCGGGAGGTCAGTCTTCCGACGTTCGGCAAGCAGGCGTTCAATTACATCTAGGCGCGCTGATATCGCGTCGCAAGCGCGTATTAACCCACTCGTATTGGCTTCTATGGTGGGCTTCACTTGAGTCTCGAGTATGCGCTCTAACCGCTGTTCGAGCGCAGATGTAAGGTCACGTGGAGGGGTGGACATAGAGGTCGTTGATGTATATAGATTAATGGGCCCATGATTCAATTTTGGCACACTGGACGTAGTGAAAAAAAGGAACGTTCAGTACTTGAACTTGTCGGCCTCTCCGTACTTCCAGAAGGTACGTTGACCCTCTTGTATGTTGGCCCATAAGGCGTCTAGTTCGGCCTCCCATAGGGCCGCCCCAGGGAATCTGCCTTGACCCGAGTGGTATTCAAAGGCGGTCAACTCGGCGCGCATATCGGTCAGTGCATCGCGGGCCTTAGTAAGCGCTTCAGAGGACTTCTTGAGGTCCGATAGCTTCAGCAAGTAGGTAAATGAGGCATTGGCCCCAGTGAGTATCGTGGCCTCTAGTTGAGCAGTGGGGGTGAACTTGGGTTCGTTGAGCAGACCTACATCGAGCTTATCATAGCGGCGCTCAGTTAGGGTGGCTACCATGTAGGCCTCAGTGGCCCTAGAGAACATGAGTTCAGAGGACTCTTCGATGTATCGTATGATGTTCTCTTGGCGCCTGATTCGAAGCGCCAAGAGCGTTCTTTGGCGGTCTATTCGTTGGGCATAGAAGGCCTTCCGTACAGGGAACCATTCGTACATCACTGACTCGTATGTTGGAAGACTGAGGACGGATCCATCGATGGCCATAAGGTTAATGTTGGAGTACATACGGTCGCGCAAGAGGAAGTACTCTTCGACCCCATCAGTATACACTGAGTCGCCCATCAGGTCAAGCTTGTCGAGTGCTCCGGGGCATAGCTTGACCTTGATATTCACGCTTACGTCGTCACTCTCGTTGGATATAGAGACGACGATGTCGCCCCCAATCTTCTTTTTTAGGACGGTCTTCACGTATTGATCGGTCCATACACGTAGCGGCAGTTCAGTTATGATGATCACGTTGCCGGACACTACCTTGTACGTCCCAAATGAATAAGGCTCACCGCGAATGATACCTAGGCGACCCTTCCAAGCATATGGGGTTCCCTTATATACGCATGGGGCCATATGCAGTAGGGATGTCCTATCGTCAAGTCTGATGAGCCGCTTGACGTTCTTGATGACATCCTCCACATCACGTGCCCAGAGCTTGAGGTTCCATCCATGGGCTGGCAAGAACGTTGACTCGCAGATGACTAGGGGGATAATCGGGGCGAAGTACTTAGGCTCTGCACGTACTCCTTCATCGAAGTTAAAGGGGAGTATCCAATAGTCCTCCGGTGGGAATACTAGGGCCGTGATGCGGTGGTTGAGTTTGGCCCAGATGTATCTCGGTTGGCCAGCATCATCGTTACCACCTAGCCGTGATCCGAACTGCGAGAGTGGGATCAAGAAGGGGAGTTGCTTCCCCCCTGTAGTGATGAATGCTTTGCCTGCAATGGTGTCACTCAGGCCCATCTCACCGTGATGATAAGACTTCTTTTCAGATATATAGCCGGCCAATTGGGCCACTTTGAGCTTCTTGTTGGGCTTCTTGAGGGCAGTTAGGATGCCGTCGAGTACCTTACGCCCAGCTTGGTTTTGACCATCAATTACATGATCTAGCTTGCGTTCCAGGTTGTCCTTCTGATAGAGGAACGTCTCGTATTCCAAGTGCTCCGAGCAGCAGACCACATGGGCGCGCTCTTGGAGTTCTATGGCGGCCGGCGCACGGGGCACTATGGGCTTCTTCAGTTCGGTCTTGCGGAGGTCCGCGTTGCGCCCATAGTAGATGTCAAATAGGTCACGACTGCGGTCGTCTACACGGTACGTGTGGAGGTTCTGAGAGAAGGCCCCAAACATACGTATGGTTTCATCTCGTTCATGCGAGGCAATGCCCTTGTAGTATCGTATCTCGTAGTTCGCTAGGTTGGCAGTAGGGGCCCACGTCTCGAACTGGTAGATACTATAGAAGTTCATCACTTGCCCCCCGCGAGTGGGATATGCGCGCACTATGGGGGTGCAGAACCACTTGATATAGCCGGCCGCCAGGAGGCGTGGCCAGAACAACTCAAATGTATTGAGGAGTAGGCCGAGGATGTTGCCCTTGCCGTCGAGGTCTTGGTCCACGCAAGCGATGATGGAACCGTAGTTCAGTTCAGACATCTCCTTGTCATAAGTGGCCGATTTGGGATCGTATTTGTATGATTGGTTGAGCCCAGTGACGTCAGTCAGGACCTTCATGAACTCGTTATTGGTTAGCTTCTTGGTCTTGTTTTTGACGTATACTGCGGTCGCAGTCTCTACAACAGCGCAGTTCTTCCGCACGTTGATTATGACTCCCCCTAATGCGATGGCCCCATAGTATACCCACTTGAGGTTGTGGCATATACCAGTGGCGGCCTGTGAGAGTGCACTATGGCCCTCGAGGGCTATCAGATTGCATTTTAGACTGTCCTTCGTACCTGCACGTACGGCGGGTTTGTAGTCATCATATAGGACGGTCGTACGCTTCTTCTTGCCGGTCGCCGCAGGTATGTCACCCAGTATGGATGTCATGATCTGGGCCTGTAATCTATCGGCTATCTGAGCAGTGAACTTAGAGTCGAGTTTGTAGCCCGACAGTTTGCGTATATCTATGTCCAACACGTCCTTGCGCTGGCCCGTCCAAGAGGGGCGGGGGATCTTCGTGTTGAGCAATATGAAGACGTTGTTAGTGATTTGAGAAGAGGAGAACACGAGGTGTTTGTCCTGTATGGCCTTGGATATCTTGTCCCGTACGCCTTCGATGATCTGCGTGGATATATGCTTGTAGTGCTTGCCATCTCTCACAACTACACCATTGACGACGCCTATGTGGCCGCCGCAGTGTATGCTATCGGTTACAATAACACATATCTCCCATGGGTATGTATACACATCTAGGTGCGATTTAGGCGTGGGAGTTACCATACTACAGTAGATCGGTGAGCCGGCCCATAGAATGCTCGCGATGTCCTTTATGCTCTTCACCGGTATCTTGACGTCGTTGAAGTACACATCTGCAGAGTGTTGAGTAGGATAATTGGCATAGGCCGCCGCGAAGTACATGCGAGTCCTAATGAGGTCGCACAGGGTCTCATATAGGGCCTCATCGAAGCTCTCATAGCCGAATTGAGTGGTGTAATCAGGTATGAAACTAACGGTCGTATGGGGCCGCAGTCTGTCTTCTGGTAGTCGGCCCCGTAGTGCATCGACTTGGGTTATCGTGGGCGGCTCTGTAATGGTCTTGTGGTCGCGCCACCGTTGAATGAAATGCCGGCCCTCATGTACCGTCTCGACGACGAACTCTACTGAGCATAGGTTGGTTATCTTCCCACCGAGTCCATTGGTGCCCCCGATGATTGAGTCGAGTGCTTGCTTGCGGTTCATGCCCTGGAATGCTGTGCCGAATACTAATGTGGGGACCCATGTCTCTTGGCCGAGGCGCTCAGTGGCGACCTTATGTACCTCGATCTCGATCCCGGGCCCACTGTTGGTTATCCTGATCTTGCCCGCCTTATCGATGTTGACCTTTATGAAGGTCACTGGAGTAGATGTACGGGAACACCTCACTAGATGGTCTAGGGCGTTAACCACTATCTCATCTATTATCTTCCAGAGGGCCGGTGGGAACCGCATGGGCTTATATTGACCATGACCCTGGGCATCGATGACGAACTCATGGGTATCCATCTGAGAGGACGACCCTGCGGCCCAGTCCTTCTCTCTGATGGCGTCCTCGATGGTCGTGAATATGTACTTCTCTTCAACTGAGAGCATGTGGTGCTGTAAGGCTTGTAATATAGGGCTACGATACATTCAAATTTGATTACCTCTTCTGCTTATTGTGGATCGATTCAATCAGCTTGTCCACCTCATCCTCGCTATCTAAGGGGGGCTTCTTGCGCTTGCATAGGCTCGGTAGCTTGGGCATAGAGGTCGGCGAGATGAGCATGATGAGGACGATGATGATCAATACGATGACCGCGGCTAGGAGCACATAGGGGTGCCCCTCGGCGAACTTGAGTACTACATTAGGTCCACTCTCGAGGTCCATTTGGATGGCGTGTATAGAGATACATATGCGTACATCTCTTTATAATTGGGCAAAAAATAGGTCGAGACGGGGGTCACGGTTAGGGCTGGGACGATGGGCGGCCCTTAGTTTCCTACTAGGACTTTAGAGAAGTCGTCATCAGTCTTGGGCTTGTTTGGGCTGAGGTTCTCACGTGCTACTCCGGACATCCACATCCAAGCATCCTCGGGGGCGGCTGTTCTCTTATCACAGTTGAAGTCACTGTTGTGGAGTACTTGCCATGCTAGACTGCCGGGTTGATTGGCAGGGGCATTGGGGTTAACGGTGAATGAGCTTCCGCCGGCCGACTGTGTCTGCTGGGCGAAGGCCGAGGAGTCTCGTGGGTTATCCAGTCTCTCCTTCTTCCCCAGACCGAACTGATCACTGTCCTGATCCCTCATGTTCTGGGTGGGGTTGAAGCCCTCCTTCGACTTCCAGACGATGAACCAGAGTATAATGATGATGAGTATGACGATAAGAGCCGATGCGATGAGGTAGTGCTCCCCCACCCACTGCCTGGCGAAGTTGTCAAGCGCTTGTGGGATGAAGTCGCCCCTCCCCGTGATTACCATACTACTCAGGTCGTATTGATTTTGATCCGTATTCATAACTGAATGGGCTAGCAGGCTAGTGGTACTATATATAGCCGCACACTAAAAAAGAATCCAAAAAATTAAAATAATGCGGCCAGCGCACGTGATTACCCACTAGACATTAAAATTGACTTCGTTGTATACTACTCTATTGATGGACGAGTTTGCGCCTTGGCAGGTATACAGCAACATACTGAAGATGTTCGAGTATAGGGGCATCAAGCTCAAGAGTGATGCGCTCGGGGTGGACGAGCTGTCGAGGAACCTGAACCACTATAGCTTCGTATCAATTGAGGGCACTAGAGACCAACGAGACCCACGAGAGCACCACATCATCGTTCTGTTGTTGTCCCCCAATAGCAGCTTCGCCCACAAGTCCGGCGAGTTCAAGAAGGTATTCTCTCGCGTACCCATTGTGGCCGATGACTCTAACAACGTGATAGTCGTGGCGCATCAACGCGATGGGGACAAGGGGCCTTTGTCCAATTACATCGAGAAGCAGTTGGTGGTCTACAGGCAAGAACACCCCAACGTATACGTCGAGGCCTATGATTACTCGATGTTCTGCATCGAGAAGCCGAAGCATGTGCTAGTGCCACTTCACGTGATTCCCTCTGCGGCCGAGGTGGACGAGTTCTGTGCCCAACACTACATACAGAAGGAGCACTTCACTAAGATCAAGAAGGGTGACGTGATGGCTGTATGGCTTGGACTGCGAGTGGGGGATGTGGTCAAAGTATACAGGCTCAACGAGTCCTCTGGCACCGAGATTGACTATCATATCTGCGAGTAGGGCAGACGATCGTCGGCCGATTGGTGATCGTCTGTCCCCTCTTTTTTAAGCATGCTGTTCGGGATAGGGATCCCGCACTGGTGGCCGGCTATGTGGGGCGCTTGTAGTGCGCTCGGCGGTCCCCTATGGTCGACTCATGGCGGGCCCCCATAGTATGCTTAAAAAAGGACTGATGTCTTGCCATGAACGGGCTCCTACCACTCATCATCGAAGCTCCCGAACTGCTTCTTGAGATACGAGTTATAGATGTTGAGCTTGATGTCGTGATTCGCTGGATCATTGCACTTGATCACTAGCTCGATGATCTCCTTGATTTTAGGTAACCACGGCTTAAGGTAGTCCTGTTCCTTCTCTATGTAGTTGTAGTTGACACTGAACAGCTTCCATGGTAGCAGCCCGTAGTTATATGTGTCCGGCGTTTGCCCCCTACATACCTTCATGTAGTCTTCTAAGTGTGCCACGAGCTTACTATCGCAGTCGTCATGTGGTAATATAATTGGGGCATAGTGGGTCTTAAGCTGTCCCTCCGCAAACGCCTTGATGATCGCAGTGATCAGTCCTGATGGGGCAAGACCGAGATCATTAGAGAAGTAGTCGTTGGCCGATGTGCCGCGCGAGACATACGTCGCGGAGTATAGAGCGTCTACCTGCGGCGAGCTTCCGAATAGCCCGATAAACCCACATGCAATGGGCCCAGAGGTCGTTACCAGAGTGTCCACAAGAGATGTATCGGCGGCCGAAGAGAACCCCAAATCGTCCCACGCACAGCGTCTAAATACACCCTCTGCTAGTAGACCAATGGTGGGTAGTTGCAGTACATCCAAGCCCATTTTAACTTGTGGTATGTAGTACTTCGGGGGGCCGGCGGCCGGTAGACGGGAGAACGGGCATTTGAACTCGCACAGTACTATCTGCGGGGCCCCTGGACACACTTCGATGACCGCGAGTCCGTCCGGAGAATAGCACGTGTATGGGGGGCCTTCAACGAAGAGGTCTGTGCCGAGTATCTCGCAGTGTTTATCGATCTCCACATAGGCCTTCAATACGTCCTCAAACAGGTTACCCCACTGTGTTTTGATGTCACCCTTGAAGGCAGATAGCCCTATCTTCTCGCTGATGAGGTAGGCGATGTTCTGATAAGGGTTCTTGCCCATGACCGTCGAGAGTATCGAGCCGCTTATCGTGTTAACTCTGGCGGCGTACCATGCGGGTTCGTGCTGGCGTATGCCGTTCCTCTGTTTGTCGGCCACCCAGTTCTTAAGTGTTGAGGTCAAGTGCACGTGATTCATGTAGTTAAGTCCTGTGTGGAGGTTTCATTTTTAAAGTCAAATAGGAGTAGTACCAATGGTGGATATCCGCATATACAACGAGGTGCCCAGCATGTCCGCTGACTCGATACAGACTATCGACGTAGCTATCGCTGTTGAGAACAACGTGCCTGCGAACCCCACCTCTAGTGGTAGGTTAATAGTGGCTGTTGATGTGACAGCAGGAGACTGTGTTAGGAACTGCCTGTCCTATATTGTCGGCCAACTAGGGGCCCAGTGGAGCGTTGAAGTGCTCAGAGTGAATGGTATAGTCAATATACTTGAGTCCTTATGCGAAATGGGCAGACAGCGGGCACATGTACTGCTGTTCAGCGACGGGGAGTTCAATGGAGAGCAGTACGTTATTGAGCACATACTTATGCCTGTATACGTACTTGCAGTAGGTGCCATATACTCACCTAACCTAGTGGAGATAGCCAACAGTTCGGCCGGGGGTCGCTTCATTTGCCTGCGAGAGGGGCGTGAATTGGCTGATGTGGAGGGCCTACTAGGCCTACTTAGGGGCCGACCCCTCGATGACTGCACGGTGAGTATAACGGCCCATTCTGGGGCTCGAATAGCTCGAGTGTTTGCGCCCCAGTGTGCATATGATATTAACCGTACGTCCAAGGACTACAAGTACTATTTGGGATCCTTATGGGGGACAAGAGTATTCATGTGCAGGCTGTCGGTTAACCGAGGGGCCATGGGTTTACAACAGTTGATAACCTGCGAAGTGAATGGGACGCAGATTGAGAGTGTACATCGCAGTGTTCACGATGGACATCGTGACAACACCCATCATGAACACTGCGATGTACACTACGCGGCGACTCTTGTGGCGAACCGTGGGGCTGTTAACACGGTGGATGCTGTGGGACAGGCAGTGGTGCTCCGAGTGGCTCTATACGCATACTTGCGGCGGGCCCTAGTGGTGATCTTGGGGCATGCCGAGAGGAGCGATTGGGAGCAGGCCCAACAGTGCGCTGCTAGTGCACTTGCATACCTACGTGATGTAAATATGGAGCCATTCGTTGAGAGTCTCAGGACGGTGGCCCGGGCGGTGGCCTGTCCGGCGGCCTTCTATGAGGCCCATAGTGAACTGTATAGTGTTCTCGCGGGCCATCAACACCAGCTGCTTAACATGGAACATCTACAGTGTTGATGCGTCGACGTGGAAGGTGTTTCTACATAGAACACTAGAATACAGTGGTTAATGGACTCTATTAATCAACGAACGCGCCGCATAGGGGACGGCAGAGTGGCCTATGGGATCGCATGCTGTAGATTCAACAAGGGCCGCCCAGAGCTCCTATTGGTTTGCCCCAGGTGTACCTACGCGTACCGTAGTTTTGCCCGTGGTAAATACAATGCTGGGAGCACGGCGGACATGCTCACTCTATTCAACGGCATGACGGTGGATGAGAAGCTGGACATCCTCTCACTCAACTTCATGCAGATATGGTATAGGATGTGGTTGAACACCGCGTTCACCAACGCGAGCTACTTCATCGCTAAGAACAAGTTCGAGAGTGCCTTTGCAGTGGACAATGGGGCGAGACTCAGGGCCTTGATATCAAAGTCAACGCACTCTCAGAGGATGTGGGAAGTCCCCAAAGGACGAAAAAAGACCAGGAATGAGTCGAGTATAGACTGCGCGGTGAGGGAGTTCTATGAAGAGACGGGCATCAACAAGAAGAAATACAGGCTGTTCCCCACGGTCTGCAGGTCGTACTCTTATATAGATGACGGGGCGAGATACACCAACGTGTACTACTTCGCCATCATGAGAGAGGCCAAGGACATAAGCATCGACATCAACTCGCAGCAAATCAGTGAGATGTCCGATATACGCTGGATGAACGCGGAGGCGATACGATGTGCGGACCACACGGGGCGCTTGACGGTGTTCTCGCGGCCGGTGTTCAATTACATGAAGAAGCATGCCAAGTAGGCCGGCTATGGGGGCTCGTGGTAAGCCTTGCCGTGCTCTGGGCGGGGCCCCTACATGCGCGCCCCATGGTCGGCCCCTAGGGGTACTCGAAGAGCTCATCACGTGCGTACTCGCGGGCCACATAGTCCGCTACTTGGTCATGTAGTGGTGCCCCTAATACGAGCCCTGTCTGTGTATTCATGTATTCTGGAATGTATCTTAATACACGGCGAACGAGTATGGTCTTGATCCACCCGCGGCACAACCTACTGCGCTCGGCCAGAGGTATAAGTGGGGCACCTATGCCGAAGTATCTGTGGGTCTGATACAGTCTGCATCTCTCAACGTCGAACCCATCCAATTGGTCAGCGTCCACTACTATCGCGGTGGCTAAATGTAGGGGCCCTGGGTCTATCATTGGTTGGCCATTGCGTCTACGTTCGATGCGATGAGAGAACGATATAGATGATATGATGTGCACTAGGGCGGCTATCTTGTGGGCCCCATAGTCGTGCTTGTTGAGGACCAGAGTGAGCCGAGCGATGCCCACTGGTTCACTCATGTATTTTTTGTCTATCAAGTCATGTGTGAACGCCGCGTCGGCGATCAGCTCCTCTTCTTCGGCCTTAGTGTATCCCTGTATGATAGACTGCGTGGCGAACTCCCTGAGGATCAGCCTGGCGAAGAGATATGTGTTTACAAGGTGGGTAATGCCGTGAGATTCATCGATATTGAAGGCGGCTATCGTCTCCACTGCGTAGTCGTATAGCCATTGTTTAATGTCATGTGGGGCAGTCATACTTACTAGTGGTAGCATGTGTATTTCATATAAAAACCAAGTAATGATCACCAGCTGCACAGGCTGTTAACGATCAAGTAGTTGATTAGTTCAATGGCTGGTTGCCCGCGCTTCCAACGTTTGATTGCTCTCTTGACCACTCTGTCATTGAGTATCAGGGTGGGATACTCGAGGAATACATAGTCGTGTGCACCAAGGGCCACGAGGGTATAATAGTCGGTCATCGTGTTAAACCATATGGTGTCCACCCCGTACATGCGTAAGAAGCGTCGTGCGCGTACTATAATGTTGACTCTGTAGAGTGTTATGGTGGTCACGTTGAGGCCATGACAGAGCTCGAACTGTCGCCGCCATAGTCTGCTATGGGCCAACATCAAGGCCGTGTGTGGTCGCCGGCGGAAGTAGACTGTAAACCTACTGAATAGAGTATGAAGGGGCAGCGCTCTGTAGAATGAAGAGCATACCAATCGCATATCCTTGACGTCTGCTAACAATGGTGGTTGCGTGGACTTGAGTAGCCAGTCTATGCGCTCGAAGGTGTCGACTGGTGCCCCTTGGAACATGCGAACAGACTCGAGCAAGTACTCTGCTTGATCCATCATACTGAGCACCTCGTAAGCGCGGTTAATCAGTAGGTAGTAGTCGATGATTAGTCTTGCAACATCAAGAGGAACAGGCGGCTGTTGCATGGGTTATGTAATACTGTTAAGTGTGTATTCAATTGTGGACTGTGTAGGGGGACTGTGGGGCCAAAAATAAGATCATATGTAGTTGATTTGTGGTGGCCTAGGCGGCCATCTTCTATGTGGTGTAGGGGGCGAGATGGGATGCCAACCGGGAGCCGTGAGTTCACTGACCCATTTGCCCACGAGTTCACTCATGCGTTCGCTATCAAGTATTAGAGTTGGATCCTGAAGGAGTACTCCATGGTGCTTGTATATGGCAACGACATGTATGACATTCCTGTGCATATTGCGTGCGCGGATGCCCAGTACAACGTCCACTCGGGTGAAGCCGAAGTGTTTGGAACAGTAGCTAATCAGTCTCATGGTCTCATGGTACCCATGCTGCGTCCTAAGGGCCGACCAGTTGATAATCGTATTGAGGCGCATGATGCCCCTGTACTTTGCTGTTCCGAACGCTGTTCTAGTGTGCTTATGGAGGTACCAAGGGCCGTACGCTGCGGCGAATGTCTTGGCCACTAGTCTGAGGGCCAGGGCCGCTCGGATGTCCGCAGGTATAGCTCTATAGTTGGCTATGATCTGCAGTGTTATATCCTTTGGTACGTCCATTGTGGGTCTAGGTGTATTACAACAGAGAGCATCCCAATTCAATTGTGGAAGGCAAAAAAGATCGGTCATGGGAGGAGGCATTATCCCTCTGTTACCGGCGCGCATATACGGGTATCGAAGCTGGTCATATCTATGCCGGATAGCCCATTCGTCCTGCTCGAGGGACGCCAGTCCACGCTCGATAAGTCGCTCTATAAGGTGCTTCATAGGGGTCTCTAGTACCCAGAGAGGGTTCATTAGCAGTATTAACTTGTTACGGTGTATGAGTATTCGGATAGTGGCCTCTGTATGTTGAGGTGTGTCGGTCGCATGCCATGACCGCAGCCATTTATCATCAGAGTTGGAGTTCGTCGCCCTGAATATCAGTCTCATCGACTCAGCGATCCCATGTTGCTCTCTGAGGGCCGGCCAATGGATAATCGTGTTGTGGCGTATCAGGGCCGTGTTCTTCTTTACCCCTATGTCGGCCCCTAGGTGCTTGTTG
>JACCDV011013067.1_pt1 | contig 20878 bp, 17 predicted proteins | sample 7446131 | NCBI WGS metagenome assembly JACCDV01 (sample SAMN15323448, study PRJNA562643) | freshwater metagenome | isolation source: river surface water | place: USA:Blue River Watershed | collected 2017-08-17 | reverse complement strand
TTTTAGCCGTGATAGCGGCTAATATAGCCGGCAGGTCGTGCGCGTAGTCTTTTGCTGGGACCTCTACCCCATGCGCCCCTAGCGCTTGCGTTACCAACGGATACACCGCAAACGCATGTTGCGCATAGATCGCTTCACAAGCCGGCGTCAGAAAAGCTCGTGCCGCCAACTCCAAAATGTCGTTAGAGCCATTACCAAACACAATCTGCTCGGGCTTAAGCTTAAATTTAGCAGACACCACGCTACGCAAAGCAAAGCCATTGCCATCCGGGTAACGCGCAATGTCCAGCAAGGCATCTTGAATCGCACTTTCGGCTTTAGGGCTGATGCCCAAGGGGTTTTCGTTGGAGGCCAACTTAACGATGTCGGCTTCTTGCAAGCCCATTTCTCTGGCCAATTCGCTGATGGGTTTGCCGCCTTGATACGGTGCGATGGCCCGTATGTAATCAGGCGCTAAATACGATAAATCAGAACTGGCTGAACTCATACAGACTAAACCTTATGCGCTAACGTGGTGCTAGCCGACATTAAATAACCGCGGCTGGATAAGAACCCAACACTTTTAAGAAGGATGCACGTTGTTCACATTCCATCAGCGCAGCTTGTACTTTCGTGTCATTTTGATGGCCTTCTAGATCAACAAAAAATACGTAATCCCACAAGCCTTGCTTAGACGGCCGTGACTCAAACTTAGTCATGCTCACGCCATGCCTTGCTAGCGGTTCCAATAACTGCACCATGGCACCTGGGGTATTTTTTGAAGTCATGACCAGTGAGGTCTTATCGTTGCCTGAGGGCGCAACGTCGTGTGCACCTAACACCAAGAAGCGCGTGGTATTTTTCGCATCGTCTTCTATGTTTTCAGCCAACACGTTTAAGCCGAACAAATCGGCAGCGCGTTTGCTGGCAATGGCCGCGGCAAAAGTGCCGTCTGCTGCCACCAAGTCATGTATCATTTGCGCGGCTCTGGCATTGCTGGTAACGGCTTCACGCTCGGCTTTAGGTAAATTTCTACCCAACCATTCGTGGCACTGCGCCAAGGATTGCGTGTGCGAAAACACATGGGAAATTTGACTGATATCGGTTTGTTTAGACAACAAACAATGGTGTATGGGCAAGGTCACTTCACCGCAAATTTTTAGCGAGCTGGCCAATAATAAATCCAAGGTTAAGCCTATGGCACCTTCGGTAGAGTTTTCTACCGGCACCACGCCATAATCCACTTGACCGGCTTCCACACTGCGGAAGACTTCATCTATGCTGCCGCAAACGACGGCCATCTTACCCAGACCAAATTGCTTAAGCGCGGCCTCTTCGCTGTAGGTGCCCAAGGGGCCCAAAAACGCGATGGCCAGTTCTTTCTCCAAAGCACGGCAATTGGACATGACCGCACGGAAAATATTACTGACCGCTTCATTAGATAATGGCCCACTGTTGTTCGCTTGCAAACGGCGCAATACTTGTGCCTCACGCTCAGGACGGTAAATCACACCGTCGTCTTTTAAGGTGCCTATCTGCCTAGCCAGTTGCGCACGCTCATTGACTAATTTGAGCACCTGCTCGTCTATGGCATCTATTTGATCGCGGTGTTGTTTTAATTGCGCAGTCATGTCGTATTCACCCAGCCCTAGTGAGCCCGCTCAAAAGCTTGCATGTATGCCACCAATGCCTGTACGCCCTCGATAGGCATGGCGTTGTAGATAGAAGCACGCATACCACCCACGGCACGGTGACCTTTTAATTGCAATAAACCTTGCGCTTCAGCGCCTTTTAAAAATGCCTCATTAAGGCTTTCATCGCGCAAGTAGAATGGAATATTCATGCGTGAACGGTTAGGCACAGCCACGTGGTTAACGTAAAAATCACTGCTGTCTATGCAGTCATACAGCAACTTAGCTTTGGCTATGTTCACTTTTTCTATGGCCGCTACCCCGCCTTGCTCCAACAACCATTCAAACACCAAACCAGCTATATAGATGCTGTAGCTAGGTGGCGTATTAATCATGGATTGATTTTCTGCTTGGGTTTTCCAATTGAACACAGCAGGTGTTAGGGGTGAGGCATGACCCAATAAATCTTCCCGCACAATGACGATGCACAAGCCAGCTGGGCCGATATTTTTCTGTGCCCCGCCGTAAATAACACCGTACTGATTAACATCGATTTGCCGCGATAAAATATGCGAGGACATGTCTGCCACGATGGGCACACCATGCGTATTTGGCAAATCAACAAACTCCACCCCACTCATGGTTTCGTTCGTGCAAATATGCAAATAAGCGGCTTTTTTATCCAACTGCCAGCTAGAAAAATCCGGCACTTGGCGGTAATGCCCAGGCTCACTGTTTGCCACCACATTGATTTTGCCATAAGCGCTGGCATCTTCCACGCTGCGCTTACTCCAACCACCGGTAATGGCGTAATCGGCTGAACCACCGGCCAACAGATTCAATGGAATCATGGCATTTTCGGCAATGGCCCCACCTTGCAGGAACAGGACTTTATACTGCGCACCGATGTTCAATAAACGGCGCAAATCGGCTTCAGTTTTGGCCAAAATGCCAGTGAATTCTTTACCGCGATGCGACATTTCCATGACGCTCATGCCCGAACCATGCCAATCCAGCATTTCAGCTTGCGCACGCAGCAAGACCGGTTTAGGTAAAACGGCTGGCCCAGCAGAGAAATTGAAAATATCTGACATGCGCTACGCCACTTTACACAAGATCAGCATCGCCAGATTCAGCGTCGGCTTCATCCGTCTCTACAATTTTTTCTAGGCCAGATAATTTTTCACCTTCACCCAAATTAATCAATGTAACGCCTTGTGTGGCGCGGCCTAATTCACGAATTTCTTTCACCCGCGTGCGTATCAACACACCGCCGGTAGTAATCAACATGATTTCATCTTCATCGTTGACCAATTTAGCGGCCACCACCAAGCCATTACGCTCGCTGACAGCAATCGCTTTAACGCCTTGCGTACCACGACCGGAATGACGGAAGTCAGCCAATTGCGTGCGTTTGCCGTAACCATTTTCAGTGGCCACCAACACGGTTTGTTTGTCGTCTTCAGCGATCAGTAGCGATAACACTTGCTGACCAGCAGCCAACTTCATGCCGCGCACACCGCGAGTGGCGCGACCCATTTGCCTGACGTGCTCTTCATCAAACCAGACCGCCTTACCGCCGTTCGAGACTAAAACGATGTCGTTAGAACCGGTGGTCACTTCCGCACCTATCAAGTAATCGCCTTCGTCTAAATTGATGGCGATGATGCCTGATTTACGTGGGTTAGCGAATTCTATCAACGCGGTTTTCTTAACCGTACCAAGCGCTGTGGCCATGAAAATATAGCGAGTTTCATCAAACTCTTTCACGGACAAGATAGCGTTAATTTTTTCGCCTTCTTCCAAGGGGAATAAATTAACAATAGGCTTACCACGGCCGGTGCGACTGCCTTGTGGCACTTCATAAACTTTCAACCAATAAACACGGCCACGGCTACTGAAGCACAAGATGTAATCGTGGGTATTAGCGACAAACATCTTATCGATGAAATCGTCTTCTTTGGTTGGCGCCGCTTGCTTACCACGGCCGCCTCTACGCTGAGCGCGGTATTCATCTAACGGTTGCGATTTGACGTAACCGGTATGCGACAAAGTCACCACCACATCTTGCGGGGTAATTAAATCTTCCAAGGATAAATCTTGAGCATTGACCACAATTTCACTGCGACGCTTGTCACCGAATTGTTTTCTAATTTCAGCCAATTCATCGCCTATGATGGCAGTCACGCGAGACGGCGTGGCTAAAATATCCAGCAAATCAGCAATGATATCCATCACTTCTTTGTACTCACTGACCACCTTGTCTTGCTCTAGGCCGGTTAAGCGTTGTAAGCGCATTTGCAGAATTTCTTGCGCCTGCACATCGCTTAATTTATAGCCCTTAGGCGTTAAACCAAAGTCTATGCTCAAGCCTTCAGGACGCGATGCTTCCATGGCAGCACGTTTAAGCATTTCTTCCACCACAGGCGATTTCCAAGCCTTGGCCATCAAAGCGATTTTCGCTTCAGGCGGAGTTGGGGCGGCTTTAATGATGGCGATCATCTCGTCCACATTGGCCAACGCCACGGCTAAACCTTCTAACAAATGGCCACGCGCGCGGGCTTTTTTAAGCTCAAATACCGTGCGACGCGTAATGACCTCGCGTCTATGACGCAAGAAGGCCTCTAGCATTTGCTTCAAGTTCAACAGTCTAGGCTGGCCATCCAACAAGGCCACCATGTTCATACCGAAGGTGTCTTGCAACTGGGTTTGCTTATACAGATTGTTAAGCACTACTTCGGCAATTTCACCGCGTTTCAATTCGATAACCACGCGCATACCGGATTTGTCCGATTCATCGCGTAAATCAGAAATACCTTCTATCTTTTTCTCGTTGACTAATTCGGCGATTTTTTCAACAAAAGATTTTTTGTTAACTTGATACGGAAGCTCATCGACTATCAGCGCTTGACGACCACCACGCTCCAAATCTTCTACATGGGTACGGCCACGCATGACCACACGACCACGGCCGGTTCGGTAACCCTCTTTAACACCTATGGTGCCGTAAATAATACCGGCAGTTGGAAAGTCTGGCGCAGGCACCAATTCTATCAGCTCTTCTATGCCCATTTCCGGGTCTTTAAGCAAGGCCAAGCACGCATCCAAGACCTCGTTGAGGTTATGCGGCGGTATATTGGTCGCCATACCAACGGCAATACCCGAACTACCATTGATCAATAAATTGGGGATGCGAGCCGGCATGATGAGCGGCTCGTTTTCGCTGCCATCGTAGTTAGGACCAAAATCGACGGTTTCTTTGTCTATGTCAGCCAATAATTCGTGCGCAATTTTGGCCATGCGGATTTCCGTGTAACGCATGGCTGCGGCATTGTCACCATCCACAGAACCAAAGTTACCTTGGCCATCCACCAACATGTAACGCAAACTAAAATCTTGCGCCATACGAACGATGGTGTCGTACACCGCGGTATCACCATGCGGATGGTACTTACCGATAACGTCACCGACAATACGGGCCGATTTTTTATAGGGCTTGTTGTAGTCGTTGCTAAGCTCGTGCATGGCGTATAAAACACGCCTGTGCACTGGCTTTAAACCATCCCTTACATCCGGCAAGGCGCGACCAACGATCACGCTCATGGCGTAATCGAGATACGATCTGCGCATCTCATCTTCCAAACTAATTGGCAGGGTTTCTTTAGCGAATTGATCCATGGGTAAACTGACTTTTAGTTGTTTTTGTGTAGCGCAATTTTAGCATGATATGGCGGCAAATTAGTAGCGCTAACATCGATTTAAAGCGGTCATAGCTGCCGCCAATTAGCCCTACTAATTCTTACGCTTTAAGGCTTAATACTCAGCAAAGATAGGTCGGCTTTTAGGTCGTCGACATGCTCTAAGCCAACGGCGATTCTAACCAAGGCATCGTTGATGCCAGCCGCTGCTCTGGCTTCTGCCGTCACCCGGCTGTGCGTGGTGGTGGCCGGATGGGTGATGGTGGATTTCGCATCGCCCAAATTGGCCGTAATAGAAATCAACTTAGTGGCATCTATCAACGCCCAAGCCGCTTGCTGCGCGGTTTGCCCAGCCTTAGCCCGCACCTCAAAACTTACAATGCCGCCGCCGTTAGTTTGTTGTTGCAACGCTAAAGTATGCTGCGGATGCGAAGCCAAGCCCGGGTAATACACACGAGCCACACCGGCCTGTTGCTCTAACCAAGTAGCTAATGCCAAAGCATTGCGCGCATGCGCTTCCATGCGCACGTACAGCGTCTCCAAGCCTTTCAAAAACACCCATGCATTAAACGCACTCATGGTCACGCCCGCCGTTCTTAAGAAACCGTAAACTGGCTCCATTAACGCTTTAGAGCCAAGCACAGCACCACCCAAGCAACGGCCTTGACCATCTATGTATTTGGTGGCGGAATGAATCACGATGTCCGCCCCCAAAGCCAGCGGTTGCTGTATTGCTGGCGTACAAAAACAATTGTCCACCACCAGGTGAGCACCAGCCTTATGCGCTATGTCGGCCAAAGCTTTAATGTCGCAAACTTCAGTCAAGGGATTGGATGGCGTTTCAACAAAAAACAGCTTGGTGTTGCCGCTCACAGCAGATTGCCATTCGTTCAAATCGGTTAGCGAAACAAAGCTTACTTGCAGGCCCCAGCGTGCAAGGATATTGCTAAACAATTGCACACTGGTACCAAAAATACTGCGTGACGCGACGATATGATCGCCAGCACTGCACAACGCCATTACACAAGCCAGAATAGCCGACATGCCACTTGACGTGGCCACGCATTGTTCCGCCCCCTCCAATGCCGCCAGTTTATTTTGAAACATAGTGACAGTGGGGTTGGTGAAACGCGAATAAATGTTGCCCGGTTCCGTGCCGCCAAAACGTGCAGCAGCCTGCGCTGCGCTATCAAAGCGAAAGCTGGAGTTTAAAAACAAGGCTTCGGAATTTTCGCCGTAGGCAGTCATTTCACTGCCGGCGCGTACCGATAAGGTTTGTGGGTGAAATGTGTTCTTAGTCATAATATTCCCATGGTATACAGACGTTAAAAAACCCGTCTAGGCATTTAGCTAAACGGGTTTTTGTAACTCGCTTTAGCTGTGTTTATAATGCGCCCGCAAGCTGAGTAAGACTTTGTTTAAGTTGAGTCACTCAAATCAGCGCAAATGGATGGTATGCCTATGCAGGCACGCCGTCAAGACGCTTTTTTAATCAGCCGCCCCGTCCTCAAAGCTGTCGATTAAATTCAAATCAATCTGCGTGCTAGCATTCGTTGGTTTTTGCTTTTTATTAACATCGCCACGGGCCGATTCTATGTTGGCCAGATAAGCCTCGCTGATGTCGCCAGTCACGTATTTGCCATCAAAACAGGAACAATCAAAATCCACTATGCTTGGGTTGCTTTGCTTAACCACATCCACCAAGGCATGTAAATCTTGGTAGATTAAGGCGTCGGCGCCGATCTCACGGCATATCTCTTCGTCGGTTCGACCGGTAGCTAACAATTCATCACGACTAGGCATGTCTATGCCATACACATTAGGAAAGCGCACCGGTGGCGCCGCTGAAGCAAAGTAAACCTTGTTCGCGCCAGCATCCCTGGCCATCTGCACAATTTGTTGCGAGGTAGTACCACGCACGATGGAATCGTCAACCAGCAAGACATTTTTACCCTTAAATTCTATGCCTATGGGATTGAGCTTTTGCCTGACTGATTTCTTTCTCAAGGCTTGACCTGGCATGATGAAGGTACGGCCTATGTAACGGTTTTTAATAAAACCTTCGCGGTAATCCAAGCCGAGCGCAATACCTACTTGCAAGGCACTGGGGCGACTGGTATCAGGTATGGGAATCACCACATCAATTTTCTTATCCGCCCATTCACGCTTAATCTTTTCAGCCAAGGTTTTACCCATGTCCAAACGGGTTTGGTAAACAGACACATCATCGATGACAGAGTCTGGGCGAGCTAAATAAACGTACTCAAAAATACAGGGATTGAGCTTGGCTTGCTCAGCGCATTGGCGGCTGAAAAAATTACCGTGCATGTCAATAAATATTGCCTCACCCGGCGCCACATCGCGAACCAGCGTAAAACCAAGCACATCCAAAGCCACGCTTTCTGAGGCCACTATGTATTCCGTGCCTTTATCGGTTTCAGCTTTACCTATCACCAATGGACGTATGCCATTCGGATCACGAAACGCCAACAAACCAAAGTTAGCTATCATGGCCACTACGGCGTAGGCTCCCTTGCAGCGTCTGTGCACACCGGCCACGGCATCGAAAGTCATGTCAGTATTGAGGACGGCGTTGCGTGAGGTTTGCTCAATCTCATGCGCCAACACATTCAACAAAACTTCCGAATCGGAATTGGTGTTGATGTGGCGTAAATCCTGCCTAAACATTTCGGATTTTAATTGATCGGAATTGGTCAGGTTGCCGTTGTGGCCCAACACGATACCGAATGGTGAGTTGACATAAAAAGGCTGCGCTTCTGCCGCGCTGGATGAACCGGCAGTAGGATAACGCACATGGCCTATACCAACATTGCCGACCAAGCTACGCATATGGCGTGTTTGAAATACGTCCTTCACCAAGCCATTGTTTTTATGCATGAAAAAGGTATTGCCGTCGGTGGTCACGATGCCTGCAGCATCTTGACCTCTATGCTGCAACACCAGCAAACCATCGTACAGCAATTGGTTAACTGGGTTTTTACCAACAATACCTATGATTCCGCACATGGATGTAGCCTTAAATAATGAATACTATGTAATAAATACGCGTAATAAATACGTGTAAATTGCGTTTAAACCCATGCCAGCCACAGCCACTGCTAAGGCCAGCATAAAGCCTGCTAATCGTACTTAACGTATAGCCTAATGTTGTCTGGCACCCAAGGCAAAATATACCCCACCAAGGCCTCAAACGGTGCGCTAAACATGGCATCTCGCCAACGCTCGTCCTGAGGCAAACTGGTCATGCCGGCTAGAAAAACCAACAGACAAACTATGATGATGCCACGGCTTAAACCAAACAAGCCACCTAGGACACGGTTAAGCCAGCCCAAGCCTAACTTCTTAAACAGACTGGCCAGCGCAATAGAGAGCAAACTGCTGATAAGTAAGGTGGCCAAAAAAACCATGATAAAAGCAGCCATGACACGCAAGGACTCTGTTGGAATAGCTTCCGGCATCATGGGCACCAATTGACTGGCATAACTTTTAGCGACAAAGAATGCCAACACCCAACCCACGATAGACAAAGCTTCCAATACCAAGCCTCGCATCACGCTCAAGACTATGGACAGGCCTAAGATCGCCAGAACTAGGTAGTCAAAACTAGTCATGAGGGACTTTCAGACATAGGCTGTACAACTCAATCATTTGCCACCACCATGCCCGGCATGCCTAGGGCTTGCAATTTAAGCATGGCCTCTGCAGCTTGCTGCCTGGTCGGGTAATTGCCGGTTCTTAAGCGTATTTTCTCACCTTTGTCCGTGGCCACTTTTTTAACTGAGGGGCTATAACCGGCTTGATTCAATTTGGCTTCCAGTTCAGTCACGCTGGCCATGGATGAATACACCCCTATTTGGATAGCAAAGCTGGCTTTATCCACTGCATTGTCGGCTACTTTTGCCGTCACAGGCGAGACTGACTTTGCTTTTGCTTCGACTGGTTTGAGTTCAACCGGTTTAAGTTCAACAGGCGCACTGGCAGGCTTAGTTGCCGCAAGCTCGGTCGGCACCGTAGGCTTCTCTGTCGCGGCATTGTTAGCAGCCGCATCACTTGTATCATTCTGTGGATTGACTGCATCGCTAGGGAGCGGCATGACCAGCGGTGCTGGCGGTGCCGCAAGCGGCACTGGCGGGCTAAGCGGTTCAACAACGCCGGCATCTTCCCCTGCCATGGTGATCTTAATGGCTTGCTTAGGCGCTAAACTGGCGCGGTCTTGCAAAACCATGGGCAACACCAGCACCATTAACAAAACCAAGCCTATGGCGCCAACCAAACGACGCCTAGCGCGCTTTTTCAAACTTAATTCTTGATCATGGTCTGCATCAGGTGGCATTGCTGCTTTCCTTAAAATGGGTTGGGCTTAAAAATGAATTTGATTTAGCACTTCATTCATACAGCGTTATTAGGCAATATTTGCATTACGCTGGCAACAGTAAAGAATGAACCAAACACGATTATTTTATCATTTTCATTTGCATCCATACAGGCTTCTATATCAATGCAAGCTTGAATATAGGCTTTATCTGCACTGCCAAAGGTTTTAATGGTCGATCCATCGCTTATACGCCGAATTTGTTGGGCTAAATCATGTGCTAGGGCACCGCGCGCATTGGCTGTATCGGCCACATACCAAGCATCTATTTCATCTTTAAGCGCAGCTATCACGCCCTCGCAGTCTTTATCTGCCAGCATGGCAAACACCGCATAGGTTTTACCGACTTTTGCAACATCGGCGCGACTGCGCATGGTCTGCAAATTGCTAGCCAAGGCCCGAGCTGCGTGCGGATTATGTGCAACATCCAGTATCAGCCTAGCGTGCTTAGTACCAGCATGCGACGGCTGGAGAATTTGGAAACGCCCAGCCAGCTTGAGGTTGCGTAGCGCCACAGCTATATTTTCCTGCGCTACCGGCAAACGTTCTTGTAAGGCATCGACTGCGGCCACGGCACAGGCAGCATTATTTAGCTGATACGCCCCCAGCAACGCTGGCATGGGCAAGCTATAACGTGTTTTATTATGCAACTGGTAATGCCAACCATTGTTTTCCACGCTAACAGAAAAATCCTTAGCCCAACACGCCAACGGGGCAGCAATCGCATTAGCATGTTTAAGCAAACGCTCAGGTGGGTTATTGTCACCGTAGATTGCTGGCACGCCGGGACGAAAAATTCCGGCTTTCTCATAGCCTATCGCCTCACGCGTGTCCCCTAAAAATTCTTGGTGATCCAAATCAACGCTGGTGACGATGCTGCAACTCGGGTTAAACGCATTGACCGCATCCAGCCTGCCACCTAGACCAATCTCCAGCACTGCCACGTCCACACCGGCTTGCATGAAATGCCAAATGGCGGCCAGGGTGCCCACTTCAAAATAGGTTAAATCTATGGCCGGCTCTATACGTCTGGCCTGTTCAACCACGCTAAATGCACGGCAAAGGATGGCATCACTAACAGGTGAACCGCCTACGCGTACACGCTCGTTATAACGCAGAATATGCGGCGAGGTATAGCAGCCCACCTGATAACCTGCTTGCAGATAGATTTGCTCCAACATGGCACAGGTAGACCCCTTGCCATTGGTTCCGCCTACGGTAATCAGTGGGAATGGTGTTTGCAATTGCAAGCGATCTACCATTAGATTCACTCTATCCAAACCCATGGCGATGGATTTGGGGTGCAAACTTTCTATGTAGCTTAGCCAAGTGGCCAAGTCTTTAGCTTCAAACTCTGTACTGGGGATCTCGTTAGAAATGGCTAAGACCTTTAGTCTGGCAAGAAATGCGTTGGCCTAAAAGTGGCCAACGGCTTAGTAATAAATAGTTAAGCTGCCACCGGCAAACGCATTAAATTAGCCAATACATTGGCCAACTTATCACGCATTTCACGTCTGTCCACGATCAAATCAATGGCGCCGTGCTCGAGTAAAAATTCCGCGCGTTGAAATCCGTCTGGCAAGGTTTCACGCACCGTTTGTTCAATCACACGAGGACCAGCAAAGCCAATTAAGGCTTGAGGTTCCGCAACAATCACATCACCCAGCATGGCGAAGCTGGCAGAAACGCCGCCCATGGTAGGATCCGTCAAAACAGACACAAAAGGCAAGCCAGCTTTACTCAACTGGGTGAGCGCAGCACTGGTTTTAGCCATTTGCATTAGCGACAGTAAACCTTCTTGCATACGCGCACCGCCACTGGCCGACACGCACACAAACGCCATTTTATTATCTATGGCGGTTTGTACGCCACGCACAAAACGTTCGCCTACCACTGAGCCCATGGAACCGCCCATAAATTTAAATTCAAACGCCGCCACCACTGCAGGCACGTTCTTAATGCTGCCTTGCATTACCACAAGCGCGTCTTTTTCGGCCACGGCTTTTTGCGATTCAACGATGCGCTCGGCATACGATTTGCTGTCTTTAAATTTTAACGGGTCTATGGGTTGAACCGACGCCCCAATTTCAAATTGATTTTCTGCATCCAATAAAAGGGCAATTCGCTCACGCGCACTGATGCGGTTGTGATGCGCACACTTAGGGCAAACCTCGGCGTTGTCTTCCAAGTCTTTTTTATACAGCACGGTTTGGCAAGCAGGGCATTTACTCCACAAGCCTTCAGGCACGGTTTTTTTATCATGACCCACCACGCGTTTAATTTTTTGCGGTAATTTATTTAACCAACTCATCTGACTTATCCTTATCTAATGCTAAATTTTAGTTTAGGCCGCATCCACTGCCGTTTTTAATTCCGTCATCAAAGCCGCCACATTGCTTAACAAATTAGCTTCATTAGAAGCTTCTATTGCTTGCACCATGCGACTGCCCACCACCACCGCATCCGCGATAGCGGCCGTGGCCTTGGCTGTGGCGGCATCTCGTATGCCAAAACCTACACCCACCGGCAAATTGGTTTGCTCGCGTATGCTGGCGACTCGCCCTGCCACTTCCACGATGTCTAAATTAGCCGCGCCGGTGACGCCTTTGAGTGATACATAATAAACAAAACCACTGGCTTGATTCACGATGAGTTCAACGCGCTTGGCATCCGTGGTCGGCGACAACAAAAATACCGGATCAATATCCCGCGCGCGTAATTCTTTAACAAAATCGCCACACTCTTCTGGCGGGTAATCCACGGTAATCACCCCGTCCACATCGGCCGCTTTGGCTCTGTCAGCAAAGACCACGGCACCCACCGCCTCTATGGGGTTGGCGTAGCCCATTAAAATAATAGGCGTCACTTGATCGGTTTGCCTAAAGCTTTTAACCATATCCAATACCGCCGTCAAGCCCACTTTGTGCAGCAAAGCGCGCTCACTGGCGCGCTGTATGACTGGCCCATCGGCCATAGGGTCAGAAAAAGGCACGCCCAACTCTATCATGTCCGCACCGTGTTCAACCAAGGTGTGCATCAAGCTAACGGTAAACTTAGGATGTGGATCGCCGGCCGTGATGTATGGAATCAAGGCAGTCTTGCCTTGCTGTTTAAGGGTAGCGAATACGGTTTTAATTCTAGACATAGTGGTCGTCAGTTAGGGTTAATGGTATGAAAATTAAAGCGTAATGTTAGCCAATTTAGCCACGGTATTGATGTCTTTGTCGCCACGACCGGATAGATTCACCAAAACAATCTTATCTTTACTCATGGTTTTGGCTAACTTTTCTGCGTAGGCTAAGGCATGGCTGGATTCCAGCGCAGGAATGATGCCTTCCGTACGGCATAAATTATGGAATGCCGCCATCGCTTCATCGTCCGTCACTGCTACGTATTCGGCACGCTTGATGTCTTTCAACCAAGCATGCTCAGGACCCACACCGGGGTAATCCAAACCAGCCGAAATGGAATGCGTTTCGATAATGTTGCCATCGGCATCTTGCATTAGGTAGGTACGATTGCCATGCAACACCCCTACCGCACTGTTAGCCGTCAACGGCGCAGCATGCTTGCCCGTTTCCATGCCCAAACCAGCCGCCTCAACACCTATCAAGCGCACATTCGGCACATCAATGTAGGGATAAAAAATACCCATGGCATTCGAACCACCACCCACGCAAGCCACCACGGCTTCTGGTTGATGGCCCACCATCTCCATCATTTGTTGCTTGGCTTCCACACCGATAATGGCTTGGAAATCACGCACCATCATAGGGTAAGGATGCGGGCCTGCCACCGTGCCTATGATGTAAAAAGTATTGTGCACATTGGTTACCCAATCGCGCATGGCTTCATTAAGCGCATCTTTCAGCGTTTTAGAGCCACTCTCAACAGGCACCACGGTGGCACCCAAGAGTTTCATCCTAAAGACATTCGGCGCTTGCCGTTTAACGTCTTCACTGCCCATGTAAACCACGCATTCCAAACCCAATCTAGCCGCTATGGTAGCCGTGGCCACGCCGTGTTGACCCGCGCCGGTTTCGGCAATCACGCGCGGCTTACCCATGCGTTTAGCCAATAAGGCTTGACCTATGGTGTTGTTGATTTTATGTGCACCGGTGTGGTTTAAATCTTCACGCTTCAAATAAATCTGCGCACCACCCACTTTATCGGACAAGCGTTTTGCATGGTAGATCGGACTGGGGCGACCGACAAAATGTTTTAAATCGTAGGCGTATTCGGCTAAAAATACCGGATCGTGACGGTATTTTTCATACATCACGCGTAATTCTTCCAAGGCCTCCACCAAAGTTTCGGCAACGAATGTACCACCGTACTGACCAAAATGGCCACGTGCATCTGGCATATCATAAAGCTGCATGTTTCTTCCCCACGTTTAATTATTGACTAAGCGCTACTTAGAATCGCCACTTAAAATCGCCACTTAGAATCACTACTTGGAATCACCACTTAGCACTTAAGCCGGCCCATACACTGCCCGCATAAAGCCGGCAATTTTAGCCGCATCCTTAATGCCTTTAGCCGATTCCACGCCACCACTGACGTCCACCGCATAAGCTTGAGTTTGTTGAATTGCCGAAGCCACATTATCGGCACTTAAACCGCCAGCCAATATAAGCACAGGCATGCCACTAGACCTGTCTCTGGTCATTGTTGCTGGGATTAAGTTCCAATCAAATGCGTGACCAGTGCCACCTGCCACCCCTGGCGTATAAGTATCCAACAACAAAGCTTTTGCACTTGAGAAATCTTTTGCACATTGTAACAAATTTGTCTGCGGCTTCACCCGTATTGCTTTGATAAAAGGCAAGCCATAGCTCGCGCATTGTTCCGGCGTTTCATCGCCATGAAACTGCAGCACATCTAAGGGCACAGCGGCTAGCACGCTGCGTATAAAATCAGGCGCCGCGTCCACAAACAAACCAACAACGCTGACAAATGCAGGCACTTGACGACTAATTTCTGCCGCTTGAGCCAAGCTAACGTTACGCGGGCTGTCGGCATAAAACACCAAACCTATGGCATCGGCGCCAGCAGTCACGGCAGCAAGCGCATCTTGCAAACGCGTTATGCCACAAATTTTAACTCGGGTTCTCAATCGACAGTTCTCACTCTAAGCACGGGCCATGGCCAATTTCATCGTAGCGCTATTGTAACGCTTAAATCACTAAGCAGAGGGATTTTGCATCGTTTTTAAGCGTGGGCAAAGCCCATTTTTCCGCATAACGAACTTGCGTCAAATACAGACCGCTGGGAGAAAAAGTGGGTGGCGCTAGATTACGATCATGCTGTTGCAATAAAGCCTGCATATAGGATGGTGGGTGCGCCCCTTTGCCTATGTAGACTAAGGCCCCGACCATATTGCGAACCTGGTGTTGCAAATAGGCGTTTGCCGTAAAATCAAACACGACATAAGGCCCATACGCTTGCACGGTCGCTGTCGTCATGGTTCTGATGGCCGTTTTTGCTTGGCATTCGGCTGCACGAAATGCACTGAAATCATGCTCACCGATTAAATAGGTGGCGGCCTGCGCCATAGCTTCCACATTAAGCGGCAAATGAAACCAGCCGGCTTTGCTGGCCATTAGTGCTGAGTTCACCGGTGCGTTATACAAGAGGTATTGGTAGCTGCGTTCTAGCGCAGAGAAACGCGCATGAAAATCATTAGTCACTTCATGCGCCCATTCCACTCGAACGCTACTAGGCAAATAAGCATTTACCCCGCGCACCCAGGCAGAAATAGGCCTATCAGCGTGCGTATCAAAATGCACCACTTGACCCAATCCATGCACGCCGGTATCGGTACGGCCTGCCGCATGCAAGCGCACCGGGTGCTGCGCTATGTTAGCGATGGCCAATTCCAAGGCATCTTGTACACCGCATGCGGCGGGTTGACTTTGCCAGCCACAAAAACCGGCCCCGTCATAAGCTACTCCTAAGGCCAATCTCATGCTGGCCACACCTTGAATGCGCTATCCAGGCAGGCAAATTTAGTAAAAACCCATGCCATCACAGCCATAAGCATCAAACACAGCATGGCTTTATCTGACCAACTAAATAGGGGCCGCTCTAAAAACAGAGCTTGATTCATGTCAGCCTCATTAACCTCCAAGGCCGCGCTGTCCAACTGGGAAAAATTCAATTTAAGTTTTTCACCCACCGCCATCTGCTCAACGTAGTGCAAGGTAAGTAGCAATCGCGTGGTAAATCGCTCCACATCCATGCCTAGCATCTTTAGTGGCGACAACATAATCGACAAGCCGGCCATTAAATGGGCTTGAGAACTGCTGGCAAACAAGGCTGATAAACCAGCAATAGCAATCAATAGCCTAGCAATTTGCAACATACCCATGCTTAGGCCTTCGTAACTGGGTGCAATATTGAGCGGTAAAAAGCTAAGGTATTCGCCCGGCGTGGCATAGGCATAGACCAACAGCAAGGACATAAACAACCAGCGCATACGCTTTAACAGGCGAGAAAAATGCTTAAAATTTAAGCGGGCAGCCAGCATGCAAATTAAGCTGCAAAGCAACAGGAGATAAGTCGCGCTGAGCAATGGCAATAACAGCAATAAAAAGAAAAAACCGGCTATTTTTACAAATGGATGCATAAAAATACGCGCGCCCGGTTGACCTTAGGTCTCGCTGGCGTTTGGCGTTTTTGTACTGGGCACGATGGCGTTGGCTAGGGTCAATTCATCTTCTGTGCCACTCAAATCCAAACTGATCGCTGACAGGTCTATGCGTATGATTTCCATGTCACCCTCTGGCACTGACACTTCATTGGCATCGGTTTTAATAAAGCTGGTGACCGCCGTTTTTTTCTTAAGCTTGGTTTCTATGGGTTGGGTTTTTATGGGCTTGGCTTTTATGGGTTTAGTTGCTGGCTCAGCCTCGCTAGCAACGATGGCTGCTGGCTTGGTCAAATCAAGGTCTAAGCCAGCCAAATCAAGTGCTTGCGCTTCATCTTCAACAGCTGTTGCCATTGTGTTAACTGGTTCAGCCTTAGGGCTGGCTTGCAAGACAGGCAACAAGACGGGCAAATCGTTAACCAGGGCGGTGCTTTTAAAAGCCAGTAAATTTTCCCGGCGTTTATTGCTACGGCTCAACCAGGTAAATGCCGCCAGGATGGCCAGCAAGGTTAAGGATAAAACCAACCAATCGGCCCATGCCGCTCTTTTTTTGCTTGGCTGGACTGACATGGCCTGCTTGGCATCGGTGGCACGTTTTTGCAGTTCTGCCATGGATTGATTTTTTAACTGCAACAACTGCTGCATGTCTTTAATTTGTTTTTGCAGTGCTTGGGCACGCGCTTCTGATTCTTGCAGGGATTTTTCACGCGCCGTGGCGTCTTCTTGCAATGCCAACACTTTGGCATCCGCCGCCTTAGCGGCATCTTTGTCGCCTGCACTTAGTTTAAGCACGTCATTATTAGCGGCTTTGACTGCGCTAGCTTGATCGTTGGCCGTGGCGATTTTGCCAGACGCGGATTGTTTCTGCACCGCGTCGGGCTGAGCGGCTAGACTTAACACTTTATTGGCTAAGGCAGCGCGATAGGCTTGCCAATTGGCTGTGTGCAATTTGACTTCAGCGGCGGCTTGATCTGCTTGGGTAGCCAGCAAGACGGATTGCGATGGCAAGCTAATGGTCTGACCGGCTTTTAATCGGTTCATGTTGCCAGCCATAAAGGCGTTTGGATTGGCTTGGTACAAACCCAATAACATTTGATCCAGACTGACCCCTTCTGGCTGCATGGCACGAGCTAGGCTATACAAGGTATCACCCGGCTTACTGGTCATAGCCAATGGCAGTGGCGCAGTGGTTTGATCTGGCAGCATGGTGCTTTGCACCTCATTTGTGACATCAGCATTTTCTACATCAGCATTTTCTGCATCGCCATTAGCGGCATCATTGGCCAAGGGCGCTGCTATAGCCTCAGGCTCCGCTTGGGCCGGTTGTGCTGGATCTAATAACACAATGTATTGCTTTTGCGAGCGACCGGCAGACCAATCCAGTTGTATCAGCACATCCAAATCCGGTTCATTGATAGGCAAACTGGAGCTTAGCTTTAATAGCGGCTGCCCCTGCGCGTTTTTTTGCAATTCCACTTTGACATCGCTGTAATAGGCTTGGTAGTGTATGCCTTGCTTAGCGTAAGCTTGTTCGGAGGCCAGTGCCGCTTGCAAATCACTCAAGGATTCTTGTGCCTCCAACTGAATTTCGACTTCAGCTAACAAGGGCTCACCTAGGCTGGAACTGAGCGCCAAATTACCCAAACTGGCGGCATGGCTTAAGGGCGCCAGCAGCATGCACAGCAAGGACAGTATTTGCACTAATTTAGAGTTGCGCACAGCCCACCCACCATTATTGTTCAATTAAGATACGCAACATACGGCGTAAAGGCTCGGCCGCACCCCAAAGCAATTGATCACCGACAGTAAAGGCCGATAGGTAGTCACCGCCCATGCTCAATTTACGCAAACGGCCAACCGGGGTATTCAAACCCCCTGTAACGGCCGCTGGGGTTAATTCACGCATGCTGGCCTCACGTTGGTTGGGGACTACTTTTGCCCAGGGATTCGCCTCAGCCAGCATTTGCTCTATTTCGTCTAGGGGTACATTTTTAGTTAGCTTGATGGTTAATGCTTGGCTATGGCAACGCATGGCGCCGATGCGCACACACAGGCCATCGATTAAAATGGGCCGGGCTTCACGACCTAAAATTTTATTGGTCTCTGCGCCGCCTTTCCATTCTTCCTTGCTTTGGCCATTGTCCAAGTCTTTATCTATCCATGGAATTAAGCTGCCGGCCAGGGCCACGCCAAAATTTTCCGTAGGGAAGCTAGCATCGCGCAAGCTAGCCGCCACCTTACGGTCTATGTCTAAAATGGCCGAGGCTGGGTCTGCTAATAAAGTGCTAACAGAGGCATGGGCCGCACCCATTTGGCGCAACAACTCACGCATGTTTTGTGCGCCGGCACCGGATGCCGCTTGGTAGGTCATGGACGTTGCCCATTCCACCAAATCGGCTTTAAATAAGCCATTTAAGGCCATCAACATTAAGGACACGGTGCAATTGCCGCCTACCCAGTTTTTGTTGCCGGCCGCATACGCCTCTTGTATGACATGCATATTGACAGGATCGAGCACTATCACCGCGTCTTTTTCCATACGTAAGGTGGAAGCCGCATCTACCCAATGGCCAGTCCAGCCGTCAGCGCGCAATTTAGGAAATACCTCACTGGTGTAATCGCCGCCTTGACAGGAAATAATCACGTCCATGGCTTTTAGAGCAGACACACTCATGGCGTCTTGCAAAGGCGGTGTGTCTTTGCCGACATTAGGTGCGGCCGCGCCAATTTGCGAGGTGGTAAAAAATTGCGGGTCTATTAAAGCAAAATCTTGCTCTTCCAGCATGCGCTGCATAAGCACCGAACCTACCATGCCACGCCAACCGACCAATCCAACCTTTAACATACGCTTCATCCTAATTTTTACACTGCCTATTAATTTTTTACCACGTCCAACTGGCGCTATAATGCGGCCACGACCGCATCGCCCATCTCGTTACAACCTACCTGCATGCAACCATCGGTCGCAATGTCAGCCGTTCTATAGCCTTGCGCCAAGGCTTTTTTAACGGCATTTTCTATGCGCAGGGCATTGTTTTCATCGTTAAAGGTATAGCGCAACATCATGGCCGCAGACAAAATGGTGGCTAGCGGGTTGGCTATGTTTTTACCTGCAATGTCTGGCGCAGAACCATGACTAGGTTCGTACATGCCTTTGTTATTTTCATCCAGCGAAGCCGATGGCAACATCCCTATGGAGCCAGTTAGCATAGACGCTTCATCGGAAAGAATGTCGCCAAAAATGTTGCCCGTCACCATCACATCAAATTGCTTAGGCGCGCGTATTAATTGCATGGCGGCATTATCAACGTACATATGACTTAATTCCACTTCAGGGTACTCAGCAGACAGCTCTATCATAACTTGACGCCATAGCTCAGTGGTTTCCAATACATTGGCTTTGTCTACGGAACATACTTTTGCTTTTTGACCAGGTTGACGGCGCTTCATGGCAATGTCAAACGCCACCCTACCAATACGACGAATTTCTGACTCGCAGTAACGCATGGTATTAATGCCTTCACGCTCGCCGTTAGGCAATGTGCTGATACCGCGCGGTTGGCCAAAATAGATGTCGCCGGTTAACTCCCGCACGATCATGACATCCAAACCAGAAACCACTTCTGGTTTTAGCGTGGATGCCCCAGCCAATTCAGGGTAGAGCAATGCCGGACGTAAATTAGCAAATAAATTCAAGGCTTTACGTATACGCAACAAGCCACGTTCAGGACGCAAATGACGCTCCAATTTGTCGTATTTCCAATCACCCACCGCCCCCAACAAAACAGCATCGGATTCCAAAGCCAATTGCAAAGTAGCGTCAGGCAACGGATCACCAGCGGCTTCATAACCAGCCCCGCCTATGGGGGCCTCGGTCATGCTTAGGTCTAAGTTAAGGGCATTTAATACTTTCACTGCCTGGGCCACAATTTCAGGTCCTATGCCATCGCCTGGCAATATCGCTAATTTCATCATCTTTTTTCCGTCTGTTATTTTGTATGTCTTGATTTAATGGTTAGTAGTTACTGGGTGTATTTCATGCCAGCTTAATTAAAAAGCCAAGGCTGGGCTTGCTGATGCTTGGCCTCAAAGGCTTTAATTTTATCTTGGTGCTGCATGGTTAGGCCTATGTCATCCAAGCCATTCAGTAAGCAATGCTTACGAAACGCATCCACGTTGAAGCTAAAGCTTTCACCAGCTGGCGTGCTGACGGTTTGTTCAGCTAAATCGACCTGCAATTTATAGCCTGGTGCGTTGGCCACTTGTTTAAATAAAGTGTCGATAATGTCAGCGCTGAGCACGATAGGCAGCATGCCATTTTTAAAACAATTGTTATAAAAAATATCGGCGTAGCTCGAAGCGATGATGACTCTAAAACCGTAGTCTTCCAATGCCCATGGGGCGTGTTCGCGACTGGAGCCGCAGCCAAAGTTTTCCCGGGTAAGCAAGATACTGGCGCCTTGATAGCGCGCTTGATTCAGCACAAAATCCGGATTAATTTTACGTAGGCTATTATCCATACCAG
>JACCDV010408031.1_pt1 | contig 20880 bp, 25 predicted proteins | sample 7446131 | NCBI WGS metagenome assembly JACCDV01 (sample SAMN15323448, study PRJNA562643) | freshwater metagenome | isolation source: river surface water | place: USA:Blue River Watershed | collected 2017-08-17 | reverse complement strand
AAGTAACAGCCTAATAAAAGAGTAAAATTAAGATTGAATATATAATTATTTTGATATGAAAAATCTTTCAACCGAGCAGTTGGTAGTCTGGGCCGTTACCCTTTGTTTTGCTTTTGCGGTAGGTGAGTATTGGGGTTCAATCTCAGTCTAGTATAAATAATAATTATGCTGAAACTAGGAAGAAAAGCTCCGGCTTTTAAACTGTTAGATCAAGATAATATTGAGCATTCTCTAAAAGAGGTGACTGGCCAGTGGGTACTCATCTATTTTTATCCAAAAGATGATACTCCCGGTTGTACCAAGGAGGCTTGTATGATTGCCGACATTTACAAAGACTTCAAGCGCCTAAAGGTAACCGTCTTTGGGGTAAGTAAAGACACGCCTAAGTCACACAAGAAATTTACCGAAAAATATAATCTGCCTTTTACACTTCTTTCAGATCCAACTATGGAAATGATGATGAAGTATGGCGCCTTCGCTGAAAAGAAAATGTACGGCAAGGTGGTGAGGGGAACCAATCGTATTTCATATCTAGTGTCACCTGAAGGAAAAATTGCCAAGGTTTACCCGGAAGTAGACCCAGCCAATCACGCTTTAGAATTACTTTCTGATATCAAAGCTTTGCAGAAAGAAGCCAAGAAAAAAGAAAAAGAAGCTATCTAAAACAAAACACCGGCCCTCAGCCGGTGTTTTGTTATAATAAAAAAATGAAAAGAACTATTATCGTAGCGGTGGTGGCTGGCTTTATTGCCATATTTAATGGCTGGATAGCTGAGCTTATATCACCAGCTTTTCGTATACCGGAGAGTGTGGCGGAAGATGTGGCAGACAAAATCGAAGCGGTAGACTTGGCTAAAGAGACTGCAGGTGTGGCAGTGTCTGAAACAGCTAAGGTGAATAAGGTGATTGACGGAGATACGGTTGAGGTGACACTCTCGGACGGTGAGGTGGCTTTGGTGCGTTACATCGGTATTGATACGCCTGAGCGAGCTACTGAGACAGCCCCTGAAGAATGTTTTTATAAAGAAGCGACCGATCGCAATAAAGAATTAGTGGAAGGCCAAGAGGTGAAGTTAAAGCGAGACGTTAGTGATGTTGATAAATATGGACGGCTACTTCGATATGTCTATGTAGGTGATGAATTTATAAATCAAAAATTAGTGGCTTTAGGTGCGGCTACCGCTATTAGGGTAGAACCAGATATTACCAACTATGAAATTCTTAAGCAGGTAGAGGATGAGGCTAAGGCTAGCCGGGTAGGTATGTGGTCTGTCTGTGCCAATTAAGCTCACTCTTGACTAAGTCCATAATGAGGAATTAAATAGATTCAGAACTCCAATCCCGGAGCGGTCTTTTTATAGGGTGGCCGAAATGGACAATACCGCAATTGTTTTTAGACAGTGGCAAAATCAAACTTTGGCACTAGAAAAAAGGCTAAAGCAAATCAGGTCCCATACTCCAAACGAGCAGGCACTACTGGCTCTTAATCTTCAAGATTCCGTACTGAACTTCATTGCTCAGGTGGCTGAGGATTACACTCAGCTTATGGATATCTTTGTTGCTGAGCAAGACGCTTACCATCAAGAAAAAATTGAAGAGATGAGACTTTCTTCCGGAAAGGGTGAGGGTGGATCTGGTGTTGTGTTCTACTCGATTAGAAATCTGACAGATGTCATGGCCAAACAGAGTAAGGATTACGAGTCACGTATGAGTGCGGAGACAGCGGCGATTTCGCAAAGACTCGCAAAAATATTGTGTACTCTCAGCAATGCTTATCAGGTCAGTTTAAATCCTCAGGTGTTTAAAAAGTAGGAGGCAAAAGTGATCTATCTACAACCAATCAAACTTCTGTTTGAGGGACAGGTACACTTGCTTGAACTTAGTTTAGGTATATTGCCCAGCCTCAAAGACAAACCAGGGTATGCTGGTAATGTCGCTCAGCTCCGCTTTTCGCTGGCGATTTTGAAACAAACCCTCAAGCACACCGAGTCTCTACTAATTAGGGAGATAGAAGTTCATTCTGATGAGGTGGTGACCGGAGCGGTCTTGGTAACTGGTACCGCAACCACTTTGGCCAAAGAAAATCTGTCCCCGGTTAGCCAAGATGTGCTTAAGGAGAGACGTTCGGCGTTTATCGGTGCAAAAATCAAAACCGTATCGGCTGATGAAGAGCGAACTGTTTCTGAAGTAAAAGCCGCGTTTGCGGCCATGGCAGCTCGGTTGGATTTGGTGGAGGAGAAACTAAAGAATTTTTAAAAAAGCCCGACACTAGTGTCGGGCTTTCCATTTATGTAGACCAAATCTTTTCAAAGCTCTTGCGGTACTCTTTGTCCCGCTGCTCTTTGGCAGATAGCCAGAAGAGAATGACTCACTTCAACATTCCTGGCCTCCAGCAGTTTGGCTGTCATTGGGGTGAACCGGTATTCCTCTTCAGTGCCAAGAAAAATGAGATGGCTTCTAGAGCTTAGGGCTTGGCCCAGCAGCAAGAGCGCCGTCTCGGTTTCTAGTACCGAAGAATTGTCGAACCAAACTATGGTGAGTCTGGCCTCGCGAAGCGGATCCTTGACCCAATATGCATCATCACGCTTGTTGCCAGGTTTGTTGATAGGGCAGATGATGTCGCCTGCGTAACCAAAGCGTCGCAGTAAGCATCTGGCCTCTGCTACCCACAAAGGTATCTCTGCATTTTTCTCCCTGGGAAAAGAGCCGATGAGGGCAATTGGCGGTGTGTCTGCTCTTGGTAGATCGCAGCGAAAGTGCAGAAAACTGTCCGCAAGTGCCTCTTTGAGACATTCTTCACGGGCCAGTTTGGCGGCAATTTTGGTGTCCATCTGGTTACTCCTGTGTGTATTGTACAAATGCGCTTTTGGCGCGACCATGTACTATTTTATGCTGCAATTGTCGACTGTCAATTTAATAGAAACCCCGCCCCTAAGGGCGGGGTTTATTTTACTTGGTGTTCATTATGATGCTTAGGTCGGTCATATTTACTAAACCATCTTGATTGAAGTCGTAGCGAGTGTTACTGCTGCCAATATGTAACATCATAATAGCAATATCGGCCAGAGATTGTTTGCCATCATTATTTAGGTCTGTGCTTGGTTTGGATTCACCTACCTGCACCCAGGTGGTAGCCACTGGCTTGGCTTCATCAGGAGTATAGAAGGAAAGTAGTACATCTGCTGAAGCTGGTAAGGTGGCGTCTGTACCAAAACCATCATGAAGTAGAATACGGTGGTTTTTTAGCTTCGTCATCACATAGCCAGGGTTTGCAGCCTTGAGGGTGATGGTGAGGAGTGTATCTTCGCCCACAAAACCACCTGGTTTGGTGGTACCACCTGCAAAATAAACCGTGTTGTCTGCCTTACTGTACCAAGGTTCAGTTACCCATAGGTCGGCCACCTCGGTGTTGTAGGAAATCGATTCAACTGAAAAAACATTTTTATCAAACAAAACCTCACCGGTAAAAGCGTTTACTGGTACCTCTGAAGAAATAATTACACTTACATCCACACTGCCCCCAACAGCAACTTTATCAGTAGCTAAACTGAGAGACATTTTTGTGTTTTCGGTACCAGACACGGCTACCATTATAGCGGCTACCAGACTAACTCCACCGAGCAGGGCGACAAAGGTGATAGGTACATTGCCGGGGCTAAAATTTAGTCTTTTCATAGTAAATGGTCAGTTATTAATTTTCTGATGTGTTCTCATATCTATTATTCTATCACGCGGGTATTTGTGTTTTGGGGTAGAGAACAGGGTGTAAATATTGTCGATTGTTGGTGTTATATAATTATTAGTATGAAAAACAAAATTGCTTATAACGTAGCTAAAGTATTGTTTAGTCTTATTATTTTATTACCGGTCGCGAGTTTGGTGGGTTTGCTTCTTGGTTTTGATATCGATCCCAAACGAGAATATTATTACACTGACGAAGCTTTTGAGTTCATTAAAGTCTTAATGGCAGCCGGTTATATTACAGCTATAAACGCGGTGGTATTTGCGGTGTCGTTGTATCTAATCTGGACTAAGCGAGTGGCCTTGGCAGCGGTTTTGGTTTTCCCGATTACTGTTAATGTGGTGGCTTTTCATTTGTTTTTGGATGCTGGTCTACTAACTGGTGGTGCCGCCCTTGGTAATTTGATGTTAATTATTAATCTTTATTTCTTCTGGTACCACAAAGAACAGTATCGGAATGTGCTGGCAAAAGATTTGGTGTAGTAAAGGGCGTTATAATAATAGTGTGCAAATAATCTAACTTATCTTATGTATAAAAAACTTTTTGCAGAAGCGTTCGGAACATTTTTACTAGTTCTGGTGGTACAGCTAGCTCTTTTAAACGGTGATACGGCCATAGTTGTGCCGGTCTTGGTGGCTTTAGTGTTAGCGTTTTTGGTTTATACCATTGGGTCTCGCTCTGGTTGTCATATCAACCCAGCCATAACTATTGGTTTGTGGTCTATTAAAAAGATGTCAGGGAAGGAGGCTGCTTATTACATCCTAGCTCAACTGCTTGGTGCGGCGGTAGCAACGATGGCACTAGTGGTAGCCAGTGGCAGTGCTTTAGGTTTTGATTTGGTACCTGCTTCTAACCTATCCTTCGGGGCGGAGGTGATGGGAGGTCTCATTTTTGGTTTTGGTGTAGCGGCAGTGGCTCTAAATAATGTAAACAATGCCATGTCTGGTGCAGTGGTTGGTCTATCGTTGCTTTTAGCTATTATGGTGGCGGTTTTGGTTGGTTCTTCTGGACTAATCAATCCAGCGGTAGCTCTCTCACTAGGTGAGGTGAACTTCGCTTACGTATTTGGATCAATAATTGGTGCAGTATTTGGTATGAACATTTACCAAAAGTTTATTGCTTAATTGGTAGTTGAAGAGATAAAACACCCCCTAACTAGGGGGTGTTTTGGTATGTAGGGTCTGTGTAAAATTAATACTTAATCGAGGCAGGGTGTTTCATCTTCATATAGACACCTCCTGCTTTAAGTTCACTAAGCATCTGCATTAGTCGTTTTGTGCGGGTGGCTGGCAGTTTGGCTCTAATAATCCAGCCGATATAGTCATTTTGCTGATAGGCTGGCCTGGCTTGGTAGTCACCCAAAAGTCCGTTACTAACAAGAGCATTTTTTACGTCAGGAGGCATCTTATGCTTTTCACGTTTTAGCATTAGATGAATTATAGCAAATAATTTATGTTGCCTTATTTATACAAAGGAAAGACCTTGTATAAATAATAATGAAAAAGAAAAAACCCCACCGAAGCGGGGTCATTTGTGAATGGTCAAAACGGATTTAGCTCGGCTCAAGCTCCGAAGCCCAGAACGCAACTTGTTGGTTTTGGAATTCGGTCGTCGCCAGATCTCGGGCGCGGGCCAGTACGGCCGGTCGGTAATCAGTTTCTTCAATCCCAGCGTAAAGGGCGTAGTCTGCCCAACTCATGGCCTCATCGATCACTAGAAACGAGGAGGTGAGTGAGGTGTTTTTGGCCACCTCTTCACGGTAGTCATCGACAAAGGTATTGGCCGCCTCTACGGTTGATACCACGCCGTGGTAAATGAAGAAGTGAGCCAGTTTGTCTTTGAGGTCAGGGGTAGAAGCGAATTCGATTGCTCTCTTCATCGCCAGTACTTCAGCTTCGCTGTTGTCCTCTGTGAGTTCATAGACCTCCATGGCTTGCTCCAGCGTCTCAAGCAAGCCGATGATTTGATAGACGGTTTGGTCCAATGTTTTGTAGCCAGAGGCTGTTAGGCCGGCTTGGCTAGCGCGCAGGGCACGAGCCTTTTTGAAGAGCAGTTCGATTTCGGACATGGTTTTCCTTGGTTGGGTACCGACACTGTGTGGTACTTCTGTTTTTATGTATACAATAATATTATACTTTAGTCAAAAGAGAGGGATTTGGTTATGCTTTGGTGGGGTGGTTTATTTACATAGGCCTTTCCTATGTAGCTACTGGCTTAAGGAAAAGCGTTAGGGAGTATCCTTAGTAACCTTTTTCTTCTGGTAGCTCAGTCAAACCGTCAAACTTTTCTACCCCGATTAGTTTCCAACTTCCTATGGTTTTGTCGTAAGAAAAGCCTATATTTTTTATCTTTGACATATACTCCTCACCTAAAAAAGCTTTCATCTCACTCTTTTTACTTTCAATTTTAGAAACCGCACTACTAAGTTCATTTTCAGAAATCCCATCAAGGAAAAAATGCATATACTGCACTTTGCTGCTTTCTAAATTATGTTTAATGCAAACTTCTGCTCCCCAAGCATTTCCTTTTTGCTTGTTATTTAAAGATATAAATTCCTTTCCAACTTTTACGATATTTCCTAGGGTTTTCCATACCGCGTTACCTATTGCAGCCTCAATTGAAATTCTAACGACAGAATCGGCAGAAAAATATTGGGCAATCTGTGAAACTATCTCTGTTTCCTGTCCACCCATAGGGGCTCTGGATACAAAAGGTTGATGTTTCACTTGTTCAACTTCAATAAAAAAACTAGCGTCACCCTCAACAGTATTTTCTTCGTCAAAAACTCCCAGTAATTCCTTATTGTTGGCTTCTCTTTTGACCTCTAGTGTAATCTTTGGCATTCGTCTATTATGGTCGGTAATGGAAATATCTGTCAAATTTGGGTATATCATAGCCAAGGAATTGGCAGGCTTTTCTAGTGGGGCTACCGGTTGGTGGGGAGTGCGTGTGGCTAAATTCTACGGTCATGCACCAGAAAGACTTTGCCCTACCGTGTACGAAGATAATAGACTTGAAGAAGATGGTTGGGATTCTCTGCCGTTTGAAGCATTTAGAGCAGCAAACCAATTTAGGGATGCATATTATCAACGCCTCTACACTATCGAAGATTTTATGCATGCTATAAACACAAACATGGGATGTCAAATTGAGTTTGATCTTTATGAGCATGTAGCCAGTGCGCCGATGGGAAAGCTACGTCTTCCCCAAATCGGAGAAAAACATTTAGGTAGCCACTCCGTATTTGTATATGGTTACAATACGGAAGAGCAAAATAAATATTTGTATTTCTTAAATAGTTGGGGTGAAAAATGGGGAGATAAAGGCAGAGGCTATATACCTTTTGATTACTTTGATCACGGTCTGATAAATGCTGGCTGGTCAACTAAACATTCAAAGATGAGCTTACTAAAACCAAAAATTATAAACAGGGATGTTTTAAAAACTAAAACAAAAGAAGAAATAAGAATAGTGAGCGCTTGGTACCCACCACTAAGAAAGAGCGAATACAAAATTGCCGTTTTTGATATCTACTCCGAAAAGACTAACTTTCTTTTAGGTTGTATTCACATATCTCCAATTAACGACAAAGTTTTAGAGGTGGAAGAGCTCTTTGTTTTACCTCAGTACAATAGAAAAGGTGTTGGTAGTGAAGCATTAAAGTATGTAGAAAAATTTGCCAAGAATTATGGCTTTGAAGAAATAATTGGCTGGGTGGGGGCACAAGACTTAGTGCAAGATCGTGAAGAAGTGGTGCTAAATTTCTTCGTAAAAAACGGATATTCTCTTTCCGAAGACGATAGCCGCTTTAAAGACGCCGTGTATAGGTTTAGTAAAAGAGTTTGATGAAAAGGTTGAGTATTGTGAAAAGATACCATGTCACACAAGAATAGGAGATCGGTACAAATATTGAAAAAACTGCGAAATTAAATTTCTAAGCAAAGATAACATTGCGTGGTCACAAGTCACTAAGTATATTTGTTCGTCTGCGACTCCAAATCTACTAAGTGCTCGCGACCCCGGCTCGCTGGTTCGGCTCCTTCGGAGTCGCCTCACATCGCTGCGCCTTCACAAAATAAAGAAAGCACGTCTTTGAAGACGTGCTTTCTTTATTTTGTGACCCTACGGAGAGTCGAACTCCGCTTTCTTGGATGAGAACCAAGTGTCCTAGCCGATAGACGATAGGGCCAAATGTTTTTAATTGGTAGGGGAGAGAAAGCTCCCAAACCGTGGCGATATCATAACAGACTTTTTAAAAAACTCCACCCCCAAAAGGGTTGGCGGGGGATTTATTTACATTTATTTTTTGTCTTGGTTTTGGGTCAAAAAAGTTGTCATTTTAAGCAAGTAAATATTTAAATCGTCAAAGGGGTTTTGCTCAGGGTTTTCCTCCTAGTTTTACCCTAGTTATATACTCACTTTTGCACAGGCTTATGCACAGTTTGGCTAATAATAAGGGTTTTATCAATGTTTGACGGGTGTTTGGGGTTGTGGGAAGCTATTATCAGGTTTGTGCGGTGGTGATGTATCTCTATACACGCTCGGTTACACGAGCAAAGCGCACAAGCCAAACTCTACGTTGTACAAAAGTAAAAAGCGCCTGGAGGGGCGCTTTTTACGTATATAAGTAAGAGGTTGGCTACTTGGTTCTGAGGGTAACGTAAATGTCCTCTAGAGCCCGTACTGCATCACCAGCAGCGATATTGTTTTGGTGGTAGTGGACATTGGTACAATCGCCAGCGGCCCAGATACCAGGGGTGTTGGTCTTTTGGGTCCAAGGGTCTATTTCTACTCGCTTGTATTCGTCTAGCTCAACCACACCTTCTAGGAAGTCAGTGTTTGGCATCATGCCAATCTCAACGAATATGCCAGCCACATTAAGAGTCTTATCTTCACCGGTGGCAGTATCGGTATAGGTGAGGCCAGAAACAAACTTGTCTCCAAATACCTCTTTGGCTTGGGCGTGTAAGATACCGGTCATGTTTTCGTGGGCTAGAACCTTCTCAACTGTGACTGGATCAGCTTTGTAGTGGTCGCCACGCTGGAGTAGGGTAACACTTTTAGCATAGGCTAGAAGCTGGGCGGCAGTTTCGAAAGCAGCGTTACCGCCACCAATTACCGCTACATCCATACCAGAAAACATCGGCCCGTCGCAACTAGCACAGTAGGTGAGGCCTTTGTGTTCGAAGATGTCAGCATTGATGGCTGGGAGCTGGCGACGCTTTGAGCCACTGGCCACTAAAACAGCCTTGGTAGCAAAACTTTCTCCGTTATCAAGCAGAACGGTGAAGCCTTCAGAGGTTTTTTCAATCTTGTTAGCAAGAGCTCCGGCTTTGATGTCTACGTAAGATCCAGCATAGGTCTCTAGATGCTTTTTTAGATCATCAGCCAGCTTAGTACCACTTATAGAAGGAGTACCAATCCAGTTTTGGATATCGGTAGAAACAGTGCTTTGGCCACCCCAGTCTTTGGTTATGAAGAGAGTTTTTAGTTGCTTGCGTGAAGCATAAACACCAGCTGCTACTCCGGCTGGACCACCGCCAATAATCACTAATTCGTACATACAATACAGGAACAAATTTAACTAAGAATAAAGTTTGGCTATTGTACCGTAGTAATGATGAACTACAAACCCCCACCAAGCGGTGGGGGTTTGGATATTGAGAGAGGTGGGGCACAGGCCACGAGTTACTAACTATAATTGTTCGCTACGCTCCGATTCTAGTAAGTACTCTTGGCCCCGGCTCGCTGCCTCATCGTCCTTTTGGGGGACGACTCGTATCGCTGCGCCCGCAGTCTCTGCCAGAGATCATAAAAATACTAAGGGAAAGCAAAACCAACGCCTGATGACGTTGGTTTTGTTAGAAGATATCCCGGCACCGGTCACAAGTCACTAAGTATATTTGTTCGTCTTCGACTCCAAATCTACTAAGTGCTCGCGACCCCGGCTCGCTGGTTCGTCGCAAGCTCCTCACATCGCTGCGCCTTGCGGTTCCCGCTTTGGGAACTATCGAGTGCAGATCAGTACTTAGATTGCGTAGTCTATTTTAACTTAGAGCGTCGTAGAAAAGCGGGAACCGCACCCCAATCGTCGCCGTCGTCCTCATCCATTGGATCAACTGGCTTTGGGTCGCGTCTCGGAATCTCTGGAGTCTTTTCGGTCACAATTGGTTCACGACGTACTGGCTCTGGTGTTGGCTCTGGATCAGGCTTTCTTGGCACTGATAGTGAGTTGAAAATCTTGCCACGAGTCTCTACTTCTTCTTCCTCGTGTACCGGAGTGTTGTGAACCGGAGCGGCAGTTGGTACCCGTCTTGAGAAAGTATTTTGAGGAGAGACTGTCTCTTCAGGGAAGCCAGTTGCAATTACGGTAACCTTTAGTTCATTCTTCTTGAGCTTATCATCTTTGATCGCTCCGAAGATTACCTTAGCGTGTGGGTCGATAGACTCAGTAATGATACGAGCCGCGTCTTGGATTTCAAGCATGGCTAGATCATCACCACCAGCGATAGCAAAGAGTACTCCCTTAGCGCCAGTGATTGATACTTCAAGCAGTGGGGAATTGATAGCAGCCCGAGCAGCTTCTTCAGCTCGCTTCTCACCACTACTTACTCCTACACCCATAAGGGCTGAACCGGCATTCTCCATCACACTACGGATGTCGGCAAAGTCGACGTTAATGATACCTGGCATGGTAATCAAGTCTGAGATACCTTCTACAGCCTGCTTGAGTACGTTGTCACACTGCTCAAAGGCGTTGCGGACAGTAGTTTCTCTGTCGACGATAGCGAGGAGGCGGTCGTTAGGGATGGTGATGAGGGCGTCTACTTCTTTTTTGAGTTCTTCAATACCCTGAAGAGCTAGACGCATACGCTCCTGTCCTTCAAAGAGGAAAGGCTTGGTCACTACACCTACGGTAAGGGCGCCACTCTCGCGCGCGATCTTGGCAATCACTGGAGCAGCTCCAGTACCAGTACCACCACCCATACCACCAGTGATGAAGATCATGTCTGATCCCTTGATGGCGTTGGCAATTTCTTCCCTGGTCTCTTCAGCTGCGCGGCGACCCATGTCAGGGTTACCTCCAGCTCCTAGTCCACGAGTTAGGTTTTTACCGATGTGGATTTTCTTTTTTGCGAGTGAGTGATGTAGGTCTTGAGCGTCACTGTTGACGGCAATAAACTCTACACCCTTTACCTTGGCAGCCACCATGTAGTTCACGGCGTTGCCTCCTGATCCTCCAGCTCCTACAACTCGGATACGGGCGAATGACTCAACGTCTGATTTAATTTGTTCCATAACAAGAATATAAAAATGCTTCTGTACCCATCCCTAGGTACCTTACTTAATAAGCTCCGTAATCATACAGCTTCAAAAAGCATCTGTCACGATATTGACACTACTGACTTCTGTGTGATTGACAGTGCTAGTTTTGTGTTACGGAAGAAACTGATTAAACCAAGAAAATAGGTTCTTTTTTGTTTGTTTAACGATACCAACAGTTGAAGTATCTTCCATATCGCTAGCGCCCCACATGCAGAGTCCGTAAGCAACGGCCCAGGTAGCGTCTTTAACTTTTGTGTTTTTACCAATTTCTAGAGTGGCGGTACGGGCTGGTAGAGAGAGGGTATTTTTGGCGATGTCGGTGATGTTGTGAGTGCTTGAGCCGCCGCCAGTTAGGATGATACCGGCTGGTAGTAAACCATCGCGCTTAATTTTTTTCAGGTGGCTATCAACTAAGGTGAAGATAGTGGTGAGGCGGTTTTGGATGATTTCGTCGAGGCGCTTTTTGGAGAAGGTGGCGCTAGTCATGACCCCACGTTTAATCTTCTCAGCTTCTTCGATTGGTACCTTTAGACCAAGGGCAATGTCGTTGGTGATGTCGTTGCTACCCACTGGGAAGATCTTGAGGGAGATTGGTGTCGCGTCTTCGAAGATAACAATCGAGGTGGTCTCGGCGCCGATGTTGGCTAGTATGCAGCCAGCGCGCTTTTGGTTTTTGTTTAGCATCACAAAGCTAGCGGCTAGTGGGGAAGCGATAACATCTTCCACGTAAATACCAATCTGTTCGATGGTGCTCATTAGGTCGCTAATGTGCTGCTCGTAGGAGGTGATAAAGAGACTATCTACCTCTAGCTTGGTGCCACGCATACCCTGGGGGCGGCCGAGGACTTCGGCCCCGTCTACCAGGTAGCGAAGGGGAATACTGTGGAGGATACGACGATTGGGTAGGTGGTCGATGATACGCTCCTCACTGTCTTGCATTACCTTTTCGACATCAGTGCTAGTGACCTCAGAATCAGCCCGGGCGGGAATGATTTCGCCGCGGGAGTAGGTTTCTTCTAGGCCGATACTACCAATAGCGATGTGAGCCTTTTTGACGATAACGCCAGCACTCTTTTCGGCTTGGGCAACAGCGCTTTTGATGCTGCGGGCTACTTCTTCAGTATTTATAATGTAGCCACTTTTTAGACCACGACTTTCGGCATAACCGGTGCCGATTATTTCTGGCAGGGGAGTTCGGTCTCCAGTGGCTTTAGGGATACGCGCAATAGCCACTTTTACGTGGTAGGTGCCGACATCAATACCTGTAATAATTCGCTCTGCCATAATAAAACTATTTAATACCAAATTGCTTAAGGTACTTTTGTTCTAGAGCGTCCATTTTATCGCTATGGTCATAACCTTTCAAATGGAGTAAACCGTGGATAAATAGGTAGGCGATGTAGCCGTTTTTGGTGAGGTTAAAACTGCTAGCTTCTTTAGCCGCTACTTCCGGGCAGATAAAAATATCGCCATGGGTTTTATCAAGCGGAAAAGATAAGACGTTGGGTACGTAGGTTTTTTGGCGGTAGGCTTCATTCAAAGCGGCGGCCCGCTTGGTGCCGATAAAGCCGAGAGCAAGCTCGTAGTTTTTGCCGAGGATGGCGTCTTTCATAGCCTCATAAGGATATGAAGGATATTTGGCTTTAATGGTGGAGGTAATAGAAAAAGTACTGCTCATGCCATCAGTATGACATAGGAAAGGGTAAACAAAAACCCTTCTCTTGTGAGAAGGGTTTTTCTTAACGACGGAAGCTTTTTGGCTCTGCAATCTTGCCGAGCTTTAGCATCTTTTCGTAGGTCTCTTTCTTGCCGAGCTTCTTGAGCTTAGCCATCTTGTTTACGTTAGCGCTCTTCTCGCGAGAGTAGTAGCGGCCATCGCGGACCTTCTTTAGGATACCAGCACCCTGAACGCGCTTAGTGAAACGACGAATTACGTTTGCACTGCTTTCGTTGCTATTCTTTTCTACTTGGACGTTTATTGCCATATGTGGGCATGAGCATACCATTTACTAAAAATATTCGCAAGGCCTTTTTAGGCTAAAGAAAGCTGCTTCTTGAGCTTCTTTATCATGGAGTCTATAGCGATATTTTCTTGGCTGCGCTCCTTCATGTCGCGCAAGATAACGGTTTGGTCTACAAACTCCTTTTGGCCAATAATAACGGTGTAGCGCACGCCTCTGGCTTCGGCGTCGCGGAGCTGGGTCGATAGTGAATCACTAGCCAAATCGTGGCGTACCGGGATACCAGCGCGCTTCATTTCGTCGATAATAGTAAGACTGCGGACCTTTGGACCAAAACCAAGCTGTACTACATATACGGTAGGCTCTACTGACTTGGCCTTAGGGAAGCGAGCAGGCTGCTTGCTGTTGTTTAGGGTAATTACTGCTCCAGCGGCTGGGGTACGAGTACGAGTTCGTTTGTAGAAAAATTCATCAAAGCGACCACCTTTAATACTGACTGAATTATCAGCGGCTTCACTGCCAAGTGGTTCGATAGAGAAGAGGGCATCAGAGTAATATTCGTGATGGCCAATCATCTTTGGATCAATTTCGTAAGGAGTTTCGGTCATATCGAGATACTCAACGATCTCACGAAAATGTTTACGACTCTGATCACTCAAGAATTCTAGTGGATTAGGGCTACGGTAAGCCAACTCGTGCTCTTGCTCGATTAAGTCCATAAGCGCCAAGAAAGGGTGGTCCTTCATTAGTTCTCGAGCTGAGACCGGCATGGTGTCTAGGCGCTTTCTAAGGAAGTTGGTTAGCTCGCGGCTGTAGCGGGTACTAGACTCAGCGTCACCTAGTGAGTTGATACGTACGATATGGTCGACTAGACCAAGTTCAGAAAGTAGTGAACGTCCGGCCTGAATAAGAATGGCTTCAGCAATACTCTTGTTTACATTAAAAATATTGAGGGTAACGGCCGTGGTGTCGGTCTCAGGCATTTGCTCTAGGGTATAAAGCAAAACTGGGGCCTTAATGGCGTGAAGATTTTCTTGGCAATAAGTAGAAGCACCGCCAGAGAGGAGGCAGAGTTCGTAACTAGTTCTTTTGTCTGGAGTAAGAGCATTAAAAGCCAGCGGTACCTCGCAATTTTTACAGAGTGGATCTTTTTTGATGGCGTCAGCAGTGCGAAAGCCAAAATGCTCAGCTGTGCCAGTGGCTACCTTTAGAAAATCGGTTGGTGAATATTTCATAGGTAAAAGTTACGAATTAATGTCTACGTCTGCTTCTTTTTCTACAGCACCAGGCATTACATCAAAAGATTGGGGAGGGAAAAGCCGTAGAAACGCTCGGCCGACAATTCTTTCTTCTTGTAGGACGCCCCAGACTCTTGAATCTGAACTTTCGTCGCGGTTGTCACCCATAACAAAGTATTCGCGCTCTCCTAAGGTCTCGGTGATGGTGATGCCGGCCTTCATGGACTTGATATATGGCTCATCAACCACAAATCCGGCTGGGGAATCGGTATTGGTAATGGTGACGGTTGAGCCGGTGATGTTTATAGTGTCTCCGGGAATAGCGATAATGCGCTTAATAAAGAACTTTGAAGGGTCTTTCGGGTATCGGAAGATAACCACATCACCACGCTTAGGGTCGTCTAAGGTGTAGCTGACTCTGTCGACAATCAGATAGTCTCCGTTTTGGAAAGTTTCTTCCATAGAGGCTCCTGATACTAGAAATGGCTGAGCCACAAACATGCGAACAGGCACTACAATAAGTAGTGCAAGAATAGAGAAGCGAACAATCTCTAGAAAAGAATTTTCTTTCCCTGATTCTTCTTTGTGGTCAGTCTCATCAGTCGACGGAAGAATTAAATTTTCGTTTTCTGGTTGTGATGAGAACTGATTCATAGGTGAAATTTTTACTATTATACTCGAATAAAAAATGAAAAACAAACTAGGCAAAAATTCTTAGTAGTACAGGTTATTTTTTGTTTAAAAAATTTTTAGAAAAAGTTTTTTGCTTGTGAATTTTGTTTTGATAGAGATAAATGTAAGGTACAATTAGTAGATAATTTATGCATTACATTGTTGGACTAGGTAACCCTGGAGAAGAGTATGTACTCACTCGTCATAATGTCGGTTTTTTGGCGCTTGATGAGTGTGTTGAGGGTTTCGGTTTGCCTAAGCCAATGTTGCGGTCGTGGTGTAAAGGGTTGGTCTCGGAGGGAGTAATTGGACAATCAGAAGTGACGCTCTTATATCCAGACACTTTTATGAATCGTTCTGGTGAAGCGGTGGTGAAGCTGGTACCTAAAGCCGAGGTTCCTTCATTAATTGTGCTTTATGATGATGTGGCGCTGCCACTCGGGGAGATAAAGGTGTCTTTTGGCCGGGGCGATGGTGGTCATAATGGTATTAAATCACTAATTGGTGCGCTAGGGACCAAAGACTTTGTGCGGGTGCGGATTGGCATTGCTCCTAAAGCCTTTTTAAGCGGAAAGACCAAGGTGATAAGCAGTGCTGATTTACCAAAATTTGTCTTACAAAAGTTTTCAAAAAGTGAAGAGAAGCTACTAAGGAATGATATTTTGCCTAAGGTAGCCAAAGCGATAGCTACTATTGTGGAGGCGGGCTATGTAAAAGCCATGAATGATTACAACTAATAAAAAACCAGCCGGGACATGTCCCGGCTGGTTTTTATGTTTTTTGTTACTTAGCTTCGTTGGCTTCCTTGTATGAAAGAGTCATACGCTGCTCAGTTGGTTCAAAGAGTGAAATCTTGAACTTGTATACGCCACCAAGTGAAAGGGTAGACTTGAGGTTTTCTTCCTTCTCAAATTCTGAGATGTGAACTAGACCCGCTACGCCTTCTTCGATAGAGGCAAGAGCACCATGCTTGTTGTACTTGATAACTACCGCGTCAACAATCTGGTCCTTCTTGTACTTACGAGAAGCTTCCATCCATGGGTTCTCCTTAAGCTGCTTGATTGAAAGAGAAATCTTGTCATCCTTCACCTCAATCACCTTAACCTTTACTGAGTCTCCAACCTTGTATAGAGCACGAGTATCTTCTACTAGACCCCAATCAAGTTCTGAGATGTGCACGAGGCCTTCAAGACCCTGCTCAACCTTAACGAAGATACCGAAGTCTACAGCGCCAGTTACTTCACCAGTGAGGACATCACCTACTTCGTACTTGCCAACCTTCTCTTCTTTCTCCTCCTTCTCCTGTAGTCCCTTCTCAGAGAAGATAAGCTTGTGCTCCTTCTGATCAGCGGTGATCATCACTACTGAAAGGTGCTTGCCGATGAGGTCGTTTAGAGCGGTAAGGATCTTGTCCTTGTCGCCGTCAGCTACGCGTGGGTAGTTGTCAGCCGATAGCTGTGAAGCTGGAAGGAAGCCCTGGATACCCTGCCACTCGATGATAAGACCACCTTTGTTGGCCTCCTTTACGAGTAGACTCATAACGGTACCCTTCTTTACTGCCTCCTCAGCATCAGCCCAGATCAGAGCCTGGCGAGCCTCCTTGAGTGAAAGCTCGATGTAGCCGTCTTCGTTTTCTGGCATTACCACCTTGGCACCGATGGCATCGCCAACAGATACTTTGCGTAGAATGTCGCGAGCGTTCATGTACTCACGTCCAAAAATAAGACCAGTACCGAATGGGTGTAGATCTACATAAACACGAGCACGGCCAATTGCTGACACTGTACCCTCTACTAATTGCCCCTCTTTTGGAGCAGCTGGTGTACTGGCAACATAGTTGTGCATTACACCAGTGTTTTCAACGTTAGTTGAATCCATATTACTTATATTTTGTTATTCCGACGCCACAGGTCCGAGCAAACTGTCTCTCATAGCCATGTGCTTGAGCTCGGGTGTTACCGTGTGCCGCTAGAAGCTATTAATTAAGAACTTAATTTACGGAAAAATTTTTTTGTTGAAATTACCAGCTCCGCTTTCGCCGTACTATTGTACGTGTCAATTGTCACTTGGTATTTCGCCTCAAAATTTTTGTCCGTAACTTGAGTTCTTGTACCTAAAAAGGTGAGGCAAATATAGTATAAAAAGCTTAGTTTGTCCACCTAGATATTTATAATTTGGGACTTCAGGTTATGGCGGCTTTAGCGTATACTACAGCCACTATGGTTATTACACATCACGGTGGGCAGTGCTTTAAGGTGTCTTTTGGTGACACGACTTTAGCTTTTGACCCAATTGCAAAGAATTCTAAGTTATCAGGTACTAAGTTTGGTGCAGATATTGCTTTTGTCTCACTAAATCATCCAAATTTTAACGGTGTAGACCAAGCCGCTCATGGTGCTAAGGAGCCGTATGAGGTGTGGGGCCCGGGCGAGTACGAGTTTGGTGAGGTGACCGCTCGTGGTTATGGTGTCAAAACCACTTACGATGGTGAGGAACGCTACAACACTATTTACCAGGTCCGGATGGAAGATATCAATATGATTTTCTTAGGGGCTCTTAGTAATGCTGAAATTGATCCAAAGATTCTCGCTGAGTTTGGCGACGTCGATATTCTCTTCGTACCAGTAGGTGGCGGAGACGTGCTTGATGTGCCGGCTGCGGCTAAATTGGCCGTTAAGCTTGAGGCTAAGCTAATTATTCCAATGCACTACGAAAAAGCCTCACTAGGTGCTTTTCTAAAAGAAATTAGTGCTGAAGGAGCTGAACAGCTCGAAAAGCTAACAATCAAGAAGAAGGAGGTGCTGGAGATGGAGGGTGAGGTGAAGGTCCTTAAGTCGGTATAGAGAAGGGTGGTCCCAAAGCATGAAAAAGTTATTTAGACATATCAGTTCACAGCCAAAAGCCAAAAGAGATTCTTACGCTTTTATGGTGGCGGGTACCTTCACTGGTATTGTGGCTTTGATATGGGCTTTTTCTTTGCCGGGTAAAATGGGTACGGTGGGTGATACACCCGAAGCTAATAGTGCCGCTCCGTTTGCTAATTTAATTAAAGAAACCGGAGAGCAGCTGGCAGCAGTACGTGACGGACTTAAGTCTAAAAAGTCTGAGCTATCTCCAGAGAATAATGCCGCTTCCTCAACCGCCATTGTGTTATCGCCAGAAGAAATATCCAAGGCGCAGGAAGCTCTAGAAACCAATAACACTGAGGCCACCTCTTCTGCGTCTAGTACCACACCAGCGGTACCAGTCATGATTGCTACCACTACTGCTACTACCAGTTATTCCGCCTCTAGTACACCATAATATGGCTTGTGGTATACTCGTTTAGTAATTTTAGAAGTTGAAAGTCGATAATATATGCCGAAAAAGACAATTGCCCCAGAAACCCCAGCTGAACCAAGCCGTGGCATCATCACCCAAAACATCACCAGTGAGATGGAGAATTCTTATCTCAACTATGCGATGTCTGTTATTACCTCGCGCGCTCTTCCAGACGTGCGTGATGGTCTGAAGCCGGTACACAGGCGTATTCTCTACTCAATGCGACTCAATGGCCTCACAGCTTCAGCTAAGTTTAAAAAGTCGGCTACAGTGGTAGGAGACGTGCTTGGTAGTTTCCACCCCCATGGTGACTCTTCAGTGTATGAGGCGATGGTGAAGTTGGCACAGGATTTCTCAACTCGCTATCCGCTAGTACTCGGCCAGGGTAACTTCGGTTCGATCGACGGTGACGGAGCGGCGGCTTATCGTTATACCGAGGCTAAGATGTCTCGTATTGCGGAAGAGATGCTCCGTGATTTGGAGAAGGATACGGTAAATTGGCGCCCAAACTTCGATGGTACCAAAAAGGAACCAACGGTTCTTCCAGCTGCCGTGCCAAACCTACTTTTGATGGGGTCTTTGGGTATTGCTGTAGGTATGGCGACTAATATTCCGCCACACAACCTGCGCGAGCTTTCAGCGGCGGTAGGCCACCTTATTGATACTCCTGACGCTACTACTGACGATCTACTTAAATATGTAAAAGGTCCTGATTTTCCAACGGGAGCGGTAGCTTTTAATCAGAAGGATATTACCCACGCCTATATCAATGGTCGTGGTGGTGTAACAGTGCGTGGTGAAGCAGAAATTGTTGAAGACAAGCGTGGCGCTTTTTCTATCATCATCACTTCTATTCCGTATCGCGTTAATAAGGCCGAGCTCCAGGTAAAGATTGCTGACCTGGTGCGGGATAAGAAGATTGAGGGTATTCGTGACATGCGTGACGAGTCTACCTCTGACGTACGAATTGTGATTGAGCTCAAGACTGGAGCCCAGCCACAAACTGTACTTAATAAACTCTACAAGCATACTCAGCTTGAAGATACTTTCCACTACAACATGGTGGCGCTAGTAGACGGTGTGCCACAGACATTGTCACTTAAGGCGATCCTCGAAGAGTACATCAAGCACCGGGCGGAGGTAGTGCGTCGTCGTACTCAGTATGACCTCACTAAAGCCCAGGATCGTGAGCATATCTTGCTTGGTCTCAAGAAGGCGCTTGATCATATTGATAAGATTATCAAAATTATCCGTGCTTCTAAGGATGTACCAACCGCCCATGCCGCTTTGATGAAGGAGTTTAAGTTCTCACCAATTCAGGCACAAGCCATTCTTGATATGCGCCTCCAGAAGCTGGCTGGCCTCGAGCGTAAGAAGATTGAAGACGAACTCGCTGAAGTACAGAAGCTGATTAAGGAGCTCGAAGCTATCCTCAAGAGTAAGGCCAAGATGCTTAAGATGGTAAAGGACGAACTCGCTGAGGTGGCACAGAAGTATGGTGACGATAGACGCACCAAGATTGTAAAAGGTGGCGTTAAGATGATGAGCCAGGAAGACTTGATTGCCGACGAAGAGAGTGTGCTCGTGTTGACCCAGGGAGGTTATATCAAGCGTACCAATCCAGACGAGTATCGTACGCAAAAGCGAGGTGGGGTTGGGGTGGTTGACCTAAGTACCAAAGAGGAGGATGTGGTGACCACACTCCTCACTACCTCTACTCACAGTGACCTACTATTCTTCACTGATAAGGGTAAGGTTTACCAGAGTAAGATGTTTGAAATTCCGGAGGGGCGCCGTGCGACTAAGGGTAAGTCAATCATGAACTTCCTCTCGATGGCTCAAGAAGAACGCATTACATCAGTATTAGCCGTTCGCAAAGAAGAGTGGGCAGGGCAGTGGGGTCTCATGATGATTACCAAAAACGGTGTAGCCAAGAAGTCTGATGCTGCTGCCTTCAAGGATGTACGTCGAAGTGGACTCATTGCTATTACTCTCAAGGATAATGATTCACTGATTTCCGCTAAGTTTGTGGGAGATGGTGATGAGATGTCGCTAGTCACTCGTGACGGACAAGCTATCCGCTTTAAGGAAAGTGATGTACGTGAAATGGGTCGTACTGCCTCTGGCGTAGCGGCGATGAAGCTTGGTAAGGGTGACGAGATAGTGTCGGCCGATGTTATCAAGAAAGAGTCAGCCAAGAAGTCAGAGATACTCGTAGTAACCGAACATGGTTATGGTAAGACTACTCCAGTGAAGGAGTACAAGACCCAAAACCGTGGTGGCTCTGGTATTAAGACTGCCAAAGTGACTGATAAGACCGGTGTGATTGTGGGAGCTATCGTACTGCTTGAGGATGAAAGAGCTGAAGGTGAGCTAGTGGTGATGAGTAAGAAGGGGCAAGTAATTAAGCTTCCGCTTAAGGATGTGCCAACTCTCGGCCGCGATACTCAAGGTGTAAGAGTGATGAAGATGCGAGAAGGAGACAGTATCGCCAGTGTGGTATTCGTCTAAAGATTAATAAAAACAGCGCCAGGCTATGCCTGGCGCTGTTTTTATTACACACCAGCCTTACTTCGAAGCAAAGTCGTCGTGTATACTTATAGTTAATGAATACTATTTT
>JACCDV010216180.1_pt1 | contig 20881 bp, 19 predicted proteins | sample 7446131 | NCBI WGS metagenome assembly JACCDV01 (sample SAMN15323448, study PRJNA562643) | freshwater metagenome | isolation source: river surface water | place: USA:Blue River Watershed | collected 2017-08-17 | reverse complement strand
TTCCTATTGTGCCTTTCTTTTTTGCCTTAGTCACCCCATAAGATGTGGGAATGGATGAAATTATTGCCACACAGGATGGCCAGGTTCTTACCCTTTCTTTCAATCGCCCAGAAAAGATGAATGCACTGACTAGATCAATGTATGCCGGGCTTGCAAAGGGCCTTAATGATGCAGCTGGTGATTTTGGAGTTCGAGCGGTAGTTATTGCCTCGGAAGGAGATCACTTCACCGCGGGCAACGACATCATGGACTTCATGGACAATCCGCCAACATCAGATGATTCAGAGGTTGCGCAGTTCTTAGCATCACTTTTGAATTTCCCTAAGCCACTTTTAGCCGCTGTTAAAGGTAATGCTGTTGGTGTGGGTACAACAATGTTGCTGCATTGCGATGTTGTCATCGCAGGACCGTCGGCTAAGTTTTCAATGCCTTTTGCATCACTTGGTTTAGTGCCAGAGGCAGGGTCAAGTTATTTGTTCCCTCAGTTGGTCGGGTACCAGCGTGCAGCCAGGATCTTTATGACAGGCGAGAGTTTTGATGCAGATTCAGCGATTGAAATGGGCTTAGTAACTGCAAAGGATGCAGACCCCTTGGCGCACGCGATGAAGATTGCACACCAGATCGCGCAGCAGCCTCCACAAGCAATTATTAACACTAAGGCTCTGCTTAAGGCTCGCAACCATGATTCAGTTGCAGCTGTCATGAAAGCTGAGTTTGAAATCTTTGCAATGGCCCTTCAATCAGAAGAAGCTATGGAAGCCTTTATGAAGTTCATGTCTAAGAAGGGTAAGTAAATGTCACTTGCAGGAAAGCGCATATTCATTACAGGTGGATCTCGCGGTATTGGTTTAGCAATTGCACTTCGCGCAGCACGTGATGGTGCCTCAATTGCGATTGCTGCTAAGACATCGGACCCAAATCCAAAACTTCCGGGCACAATTCACACAGCTGCAGCTGAGATTGAAGCTGCAGGTGGAAAAGCCCTTGCGATTCAATGTGATCTACGTGATGAGAATCAGATCGAGGCGGCTGTGGCACAAGCAGCTGAGGCTTTTGGTGGAATCGATATCCTGATCAATAATGCAAGTGCAATTAACTTAACCCGCACAGATCAAACACCAGCTAAGCGTTTTGATCTGATGTTTGATGTCAATGTCCGCGGTACCTTTTTAACCTCACAAGCTGCATTGCCTCATCTACGTAAATCAGCTGCCGAAGGTCGCAATCCGCACATTCTTAATCTTTCACCACCACTTTCTATGAAGCCAATCTGGTTTAAGAACCATGTGGCATACACAATGGCCAAGTACGGCATGAGTATGTGTGTACTTGGCATGGCTGAAGAGTTCAAGCGTGATGGAATCGGCGTTAATGCTCTGTGGCCTCGCACAGTAATTGATACTGCAGCACTTCAGATGATTCCGGGAATCGATGCATCTGCAGGACGTACCCCAGAGATTTTGGCAGATGCTGCTTACATCATCTTTAATCGTGATGCTAAAGAGTGCACCGGAAACTTCTTTGTGGATGATGTGTTGCTTGCAAGCGAAGGAATCACTGATCTGGAAAAGTACTCAGTTACCCCCGGCACCAAGGATTTCTTACTCGACTTCTTCCTCGACTAAACTATCTATATGCGTAAATTCCTTGCAGCAATTTTTGCTTTCTCGTTGGTGTTTCTCTCAACCCCTTCTGCTACGGCACATGTTGAGATTGTCTCCTCATTTCCCGAGCAGTTCACCAATGTCAATCCAATTCCTACACAAGTATGGATTGAATTTAGCGGAGAGCTACAAACCCTAGATGGAGAAGCGATCAATACCATCGAGGTAGTTGATTCAACGGGGATTGCGGTTAATTACGGGGATCCAGTAATCGAAGGCGGAAAGATCTCAACCAAGCTTTCAGGGCAGAGTGCCCCAGGCGTCTTCACCGTTAAGTATCGAGTTGTTGGTGATGATGGCCATGTCATCGAGGGTGATTACACCTTCAACGCATCTCCTGATTACTCAGATCAGCAAACACCCATGCCTATCAATGAAGTATCAGAAAATTCTTCAATACCTGCCGGTGGGATTTTGCTAGCCATACTCTTGCTCATCTTTCTCGGCGGAATTCTAATGAGAGCTAAAAAACGGAGAGATTAAAGATGGCTGCTTTTGATATCGAACTTAACGGCCCCAATGTCATTGATGAATCTGAGCGAACAGGTAAAGCCCGCTCACTCTTTTGGCCTTGGGCGGGAGCAAATGTTTCTTTACTTGCTCTATCTTATGGTGCCTTCTTTCTGGGTTTTGGAATCTCCTTTGCGCAGGCGACGGTTGCTGCCTTTATAGGAACTATCGGTTCATTTCTACTAGTTGGAGTTAGCTCTTTAGCTGGCAAGCGTTCAAACGCACCAACTATGGTGTTGTCCCGCGCCTCTTTTGGTGTCAAAGGAAGTCGATTACCAGGAGCTCTGTCCTATTTGATTTTTGTGGGCTGGGAGACGGTGCTTATTTCTCTAGCGACTTTGGCAACAGGAACTGTGTTTTCTCGCGTCGGGGGAATTGAACGCAACCTTTCATTACTTCTGGGATTTACCTTGGCTGCAACTTTGACTGTTATAGGTGGAGTACTGGGATTTAAAGTGATTATGAAGCTTCAAAAGTGGCTGACAATCACAATTGTTACGATGACCATGCTGTACATCGGACTGACAATCAATAATGTTTCATGGAGTGCAGTTATTGCGATTCCACATGGCAACTTTCAAAGCTTTGTTGGCGCAACCATCTTTGCGATTACCGGAATTGGACTTGGTTGGGTAAATGCTGCTGCGGATTACTCTAGATACCTACCTCGCTCTGTCTCGAGCAAATCCGTAGTCGGTTGGACCGTATTAGGAGCATCAACAGTTCCCATCATTCTTGTTATTTATGGATCAGCTCTTTCTGGAAGTAGTAAAGAGCTCAGCGATGCGATATCTATGGATCCCATAGGCGCACTCACTACTCTTCTACCAACCTGGTTCTTAATTCCATTTGCTCTCGTTGCAATATTAGGTCTGGTTGGTGGTGCGATTTTAAATCTGTACTCATCAGGTTTAACCCTTGTGTCTATTGGAGTTCCCATAAAGCGTTATCAAGCTGCAATTCTTGATGCGCTGATCATGTTTGGCGGAGCAATCTATATTGTTTGGGTCGCAGATAATTTCTTCTACCCATTTCAAGGCTTCTTGATCACCCTGGGCGTGCCGGTTGCGGTTTGGTCGGCAATTTTTGTGGCCGATGTTTTGCTACGAAAAAAGGCCTATAGCGAATCAGATCTTTTTAATCCGCGCGGTATCTATGGCTCGGTCAACAAAGGCTCAATCACCTTGATGTTTGTGGGATCAGCAATTGGTTGGGGATTTGTGACCAACACCTTTGCGCCGTGGCTTGAATGGCAGGGCTACTTCTTGGGTCTAATAGGTGGCAAAGAAGGTCCCTGGGCGTATTCAAATATCGGTGTGATATTCGCATTGGTGTTTGGCTTTGTGGGTCACATTGTTCTGGCTCGAAGAAAAATTCACTCTCAGGAGAACCAGGTCAGTTAAGGTTAGCTCATGAGACGACGGATAGCTCCACTGCGAGATTTTCTTAATCGTGAATCGACCGGCGGTTTGCTTATTCTCGTAGCCTCTGCGTTGGGGCTCATCACAGCAAACTCTGGTTTATCTGATGCCTACTTTTCAACCCTTGATGTACGCCTAACAATTGGTGCCGACTGGTATCTCATTGATTTATCAATTCTAAAAATCATCAACTACCTATTGATGAGCATCTTCTTTTTTGTTGTTGGGTTAGAAATTAAACGTGAGCTCACCTCGGGGCACCTTGCCTCCTTTAAAAAGGCGATGCTTCCATTTGTTGCGGCGATAGGTGGAATGGCGGTTCCTGCACTTATTTACTTGGCGATCGCAGGAAGGGTCGCCCCCGGTGGTTGGGGAGTCCCTGTAGCAACAGACATTGCCTTGGCGGTTGGATTGCTAACCATGATTGGACCATCTGTTGCAGCATCACTTCGATCTTTCTTGCTGGCACTTGCCGTCATCGATGATATCGGCGCAATTTTGGTGATTGCATTTGTATATTCAACTGGAATCGAATTTTCTTGGCTAGCTGCGGGGCTCATTACCATCGCTTTGATCGCAGCCCTGAAGAAGGTGGGTGTTGAATCCACACTGATCTACTCACTCTTTGCATTTACCTTGTGGTTTGCCCTTTATAAGACCGGGGTGCATCCAACTTTAGCTGGCGTGATTCTTGGATTAATGACGCCAAATATCATTCGCAAGCGAACCAAAGTTGAAGATGTTGAGGATGGCTCAGTTTCCGTTATTGAGTGGCTCGAGCACAAGTTCCATCCAATCAGCACCTTTTTTGTTGTACCCATCTTTGCCTTTGCAAATACTGGGGTAATCATTACCGCCGAGACAATCAGTAATGCATCGCAGTCGCTGATTGCATGGGGAATTTTCTTTGGTTTAGTTGTTGGTAAACCTGTTGGTGTACTTCTTGCCTCTCTTGCCGCAAAGCGAGCAAAGATTGCAGATCTGCCAGAGGGTGCGGCAAACTCCTCAATTCTGGCTACCGGAAGCGCAGCCGGAATCGGATTTACCGTTGCTATCTTTATCGCCAATTTGGCCTTTGATGATCGTCAAACTCAAGAGATCGCGGTGTTAGCTGTCATTGTCGCCTCTGTCGTAAGTGCGTTACTGTCGATCGCGCTCTTTAAATCTCTAGCTAGAAAGTAAATAACAAAACCCGCCTTTTTAGGGACGGGCTTTGTTATAACGGAGTTAATCCATTTCAGAGATTTTAGATGTCGTAATATAGCTCGAACTCAGCTGGGTGCGGACGTAGTCGAACATAGTCGACCTCTTCCTTACGCTTGAATGCGATCCATGTATCAATGAGATCCTTTGCAAAGACTCCACCACGTGTGAGGAAGTCATGATCTGCTTCGAGGTTGTTAAGAACCGCGTCTAGCGAACCAGGAACCTGAGGAATTGATGCAGCCTCTTCGCCCTCTAGCTCGTAGAGATCCTTATCAACTGGGGCAGGTGGTTCGATCTTATTAACAATTCCATCCAGTCCGGCCATAAGCATCGCTGCAAAGGCTAGGTATGGATTTGATGATGGATCTGGACAACGGAATTCAATGCGCTTGGCCTTTGGATTTGATCCTGTAATTGGGATACGGATACAAGCCGAACGGTTACGTGCTGAGTACACAAGGTTTACAGGTGCTTCATAACCTGGAACCAAGCGACGGTATGAGTTAACTGTTGGGTTGGTGAATGCAAGTAGAGATGGTGCATGCTTCAACAAACCACCGATGTACCAGCGTGCCATATCTGATAGATCGCCATAAGTACCTGCTTCGAAGAACAGAGGCTTTCCATCTTTCCATAGTGATTGGTGAACGTGCATACCTGAGCCGTTATCTCCGAAGAGTGGCTTTGGCATAAATGTCGCGGTCTTTCCACCTTGCCAAGCGGTGTTACGGATGACGTACTTAAACTTCATGACATCATCACCGGCTGAAAGAACATCTGTAAATCGGTAGTTGATCTCCATCTGACCAGCGGTTCCTACTTCGTGGTGTGAGCGCTCTACAAGTAGGCCAACCTTTCCGAGCTGCATAACCATTTCATCGCGAAGATCGGCGAACTGATCTGTTGGAGAAACAGGGAAGTAGCCTCCCTTAACACGTGTACGGTAACCGCGGTTAGGTGTTCCATCTGCATCGTACTCAACACCTGTGTTCCAAGCGCCTTCGTATGATTCGATCTCATGTACCGCTGAGTTGATACCTGTCTTGAAGCGAACACTGTCAAAGACGTAGAACTCTGCTTCAGGTGCGAAGAACGCTGTATCTGCGATTCCAAGTGAACGCATGTACTCAACTGCGCGAGCTACAACGCCACGTGGATCACGACTGTATGGCGTGTTATCTACTGGATTATGTACTGAGAAAATAATGATGAGGGTTTTTTCTTTACGGTATGGATCAATGTATGCAGACTCTGGAACTGGAAGCAGCTTCATATCTGATTCATTGATTGTTTGGAAGCCTCGGATTGAGGAACCATCAAACATAAGGCCATCGGTAAATACAGCCTCATCAAATGATTCAACGGGTACGTTGAAGTGATGCTGAATACCTGGCAAATCTGTAAAGCGAACATCAACTAGCTTGACATCCTCTTTCTTAATATAAGCAAAAATCTCTGCTGCGTTCTTAAACATGCATCTCCCAATTTCACATGTGATGCGCAGACCCCTCATCATTGAGTTTCTAGCGCTTTAGGTAGTTGAACCATAGGTCCAAGTGATGAAATTGGCATAACCCGCTTGTTAAATTCATGTTACGTCAGGCTGATATCGCCATTAGGCTTGTCATATGAGCATCAATTTCACCCGGGTCAGCCTCGGTAGACGAATGTCCGCCCTCATGGTTGATTGGCTCGCCTGTTACTTCATAGTCGCCGCATCAGCCGGTGGAATAGGCCAGATGGCACCCAACCGCTCATGGACGGTATTGGCGCTGTTCTTCGCAGAAATCGCTATCTTGTCAGCGCTGCAAGGAGCTTCGATGGGCCAAAGAATCTTCGGCTTCAAGATCATTCGTTTTGCAGATGGGGGAGCGATTACCCCTGTTCAAGCCTTGATTCGTTCGGCATTGTTGATCACAGTTGTCTTTGCCATCACCTTTGATGAAAATGGCAGAGGATTACATGAGCGATTCAGCGGAACCGTCTTAACAAGAGTGAAGAGAGTTGTTAAGTAATTAACGAATCTTTGGAGCTCGTGTAGGCATCGGACCCTTTGGAATTGGCATCGACATTCCGCCAACAGCCTTTAGGCGTGCTCGAACTTCGCGCATTTGATGCGCAGTTAACTTCTTAGGAAGTCGACGAAGATGCTTTTGAAGTTTACGAATCGGCACTCTGCCATCTTCATTTCCAACGAGAATTTCAGTTACTGGTACTCCCGGAGCAAATCGTTCTGTTTTCTTGCGCTCATCGGAGATCATCTGGCGAACAGCATTTGTTCCCTCGCCAGTTAAAACAATTCCGGCACGACCAACACTTCGGTGAACCATGTCCTGGTTTCGTGCAACCGCAACAGCTGGGGTAGTGGTCCAACCTTTGCGAATAGCCATCAAGACACTTGCGCCTGCACCCATCTGACCCTCAATAGATGCGTAAGCGGCGGTTCCTGCCTGACGTGTGAAGAAGAAAAGAGTTATTAAAAGTGCAACTGGAAGGAAGACAAATCCAAAGTAAACCGGTTGCCCGACGGCGGAACCAATAGCGATTCCAATACCCCAAGAGATCACAAAAATAGCGATCAGGGCAAGGCTAATCCAAGGCTTGACCTGCTTGGTTACTTTGTAAGCGTCGCGAAAGGTTTGAAAGCGAGGCTTCTTGATCTTCGGTTCTTTAGCTTTTCTCTTAAACATATCGCTAGTTTAGTGGCGCAGGTGCTGTTCCACCAAGGCGAGCAGGGGCCCAACGCTGGCCCACATGGCTATCAGGGTAATCCTCTTGGACTTGGGCAAGCATGGTGATCATCACCTGTCGTAGGTGAGCCTCGGCCGCTTCGATATCGACATCTTGAGGATATGAGATCGCTTCGCCAAATCTTACAAAGACCGGAGTTTTTCCTCTTCTCAAGTTGGGCTTAACTCCCTTGGTGTAGATGCGTTGCCCACCCCAAACAATGGTTGGAATTACTGGCACCGAAGCACCTGATGCAAGTCGGATCGCACCTGATTTAAGCCCCTTGATTTCAAAACTTGTCGAGATCGTTCCTTCAGGAAAAATTCCAATTATCTCGCCAGATTCAAGTGCTTTGAGCGCTTCAACAAATGAAGCAGATCCATTGCTTCTGTCTACATTGATGTGATGCATTCCGCGCATCAGGGGACCAGCTAATTTATTATCAAAGATCTCTTTCTTTGCCATAAACCTTACATATCGCTTTACTGGCAATGCTGCCGTTCCCGCCAATGCAAAATCCAAATAACTGACATGGTTGATTGCAAGAATTGCTCCACCTTTGCGCGGAATGTTCTCATCGCCCTTAAAATCAAATTGCAAACCTAGGTACTTCCAAAAACCTCTTACCAAACCGATTATCGGCGGGTAAACAAGCTCAGCCACGGGAAGATTTCTTTTCCATTGCTTGCTTGTACAAGCGGCCTGCACGATATGAAGATCGAACCAAGGGCCCACTCATTACACCCAAGAAGCCAACTTGCTCAGCCTCTTGCGCGAGCTCTACAAACTCTTCTGGCTTTACCCAACGTTCAACTGGGTGATGCTTGTTGGTTGGACGTAGGTATTGAGTGATTGTGATTAAGTCACAGCCAGCATTATGCAGATCCACCAATGCTTGAGAAATCTCCTCGCGAGTTTCACCGAGACCAAGGATCAAGTTGGATTTGGTGATCAAGCCGAAATCCTGCGCCATGCCAATGACCTTTAATGACTTTTCATAGGTAAATGCTGGGCGAATCTGCTTAAAAATACGTGGCACTGTTTCTAGGTTATGAGCAAAAACCTCTGGTCGTGTTTCAAAAATTGGATTGAGCAACTCAGCTTTCGCATTAAAATCTGGAGCAAGCATCTCGACACCTGTACCTGGATTAAGTTCATGTACGGCGCGAATTGTTTCTGCATACAACCAAGAGCCTTCATCATCTAGATCATCTCTAGTAACACCCGTGATAGTTGCATAACGCAACCCCATGGACTTTACAGATTCAGCAACTTTGCGAGGCTCTTCACGATCGATAGGTAGTGGTTTACCGGTATCGATATTGCAAAAATCGCAACGTCGGGTACAACGATCTCCACCAATTAAAAATGTTGCTTCCTTATCTTCCCAACACTCAAAGATGTTGGGACAGGCCGCCTCTTGGCAAACAGTATGCAAACCTTCGGTTTTTACCAGTGAACGCAAACGTGTGTACTCGGGACCCATATTTGCACGGGTCTTAATCCATTCAGGTTTTCTCTCGATAGGAGTCAGGGCGTTACGTGCCTCGATACGGAGTAACTTGCGACCCTCTGGTGCCATAGTCATGCGCTCACCCTTTTCAGAGATTCAAAGATATGTCGCTCAACAATCGGTGCGACCTCTTCAATTGTTATTGATCGTTTCAATTCCATTTCAAGTGAGGTTACTCCTGCATCGGTGATTCCGCAGGGGATGATTGAGCTAAAGGAGCTTAGATCGGGATTAACATTAAGAGCAAAGCCATGCATGGTTACACCTTGAGCAACACGCACACCAATGGCAGCGATCTTGCGCTCTCCATCACTGTCTCGAACCCACACACCTGAGCGACCATCGATGCGCTCAGTTGATAATCCTAAATCTGCACATACTGAAATTAATCCAGCTTCGATCTCTCTCACAAAACCTACAAGCTCAGTCGGGTTGATTAATTTAACGATCGGATATCCAACTAATTGACCTGGTCCATGCCAGGTGATCCGGCCACCACGATCGACATCAATGACGGGTGTCCCATCAGTTGGTTTTTCAGAGTCTTGAGTCCTGCGACCGGCGGTAAAGACCGATGGATGTTCCAGCAAAAGCAATGTGTTAGGGCGTATGCCATCCACAACATCTTGATGAATAGCCTTTTGAGACTCCCAAGCTTTTTGGTAATCGACTAGCCCGTGGCGCGAGAGCGCGATCGCTGAGTCTGAAGGGCTTTCCAATAGAGGCACAGCCATAGCCTAAAGGTAGGCTTGCCCCCTTACCAATTGCAGGCCAACAGGCCTAGTGGAGGCCCACAAAGCCGATACAAAACTGAAGGGTTTGACTCAAGTGTCTACAACATCGATGAAAAAGAGCCGTCGTCCACTCGTCTACGCATTGCTAGTGATCTTTATGTGGTTCGGTGCAAGTGGTGTCCTGGGGCCTCTTTTTGGCCAGTTGTCGACCGTTCAGGAAAATGACAACTCCGCCTTTCTTCCCGACAGCGCTGAGTCAACGCAAGCGGCGAAGATTATCGCCACCTTTAACCAGGATGCCAATCAAACTTTGCCAGCCTTGATTCTCTATTTAGGTGATGTAGATCCAGACAAGATTGCAGCGCTTAACGCCCATCTTGCAACACTTGGCAGCAAAAAAATTGGTGACACCGATGTAACGATTTCTAAGTACCTTACCGAAGGTGAGCGCATTTTTGCCTTTCCTTCTGAAGATGGAAAAGCTTTGTTAGTAAATCTGCCATTCAAATCTGAAATAGCAACAGATGTGCTGCCTAACAAAAAACCGGCCTTGCCTGAAGTTATCGAAACCTTGCGCGAGGATTCAGCTGAATTTGCAACGAGTGTTGGCTTGGTTTCAAATGTCACAGGAATCGGCGCGCTTTTAGGCGATCTATTTGGCGCATTTGAAGGTATCGATTCATCATTGCTCTTTACAACCTTAATTGTTGTGGCCTTAATTTTGATCGTTGTATACCGCTCTCCGGTCTTGTGGATCCTGCCTCTATTTTCTGCGGTTATTGCCTTGTCGACAGCTGGCGGAATTGTTTACCTATTAACCAAAAATGATTTTATTGATCTCAATGGCCAATCGCAAGGCATCTTGTCAGTACTGGTTCTGGGAGCCGCCACTGATTATGCCTTGTTGTTAATCGCACGTTACCGCGAAGAGCTTCATCACTACGATCATCCCGCTCAGGCAATGAAGGCGGCATACAAAGGTGTAATCGAACCTATTGTGGCTTCAGGTGCCACAGTTATTTCAGCGCTACTTGTGTTGTTGCTCAGCGATCTTTCGGGTAACCGTGGTCTGGGTCCAGTCGGAGCAATTGGTATCGCAGCTGCGATGATCACAATTTTAACCTTGCTTCCTGCCTTGCTTGTTGCATTTGGCCGCTGGATTTTCTGGCCTCGTATTCCACGAAAAGATGATTTGAATACACAGCTTGAGGGAAGTTGGGCCAAGATTGGATCAGCGGTTGAACGACGTCCACGTAAATTGTGGATTATCACCGCAGGTTTCCTATTAGTTCTAGCTGGTTTTTCTACGACTCTCAATGCAAAGGGTTTGTCGACCGCGGATGCATTTACGCAACGTCCAGATTCAGTTGTTGGTCTTGAGTTGCTAGGCGAGCACTTCCCAGGCGGCTCTGGTCAGCCGACAGAGGTTGTAGTTCGCGAAGAGTTAATCAATCCTGTTAGTGCGGCGCTTATGAGTGTCGAAGGTGTTTCATCAGTTGAACCGACCCGAGTTTCTCAAACGATTCCGGGCCAACCTTTATCTGCGGTAAAGGTCGTTGATGGCAAGGTTATTTTGAATGCAACCTTGTCCCTTAATCCAGATTCAGTTGAAGCACGTGATGTTATTCCGGTGATTCGTGAAGCTGTACATGCAATTGATCCATCGATCTTGGTAGGAGGCAGCACTGCTGTTGCCTTTGATACAGATGTCTCGGCAAATCGCGATAATCGTACGATTATTCCGATCGTATTGATTCTGATTACCTTGATCCTCGGATTGTTGCTGCGCAGCATCCTTTCTGCCGCTCTTCTTTTGGGAACTGTTGTGTTGTCATTCTTTGCAACCCTTGGTGCCTCACAACTAGTTTTTGAGCACATCTTTGGTTTCAAGGGAGCAGATACATCCTTCCCATTGTTCGCCTTCATTTTCTTAGTGGCACTTGGTATTGATTACAACATCTTCCTGATGACCCGTGTTCGAGAAGAAAGCGCCAAGATTGGAACGCGAGCAGGTGTAATTAAGGGATTGACCGTTACCGGAGGTGTTATTACATCTGCAGGAATTGTTCTTGCAGCAACCTTTGCGGTGTTGGGAGTTCTTCCACTTGTGTTCTTAGCCGAGCTTGGCTTTGCGGTTGCATTTGGAGTACTGCTTGATACTTTGATTGTTAGAACGATTCTGGTACCAGCACTTGTCCATGACATTGGTGGAAAAGTTTGGTGGCCATCTAAGTTACAGAAATCTTAACCATGGCCTTAAAGGTAGGAATTGCAGGGTATGGATTAGCTGGAAGGTACTTCCATGCCCCTCTACTAAAAGGGTGCGGCTACGAAGTCGCAGCTGTACTAACTAACAACCAGGTGCGCACCGCGCATGCCCTTGAAGATTTTCCTAAGACACAGGTAGTCGCAACTATCGAGCAGTTACTTTCTCTTGACCTTGATCTTGTTGTTGTTGCATCGGCGAACATTGTTCATGCAGAACAAGCCATGGCCGCGCTGCGAGCAGGTATTCCCGTAGTCGTGGATAAGCCAATGGCACTGAATTACCAGCAGACCAAAGAGATTGTTGATCTATCTGTAGAGCTAGGTGTTCCTGTTTCAACCTTTTTTAATCGTCGATGGGATAGCGATGCCCTGACCATCAAGAAGGTATTGGCAAGTGGTGTCTTGGGCCAGATCCATAGATTGGATTCTCGATTTGAAAGGTTTCGCCCTGAGATCAATCCAGATTCGTGGCGTGAGAATATGAAAGCAGAAGATGGTGGAGGACAGTTGCTCGACCTTCAACCGCATTTGATTTCAACGGCTCTTGATTGGTTTGGATCCGCCAAGCTTGTTACCGCAAAGGTTCGTTCTCTTCGTGGTGCGGCAGATGATGATGCGGTTTTAGTGCTTGAACATGTCAATGGTGTTATGTCATATCTTTCTGCAAGTGTTGTCGCCGGTGCACCAGGTCCTCGAGTTCGTATTCTTGGGAGCAAGGGAGCGCTTGTGATTAATGATTTAGATCCCCAAGAAGCTCTACTGCGACAGGGTAAGTACCCAGCTGGTGGAAAATGGGCAGAGCCAACAACATCCATCGCACATATCTATCGAGGTTCAGAGGTCGAACTCGTTGAAGGTGTCGCTGGAAACTACTCTTTGTTTTATTCCGCGGTCCACGATGCGATTAGCAAAGGTACGCCTTGGCCGATATCCAACGAGGATGCACTTCTTGTTGCTCAAATAATTGATAAGGCTCGTGAGATAGGTACCCATGTCTGAGGTTTCAGAGGTTTTGATTATTGGTGCAGGTCTTGCCGGTCTTAATGCTGCTATTGCTTTGCAAGATGCTGGAGTAGATGTACAAATAGTCGAAAGCTCTGATCGTCCTGGTGGCCGAGTCACATCAGATCTGATTGATGGCTTTATCTGTGATCGTGGTTTCCAGCTGATTAACTCGAAATACCCGGCGCTTCAAGAGCTCAATGTCATCAAAGAAATAGATTTTATTCCAGCACCTCGTGTGATCGAAGTGTCGTTAGGAAATGATCGCAGGACACTAGGCGATCCTCGAGTTGTACCTTGGACAGCACTAGATCGAGCTACAGGAACTATCCCTGAAAAATTAGCATTATTGAGATTTCTGGCGAGTACTCCACGTGAGAATCAATCGGTAGAAGATGCATTGAGGGGTTTGGGGTCAACATATAGCCGTGTAATGCGTCCATTTTTACAGGGAGTGTTTCTTACTGATCCGAAAAAAGTTGATGCCAGGTACGGGCAATCAATTATAAAAAGCTTTGTCACAGGAACACCAGGAATCCCACGACTAGGAGTAGCAGAGCTCTCAAAGGCGCTGGCATCTAGGGTTAAGAAGATCAATTACAAAGCCCAGGTTGATCGAATTGAGGGTGGGGTTGCCAAGAGCCAATCTGGAGAATTTAAGGCAGATAAAATTATTGTTGCAACAGATGCAACTACAGCAACACAACTGCTTGGATTGCCCGAGGTTCCACGAATGGCAGGTTGTATTACCTGGTATCACTCAACACCATTTTCGCCATCAGCAACGGGACGTTTGGTTGTCGATGGACAAAATCGAGGTCCAGTCATTAACACCCTAGTGATTTCTAATATCTCAAAAGAATATGCAACAGCAGGACAGAACTTGATCTCTACAACTACTGACCTGAGTGCAACTGAGTCAGATGTCCGTAGGCATCTTTCAATCTTGTGGGGAACTAGCACCCATGACTGGCAACTGATTGCAAAGTATGAGATTCCGGCGGCGCTTCCAATTCAGGGGATCGGTAGAGCGCTAACCCAAAATGTGAAAGTTTCTGATCAGTTGTACGTTGTTGGAGATCATCGCACCGTTCCATCGCAACAAGGAGCGCTTTTCTCTGGACGATTAGCCGCTGAATTAATCCTCAACGAGAGCAGATAAAGCCTCTGAAATATGTGGGTAATCAAAGGTAAATCCCGCCTCTTGCAAGACTTGAGGGATTACCTTCTTTGACCCGAGAATCTCAGAGGAAAAACCACCCAGTGCAATTTTAAGAGCGATTGCAGGGGCTGGAAATAAAGCTGGACGATGCATCGCTCTAGCCAGGGCTGCGGTGAACTCTTGGTTTGTTACAGGATTAGGAGCGGTGAGATTTACAGGACCGGAAATTGGATTTTCCAGAGCAAAAACAATTGCTCTAATCTGATCGTGCAAAGTGATCCAGGACCACCACTGCTTTCCATTTCCCAACTTTCCGCCCAGACCTAAGCGAAATAGCGGCAACATTCTTCCGAGTGCGCCACCCGTTGGATCTAAAACAAGACCGGTGCGAAGCTTTACGGTGCGAACATCTCCGGCAAGATCTGCAGCACCCTCCCACTCGCGACAAACCGCTGCTAAGAAATCATCGCCAACGCGATCTGTTTCAACAACGGCGCGGTTTCCGCTTTCGCCGTACCATCCGATTGCAGATGCTGAGATAAAAACCTGTGGCTTGAGCTCTGCAACTGCATGTGCAATCGCCGTTGTTCCTAAGAGGCGAGAGTTAAGTATCTCGCTCTTATATTTTTTGCTCCAACGCTTGTCACCCACACCGACACCAGCAAGATGAATAATCGCATCTACTCCGCGAAGGGCCTCGATATCAACAAAACCGGTCTGCGGATCCCACTGGACCTCATCTGCACCAACTGGTGCGCGACGCACTAAACGCTGAACGGTATGGCCTTCAGCTTTTAGGTGACCAACTAGTGCTGTTCCGATTAAACCGGATGCGCCAGTAATTGCGATGCGTTGTGGAACTGACATGAACTCTTAGAGACCTAGATCAGATTCAAAGGCGCCGCCTTCTAGGCGCTCCTTCAAAGTAACTAGGAATCGTGCAGCATCTGCGCCATCGACAACACGGTGGTCATATGACAAACCGAGGTAGACCATGGAGCGGATAGCAATTGTTTCTCCGCCATCTTCACCACGAACAACCATTGGACGCTTTACAACTGCGCCAAGTCCCAGGATTGCAACCTGTGGTTGATTGATGATTGGAGTATCAAACAATGCACCGCGGCTACCTGTGTTTGTAAGTGTGAAGGTTCCGCCACCTAATTCATCGGGAGTTACCTTGTTGTCACGTGTGCGAGCTGCAAGATCTGAGATCTTACGAGCGATTCCGCCCATATTGAGATCTCCAGCATTTGCAATAACAGGTACTAGTAATCCGCGTTCTGTATCTACCGCAATACCTAGGTGCTCTGCGCCGTGGTACGTAATTTGATCACCTTCGACAGATGAGTTTAGAACTGGATGTTGCTTCAAGGCTTCACATACTGCAACTGCAAAGAATGGAAGGAATGAAAGCTTTACGCCTTCACGAGCTTCAAAACTTGCCTTTGCGCGATCACGAAGACGTGCAATCTTTGTAACATCAACTTCAACAACTGTTGTTAGTTGAGCACTTACCTGTAGTGATTCAACCATGCGAGCTGCAATAACTTTGCGGAGTCGAGACATGGTGACTGTTGTTCCTCGAAGAGGTGAAACCGCTACAACAGGTGGCTTTGCCGCAGATGGAGTTGAAGTAACAGCTACAGATGCAGCAGCTGCTGCAGGTCGAGCTAACGCCTCAACATCTTCGCGACGAATTCTGCCGCCGATACCTGTTCCCTTCACCTGTGCAAGATTGACGCCAAGCTCTGATGCAAGTTTACGAACTAGGGGAGTGACATATGCATCTGCCGGTTGTGAAACTGGTGCAGCTGCAGATGTAGCTGGTGCAGGAGGTGGTGTCACTGGAGTTGCAACAACCGGTGCAGGTGGTGGTGTCGGTACAGACACGGCAACCGGTGTCACTGGTTGAGCTGGAACCTGTGCCACGGGAGAGGAAGTCGCGGCTGCGGACACACCAGAAACCCCGATTAATCCAAGACGTGCACCGACTGGAACAGTTGTATCAACTGCAACATCGATTGCTAGAAGTGTTCCTGCAACTGGTGATGGAATCTCTGTATCAACCTTGTCAGTTGATACTTCTAGCAAGGCTTCATCAACTGCAACTGAATCTCCAACATTTTTAAGCCAACGTGTAACTGTTCCTTCAGAAACGCTCTCACCAAGTGCTGGCATTGTGATGACTGTTCCTGCACCAGTTGAAGCAGGTGCTGCTGGGGCAGCAGGTGCTGCTGGGGCTGGAGGAGGAGTTACAGGTGCTGGTGTTTCAACCACAGCGACTGGTGTCACTGGTTGGGCTGGAACCTGTGCCACCTGAACGGGAGCACTTGCTTCGGACGCATCAGCAATAATCGCAAGCTCTGCTCCAACTGGAACGGTTTGATCAATCTGCACAACAATCTTTTGAAGAGTTCCCGAAACTGGTGATGGGATCTCTGTATCAACCTTGTCGGTCGATACTTCTAGGAGTGGCTCATCAACATTTACATGATCACCTTCGGCCTTTAACCAACGAGTTACCGTGCCTTCGCTAACGCTCTCGCCAAGTGCTGGCATCGTTACTGAGAATGTCATCTATTTCTCTCCTTGGTTATCCGTGTGCGTGAAGCGGTTTGCCTGCAAGTGCCATATGAGCTTCGCCCATCGCCTCTGACAGTGTTGGGTGAGCATGGATCAATGGAGCGACATCACTTGCGCGTGCCTCCCAGTTGTAAATCAATTCAGCTTCTGCAAGAAGTTCACCAACACGTGCACCAACCATATGGACACCAAGAACAGGTCCATCCTTTTGTGCAACCAACTTGATTGAGCCAGCAGTGTTGAGAATTTGAGCCTTACCATTGCCGGCAAGGTCGTAGTTAAGTTCTACAACATCATGTCCGCGCTTCTTTGCCTCCGCTGTCGTTAATCCAACAGATGCCACCTCAGGATCTGAGTATGTGACGCGCGGAATACCATCGTAATTAATTGGACGAGGATTTAAACCTGCGATCTCTTCTGCGACCAAGATTCCTTCAGCAAAACCTACGTGAGCTAGTTGCAGTGTAGGAATCAAGTCGCCAACAGCCCAGATACCCGGAACATTGGTACGGCACTTGTCATCAACAAGTACGTATCCGCGATCCATAGCAACACCTTGCTCTTCATACCCAAGATTTGCAGAAACTGGTCCACGACCAACAGAGACCATAAGAATCTCTGCGCTAAATGTCTTTCCATCTTCAAGAGTTACTGTCACACCATCTGTAGTTTTTGTAGCAGATTGGAAGCGCACGCCTAACTCGAAGTTGATTCCACGCTTGCGGAATGCGCGCTCCAGTTGCTTGCTTGATGACTCATCTTCTAGAGCGATCAAATGCGGCAAACCTTCAATGATGGTTACCTCTGAACCAAATGACTTCCAAACAGATGCAAACTCGCAGCCAATAACTCCGCCACCCAGAACGATTACGCTCTTTGGGACATAACTCATCTTTGTTCCGTGATCAGAGGTAATGATCTTCTCGCCATCAATCTCAAGCCCAGGCAAAGTCTTTGCATATGAACCGGTAGCAAGAATTACATTCTTACCTGTGTAGCGGGTTCCATTTACTTCAACGGTGTCTTTAGCAACTAACTTTCCATAGCCTTCGACATATGTGATGTTGCGTGACTTAACTAAACCTGACAAACCTTTGTGCAACTTGTTGATAACGCCATCTTTGTAGGCGTTAACGCCTGCCATATCAATGCCATCAAATGTTGACTTGACTCCAAAGTGAGCACCTTCGCGAGCGCCATCTGCAATCTCAGCTGAATGAAGTAATGCTTTAGTTGGGATACAGCCGCGGTGCAGACATGTTCCACCGACCTTGTCCGCTTCGATTAAGGCAACGCTTAAGCCCAGCTGGGCTCCGCGAAGAGCAGCGGCGTAACCACCACTTCCTCCACCAAGGATGACGAGATCAAATTGAGACACTAAACGGCTCCCTCCATGCGCCCACGCGGGCTAGGTGCCTATCTTGCCCCAAAGAGGGTGAAACTTCCCAATGCAAAGGTCGGGGCTAGCCCTGTTCGGCCAATGTCACAAGTGAGCGCAGAGATACGCCGGTTCCACCCACCGGGGTGTAGCCATGGGGCTTTGCCTCGTTGTAGGCAGGGCCTGCAATATCCAAGTGGAGCCACGGAAGTTCTGGAGCGACAAAATCCTTCAAGAACAGTCCAGCAACCAACATTCCGCCCATGCGATCACCAATATTTGCTAAATCAGCAACCGGTGAATCAAGAGAGGCGCGAAGCTCCTCAGGAAGTGGCATCGGCCAGAACTGCTCACCACTGAGTGCGGCCACCTTCATGAAGGCTTCACTGAAATCGGGGTTGTTAGTCATAACCGCGCTAGTGCGAGTTCCGAGAGCAACAACTTGTGCGCCGGTCAAGGTCGCTACATCAACGATTCCATCCAATGCATTTTTTGAACTTTGTGCCTTCATCAATGCATCAGCAAGAACTAAACGACCCTCAGCATCTGGGTTCAACACTTCAACGGTCTTTCCACCGAAGATTGTGATGATGTCACTTGGACGAGTGGCGGTATCACTTGGCATGTTTTCAGCAAGTGGTGCCCATGCATCGATTGCAACATTTAATTTCAATTCAGCGATGGCAACAACTGCGGCGCTGACAGCTGCAGCTCCGCTCATATCTGATTTCATCGCTTCCATACCGGCAGCGGGTTTGAGAGCTAAGCCACCCGTATCAAAGGTGATGCCCTTTCCGACATATGCATATCGCTTCGAAGCTTTGCCCTTGGGGGTGTAGGAAATATGCAGCAAGCGAGGTGGATTTGCAGAGCCTTGGCCCACGCCAATAATTCCGCCGAAGCCTTGTGACTTCAACTGCTTCTCATCCCAAATCTGTATCTTCAAACCAGATTTCGCACCACCTGCAGCCTTTACAACCGCCGCCATCTTTTTGGTAAATGAATCTGGAGTTAAGTGACTTGGGGGAGTGTTGATTAAATCTCGAACTAAGTATGTGTACTTTGCAATGATTGCTGCGCGAGTTACCGCAGCCTTAGCTTCAGCAGATGAGGCAAGCTTTGAATGAATAGTGATTGTTTTCAATGGCGCTTTGAAATCCGCCTTAGTAGATCCGCGAAACTCTGTAAAGGAGTATGCGCCAAGGGCAGCGCCCTCGGCAACAGCTGCAACCTCTTGCAAGCTCTTTGCCGGAAGTGAGAATGTCGCTGAAGAGTTACCTGCTAATGCTCGAGATGCAGCACCTGCCGCTCGACGAAGATTCTCATGTGTGTACTGCGCAGATTTACTGCCAAGGCCGGTAAATACCAATAAGCGAACATGCGTGCCTGGCACCTTAATTACTTCATCTGCCTTACCGGTTGCACCCATGTCATTGAGCTGTGCAAGAACAGTTTTAGTGTCTATAGCCATTTCACCAGTTTCAATTGCGAGTCCGCCCTTTGAATTGGTTGAGGTTAGCCCCAGGACTAGAACCTCATCTTTAACAACGCCATCTGAAATCTTTAATGTGCTCATACCCGCAAGCGTAATAGAACTCTTGGTAGGTTTGCACAATGAAGAGCTCGCCTTTAAATGAAAAACACCTGCAGTTGAAGGCCAAGATGGCTGATTTTGGTGGCTGGATGATGCCTATTGAGTATCCAGGTGCGGGGGTCCTGGCTGAGCACACAGCGGTCCGCGAGCGGGTCGGACTCTTTGATGTATCCCACCTAGGCAAAGCCTCTGTAATTGGCGAAGGCGCTCTTGCCTTTCTCAATCATTGCCTCACTAATGATCTCAACAAAATAGAAGATGGTTCGGCTCAATACACCTTGTTATGTGCCCCCGATGGTGGAGTAGTCGATGATCTGATTGCATATCGAAACTCAGCTAGTGATTTTTTCCTAGTTCCTAACGCATCTAATACAAGTGATGTCGTCAAAGTTTTACAGGAACAAGCACCCGCTGGCATCGAAGTTAAGAATTTACATAACGATTTTTCAGTTTTAGCGATTCAGGGCCCACTTGCACCGCAAGTGCTTGCTGAACTTGGGATTAACATCGACATTGATTACATGGCATTTACACACGTGAATATCTCTGGTGCCGATGTAATTGTGTGCCGAACTGGATACACCGGAGAACTTGGCTATGAGCTATTGCCTAAGGTTGAAGATGCATCACGCGTGTGGGATGCAATTACTGCGGTGATCTCTCCAATGGGCGGTTTAGTGTGCGGATTGGGCGCACGTGACACCTTAAGAACTGAAATGGGCTACCCACTGCATGGACATGAACTGAGTTTGCAGATTTCTCCGGTAGAGGCCAGTGCTAGCTGGGCGGTAGGTTGGAAAAAAGAGGAGTTCATAGCCTCACAAATTTTGAAGGCTCAAAAAACTTCAGGTGCACCACGCAAAAGCTTTGCAATCAAATCCCTTGATCGTGGGATCCCACGGGCGGGAATGATTGTAAAAAACTCAATGGGCGAAGTTGTCGGGGAGGTTACTAGCGGTACTTTTTCACCAACATTAAAGGTGGGTATCGCTCTTGCGCTCTTGCGCCCAGATGTTGAACTCGGTCAAACTCTTGTTATCGATGTGCGCGGACGTGACTCTCAGTGTGAGGTTGTAAAACTTCCCTTTGTTACTTCACATGTTCGTTAAAGGC
>JACCDV010316654.1_pt1 | contig 20891 bp, 19 predicted proteins | sample 7446131 | NCBI WGS metagenome assembly JACCDV01 (sample SAMN15323448, study PRJNA562643) | freshwater metagenome | isolation source: river surface water | place: USA:Blue River Watershed | collected 2017-08-17 | reverse complement strand
GTTACCCTAATGGCTTCGAACTATTGCCTTTTGACCAAATTGTCATCAGAGAAAAGTCTTTATTTGAAATTGACAAGCATGTGAGTGTCAACGGCGCTGTTAAATTCCCCGGAGACTACGCCTTGCCAGCAGCACAATACCGCCTCACAGACCTCATTTCTGATGCTGGTGGCCTCAATGTATTGGCCGATAAAGACGCCGCGGTGCTTTTGCGCAGTTTTAACAATGTGGGCCCCATTGGCGTTGATTTAAAGAAAGCCCTGCGTAGGTCCTATTCTAAGAAGCACAACCCCTATTTATTAGCTGGCGATGTTTTGACGATTTTCCCAGATCAAAATACGTTTAGCATCCGCACCAGCGGTACTAATTACCCGGTCCTAGACAGTACGCAGCATGCTCAGGTTAACTTTTTGTATAGTGGTAAACATTCTGCCCGTTGGTATATCAGAGAATTTGCAGGTGGTTTTGCAGATAGCTCTGACCACCGCACAGTCGCCGTGGCCTATCAAAATGGGCAGGTAGACGGCACCAAGCGTGTATTTTTCCTATTTAACGACATGCCAACCGTAAGACCTGGTGGGCAAATTGTAGTGGGTGTGAAGCCAGAAGAAGAATTGAAGGAGAAAAAAGAAATTGACTACGATGCCATCTTTACCCGCGCTTTCCAAGCTGTATCTTCCCTCTTGACTATTTCTTTATTGATCAAACAATTGTAAGATGTCTGAACAAACAGCACTACAACCTCAAAATAACAACGACGAAATCAGCTTGAAAGAACTGATTTTGAAAGCAAAGGAATGGGTTGCCTACTTGTGGGGATATAAATGGATTATTCTATTGGTATCTGCCTTAGGTGGTGCATTGGGTTTTGCCTATGCAAAATATCTAACCAAACCTGAATATACTGCCCAGGTTACTTTTGCCATGGAACAAAAATCTGGAGGTGCCGCAAGTGCACTCGGAGGTTTAGCAAGCTCTTTAGGTATTGGTGATATCGGAGGCTCAAGCAGCAGTGGTATGTTTGGTGGTGAGAATATTTTGATGCTCATGAAAAGTAACCGCATCATTCATGAGGCCCTCAAAGCACCAATGCAAGAATTGAAAGGCGATCATTTATTGAATGCCTATGTCAAAAACCATTTTTCGGAAGCTCTCAAAGAAAATAAAATAACGCTTTTTCCGAAAACATTTGACTCAATAACAAGCACAAGAGCACAAGATAGTTTGTTGTTGCTCGTTACAAAAAACATTAGAGAAAAGCAATTAATAGCCGAACGCGCAGATAAAAAAACAACGATTATCAATTTAGAGGTCAAAGACCAAAATGAAATGTGGGCTTTGTTATTTTCAAAAATGCTTGTAAAGCACGCAATAGATCTGTACATGGAAATTAAAGTTGGGAAATTAATTGCTACTGAGCAGGACTTAACACGAAAAAGAGATTCAATACGAGGATTATTAGACGGCTCTATCAACACTCTTGCCATCGAAACAGATTTGAACAGTCACGCACCGCTTATGCGCTACAAAACCAAACAAGTTAAGAAGCAGGTGGATGTTGAAGTACTCAAAACGATATATGGCAATATTATACAAAACTTGGAAATGACAAAGTTTCAGCGTAGCCAAGAAGAACCTATTATTGAAATAATCGATGAACCAATTTTGCCGTTATCCATTGAAAAGACTAGTAAGTTCAAAACTGCTGTTTTGTTTTTTTTCATATTTTCATTACTTGCAACAATTTTTCATATTGGTAGAAAATACTTCAAAGCAATTACGGCATGATTCACAAAATTTTAAAGCTTCCAAAAATAGTGGACCCAAGAGGAAATTTAACATTTCTTCAATTTCCTGAGCAGATTCCTTTTCAAGTAGAAAGAGTTTTTTGGACCTATGATGTTCCTGGAGGTGAAATTAGAGGAGGGCATGCCTATAAGGAACAACACGAAGTAATTATAGCCTTAAGTGGTAGTTTTGACGTTGTTATTACTAGTCCGAGCGGTGGAATACAAAAAATCTCACTCAACAGAAGTTACTTTGGGCTTTATTTACCGCCTAATACTTGGAGGCATATTGAAAATTTTTCAACAAATGCCCTTGCTTTGCACCTGTCCAGCACTGAATACCTTGAAAATGATTACACAAGAGATTTCGATTCGTATATTCAAAATACTTAAATAAATGACTAATCTATCTGTATATAATTGCGATTTAATTTATCTGAATAAAATCGGAGATAGAAACGGGAATATTACTGCTGTGAATAACGGAAATGAAATACCTTTTGAGGTTAATAGAGTTTTTTACCTCTATGATATTCCCGGAGGTGAGTCAAGAGGGGCGCATGCTCATAAGGAATGCCATCAGTTTTTAGTAGCAGCCAGTGGGAGCTTTGAGGTTTTATTAGATGATGGGACCACAAAGCGACAGGTATTACTAAATAGGCCAGATATAGGACTGCACATTCCACCAGGAATTTGGGCATCAGAAGTTAATTTTTCCAGCGGTTCAATTTGTTTAGTCTTAGCTTCTCATGTATATAATGAGAGTGACTATTTAAGAGATTACATAGATTTTCAAAATTTCATTCGAGTTAAATGATTCACAAACTTGCAGATGTCCAATCGAATAACATAGGGGAACAAACTACTATATGGCAATTTGTGGTAATCCTTAGCGAAGCGTCAATAGGTAGAAACTGCAATATAAATTGTCACGTATTTATTGAAAATGATGTTGTCGTTGGTGACAACGTAACAATTAAATCTGGGGTTCAAATTTGGGATGGAATTAGGATAGAGGACAATGTATTTATTGGGCCTAATGTGACATTTACCAACGACTTATATCCAAAATCTAAAGTATATCCGGAGAAGTTTGCTCAAACTATAATAAAAAAAGGCGCCTCTATTGGTGCTAATACCACAATTTTAGCAGGCAGAATAATTGGAGAAGGAAGTCTTATTGGTGCAGGTAGTGTTATCACTAAAGACGTTCCAGCAAATTCTATTTGGTTTGGCAATCCAGCTAAACAAAGGGGATTCTTTTCTGCGGAGGGAAAAATAATTTATACAAACCAAGAAAATGATTAAATTCCTTGATCTACAAAAAATGAACGCTCAGTACAGTGCTGAGTTAAAAGCAGTAGCAGCTGAAGTAATTGATTCAGGTTGGTATTTATTAGGAAATAGAGTCAGTCAGTTCGAGGCTGAGCTTTCTTCATATGTAGGCTCAAAAAATGTTATTGGTGTTGCCAATGGATTAGATGCGCTAAGATTGATTATAAGGGCATATAAAGAATTGGGTATATTTTCAGATGGCGATGAAATTATTGTACCTGCAAATACATATATAGCTACAATTCTTGCTATTACCGACAACAATTTAGTGCCAGTATTGGTAGAGCCGGACATATCAACATATAATCTTAATATTAATCTCATTGAACAACATCTCAGTCCACGAACTAAAGCAATAATGATCGTTCATTTATATGGTAGAGTTTGCTGGGATCAAAAGTTAGTAGAGATAGCAAAAGCCAATAATCTTAAAATCATTGAAGATAATGCACAAGCCATCGGTGCAGAATGGAACGGTATTAAAACAGGAAATTTAGGCGATGCTGCCGGATTTAGTTTCTATCCTGGTAAAAATCTAGGAGCGCTAGGTGATGCTGGTGCAGTTTCAACTAATGATGATCAACTCGCAACAACTATTAGAGCTTTGGCTAATTATGGTTCTCACAAAAAGTACCATAATATTTACCAAGGTTATAATAGTCGTTTAGATGAAATTCAAGCAGCTTTTTTATCTGTCAAACTCAAGTATTTAGATTTAGAAACTCAGGAGCGTCGTAAAATAGCTAAGTTTTACCTTGAGAATATCAACAACCCTGAAATTATCCTTCCCGAACCAGGAAACGAAGGCGAGCATGTCTGGCATTTATTTGTTGTCCGTACCAAAAATAGAGATGCACTTCAAAAACGATTAGAGGAAAATCAAATTCAAACTTTGATTCATTATCCTATTCCTCCTCATAAGCAAATATGCTACAAGAATATGAATAATTTATCCTTTTCGATTACTGAAAAAATACATAATGAGGTTTTTTCCATTCCAATTTCGGCAATAAATTCATTTTTGGAGGTAGAATCAGTGATACTAAAATTAAATAATGAGTGATATTTTTCTTTTAGTAAATCTAAATAATTATTTAGGTGGTGGTGAAACTCTTTTAGTTCGTTACTATCATTATCTAAAATCAAAGAAAAAGACAGTTATTATTTTATGTTCTAATAATAGCTTTATACAACAGCAGCTTGGAAAAGAAGTCAATAGTGACTTGATAATTATTGAAAATCTTGAAATTTATTATCTTTCTAAAGTCCAACGAAATATCATTGTAAACAGCGTGATTAAGAAATTAAGTTTTTCTCACGTTGATACTGTAAGAATTGTTTCATTTACAATGAAGGATTTGTATTTTGCGATAATGATAAATAAGGGAATTAAAAACTCTTCAATTTCGCATTTGATTTTGCATGTAGAGGATTTCCTATATTTAGGACAAACGATTTTCGATAAGTTTTTATATTTTTTAACAAAAAAGAGATTATTTAGGAACAAAAAATTAATCGATTTAAACAAGAGTTTATTGAGGTCTGTATTTCAGAAAAATGGAATAATTTCCATGGCAGAAGTAATAAATCAAATTTGGAAGAAAAATAACATTATTGATATCAATATTAAGAATACAGTTCCACTTCCAACATTTACGGAATCAGTAAAAATAAAAAAGAACCTCAATAATAACTTCAAAATAATCTGGATAGGTCGAATTGTTGATTTTAAAATCCCATCGCTTTTTGCTATGATTGATTTTGTCTCTGATAATCGAAAATACTCTTTGACAATTATCGGTGATGGAGATATGTTAAAGTTAAAACGATACGTACAATCAAAAAAGTTAAGTGAAGCTAATATTATTTTTCTAGGACAAGTTCCATACAATCAGCTTGGTCAAATAATAACCGAACATTCTATTGGCTATGCAATGGGCACTTCTTTAGTAGAATTGGCACAATATAAAATTCCGGTTATCATTGCACTGGCGAGCTTCACACATAAAGTTTTTGATATTCAAATTTGTGGCGGCCTTTTTCATAATCAAAGTTTAGGTTGTGATGGTTCTGAAATTTTAACCAAAAATTCGAAAGATTTCCCCACAATTACTGAAGCAATGAATCAAATTGAATACAATTATTTAGATAAATCTAAATTATGTTATGAGTTTGCAAAAAGAAATTATTCGAAAGAAATTAACTTTAAAAAGTATACTGACATAATAGAAAATACTATTTTGTTTAATGAAAATATTGAAATTCCTGTAGCTCCTATTGTTCGTAAAATATTGCGCAATGCATCCTACTTATGATTTTTAAAAGTCTTTTGTCAAATGTTAAATTGTTTCATGTATTAAAGTTGTTTAGTTCATTAATTATTCAATTAAGTGGTATATTGTTAATTTTTAAACTAACACCTAGGGAATTAGGGGTGTTTACACTGATTCTCTCAATTGCACAATTGTTATTTACAGTAACTTGCGCATGGAATGGAGGAGGTTTTCTCGTTTTTGGAACAAAGTTTTTTAAAAATAGCGGCAGATATACTATAATCGTATTTTATCGTTTATTTATAATAATAGTTAGTTCATTTTTTCTATTTGTCATTGTTTACTTTGCCAAAGACAATATATCCAATTTTGTATTGGGCCAAACTAATTTAAAGCTTGCAATTCTTCTCTTTTTAGGTTTGTTCTTTTATGATTTCTCATCACAACTTCTTTATCCATCTAATAAAGACAAAGTTCAATCCGGAATAGAGTTGATTTATTCAATTATTTTGATTTCAGTAACCTATTTCTTGGTTGATAGTATTTATGATTATGTGATGTATTTTTGCGCGATATCCGGTTTATTCTGTTTATCAATATTCACAATCCTTATGAAATCAATGCCATTTTTCCAAAATGAAATAAACAAAAGTGATTTTCTCAAGTATTTAAATTATTCAAAATGGCAATCTTTAAGTGTTATTAGTATTTATGTAGTAAATCTGGGAATGAATTATGTTTTCGTTGTTTCCAAATTATCTCTTCCAGAAATTGGAAAATATAATTTAGCGTACAGATTGTTTATGGGCTTTTCACCTCTATTTGCAATTTTTATTATTCAAACTCCTAAATGGTTAAATTCAATTGAGATTGCTAATAAAAAGAAATTCTTATCAAACAAAATTATTCAATATATGTTTCTACTTGTCGGCTTGTATACATTAGCATTCTTATTGCTAAAGCCAATTTTAGATCTTTTAGGTAAGAAAGTATATATTGCGTCAATAGATATTTTCTTTAAATTATTTCCGGCATTTATTTTCATGGCTATAGGTAATATGTTGAATACTATTTTGATGAATACTAATTCATTTAAAAAAGCTCAGTTTGGGCTTATTATTCAATCTTTGTTGCTTTTAACCTTCAGTTTCATTTTTGTAAATCAATTAGGTATAAATGGCGCAATTTTGTCTACGACTTTATCATTGTTTGGAAGCATGATTTTCCTTTTAACGCTTTTTAAAAAAGATTTTAATCTGAAGTAATTATCTGATACAACAGAGAAACATAACTATTTGAACCACCCCTATTTTATGAGCAGTTGTACTATACTAGTGATGTACTATCAAAAGTCATATCTAATACCAAAAAGCAATGTGTATTTAAACATTCAATGTGGCAGATCGAATTGTGAACATAAGACATTGTTACCAATGATCGGGGATGATTCAGGCATTTCTATTAGTGAACGCAATAAACATTGGTCTGAAATAACAGGTTTATATTGGTATTGGAAGAATTCAGTGATTTCAGATTATGTTGGTCTATGCAGCTACAGAAGGTTTTTTAATTTTAAAGCAACACAATATAAAGGGTTGAAAATTATTCCGTCAAGTGCCGTTAATGAAATTGATTCAATAAACACAGACATAATAAATGAAATCCTAATTGAATTTGATATTATAGTTCCAAAAAGGTATGTTTATCGTGAGTCAATCTATTCTGTTTGCAAAAGGAATTATTTAATTAGCGATTTTTACCAACTTGAATCAATAATCGCGCAGATTTCTCCTGAATATTTGACGATCTACAAGTATATCTTCTATGATAACAATAAGCTCTTAGGTCATAATATGTTTGTAATGCGAAAGGAATTGTTTCTTGATTATTGTGATTGGGTGTTTCCAATTCTCCTAAAATTGGAAGAAACTACCAATCCAAAAAATTATCCTATTAATCAAATAAGATTATATGGTTACATGCATGAGTTATTACTAGATGTTTATGTAAGAAAAAATAGACTAAGAGAGTATAAATCGCAAATTATATGGGTCACTGATGACCTCAAGAAAAGTCGTTTTAATTCTGGTTTCCTTCAAATGGGTTATGAACTATATTTTAGAATTAGTAAATCATTGAGATTTTGTTAGTTTATTTAGTAGTTTTTGTTTACTTAGGAATTTTAGCATTTAGATACGAAATAAACCAGTATAATGTAATTTTTAGCAGAATAAATTATTTTCTTGCTTTTTTACTTTTGGTTTCTGTAGCGGGATTTAGATATCGTTTAGGTCCTGATACGGTTTCTTATATGATGATGTTTGAGAATGATGCAGTACCAATTTCCGAACTTTCTATTGACCATATCCTAAATTCGCGTTATCAACCAGGTTGGATTATAATTGAATCTTTGTGTAAAGAGATTGACAATTTTGTTGTTTTTCAGTTTTTAGTAGCCGTAATTTTCCATTCTTCCCTTTTTTATTTCATATATAAGTCAACAAAATATCGTTTTACTTATATATTAATTTATTTTTTGATCTCATACTTATACTTATCCACTGATATCCTTCGTGAGTCTATTGCAATCGGATTTTTTCTTGTTGGTATGCGGAATTTAATGAATCGTCAATTTTCGTTGTTCTTTTTTTATATTCTCTTGGGATTTTTGTTTCATTTCTATGCACTTTTTTGGTTAATATTAGCATTTATATATTATAATCGAACAACCAGAAAAATAGGTTTTTATTTTGCGTGTATAACAATATTATTAACCCTATTGCTAAAAAATGCAACACAATCATTAAATGATTTCTTAAACATTGCGGGTGTAATCATAGACTTTGATTATGCGAAAGAAGCGGAGACAAAATTAAATGTTAGTGGTTATATTTATTTCTTATTTGAAATATGCTTATTATTTATAGTTTATACAAGTTCAAAAATAGTTTTTAAAAATAATTTTGATTTGCAAAAAATTCAGTTTTTTAGATTTGTCATCTTATTCTATATCTATATACTAATAATCAGAATTGCAGGAATCCCATTCATTGCTAGATTTTTTAATTATGTTAACTTATATTTTATCTATATTCTAGTCGAGTGGCTTTTTGCATATTTTGTTAAATTTCAACTAAAACTTCGTGTTTTGAATTATGCCTTTACAATTTCAGTGATATTCACATTTTATATAATTCCCTTTCTTAAAATATCTAAGGTATCAGGGGTAAGGTATTACAAAATATATACTCCATACTACTCAATATTTTCTAAGAAAATTGATGATGATAGAGAGAAAATCATCAAGGATGTGGGGAAATTGTAAGATCTACAGCTTTTTTCTATAAAGTAAAATTGAAGGGCTAATATTTAAATTAGGTTTAATTAAACTAAGTAATTGTAATATGGATAAAATTGCTTTTGTCTATCATGGAAGTTCTGGTATTTCTGGTGGTTATTCTGCTAAATTTATTGAAACAGCCTCAAAAAATAAAAGTGTCCATGCCTTTGTTAATTTCCACTACGATTATAACATAGCACATAAAAATGTAAGGATTTTTAGATGTTTTTTTCCATTGACAGATAGATATATTCTTAGAGATAGTTTTTTTCGAAAAACACTTCGACTAATGGAATTGATATCAGGTTATATATTTGTATTATCATTGAATTTTATATTCAAATATAAAAGGATATTTTACAGTCCAATAACAAATTTGTGGTTTTCCTTGCTATTTGTAAGGATTTTGAAATTTGTTTCAAAAGATATAATAATTATTGTCCATGATGCAGCATCACATTATTTAAAATTAGAAAAGTATAGAGACAATATTTTTAAATTGGCCCACAGACTTGTTTTTCATAATGAAAATTCCAGGGATATTCTCTACGGGCGATTAAATAGTTTAACGGAAAATCACATTATATTACCTTTTCCTTGGATGCGATGGCCATTTAGTAATCAAATTCAACATCTACATCTAAATGACTTTATCTTTATAGGCCATGTTCGGCCTAGTAAAGGTTTTGAATTTCTTTTAAATGGTTTTATTTTATATACACAAAATGGAGGCAGCTCAAGTTTAAATATTGCTGGAAAAATGACCACAAGCCAGTTTAGAAGTGCTACTTCAATCAAAGGCATTTCTGTTTATGATGAGAAATTAAGTGATGTAAATTTTATTCGTGAATTAGGTAATTCAAAATTCGTTGTTATGCCATATGATTTCAGTTATTCAAATAGCAGTATTCATTTCAGTTCGATATTGAACTGCGAAACTCCTTTTATATGCAGTGATATACCCCTATTTGAGAATTTCGTAGATAAAAGAGATTGTTTAAAATTCACACATGGTGATTTGAATTCATTTGTTCAAACTTTATTTTATGCAGAGAAATTATCTTTGGAAGAAAGAAATGAAATGTCCAAAAACGCTCTCATAGTTTTCAATAATAGTATGATTAAATTTGATTACATCATGAAACAAATAATTCTTGGTGAATAAAATTAATAATAATTAAATTTCATTTTAACCCAAGTTATGGTAAATATTCCTTTATTTAAAGATTTGTATTACACTTTTAGAGGTGTTTTATTATATAAAATATTTCTAAAAAAATCTTCGTATTGGACCCGCGAACAAATAGAAAAATATCAATATAGTAAGTTAAAAAAGCTGCTGGTTGAATGTTATAATGACATCCCTTATTATCGTCAACTTTTTGATGGTCTATCATTTGATCCGAGAAGTGATTTTAAAACACTTTCTGATCTTGCTAAACTCCCTATTTTAAGCAAAGAATTCGTAAAAAAGAACAAAGATTTATTTATTAACCAAAAATATGTCAAAAATTCAATATTATTCAAAACATCGGGCTCAACAGGTGTTCCTTTTGAAATATTAATACATCCTAATCAATGGATAACAGAGCAAGGAGTTGTATGGAGACACTGGAAATGGGGCGGGTATAAATTTCGAGATCCTTTGGCAATGGTTAGAAGTTTCGTTCCTCCAAACGAGGAAGCACTCTGGAGAACGAATAAAATCAATAATTTCACATATTTTAGTCCGTTTCATTTGAATGATGAAAATATGGCAATTTATCTCGACATCATGATCGCGAGAAAAATTGTAGTGTTGAGAGGGTATCCGTCATCAATTGCAACTTTGGCTGATTTTGTAATAAGAAGTGGTCATGCTATTCCCAACATTAAATTAGTTCTTACGGCTTCTGAGGTTCTGACAGAAACAGATAGAGAATTAATTGAAAAGGCATTTAGGGCAAAAGTTTCAAATCATTACGGACTTGCAGAACAAATAGTAATGATGGGTGATTGTGAGAAACATGAAGGATTGCATAATTATGATGAGTATGGCTACTTGGAATTATTAGATACTGATATCCCAAATATCAAGCGTATAATTGGCACAAATCTGCACAATCTCACAACTCCTCTAATTCGCTATGATACTGGAGACTTAGCGGTAGTCGCTGATATTCCCTGTAGTTGCGGAAGAACTTTGCCAACAATAAAAAATATAATTGGACGTAAAGATTTAGTAATAAAAACAATTGAGGGATACGAAATTCCTACGACAAATTTCTATACAATGATGGAGCATTATCAAGAGATTCAACGTTGGCAAATTGTTCAAAGGTCCTTAAATCAAATCGAAATCATTTTGGCCTCTCACAGTATTACCAAAGAGCGAGTGTTAAGCTTAGAACAAGATTTAAAACGTCGTTTAACTGATAAAATGTCCATAATTATCTCACAAAATGGTAAGTTTATTCAAAAGAATGAAGGGAAAATTAATCCATTTGTTTCAATGATTTAAATGAAAAAATCTATTGCATTATTTGATTTTGATGGCACAATAACAATTCAGGATTCAACGCAATCTTTTTACCGTTATTTGTACAAATCAAAACATTTGTACTTCTTCTTTCATTATGTTCTTTGTTTATTGGATCTTGTTTTATATCGAATGAACTTTATAAATTATTTACGACTTAAAAACAGGAGATTGCATATCCATACATCTAAATTTACTGAATCTGATTTTCTGAATATAACAGAGGATTATTATAATAAGCATTTCATAAGTCTATTAAATCCTAAGGCAATTGATAGAATTAACTGGCATAAAAATCAGGGACATGATGTTTGGGTTATTTCTGCATCCTATGATTTTTTATTGAACAAATGGGCATTTGAGAACAGCATAAACCTAATTACTAACAAGACCGCAGTAGAGCATTCTAAACGGCGTATGTTGGGTAAGGACGTAAACTATTATGCGAAAGTTGAATATTTGATGAAAGAAGTAGATTTAAACCACTATAAAGATATATATGCTTATGGTGATTCGGAAGGCGATAGTGCAATGTTAAGTATTGCAAACTATAAATATTTTAAACCATTTAGAAATTAATATATGAATTTGTTTAATAAAAAAACTAATGCATTAAAACCTTATTTAGTTTCGGAAAGAAGTTTTGATGATGAAGATGATTGGTTGATTTTAGACTGGAATGAATCAACATATCGAATAGATACACCTTTAAAAGAGAGATTAATAGATTTTATAAATAAAGGTCAACTCAATTTATATGGGGATGTTGAATGTGAACTATTGAGAAAAAAAATACATCATATACTTAGGATTGATGAATCTTCAGTTACATTTTTTAATGGATCAGATTCGGCATTAAATATTTGTTTTGAATCTATCTTGGAAATTGGTGATGAAGTATTAACTATCGAACCAGAATATAGTCAAGTTGATACGTTTATCAAGATGAAGGGTGGGGTGAAAAAGAGTTTTTTATTGAAGTCAATAGATAAACCGTCTATTGATGAGTTAAATAGATCCCTGAAAAATAAAAAGGTATTTTATTTCTCCAACCCCAATAATCCAATTGGTTTTTTGTTTAGTAAAAATGAAATTGAGGATATGTTGATGAGGAACCCATCGGTAATGTTCTTTGTTGACGAAGCTTATTATGAATTTTCGGGAAGTCATGTTATTGATCTGATATCAAAATACTCCAATTTAATTATTTTTAGAACATTTTCTAAGGCATTTGGTTTGGCAGGAATTAGGTTGGGTTATGTTGTATCAGCGAAAGAGAACATTTCAATGATTAATAAAGTTCGAAATGGCAAAGAGGTTAGCACGATTGCCCAATTAGCGGCAATTACAGCTCTTGATAATTATTCTTTGTTGGAAAATAGAATAAAAGAAATCATTTCAACTAGAAACTGGTTTGTAGATGAGCTTAGCAAGCTATTGAATTTTGAGTTTTTCCAAAGTTCCGCAAATTTTTTATTAATTAAGCATGAGAACTTTGAAGAAATCATTTCTAAACTCAGAGAATCTAAAATTTTAGTTCGTGATCGTTCTTCGATGCATTTGCTAAATAATTGTTTTAGAATTACAATTGGGAAAAAATCTGAAATGGAACGTGTACTTGCAGTACTAAAACACTTTTAAATGAAGCAAATTATTCAAGACTTAAAAAACGGTAGTACAATATTGGAAGAAGTCCCCGCACCAATCGTAAAGCCCGGCCATTTGTTAATTGAAACCACTAGGTCTTTAGTTTCCTTAGGTACAGAGCGGATGTTGGTGGAGTTTGGAAAATCTAATTTATTTCAGAAAGCAAAACAGCAACCGGATAAAGTAAAAGAGGTAATTAATAAGGTTAAAACAGATGGGTTGCAGCCAACATTAAGAGCTGTTTTAAATAAATTAGGTCAGCCGCTTCCTTTAGGATACTGCAATGTTGGCAAAGTAATAGCAATAGGAAAAGGTGTTGAAGGGTTCTCAATTGGTGATCGAGTTGCTTCTAATGGCCCACATGCAGAATATGTTTGTGTACCTAAAAATCTAGTTGTACAAATTCCAGATGGTGTTTCTGATGAGGAAGCATCATTTACTGTAATTGGAGCGATTGGTCTACAAGGAATTCGCTTGGCAAACCCTACGCTGGGTGAAACGGTAGTTGTTGTTGGTTTAGGCTTAATTGGATTGGTAACTGCACAATTATTAAAAGCTAATGGTTGCAGGGTAATAGGCTTTGACTATGATAATGTTAAAGTTGAATTAGCCCGTAAATTTGGGATAGACGCCGTAAACCCTTCAGTGGGTATTGATCAAATTGGTTATGTCCAGAATGCAACAGGAAATATCGGTGCAGATGCCGTTATTATAACGGCCTCCAATAAAAGCAATGAGATTATTTCTCAATCTGCTAAAATGTCTCGAAAAAGAGGCAGAATCATTTTAGTGGGGGTTATCGGATTAGATATTTCTCGAGCTGATTTTTATGAAAAAGAATTGACATTTCAAGTGTCGTGTTCTTATGGGCCAGGAAGATATGACGAACAGTATGAGCAAAAGGGACAAGATTATCCCCTCCCATTTGTTCGTTGGACTGAAAAGCGAAATTTCGAAACTATTTTAAATGCTATTGCCTCCAATTCAATAGATGTTAAGAGTTTAATTACTGAAAGGATTGCACTTGCAAACTATGATGAGATTTATTCTGACATGAATAACGGAAGATCAATTGCATCCATTTTAGAATATCCAGAGAAAAATTCTACTCTACCCAATAGATCAATCAGGCTAAATACTGCTGAATTTCATGGCGGGCATGGTGTTGTTGGCATAATTGGTGCAGGTAACTTTACCTCAGCCATGATATTACCGTGCTTAAAAAAAACAAAAGCAAAACTCAAATATATTTCAAGTTCTGGTGGTTTAACAGGGACAGTACTGGCAAAAAAATACAATATTGCCAATACTACAACAGATAACAGTTCAATCTTGAACGATAATGATGTTGATCTAGTGATGGTGACCACTCGCCACAATTCTCACGCATCATTAGTAATTCAGGCATTAGATCATGGGAAGCATGTTTTTGTAGAAAAACCATTAGCCCTTAATCTGACAGAACTAGACCAAATTATAGTTGCTATTGAAAAATCTAAGAAAACAGTTACTGTAGGTTTTAATAGGCGTTTTGCACCTTTGGCAGTTAAAATGAAAAACCTTTTGGGTAATAGTGGTTCCCCAATGAATATTATTGCAACAATGAATGCAGGGTTCATACCTGCTAATGTTTGGGTGCATGATATGGAGATTGGCGGAGGAAGAATTATTGGAGAGGCTTGCCACTTTGTAGATTTAATATCTTTTTTGACCAATTCACAAGTTGTTTCAGTATGTATGAATGCCATGGGTCAGCATCCTATGGATAATTCTGACAATGCTAGTGTAATGCTGAAATATGAAAATGGTACCAATGCTGTGATCAATTATTTTGCCAATGGCTCAAAGGCTTATTCAAAGGAAAGAATTGAAGTTTACCATCAAGAAAAAACGCTAGTAATTGATAATTGGCGTAAACTTACAGGGTATGGCTTTAAAAACTTTAGTTCAGCATCTTCTAGTCAAGATAAAGGACATCAGAGTCAATTTAATCTTTTAGTTGATTCTATAACCAAAGGAGGAAGTCAAATAATTCCAATAGACCAAATTATTAATACAACCAAGGCGAGTTTTGCTGCTATAGAAAGTTTAAGAAATGGCACTTGGATTAACATTTAATAAAGTTTTAAGATCAATATTTTGAAATTAGATTTAATAGCTGGAGCACGCCCAAATTTTATGAAAATTGCTCCAATAATTGATTCCATTTTAGAGGAGCAATCGAAGGGTACAGATATCCATTTTCGACTCATTCATACTGGTCAACACTATGATAAGAATATGAGTGATAGTTTTTTTGTTCAGCTGGGCATTCCTGAGCCAAATGTTAATCTAGGTGCAGGAGGAGGTACGCAGGCTGAACAAACTGCGGCCATCATGATTGGATATGAGCAATTATTATTAAAGGAAAAAGCGGATTTATGTCTTGTCGTTGGTGATGTAACCTCCACCATGGCATGTGCTATAGTTGCACAAAAGTTACATATTCCTGTTGCACATGTGGAAGCAGGTATACGTTCTGGAGATTGGACTATGCCAGAGGAGATTAATCGCTTAGTAACGGATTCAATCACCAATTATTTTTTTACCACCACACCTGAGGCGACGGCAACTATTTTGAAAAGTGGCGTTACTGAGGATCGAGTTTTCTGGGTGGGTAATACGATGATTGATACATTGCTTAAGCATAGATCTCGGTTTACGAAGCCTGAATTTTGGGATTCACTTGTGCTTAAAAAAGGTCAGTATATTGTGATGACTTTACATAGGCCAGCAAATGTTGATGAGGAAGATAATTTGAAGAATTTGTTAAATGAGATTATTTCAAATTCAAATGGGTTACCACTAATTTTTCCGGTACATCCAAGAACAGCCAAAATACTTCAAGGCTTAGGAATAGAGAACGATCATCTTCATACTGTAGAACCCCTTTCTTATTTGGAATTTAATTATTTGGTAGAAAATGCGCTTGCTGTAATTACAGATTCCGGCGGTATTACGGAAGAAACTACCGTAATGGGCATTCCGTGCATGACTTTACGTAATAGCACAGAGCGTCCAGAGACAGTTCATATCGGCACAAATGAGTTAATTGGGACTGATCCAAAAGCAATAAAACCTGCTTTAGAAAAGTTATTTGCTGGGCAATGGAAAAAAGGTGCCATTCCTGAAAAATGGGATGGTAGTACTGCTGAAAGAATAGTAGAGATCTTAAAAGGACTTATAGTTGTTGCATAAATTTATTCGATTATATCATACATTAAAGTATCTCAGATTCAAGCAAATTGTTTGGAGGTGTTATTCTTTCTTTCCGCGATTCATTTTTTTTGATAGTAGTTCTCCTAATACCATAAGAATACAATTTAGTGTTTTATTTAAAAATGGAATAACTCAAGACTACAAGCATTTTACTTTTTTAAATGAAACGCATAGTCTTGTAGGTTATGGTTGGGATAGTAAGCGTTTGTCAAAGCTCTGGAGATATAATCTTCATTATTTTGATTTTTTACTACAAGATCCAGCTGATCTTGAAATCACTGAAAAACAAAAGATTATTTTATCTAAATGGATTTCTGAAAATCCTTTCGGTAAAGGTACAGGTTGGGAGCCATATCCCACTTCATTACGAATAATCAATTGGATTAAATGGCATTGTCATACAAATTCTTTGACGGAAACTGCAAAGTCGAGTTTGTGGAATCAAATTCGTTGGTTATCTGCAAGACCGGAATATCATCTTTTAGGTAACCACCTTTTTGTAAATGCTAAAGCCTTGCTTTTTGGGTGTGCTTTGTTTGGATTAGATGAGAAGTCACCTATTTATCGGAAGGCACTAAATATTTTAATTTCAGAATTGGATGAACAGTTTTTAAAGGACGGGGCTCATTTTGAATTAAGTCCTATGTATCATTCCTTAGCCATGGAAGATCTTTTAGACTTATATCAACTGTCATCGTCATTGCCTTCCAGCTTTCCAAAAGATAAAATACTCGAAAAGTATAAGAAAGGAATGTACTGGCTATTTTACATGAAATATGATAACCAAGAATTTGCTCATTTTAATGATTGTGCTAATGGAATAGCATTAAATTATAATGATTTAATTAAATACGCTGATAAAATTGGGATCGAGCATCAAGTTGTCCAATCCATTGATTATAATCATTTTACGGATAGTGGTTTCGCAGTGCTAAAAAAAAATGATATCCATTTAATTACCGATATTGGAAAGGTAGGACCAGATTATTTACCTGGACATGCTCATGCGGACACGCTCAGTTTTGAATTAGCAATAAAAGGCCAACGAATAATCGTTAATTCAGGTACGAGTGAATATGGCATATCAAATGAACGATTAAGACAGAGAAGTACAGCTGCTCATTCAACCATAGAAGTTGATGGAAAAAGTTCCTCAGAGGTTTGGTCAGGTTTCAGAGTCGCGAGAAGGGCATCTGTTGACGTTTTAGATGAAAAAATAGATGAAAACTATTTTCTGTTATTAGCTGAGCATGATGGTTATAAACGATTGACACAACAGCCTATACACAAAAGATATTGGAAAGTATCTTCAGGAAAATTAGAGATTAAAGATGAGGTATCTGGTTACGGAAATTCAATAAATTTGAGATACTACCTACACCCTGAGGTTATAGTCAATCAAAATTTAAGCGAAGTAATATTGAGCACCTCTTCCGGTATTTTATTAAAATTCGAGTCAGATAATGTAATCAAGGTTGAAAAATCAACTTATCATGATGAATTTGGGTTAATAAAAAACAATAGTTGTTTATTAATCACAGGGACAACTCCATTTACTTGCAATGTGAAAATGATATGGAACAGTTGAAAAGAATAGTTTACTTAACTTTTTATTTTCAGCCTGATTTATGTGCTGGATCTTTTCGAAATAGCCCTTTGGCTATTGAACTAGCCAAATTAGCTAAAGAAAGGAATATAATAGTTGAGGTATACACTACAATGCCAAATAGGTATAGCACATTTAAGTCAACTTCAATCGAATTTGAACAATTTGATAATTTATATATAAATCGTATAGTTTTACCGCCTCACAAAAGTGGCATGGTGGATCAAGTAATTTCTTTTCGAAAATTTTACTTAGAGGTATTGCGCTTAAACAAGAATAGAAATGCCGAATTGGTTTTTGCTTCTTCAAGTCGGTTATTCACCGCTTATCTGGGATTCAGATTGTCAAAAATTGCTAATGCACCATTATATCTAGACATTAGAGATATTTTTGTAGACACTATGAATGATGTCTTTAAATCAAGAATAATAAAGTTAGGCATACTACCATTATTAAAGATTATTGAAAGCAAAACCTTCGGACATGCCCATCATATCAATTTAATTTCAGGTGGGTTTAAACAATATTTTTCAAAATTTAATCAGGCTAAGTTTACCTATTTTACAAATGGTATTGATGAAGAATTTTTACAGAATTACGAATCAAATAGGACTGATAATAACATGAGAAAACGGAAAAGAATTGTATATGCAGGAAATATTGGTGAAGGGCAGGGATTACACAAAATTATTCCTGGTGTAGCCATGACATTGAAAAAGGAAATTCAATTTCTTGTAATTGGAGATGGCGGGGTAAAAAAGTTATTACAGGACGAGATTCAGAGATTAAATTTGGACAATGTAGAAATAAAAAATCCTGTTAATCGAGTTGAGCTCCGTGAAATATATTTAGGTTCCGATTATTTATTTATTCATCTAAATGATTATCCTGCCTTTAGAAAGGTACTTCCGTCAAAAATCTTCGAATTGGCTACATTTGACAAACCAATTTTAGCGGGAGTTTCAGGTTTTGCCGCTGAATTCATTGCCAATGAAGTTACAGATAGTTTTGTATTTGATCCTTGTAACGTCCAACAATTGGTAGATATTCTTTCCGCCGGGCGAACCAAAAATATTTCAGAAAGAGGAGATTTTAAATCGAAGTTCCGACGAGTATCGATAAACAAATTGATGGCTCAATCAATTATAAGTTATATCTAAAATGATTTAATATAAATTGTTATGATTCTCAATAACACTGAAAATAGAAAAAAGTATTCTTTTAATTACAGGTAATTATAATTTCTCACCACGCTAAAAGAATAAATTTTCATCATTCATTCTATAAAAAAATATGATAATTCTCGCACTTAACGAACTTAATATGGAATATATCAAAAGATATAATTCCAAAGGAAAATTGCCAAACTTCAGAAAATTAATTGAAGATGGCATTCATGAAACCACAAGTGAAAATCAATATGAATTGCTAGAACCATGGATTCAGTGGACTACTGTACAAACGGGGTTAACCTATGAAGAGCATCAGGTATTTAGACTTGGAGATATAGTTGATAGACCTGATTTGAAACAGATCTTTGAGGAATTAGAGGAAAATGGTCTTAGTGTTGGGGCTATTTCGCCATTCAATGCAGCTAACCGCTTAAAAAAAGCTAAGTTTTTCATACCCGATCCTTGGACACAAACACCAAGTTCTGGTGGTTTCATTATTCAGAAGCTCAGCAGAACGGTATCTAGATTTGTCAATAGCAATGCATCAGGAAAGGTTGGAGTTGCAGATTTAATTTGGCTTGTTTTAGGTTTTTTACTCTTTGTACGAATGAAAAGATGGGGAACGATCTTTAAAATGGCATTAAAATTCAGAAAGCCTGGGGTGAAAGCAGCAATCTTAGATATGATCTTACTCGAAGTATTTGTTACATTGCATAAAAAAACGAAGCCTCAGTTTTCCCATTTATTTTTTAATGCTGGAGCACACGTTCAACATCATTATTTGTTCAATTCAGAAGTCTATGATGGCCCATTTAAAAATCCAGAATGGTATTGTCCAAAAGGTTGGGATCCTGTTTATGTCGTACTCGAGACTTATGACCGAATAATTGGCGACTTACTTAAGACTAAAGAACAAATAATAGGCATCACAGGATTGCATCAAGTGCCCCATGAAGTAGAAACTTATTACTGGAGACCAATTGCTCATGAAGCATTTTTGCGATCTACTGGTACCAATCTTAAGTTTAATGTGATACCTAGAATGTCAAGAGATTTTTTAATTGAGTTAAATTCTACTGAAGATGCAGTAAGTCTTGAGAATTTATTGAATTCATATACTGATTCTCAATTTCAAAAAGCTGTCTTCAGTGTTGATAACAGAGGTTCCTCACTTTTTGTCGAGATTATTTTTGATAAAGATCTTAGCCCAGATTTGAAATTTTCTTCTGTCTCTGGAAAGGAACTCGCTGATTTAAAAAATAAACTAGCTTTCGTTGCCATCAAGAATGGAAAACATCATGGTACAGGATATGTATTTAGTAATCAGAAACTGAATCTGCCAGATTGTTTTGAATTGAAGCATTTAAATAAATACATAAAAGAAATCGCATTAAATAATTAAAAATACATTTCAAAAACTAACCCCATGACCCTCCCCCTCCTCACCCCCTTCACCATCACCTCCTCAGACCTGAACCGGCCGTGGGGTGGTTTTTATGTTATCGATGAAGCTCAGGCGCAGCAGTTTGCTGACACTTTCTTTGATGGTCTTGACGTTTCGACCTTGAAAATAGGTGGGAAGTTGAGTCCGAAGATTTTGTTGGTGGCGCCACAGAAGCGTTTGTCTTGGCAGTATCATAACCGCAGGGCAGAGATTTGGAAGGTAGTGAGTGGTCAGGTTGGGGTAGTGCGCTCTGACGATGACCATGAAGGTGAGTTGGTGGTGCACAATGAGGGCGATGTCATTACGTTGGCACAAGGTGAGCGCCACAGATTGGTGGGACTTGATGTGCAGGGTGTGATTGCTGAAATTTGGCAGCATACTGACGCCAATCATCCGTCTGATGAGGATGATATCATTAGAGTGCAAGATGATTTTGGGAGATAATATTATTTAAAATGGCTTTAAAGAACATCAACCCCACACAAACTGCCGCTTGGCAAAAATTAGAGGC
>JACCDV010924939.1_pt1 | contig 20894 bp, 18 predicted proteins | sample 7446131 | NCBI WGS metagenome assembly JACCDV01 (sample SAMN15323448, study PRJNA562643) | freshwater metagenome | isolation source: river surface water | place: USA:Blue River Watershed | collected 2017-08-17 | reverse complement strand
GAGTTGAAGCTGTAAAAACTTTATCTTTCAAAGGAAAAGTTTTAGAACCTGCAACTGATAAAAAAGAAGAAATTAAATCATAACAATATTATTAATTCAACTTTTACATCTTATTAAACCACCTTTTTTTAAGGTGGTTTTTTTTATTTTTACTAAATGAAAACAGTCTTTATAAATACACCTCTCGGCTTCACAGAAATTCAAGGAGATGAAAATGGAATTTCAAAAATTCATGTTATGAATGAAGATGTTGAAATTTCAACTAAAATTCCAGAAGAATTAAAAGAAGCTGTTTTACAACTTCAAGACTATTTTGATGGAAAAAGAACAACTTTTACTTTTCCACTTAACCCAAGCGGAACAGAATTTCAGAAAAAAGTGTGGAAAGAATTACAACAAATTCCTTTTGGAAAAACTTGTTCCTATTTAGAATTATCAAAAAAATTAGGTGATGTAAAAGCAATTCGAGCCGTAGCTTCTGCCAATGGAAAAAATCCACTTTGGATTGTAATCCCTTGTCATAGAGTTATAGGAACAGATGGTTCACTTACTGGCTATGCTGGTGGATTATGGAGAAAAAAATGGTTACTTGAACATGAAAATCCCATCAAACAAGAAACTTTGTTTTAGTTTGTTTTAAAATCAATTGTCTTTTTGCTAATTTTATAACGCAATCTAATAAAATAGCTCATGAAATTCCTTCTAAAATTCTTTAAGTGGTTTGCCATTGTTTTGGCAAGTATCATTCTTTTAATGTACCTTTTTAATGTTGACTATCTCTTACGAGCAGTTAGAACCATTTACTTTAAAGGTTATACAACAGCATTTTTAGAGGATTATAAAGAATTTCCAAATAGAGAAATTAAAAAAGGACTAGCACAACCATGGGCTATAGCTAGTGATTACAACACTGTTCAAGCAACTGAAACACTTCAAAAAACACATAAAGAACTACAAACCATAGCTTATTTAATCATTAAAAATGATAGTATTTGGCACGAAAGTTATTTTGATGGATTTGATAAAAATTCTAAAACCAACTCCTTTTCTATGGCTAAAAGCATCGTTACCATGGCAATGGGAAAAGCTATCATGGAAGGAAAAATAAAAAGTCTAGACCAAAAAGTAACCGACTTTTTTCCAGAATTAAAAGGAGAATTTGCAAAAGAAGTAACGATAGGCGATTTGTCTTCAATGGCATCAGGATTAAGTTGGGATGAGAAATATTACAGTCCGTTTTCCATTGTGACAAGAGCTTATTTTGATGATAATTTGAAGGATATTATTTTAGGACTAGATATAAACGAAAAACCGGGTCAATCGTTCAAATATTTAAGTGGCGCTACACAATTATTAGCTATGTGTATTGAAAAAGCTACAGGGGAACACTTATCGGATTATGTATCAAAACATTTCTGGCAACCTATGGGAGCAGAAAATGAAGCACTTTGGCAATTAGATGAAGCACCTGACGGAATTGAAAAAGCCTATTGTTGTATTGCAAGTAACGCTCGAGATTTTGCTCGTTTTGGAAAATTATATTTAAACAATGGAAAGTGGAACGGTCAACAACTATTAGATAGTGCTTTTGTAAAAAAATGCATCACACCTCGTTTCGAGAAAAGCCCAGAATATGGCTATGGCTGGTGGATGCATAAATTTTTAGATAAAGATTTATATTACATGCGCGGTCATTTAGGTCAATTTGTAATTGTAATTCCTGAGGACAAATTAATTATTGTACGATTAGGTCATTTAAAAGGAGTGCAAACCTCTTATGATCCTCATAGTGAGGATTTATATGTTTATGTAGAAGAGGCATACAATATGCTTGAGAAAAGAAAAAATAATAAAACAATAAACCTTAAAAAATGATTGAAAAAATTAATTTAAACAACATTCTTTTTTTAGACATTGAAACTGTTCCTGAATATCATAACTACAGAGGTTTAGATAGAGAAACCCAACAACTTTGGGAACAAAAAACGCAATACCAAAGAAAAGATGAGGTGTCGGCAGAAGATTTTTATGAACGCGCTGGAATTTGGGCTGAATTTGGAAAAATCATCACCATTTCTGTAGGCTATTTTGTTAATAAAGGTGATATTAGAAACTTTCGTGTTACTAGTTTTTGGGGTGAAGAGAAGAAAATTTTAAACGATTTTTCCAATTTATTGAACACTCATTTCAACGGAGCCCAACATCTTTTATGTGGCCATAATGCCAAAGAATTCGACATACCCTTTATTGCAAGAAGAATGATAATTAACGGGATTTCACTTCCTAATAAACTAAATTTATTTGGTAAAAAACCTTGGGAAGTTCCACATCTAGACACTTTAGAGTTGTGGAAATTTGGCGATTATAAACACTTTACCTCATTAAAACTTCTAACTAAAGTGCTCGGAATACCATCTCCAAAAGACGACATCGATGGCAGTGAAGTTGCTCACGTTTATTACGTAGAAAACAACATTGATAGAATTATAACCTATTGTGAAAAAGATGTAATTGCAGTTGCACAAATTTTTCTAAGATTAAGACGAGAAGATTTACTAGTTGAAGATGAAATTATTCATGTATAAAAAAGGGAGCTCATTGAGCTCCCTTTTAATTTATTATTGCATGAAGATTATTTGTTAATCAACACTTTTTTGGTTGTTTTATTATTACCATTTTGGATGCTTAACATATAAACACCTTCTGATAAATTTTCAACATTTAATGTTTCAAAATTATTAGAAGAAACTTTAGAAATTACTTTTCTTCCTTGAATATCAAATAATTCAAAAGTAGTATCTCCAGAAACAGAACCCGCTAAATCGATATTTACAATTCCTTTAGCTGGATTAGGGAAAACACTTAATGAATTAAATACATTATCATTTGAACTTAATGAAGCCGTAACTGCACAAATCTCAATTGAAAAATTAGAAATTGTACCACCATCACCATTGAAAGGATCATCAACTAATAATGTCCACGTTCCATCAGCAACTAAACCGTTTAACTCACTTAAAGGTGAAAATGGCGCTATATCACCAGAAATCGATGGAATACCTGTACAAGTTGGTTCAGATCCAGTATCAATAAATCTACAATTAATATCATCATTATCTCCACAAGGTTGTTGTAATAATATTACAACTGGACTTCCAATTGAAGCTGGCCCTTGTAAAGCAATTGTCATATCTTGAACATAAGTGTGAGTCATATTAAATGAAACTCTCATTTCTCCAATTGTTAATCCACCTGAAATAGTTAATGGTACACTAGCGCTAGAATTTGCAACATCAGCTAAAACAGCATTAGAAAAATCAGTTGCTGTAAATACGTTACCGCAAGACAAAATACCTGTTCTAAAAGAATAAATAACTGCAGAATTTTGATTTTCAGCACCACATCTATTAGAAGGCACAATTCTCCAATAATACATGGTATCTTGAGATAATCCAGAAACAATATAATTTGAATTAGTTGTAGATTGATTTACAAAATATGATGAAAATGTTGGACTAGTTGATACTTGTACTATTTGGCTTTCAACATTAGAATTTGCTTGCCAACGAAGAGTAACTGTTGTTGCTGTACCATTAAATCCATTAGATGGTGAAGTAATTACAACAGGAGCAAAAGTTGAACTGTAAATTTTTAATGTTTTTGTTCTTGTTTCTGATTCTACTCCATTATTTCCAACTATACCAACGCTATATTGTCCTGGAGTTACTGCTGTTAAATTTGATACAGTTAATGTAACTGTACCATTTGCACTTAAACTTGTTGGAGAAATATTATAAGTTGCTCCTGCTGGAATTCCAACTGGCGAAAAGTTTGTAGTTGTACTTCCAGTTTGTTTATAATTAAAAGTATAAGTAGCTGTTTGATTGCTGCACAATTCTACGTTATCAGAAGTAGGAATTAAAGCAATATTTGAAGCAATTCCAGTAACTATTAGTGAATAATTTTGACTACCCGATTCTAAATTTCCTTTGTGTGTAATGGTTATTACATAATTACCAGCAGCTGGAGCATCAATTTTAATTACTTCAACATTATCAACTTCATTATCACCATTTCTTAATGCAGCTGACGTTGGGGCATTTACGTCTAATCTCCATGGGTAATAAGTTGTACCATCTTTAGTAATTCTGATATCCAAATCATTAACTAATGCTTTGAAAGGATCATTTGGAGTTAATCTTTGACCATTATTAGCTTCACCAGGAACATCTGTCCAAGTAATTGATGCAATTAATGGGTTGTTTACACCTCCATTAGAAGAAACCGTCATTGTAAAAGTTTCACCTTGATTTAATCTTTCTTCAGACACCCATGAAGACAAGCCGTTATTAGAAAGTGTTTCTGCTGCCTTTTTTGCATTTAACAATCCCCATCCAAAAACAGGATCAGGACCAACAGCTCCTGCATCATCTGCAGTATGACAAGCCAAACCTTTTAATGTAGCTGCTTTCATGAAGCTATTTGTAAGATTTTTATAATGTTGTTGTAACAATAAAAGTGTTCCCGTAACATTAGGCGCAGCCATAGAAGTTCCTGACATTGAACCTGTTGCAGTATCAGAAGTTTCAACAGTAGAATTTACTGAAGTTCCATTTCCAGTAACATCGGGTTTAATTCTTCTATCATCAGAAGGGCCTTGACTACTAGAAGAATTAATTGATACACTTGATAATGAACCATCTGCATTAATTACCGCATCCTGAGCATTAGCAATTGTTAATACATTTTTAGCCACTTTGTTTCCTACTAATTTGTCATATCCTGCAGCTATTGGATCAGCGTTATTATTATTAGTTCCATCGTTTCCAGCAGAATAAATTGGAAGATAATATGGAGCGTTATATGCAATTTCATCCCAAGCTCTAGAATCATCAACATAAGAACCGATATACCAAGAAGGAAGTGTTGTTCCCGTTGAACCTGTAACAGGTACCCCATAAGAATGATTGGATACTAGCATTCCTAATGCAACCTCAGATAATGCCTCTGTTTCATCATTTGTCCAGTTGAATGTTCTAGCACTGGCTTGAGTTGCCATACCTTTAATACTATTAGATCCTACACTCCATCTATTAGCAATAATTGTTCCTGAAACGTGGGTTGCATGGTCAGCATAAGTTGTTCCTGTTGGATCGTCAACAGTAGTAAGTCTGCCTGTTTCAAATCCTCTATGCGTTCTTCTAACTGTTCCACCATCCCATACTCTAGCAACCATATTCTGTCCATCTAAAGTTAATCCTAAACCACCACCAGTATTTAAATAATTGGTTCTAGTTGATTTTGCAGCATTAACATTATTTGTGGAGTAATAAACTGGATAACCATCTGGAGTTAATTTCATTAATTCCTGAAAAGTTCCATCTTCATTTTTGATGGTTATAGGCCATCCATTAATTTTTGCAGCTTCATAGGCAGCCTTTTTTTCAGCTTCTTCTTTCTTTTTGTAAGAAACTTCTAATTCTTTAATTTTTTCTAAATCGTAATTTTTAATAATTTTCTCAACATCTTCTTTAGTTTGAGAGAAAACTAATCCAGAAAAAATAAATGAAAAAAATAATAGTAATGTTTTCATTTTCATAACAATTAGTAGGTTTAAATAGTGATTAATCCACAAATATAAAATTATTTATCAAATATTCTAAAAATTGATATTGATTTAATATTTGTTGAATTAATATTACATTTACGAAAAATTATTGATTTATGGTTTTAAGCAGATTTTGGTTAGTGATATTTATATCGTCTATCTTTTTTATTGTTTTTGGATTGTTTTCATCGCAATATTATTCTATTGATTATGTTTTGAACGGAAAACAAGGCGAACCTCTTTTAATAGGTGAAAAATATTTAAAAGAAGTTCCGAAATTTATTCAAGATAGTGTCCAAAAAGCGGAAGATAAAACATTCATTATTAATAAAAATGAAAAGGATGCAGACACTACCTATGTTTACAATAATCAAACTGTAAAAATCTACAGCGGAAAACAAAAAGCAGATGGTTTACTTCCTATGACCAAAAGCAGTTTGTTCGACTTAATTCTGCCTTTAATTGCGTACTTAGCTTTCTTTTGTGGAATTATGGAATTACTTATCATTTCTGGAGCTTCAGAAAGATTGGCTAAGAAACTAAGCCCATTGTTTGCAAAAGTTTTTCCTTCGATTCCAAAAAACCATGAATCTATTTCCTATATGACATTGAATTTTTCTGCTAACTTCTTGGGATTGGATTCAGCCGCAACTCCGTTTGGATTAAAAGCGATGCAAAGTTTACAAGAATTAAATCCAGATAAAGATAGAGCCAGTGATGCCCAAATCATGTTCATGTGTTTGCATGCTGCTGGTTTAACATTAATTCCAACGTCAATTATTGGTTATCGAGCTGCTGAACACGCTGCAAATCCTGCCGATGTAATGCTGCCTTGTATTATTACCTCTTTTGTTGGAACTATTGCTGCTTTTATTTTAGTTGGAATTAAACAACGAGTTAATTTTAGAAGCGCTTCTTTATTAGCAGTTTTAATGGGAGTTATCGGAGCGATTGTGGGATTATTATTCTACGTAAACAGTTTAGATTTAATCGGAAAAAATTACTTTACTTCTAATCTTTCAGGCTTATTGTTAATCTTAATTATTGGAGGAACTTTGATATTTTCTTTCGTTCAAGAAAAGAAATTCGTAGAACAAAAAACAACCATTTTTGACACTTTTGTTGCTGGAGCTAATAACGGATTAAAAACTGGAGTAACTATTTTCCCTTATGTAATGGGAATGTTAGTAGCGATTTCGTTATTTAGAAACAGTGGTTTGTTTGAAATTATTGCCAACGGAATTTCCTTTTTATTTGCTCATATTGGCGTAGCCAAAGAAATTACCGATTCACTTCCTGTAGCGATGTTGCGTCCTTTTAGCTCTGGTGGTTCAAGAGGTTTTATGATTGATGCGATGAAACAATTTGGTCCAGATTCTCTAACGGGAAGACTAAGTTGTATTTTCCAATGTAGTGCCGAAACGACTTTCTATGTAATTGCAGTTTATTTTGGAAGTATCAACGTGAAAAACACCCGTTATACATTAGGAATGATGCTTTTAGTTGACTTGATTTGTGTGATTACGGCGATTTTTGTGGCGAGTTGGTTTTTTTAGGAGATGAAGCACAATTATAATTACAAATTTTACGGCGATCTTAATTTATATTACAGGCATAAATATATAACTGGATTATTATTGTTAATTGTATTTATTTTAATGCCTATATCTTTTATTTATGGTGTAATTGGATTTTTAATTTCTTTTATTTTAGTTATTTCAACTTTGATATATATTCTAAATAAATTCAATCATGAAAACAATCTAATTCTATTTACAGATGAACAAATTATTCATCTTAAAAAAGATTTTATTTCCGAAATAAAATACGAAGATGTTAGGAAAATTGAACGTGTTTATCAACCAAAAGGCCTTACGTTACATGAACTTAAAACTAACAATCAAAACTTTAAAGTTAATATTTCGACCAAAGTAAATACCATTTTTCCTTATAGTTCTTTCTATGAATTAATACTAAATAAGAATAAAAACATTGAAATAATTGAAATCGTATTTTGTGATAAATACAAATATTTTTTACTTCATGGAGAAGTTAGAAAAGTGCAAATTGATTAAATCTATATAACAAATAACCAAAATTCATTTTCTCATTCCCATCAAAAATCCGTAACTTTACCTTTCAAAACATACACAAAATGGACTTTTTATATCAAGACCCGTATCCAATTTTAAAAGACGATACACAATACAAAAAATTAACTTCCGATTACGTAAAAGTAGAACAACTTGGCGATAGAGAAATCTTAGTGGTTGACCCAAAAGGATTAGAATTGTTAGCGCAAGAAGCTATGAATGACGTTTCTTTTATGTTACGTTCATCTCATTTACAAAAACTTAGAAACATTATTGAAGACCCAGAAGCGACAGACAACGATCGATTTGTGGCTTATAATTTATTGCAAAACGCTGCTGTAGCCGTTCAAGGGCAATTACCTTCTTGTCAAGATACTGGAACCGCTATCGTAATGGCAAAAAAAGGGGAAAACGTTTACACGGGTGTTGATGATGGAGAATGTTTGTCGAAAGGAATTTTCAATACGTACCAAAACAAAAATCTTCGCTACTCGCAAATTGTTCCGATTTCGATGTTTGAAGAGAAAAACTCGGGTTCGAACTTACCTGCTCAAATTGACATTTATGCAAAAAAAGGAAGTTCGTATGAATTCTTATTTTTAGCAAAAGGTGGTGGTTCGGCTAACAAAACGTTCTTATATCAAAAAACAAAATCACTTTTGAATGAAAAATCGTTAGATGAATTCATCCGTGAGCGCATTATGGATTTGGGAACGGCAGCCTGTCCTCCTTATCACTTAGCTATTGTAATTGGTGGAACTTCAGCCGAAGCCAACTTAGCAGCAGTGAAAAAAGCGTCTGCGGGTTATTACGATAATCTTCCAACTTCTGGAAACATGGCAGGTCAGGCATTTCGTGATTTAGAATGGGAAAAACGTGTTCAAGAAATATGTCAAGAAAGTTCTATTGGAGCGCAATTTGGCGGAAAATATTTAACACATGATGTTCGTGTGATTCGTTTACCACGTCACGCGGCTTCTTGTCCAGTGGGAATGGGAGTTTCTTGTTCGGCAGATAGAAACATCAAAGGGAAAATCACGAAAGAGGGTGTTTTCTTAGAACAATTGGAAACCAATCCAGCGCAATTTTTACCTGAAACAGCGCCTCATTTAGAGCCAGCGGTAGAAATTGATTTGAACCAACCAATGGCTGAAATTTTAGCAGAATTATCAAAATACCCAATCAAAACACGTTTGAAATTAAACGGAACGTTGATTGTAGCTCGTGATATTGCTCATGCTAAAATAAAAGAATTGTTAGATGCTGGAAAACCAATGCCAGAATATTTCAAAAATCATCCCGTATATTATGCGGGTCCAGCTAAAACTCCAGACGGAATGCCTTCAGGAAGTTTTGGGCCAACCACAGCAGGAAGAATGGACGTTTATGTAGACGAATTCCAAGCGGCTGGCGGAAGTATGATTATGTTAGCAAAAGGAAACCGAAGCAAAGACGTAATGAACGCTTGTAAGAAACACGGCGGATTCTACTTAGGCTCGATTGGTGGTCCTGCTGCTATTTTAGCCAAAGAAAATATCTTATCGGTTGAAGTAGTAGATTTCCCAGAATTAGGCATGGAAGCTGTGAGAAAAATTGAAGTAAAAGATTTCCCTGCGTTTATTATTACGGATGATAAGGGAAATGATTTCTTTATGAATTTGTAATTAACCGCAAAGAAGCAAAGTTTTACGCAAAGCACGCAAAATAAAACCCTGTAAGTTTAAGTACTTGTAGGGTTTTTTATTTGTAAAATCTCTTAATAATTTCAAAACATATTAACTCAATTAAGATGAGAACACTATAAAAAATAATATTAGTTTTAAAAACAACGTCATTAAATCTAATATATAATTCATAATCATTATCATAAATATTCTCAAATATTTCTTGAACCAAATAGATTCCTGAAATAAATGCAAATAATGAAACTATAAATAAAAATAAAATTTTCTTAAAGAAATTGATTTTATAAAAATCATAAATTAATATCATTCCAACTATTGATACAAATAAAAAGTTTAAATAATGAAAATCCATATCCATTCCTCCTTTAGCAAACATAGAAGGAAAACTATATGAAATAATTAAAATTAAAACTATAATTATGAATGCTTTTAGAAAATTTGAAATTGATTTCATAAGTAAATAATATTAATATTATGAAAAAAAACTTGAGATTCCTTCGGAATGACAAACTATGCGAGTAATACTTAACACTTCAAACTGACCACTGACCACTTAAAACTACTCCACAAATAAAACTAATCCTTTCAAATAATGTCCTTCTGGATGGTAAATGTTGGTTGGATGGTCTGGGCCTTGTTCTAATTTGTGTAGTACTCGGATATTTCTTCCAGTTTCTATGGCTGCTGCGGCAACGGTGTTGTAGAATAAAACATCGTCAATAACTTGCGAGCAAGAGAAGGTGAATAAAATTCCGTTTGGAGCTAAGGCTTTTAATCCTGCAATATTTAGACGTTTATAAGCTTGTGTTGCGGTATGTTTGCTTTTAATACTTTTCGCGAAAGCGGGTGGGTCTAAAACAATGACATCATATTGTTGCGTGTGTTCTTTCATGAAGTTGAACACATCGTCAGCAACAGCTTTGTGATTGGCATTTGGAAAATTTAATTCCATATTACTTGCTGCTAAGTCGACAGCTTTTTGAGAAATATCTACAGAAGTTACTAATTCAGCTCCGGCACTCATCGCATAAATAGAGAATCCGCCAGTGTAACAAAACGTGTTTAATACTTTTTTTCCTTTTGAGAATTCGCCTAATAACTTTCGGTTTTCTCGTTGGTCTAAGAAGAAACCTGTTTTTTGTCCTTCTACCCAATTTACCGAAAACAAAATGTTACTCTCTTTTGCAACTGCTTCTACTTTGTTTCCGAATAAAAAATAATCAGTTCCAGTATTTGGTAGAGTTCCAGAACTTTTGCAATAAATAGTTTCGCAATAGTCTGGAAAATTGGATTTTATGGCTTCAGCGATTTGCTCCATTTGAAGAAAAACTCCAGTAGAATGCGCTTGAATTACCCAATTTTTATCGTAATAATCAATAATCAATCCCGAAATTCCATCGCCTTCTCCGTGAATCACACGAAAGGCATTGGTAACTTCAAAATCCAATATTTGAGTGCGTAAATACCAAGCCGATTGTAATTTGTCTGCCCAAAAGTTCTCAGAAAAAGTTTCATCTCCGAAAGTTAAAATACGAACTACGATACTTCCTTTATCACTGAAATATCCAGTTCCTAAATGATTGTTTTTCGAATCGACTACATCCACCATTTCGCCATCGTTTATTTCACGACTCACACCATAAACCGCACCACTAAAAATCCATGGATGACGACGTTGAATTGATTTTTCTTTACCTGATTTTAAAATTACTTTTGGTAAGCTCATTCTCTTTAAAATATTACCGCGGATTCGCAGATTATTAATTGAATTATTTATAAATAGGTTATTAATCTTAAAAAAAACGCAGACTCACAGATAGTAAAATTGTAATCTGTGAATCTGCGGTAAAATTAAAATTTAATATTAATCGATATTCATTTCAGGAATTTCTCCCTCAATGATTAAATCTGCTTCTGTTGCTTTGATGATGTCTTCAACTGAAACACCTGGCGCTCTTTCTAACAATTTGAATCCTTTTGGGGTGATTTCTAAGACTGCTAATTCGGTAACGACTTTTTTCACACAACCAACACCGGTTAATGGAAGTGTACATTTTTTCAAGATTTTCGATTCTCCTGCTTTATTTACGTGCATCATAGCAACGATAATATTTTCTGCCGAAGCTACTAAATCCATAGCGCCACCCATTCCTTTTACCATTTTTCCTGGGATTTTCCAGTTAGCGATATCTCCTTTTTCAGAAACTTCCATCGCTCCTAAAATCGTTAAATCTACTTTTTGCGCACGAATCATTCCAAAACTGAAAGCAGAATCAAAGAAACTTGCTCCTGGTAAAGTAGTAATCGTTTGTTTTCCTGCGTTGATGATATCCGCATCTTCTTCTCCTTCAAAAGGGAAAGGTCCCATACCTAAAACTCCATTTTCCGATTGAAATTCAACTGAAATATCCGTACGAACATAATTGGCAACTAAAGTTGGGATTCCGATTCCTAAGTTTACATAGTAACCGTCATTCACTTCTTGTGCTATTCTTTTTGCGATTTGATTTTTATCTAATGCCATAATGTAATGTGTCAATTTGATAATGTGTCAATGTGCCTATTTTAATGTGTCAATTTGAGAATGTATCAATATGTCAATTATTTTATTGACTAATTGGCTCATCGTCTCATTTGCTCATTGGCATATTGGCTAATTATTTTTGTCTAACAGTTCTTTGCTCAATTCTTTTTTCAAATTTCTCCCCTTGGAAAATACGGTTTACCATAATTCCTGGGATATGAATTTCGTTTGGATCTAATGTTCCAGCTGGTACTAATTCTTCTACCTCAGCGATAGTGATTTTTGCTGCTCCAGCCATTGGTGCATTGAAATTACGAGCCGTTCCTTTGAAAATTAAGTTTCCTGCTTCGTCGCCTTTCCATGCTTTTACGATAGAAAAATCGGCTTTATAAGCATGTTCTAGAACGTGCATTTTTCCGTTGAATTCACGTGTTTCTTTCCCTTCAGCAACTTCAGTTCCGTAACCAGCTGGGGTAAAGAATGCTGGAATTCCGGCTTGAGCAGCACGACATTTTTCAGCTAAAGTTCCTTGAGGCGTTAATTCTACTTCTAATTCACCTGAAAGCATTTGACGTTCGAACTCTGCATTTTCTCCTACATAAGAAGAAATCATTTTTTTGATTTGACGTTTTTGTAATAATAATCCCAATCCGAAATCATCTACTCCTGCATTGTTAGAAATACAAGTTAAATTGGTTACATTTTTACGAACTAGTTCTGCAATACTATTTTCAGGAATTCCACAAAGACCAAAACCACCTAACATAATGGTTTGTCCGTCTTGAATTCCTTCCAACGCTTCTTGAACGTTATTAACTTTTCTAGAAATCATATTTTGGTTTGTTGTTGTTTATAATCCGAATTCATCCATACTAGGTTCATCTGTTGGAACAGCTGTTGAATCAACTACTTTTTTAGGTGTCCAACAATCTACTTTGATTTTTAAATCATCAGGGCGTTCAAATGGTTCTCTTGAAACATCTAAATCACTGTCGTCATAACACTTCTTCATGAAAATTCCCCAAATAGGTAGTGCAGTTGTAGCTCCTTGTCCATTATGAGTAGATTTAAAATGTGCCGCTCGATCTTCATTTCCAACCCAAATTCCAGCTGCCAAATTAGGTACCATTCCAATAAACCACCCATCTGAGTTGTTTTGAGAAGTTCCTGTTTTACCTGCAATTGGATTTCCAAAACTATAATCGTATTGGATAAATCCACCGCCGCCCCATTTTAATCGAGCTCCAGTTCCTGATTGTGTAACCCCTTCCATTAATTTTATAACGGCATAAGCCACATCTTTATTAACCACATCTTTTGTAACTGGCATTGGTTGATCAATTACTACTCCGTTTTTATCTTCAATTTTAATGATAAAATTAGGTTTTACATAAACCCCTTGATTCGCAAATGTACTCATAGCACCTACCATTTCTTCAACCGTAATATCTACGGCTCCTAATGCAATGGATGGCTGAACTGGAATTTTTGAGGTAATTCCTAATTCTTTCGCCATATCAACAACCGCTTGAGGTCCAACTTTATCAATTAATTTTGCTGATACTGTATTTACTGAATTAGCAAGTGCTTTTTGTAACGTTATAGTTCCTCTGTAATTTCCATCAGAATTTTTTGGAGACCAATCGGCATCAATTCCCCATTTTCCTTTCGGCATCGTGAAATAACTGTCGATAATAGAATCACATGGTGACATTTGTAATTGTTCTATAACAGTAGCGTAAACAAATGGCTTGAATGTTGAACCTACTTGTCTAGCTCCTTGCCCAACGTGATCGTATTGGAAATATTTATAGTTAACACCACCAACCCATGCTTTGATATGACCCGTACGTGGTTCCATCGCCATCATTCCGGTTTGCAAGAAGTGTTTGTAATAAATAATAGAATCCTTTGGTGTCATAATGGTATCTTTCTCACCATCATAAGTAAAAATCTTCATTTTTGCTGGTACCGAAAACGATTTGACAATTTCATCTTCCGTTTTTCCATTCAAATCCATTTTTCTCCAACGCTCTGAATTTTTCATCGCTTGGTTCATGATTTGTTGGGTTTGTTCTGGAGTAATATCAACAAAAGGTGCATTTTCTTGGTCTTTCTTGCCTTTAAAAAATTCTTTTTGAAGATTTTTAAGATGCTCATAAACTGCCTCCTCAGCATATTGTTGCATTTTGGAATCAATGGTAGTATAGATTTTTAAACCATCACGGTACAAATCATATTCGGTTCCGTCGGGTTTTAAATGGTCTTTCACCCATTTTTTCATGTAATCTCTTAGGTATTCTCTGAAATATGTAGCACTTCCTTCCGAGTGGCTTTCTGGTTTAAAATCTAATTTTACAGGTAATTTGCTCAACTCAGCCTTCTTAGATTCCGAAATCACGCCATTTTTCACCATTTGTCCTAAAACCGTGTTTCTTCGGTCTAAAACTAGTTTAGCTCTTTTTTTACGATTTGGATTATAAAGCGATGGATTTTTAAGCATTCCCACAAACAAAGCCGATTCTTCAATAGTTAAATCTTTTGGTTCTTTGTTCATGTAAATTTTAGCTGCTGAACGAATTCCAACTGCTCCATTTACAAAGTCAACTTGGTTTAAATATAATGCGATGATTTCTTGTTTGGTATACTGACGTTCCAAACGAATGGCAATAATCCACTCTTTTACTTTTTGAATTACCCTAAATAAAATGAATTTAGAACCTTCACCATGGAATAAGTTTTTAGCTAACTGCTGGGTTAACGTACTTGCTCCTCCATCTCTACCTAATCGAACAACCGCACGTAAAGTTCCTTTGGCATCGATTCCTGAATGTTCGTAAAAACGTTCATCTTCTGTAGCCACCAAAGCTTTCACTAAATGTTGTGGTAGTTCATGGTATTTCACAGGTGTTCTGTTTTCTTTGAAAAATTTTCCAATGACAACTCCATCTGAAGAAATAATTTCAGTTGCTACATTTGAATCTGGATTTTCCAAATCATCAAACGAAGGCATCTTTCCAAAAAATCCCCAAGACGCAAAAAGGAATAATAAAATTACTCCTAAAAATCCGTAGGCAAATAATTGCCAAAATTTTCTTTTATACTCTGAAAAATCTTCCGTATTTGCTTTTTTAGTAGCCATACTATTTTATTTTTTCGATTCTTAATCCTAATTCTGTAATCCCTTTAAGTTCTGAAACACTTTTTACTTTACCCGTCTCTCTCACCGCTTGTACCACCTCAACATTGTATTTTCCAGCTTTCTTGAACTTGAAATTTTCTAAATACCACAATTTGCTTTCCTTCACATCAGAAAAACCTTCCCCTAACAAAGTTCCATCTGGATTAGCCATTTGATATTCTAAAGTATCCACTTTAATAGTTGGTTTTATTCCGGGCTCTTTCATGGTTACAATCAAATACATATTGTTAAAAGGATAATCATTATTGTTTCTCACATTTAAAAACAAATGATAGGGATTCACAGTATCCTTTTGTTCAAATGTAAAACGCAAAGTGTCTGATTTTTTCCAAGAACCATCTAACTCTTTGTATTCGCTAAAGAATTGCTTTTCATCGCATGAGAAAAAAAGCATCGTTAGCAATAGTAATCCTATGAATTTACTCTTTTTTAGGTGCATTTTTAAAATTTGAAGGTTTACGTTTTTTGTTTTTGTTATTTTTTCTTTTTTTAGGTTGATCAAAACGTGTTAAACTATCTTGCCCTACCACATTTTCGAATTTTTTCTCAACTTCTTGAGTGCTTTCAACCACATAATCTTCCAATGCGGCAACGCGCTCTTTCTTTTTATTAATAGCAACAATTTCTTTTACTTTTTCAACTGGTAAAACCAACCATTGTGCTGGAGCATTCGCATAAGCAAACCACATAATTTCTTTGAAAATATCTACTTTTTGGCAATATGCATCTCCTTTTTCAGTATATAACTTTGTATCCATATCTGGAAAATCTTTTAGAGCATCCAAATACGTATCCAATTCATAATTCAAACAACATTTTAATTTACCACATTGTCCAGCTAATTTTTGTGGATTTAAAGATAATTGTTGGTAACGTGCTGCCGAAGTATTCACACTTCTAAAATCGGTTAACCAAGTAGAGCAACAAAGTTCTCTTCCGCAAGAACCAATTCCTCCCAAACGAGCAGCTTCTTGACGGAAACCTACTTGTTTCATTTCGATTCTAATCTTGAATTCTTGAGCAAATTCTTTAATTAATTGACGGAAATCTACACGGTCATTTGCAGTGTAATAAAACGTTGCTTTTGATCCATCACCTTGAAATTCTACATCTGAAATTTTCATTTCTAATTTCAAGTTGATAGCGATTTCTCGAGCACGCATACGAACGGCTTCCTCTTTATTTCGAGCTTCTGTCCAAATATCGATATCGCGTTGTGATGCTTTTCTGTAGATTTTAGCTAATTCTTTATCGGGATTTTCGCCTTTCTTTTTCATTTGAATTTTTACCAATTCGCCTGTTAAAGTCACAATTCCAATGTCATGTCCTGGTGAAGCTTCAGTTGCCACGATATCTCCGATAGCTAAAGTTAGCTTTTCTGTATTTCTAAAAAATTCTTTTCTTCCGTTTTTAAAGCGAATTTCAGCCGCATCAAATGGTTCTTGACCACCTGGCAACGTCATGTTTGACAACCAATCGAAAACCGAAAGTTTGTTGCAGCTATCGGTGCCGCAAGTCCCGTTATTATTACATCCTTTTGGTGTGCCGTCTTTAGCACCCGTGGAACAGTTCGTACATGCCATAATTTTGAATATATGTTGATTGTCCGTTTGTTGGACTACGTTTCTAAAATGTTTTTGAGCGTAAAGATATTGATTTTTTATGGAAACTTTCAAATTCCATCTTTGGAAGTTATACAAAAAGAAAAAACCTATCTCATTATAAAACGAAATAGGTTTTCATATAGTATTGTAAAACAAAAAATTAAGTTTCTTTTACGGTAATAATATGTACCGGACAAGCTTTTGCCGCTAATTCACAATTTTCAACAATCGTATGATCAGCCGATTTTAAAGTGTGAAAACCTTTGGCATCAACTGATTTTATTAGCACTGATTTTCCGTCTTTTTTAGACATTTGAAACTGTGCTGGCGCCATTTCTACACAGTAATTGCAACCAATGCACTTATCTCTTTGAAGCGTAACAACAACCATTAATTTTCTACAATTTTATACATTTTATCCGATAAACGAATGCGGAACGGCACTTTTAAAGTACAGCTATCGCCTTTTGTTGCTTTTTCAGAAGTTACATCATTTACAAAGAAATCTTCTAAAATTAATTCTTGCGCTCCTGTTGACGGACCTGTAATTAAAATTTTATCGCCTTTTTTAATGTCGTAAGCTTCTATTTTGAATTCGGCAATGCTTGATTTTGGGAAATAATGCATTCCTTTACCTACATAAACTTTTTTCTGAGTAGCATTAGAACCTGGATTATCTGACCATTCGCCTAATTTTTGTCCCAAATAATAACCACTCCAAAAACCACGATTGTAAACGGTTGCTAAAGCTTCCATCCAAGTGTTGATTTTCTCTTTAGTAAAAGTTCCTTCATAATACGAATCGATAGCTTCACGATACGTTTTGATAACGGTTGCCACATAATCTGCTGCTCTTCCACGACCTTCAATTTTTAACACCTTAATGCCTGAATCAATAACTTGATCTAGAAAATCTAAAGTACACAAGTCTTTTGGCGACATCATGTATTCGTTATCAAGTTCAATTTCAAAACCTGATTCTTGATCGATAACCGTGTATTTTTTTCGGCAATTTTGTTTGCAAGCACCACGGTTTGCAGATGAATTATGCGAATGTAAACTCAAATAACATTTTCCTGAAACTGCCATGCACAAAGCACCGTGACCAAAAATTTCAATCTCTACCAAATTGCCACTTGGTCCTTTGATTTGCTCTTTTTCGATGTCATCAGTAATTTTTTTCACTTGGCGTAAACTCAACTCACGAGATAATACAATCGTATCGGCAAACATCGCGTAGAATTTTACAGTTTCGATGTTCGTTACGTTTAATTGAGTGGAAATATGCACTTCCATTCCCATTGTACGAGCTGTCATAATAACTGCTTGGTCAGATGCGATTACTGCTGTAATTCCTGCTTCTTTAGCTTTGGTTAAAAGTGTTTTTACAATTGATAAATCGTGATCGTAAATAATGGTATTTAAAGTGAGATACGTTCTAACATTTTTTTCGTTACAACGACGCGCAATTTCAGGTAAATCGTCTAAAACAAAGTTTACTGTTGCTCTTGCACGCATATTTAATTGTTCGACACCAAAATAAATCGAATCGCAACCATTATCTAAAGCCGCTTGCATGGATTCGAAATTTCCTGCAGGCGCCATTAATTCTATTCTTCCAGAAGTTGTCATTAGCTGATAATTTTAAATAATTTATCCGATAATCTTACTCTAAATGGCACTTCGAAAGTTACTTTATCGCCAGCTTTTGCTGATGAATTTTCAGTTCCGTTTACGAACATTTTTTCTAAAACCAATTCTTGGTTACCAGTTGTTGGTCCCGAAATTAGAATTTTATCACCAATATTTAGTTCTTGGTTTTCTATAACGAAAAGTCCTACTTGCGCTTTCACATAATAATGTTCAGCTTTACCTAGCAATACTTTTTTTACTTTTATTTTTTGACGAATGTCTTTTGTTTTTTCGGCTACAGCCAAAGGTTTGTCTGACAATTCACCTGAATGTTTGAATTTCAAATTCTCCGATTTTCCTTTTCGGAAGACTTTATTTCCAACTTGTTTTCCGCGACGTAATTTTACTTGTTCGGCTAATGGTAAATGTGTGATTTCTAAACATTCGGTTGAACAACAATTTTCCATAGCTGCTTTACATTCGTCACATTGGATGAACAACAAATGGCAACCATCGTTTAAACAATTCGTGTGATTGTCGCAAGGTTTTCCACATTGGTGACATTGCGAAACGATATCATCAGTAATTCTTTCGCCTAATCTGTGGTCGAAAACGAAGTTTTTTCCGATGAATTTGCTTTCCAAACCTTCTTCTTTGATTTGTTTGGCGTAATTAATAATTCCTCCTTCAAGCTGAAAGACATTTTTAAAACCTTGATGTTTGAAATACGCCGACGCTTTCTCGCAACGAATTCCTCCGGTGCAATACATCACCAAGTTTTTATCTTCTTTGAAATCTTTTAATTGCTCGTTGATGATGGGTAAACTTTCTCTAAAAGTTTCCACATCTGGAGTTATCGCACCTTTAAAATGACCAATTTCACTTTCGTAATGATTTCTAAAATCGACTACAATCGTGTTTGGATCTTCTAAAATTTGATTGAATTCTTTCGCTTTTAAATGCACTCCTATATTAGTTACATCAAAAGTTTCATCGTTTAAACCATCGGCCACAATTTTATCACGAACTTTTACGGTTAGTTTTAAAAAGGAATGATCGTCGTGTTCTACAGCAACATTCAAACGAATGCCGCGCATAAAATCATACGCTTCTAAAGTTTCTCTAAAAGCTTCAAAGTTTTCGGCCGGAACCGACATTTGAGCATTGATTCCTTCTTTAGCTACATAGGTTCGACCAAGAGCATCGAGTTTGTTCCATTCGATAAATAAATCGTCGCGAAATTTTTTGGGATCTTCAATTTTGGCATACGCATAGAAAGATAATGTAAGACGTTGTTTTCCGGCTTCATCAATTAATTGAGCTCTTTCTTCTGCGCTTAAGGTGTTATACAGTTGCATGCTATAAACGTTTAAGTGAGAATTATGTTATGAATTCTAAATGGAAGAATTCGGGCACAAAGGTAATAAAATTGATTAAAAATCAAATCTTTAATAGCCCATCAAAACATATTAACAATTTTTGTATCGAATAAAAAAAGATGTATTTTTACGAAAAATATTTTATTATGAGCTCAGATAAAGACGCAAAATTAAAAGCCTTACAACTAACATTAGACAAACTTGACAAAACGTACGGAAAAGGAACCGTAATGAAATTAGGTGATAGCGCTGTTGAAGAAGTAGAAGCTATTCCGTCAGGTTCATTAGGTGTTGATTTGGCTCTTGGTGTAAACGGTTACCCGAGAGGAAGAATCATAGAAATCTACGGACCAGAATCGTCAGGTAAAACCACGTTAACATTACACGCCATTGCAGAAGCTCAAAAAGCGGGTGGAATTGCAGCATTTATTGATGCCGAGCACGCATTTGACCGTTTTTATGCTGAGAAATTAGGGGTTGATATTGACAATTTAATTATTTCGCAACCAGATAACGGTGAACAAGCATTAGAAATTGCTGAAAGTTTAATTCGCTCAGGAGCTGTTGATATCGTTGTAGTTGACTCGGTTGCTGCTTTAACTCCAAAAAGTGAGATTGAAGGCGACATGGGTGATTCGAAAATGGGATTACATGCTCGTTTGATGTCACAAGCTTTGAGAAAATTAACAGGAACGATTCACAAAACTAATTGTACGGTATTTTTCATTAACCAGTTACGTGATAAGATTGGGGTAATGTTTGGAAACCCTGAAACCACAACAGGTGGTAACGCATTAAAATTCTATGCTTCGGTTCGTATTGATATTCGTAAGTCAACTCAAATTAAAGATGGTGAAAACGTAATTGGAAATAGAACTAAAGTTAAAGTAGTTAAAAACAAAGTAGCACCACCATTTAGAACAGCTGAATTCGATGTGATGTACGGAGAAGGAATTTCTAAAGTAGGTGAAATTTTAGACTTAGCCGTAGAATTTGAAATCATCAAGAAAAGCGGTTCTTGGTTTAGTTATGGCGAAACCAAATTAGGTCAAGGTAGAGATGCTGTTAAAGTTTTAATTAAAGACAATCCAGAGTTGATGGATGAATTAGAACAAAAAATAAAAGAAACCATTAAAGAAAATAATGGTTAACAAATTATCCCGATTT
>JACCDV010239204.1_pt1 | contig 20895 bp, 18 predicted proteins | sample 7446131 | NCBI WGS metagenome assembly JACCDV01 (sample SAMN15323448, study PRJNA562643) | freshwater metagenome | isolation source: river surface water | place: USA:Blue River Watershed | collected 2017-08-17 | reverse complement strand
TGAAAGCGGAATTTGAATAACTTTAATACCAATAAGGAGCGCAACAGTAGATTATGGCGGGAAAACCGATTCGTTTAGGAAAAGCAGCAGGAGAATTGAATGTAGGAATACCGACAATCGTCGAATTTCTAGGTTCAAAAGGAATTGTCATTGACCCTACTCCAACATCTCGTTTGGAGCAAGAGCACTATGAGATTTTATGCCAAGAGTTTGCTGCAGACCAAAGCATGAAAGAGCAGTCTAAAGCTGCTTTGCGTCGCGAGAAGCGAGAGTCTTTGTCTTTAAAAGACAAACCATTAGATGAACAAAAACCAGCGCCTGTCATCGAAGATGAAGACGAAGGTGACATCAACCTTGAGGAAATCAAGCGCCAAGTGCTTAGCGAAGCTCCTCCCAAAGCGCCAGAGCCTAAGGCAGAAGAAGTAGCCCCTGTTGTGGAAGAAGTAGCCCCTGTCGAACCTATCGCAGAAGTTACCGAGAACAAAGTAAACGTTGTAGGCAAAATCGACCTCGACGCCATTAATCAAAGAACGCGTCCGGACAAGAAAAAAGATAAAGCTGCAGATAAGCAAGTAGCGCCAACACCTTCTGCACCTGTGGAAGAGCCTGTTGCACCTGCACCTGCTGCGCCAGTTGCTGAAGTTGCGCCTGAAAAAGCGCCTGAAATCGAAACAATCCGTGCCACACGCCAAACCCTTACTGGTCCGACTGTATTAGGTAAAATTGAGCTACCAGTCGAGCGTCAGCGTACGCCAGTTGCTTCTTCATCTGAAGATGCCAACTCCAAACGCAAACGCAAACGCATCAAAAAGGTAGAAGTTAGCAACACGCCAAACAACACCAACACCAATAAACCGAAAGCTGCAAAGGCAGAGATCTCTGAACACGATATTCAAAAAGAGATCAAAGATACCCTTGCTCGCCTTTCAAACCAAGGCGGTAAGTCTAAGGCTTCCAAAAATCGCCGTCAAAAACGCGATAACTACGCACAACGTCGCCAAGAAGAAATGGCAATGGCTGAGCTTGAAGAAAAGACACTTAAACTCACAGAGTTTGTAACCGTTTCTGAGCTTGCATCCATGATGAACGTACAGCCAACACAAGTTATTTCTGTATGTATGTCTTTAGGTATTTTTGCTTCTATCAACCAACGTTTAGATGCAGAAACCATTCATATTGTCGCCGACGAATTTGGTTTTGAAACTGAATTTATCAGCGCTGAACTTCAAGATGCCATTACTGTTGTTGAAGATCGTCCAGAAGACCTCATTTCACGTCCACCAATTATTACCGTTATGGGTCACGTTGACCACGGTAAAACTTCCTTACTTGACCGCATCCGTAACGCCAACGTTACAGAAGGCGAAGCAGGTGGAATCACACAGCATATCGGTGCATATTCCGTTACGCTCAAGGATAACCGCAAAATGACTTTCCTCGATACACCAGGTCACGAAGCCTTTACGGCCATGCGTGCACGTGGTGCGCAGGTCACAGACGTCGCTATCATTATTGTAGCTGCAGACGACGACGTCATGCCACAAACAAAAGAAGCCATTTCGCATGCGCAAGCTGCTAACGTTCCAATGATCTTCGCAATCAACAAAATTGATAAGCCAGGAGCTAACCCAGACCGCATCCGCGAGCAACTTTCTGCCATGAACATCCTCGTAGAAGATTGGGGTGGAAAATACCAAGTACAAGAAATTTCTGCACGACAGAATATTAATATTGATGCCCTCCTCGATAAAGTTTTATTAGAAGCTGAACTCCTGGACCTCAAAGCAAACCCAGCTAAAAACGCTGTCGGAACCGTCATTGAATCTTCTCTTGATAAAGGAAAAGGTTATGTTACCAACATGCTTGTAGAAGCAGGTACCATGCGTATTGGCGATGTCATCCTCGTGGGTCGTTACTACGGTCGCGTTCGTGCCATGCAAGATGAACACGGGCAAGCACTCAAAGAAGCGGGTCCGGCGCAGCCAGTATCCGTTCTAGGAATTGGCGGTGCACCAAGTGCAGGTGACAAATTCAACGTCCTAGACGACGAAAAAGAAGCCAAATCAATTGCGCAAAAACGCGAGCAGCTTTACCGCGAGCAAGGTTTGCGTACCACCAAACACATTACCCTCGACGAAATCGGTCGTCGTTTGGCCATTGGAGACTTCAAAGAACTCAACATCATCGTTAAAGGTGACGTCGACGGATCTATCGAAGCACTTTCCGATTCCTTACTCAACCTATCGACAGAAGAAATCCAAATCAATATCGTACACAAAGGTGTAGGTGCCATCACAGAAGCCGATGTCAACTTGGCTTCAGCCTCTGATGCAATTATCGTTGGTTTCCAAGTCCGTCCTACTTTACCAGCTCGTAAACTGGCTGAGACCGAACAAATCGACATCAGAATGTATTCAATTATCTACAAGGCCATCGAAGAAATCAAAGCGGCTATGGAAGGAATGCTTTCACCAGATATCGAAGAGAAAGTACTCGGTTCTGCAGAAGTGCGCGAAACCTTCGACATCACCAAAGTTGGTACTATTGCAGGTTGTTACGTTCTCGATGGCATCATCAAACGCAGCTCCAAAATTCGCCTTATCCGCGACGGAATTGTGGTACACTCAGGCAGCCTAGGCTCATTGAAACGCTTTAAAGACGACGTCAAAGAAGTCAAAAACAACTACGAATGTGGTCTGAATATCGATAAATTCAACGATATTAAAATTGGCGATATCATCGAAGCTTACGAAGAAGTTGAAGTGGCAAGAAAATTATAAACCCCAAGTGCAAAGCTTATTTTCATTAGTTTTGTAAGACAAAAAAATAGAAATTATGGGCAAATTCGGACCAACTGAAATCATCCTCATCCTTGCAATTGTTTTACTATTCTTTGGTGGTAAAAAAATACCTGAACTCATGAAAGGTTTGGGTAAAGGGGTGAAGGAGTTCAAAGATGCTTCTAAAGGCGAAAACACCACTGCAGAAACTTCTACTGAAATTTCCAAAGAAGAAAAATAACTGCATGTACCGATCTATCGCAGAGATTCAGAAGGCCTTGCATTCTGGCAAAACGGCATTGGACCTCGTTGAGGAACACTTGTCTCTCATCGAAGCTAACAAGCACCTCAATGCATTTTTAGAAGTCTTTACAGATTCTGCGCGTGCGCAAGCCCAAGCAGTAGATCAAAAGTTAAAGGCAGGTACTGCTGGTCAGCTTGCAGGCGTCATTGTTGGCATCAAAGACAACATTTGTTTCAAGGACCACAAAGTCTCTGCTTCTTCTAAAATATTAGCAGGATTCGAATCCATCTACACCTCAACTGTTTTACAACGCCTCATCGATCAAGATGCCATCATTATTGGCCGGCTCAATTGCGATGAATTTGCTATGGGCAGCTCCAATGAAAATTCAGCATTTGGTCCTGTCCAAAATAATTGGAAAGCCAACTATGTACCTGGTGGTTCATCCGGAGGTAGCGCTGTAGCTGTTTCCGCTCAGCTATGTACCGTATCACTTGGTTCTGACACCGGAGGTTCTGTTCGCCAGCCCGCTTCCTGGACCGGTACTTTTGGCATCAAGCCAACCTATGGTCGCCTGAGTCGTTATGGCCTCATCGCATACGCCTCTTCATTTGATCAAATTGGTTTTTTTACCAATGATCTTTCCGATACCCAACTGCTTTTGGCACTTACCGCCGGAGAAGATCCCTACGATGCCACAAGTTCGAGCAAGACGTATCAAACCCGAACGAATTTTCCGGAGAAACTCAAGATTGGCGTTTTAGCAGAATGCCTCAATCATCCTGGTTTAGACTCTGAAATCAAAGCGAAACTCGACCAAACACTTACGGACTTACGCGCCCAAGGTCATGAAATCATAGAGGTTAGTTTTCCTTACCTCGACTACATGGTACCCACCTATTACGTACTTACTACGGCCGAGGCTTCCTCTAATTTATCCCGTTTTGATGGCGTTCACTTTGGTTACCGCAGTGCCGATGCCAAAGGAGTTGAAGAAACCTACGTTAAGTCGCGCAGCGAAGGTTTTGGTCCAGAAGTACAGCGCCGCATCATGACCGGCACTTTCGTGCTTTCTCATGGTTACTACGATGCTTACTATACCAAAGGTCAGCAAGTGCGTCGTGTACTCAAAGACCGCACTACAGCGCTTCTTCAAGAATGCGATGTGCTTTTGTCGCCAACCACGCCAACCACAGCATTCGAAATGAACGCCGTTAAAGACCCAATTCAAATGTACTTGCAGGATATCTTTACCGTACATGCGAACCTTACAGGCAACCCCGCTATTAGCATGCCATTTGGTGTACACAGCAATGAATTGCCTTATGGAATTCAATTAATGGCCCGTGATTTCGAAGAAGATTTACTTTTTCATGCTGCTCAACAAATTCAAAAAGTACTATGATCAAATGGGCTTGCTTCTTGTTGTTATTTTTCACTACTGCCATTGCGCAGGGTCAAAAACCACCACATCTAGTACGCCCCTCAGATTCGCTCGATCCTGACCCGTTTGTCAATACCGTACAGCAAAGCCTTAAATTATTTTACGCCGATTACGCCAATACCAATTCCTACGATTCTATTATTTCTGCGCTCAATTATGCACCTGGGCAAATCCCTACCTTTTCTGACTCCATAATTTGCGAGCGACTTTCTAAAATGAATGAGCTTACTCCGTTTCATTTAGATTGCAACCAAGCTACGCTTTCCACCATCAAGTTTTTTGCTGCCCAGCGTCGTGGCTTCATTCGTGTTGCATTGGGGCGTTCTGCTTTATATTTTGATTTGTTTGAAGAAAAACTCACAGAATATGGCTTGCCATTAGAGTTACGCTTCTTATCTGTAATTGAAAGTGGTTTGCGTCCACAAGTGAAGTCAAGAGCCGGTGCACTTGGTTTGTGGCAATTTATGTACAAAACAGGCCTTTATTTTGGTCTAGAAGAGAATTCCTACATAGATGAGCGCATGGACCCAGAAAAAGCTACAGATGCGGCCTGCAGGTATCTGAAGCAACTCTACGGCATCTACGGCGATTGGAATTTAGCTCTTGCGGCCTATAATGCCGGACCAGGCAATGTGAACCATGCTATTCGCAAATCAGGTGGTAAAACCACCTACTGGGAAGTGCGTCCTTTTTTACCTGCAGAAACCCAAGGCTACGTCCCGAATTTCATTGCAGCGGCCTACATGATGACCTACCATGCTGAGTACAACATCATCCCTATGGATGCCAAAATTCACAACGCACAACTAGACACAATGTGCGTGAAGAGCGGTGTTCATATGCAAACCATTGCCAAGCTTACCGATTGGGAACTCTCCGAAATACAAAGTCTCAATCCCGTATACAAAACAACCTACATTCCCAAAATGACACCCGCACGTTGTGTTACGGGTCCATTAGAAAAAATAGGCCTTTTGGTGAGTTATGAAGACTCCCTCTACAAACTAGAAGAGGCCATCTACCATCCAAAACCTGTTATCATTGTTCCTGTTATGATCAAGGATTCTACCCAAAATGATACCTTGGTAACCACCACGCCTTCTGCCGACACCTTGCAAGCCAATGCACCCAACACCGCAAATCTCATGTACCACAAAGTAAAAAGTGGTGAAAACATGAGGCAAATCGCCTTGCGTTATGGCGTCAGCATAGAGCAGGTAATGGAATGGAACGCGCTGCGAACCACCAATATATATGTCGGTCAGAAGCTCACCATTTACACCAATCAAGCGCAGGTGCAAGTAACTCCCGCTCCAACCCCAATTCCAACCCCTCCTCCACCAGTCAGAAAATACTATACGGTTCGCGCCGGCGATACTTTTGGGAAAATTGCCCAACGAAATAACCTCACACAAGCGCAATTACAACGCCTCAATCCAGGGGTGAAAGTGAACAGTATTGATATTGGCCAGCGTATCCGCATCAAATAACTTGCGATGAAGATTTCTGGCGTCATTATCACCTACAACGAAGCCCGGAACATCGCCCGTTGTTTAGAATCTCTTCAGGTAGTTTGCGATGAAATTTTAGTCCTAGACTCCTTTTCTACGGATAGTACCGCACAAATTTGTCAATCCTTTGGTGTGCGTTTTGAACAAAACACTTTTGAAGGTCACATTCAGCAAAAGAATGAAGCACTTCAGCGCGCAAGCCATCCTTGGGTTTTATCCTTAGATGCCGACGAAGCGCTAAGTCCTGAATTGCAAGCCTCTATTCTCTCGCTTAAAAAAGAAGCATCTCATAAAGGCGGATTTACCTTTAACCGACTCACCAACTATTGCGGCAAATGGATACACCATAGCGGTTGGTATCCAGATACCAAATTAAGACTGGTCACCAAAGCAGATGCACAATGGGGAGGAATCAATCCGCATGACCAACTTTTACCCTCAAAGGAATTAAAGCTTCAGCATTTAAAAGGTGATTTGTTGCATTATTCATACTATACCAAGGCAGATCATTTCAAACAGATTGCCTATTTTTCTGCAATTGCAGCAAAAGAGTTGCATGCCCGAAGGACAAAGAGTTCAATACCCACCATTATCATGAAAGTAGCTGCCCAATTTATCAAGACCTACTTCATTAAGTTAGGCTTTTTAGATGGCGTGGCAGGTTGGCATATTGCTGTTAGAAGCGCCTATGCCACCCACCAGAAGTATCAGTTGCTTCGAAAACTATGGCAAAATGGTTAATCCAACCCATATTTTAATTTCAAGAACAGATGCCATCGGTGACGTCTGCCTTACCTTGCCTGCATGCCAAGCCATTCAAGCTGCGTATCCAAATAGCACGCTTACTTATTTATGTAAGGGATATACCCAAGCGGTTGTGGCTTGTTTTGAACCAATTGATCATCTGCTACTCCTTGAAGAACTTGAGCAAGCTACGCAAAAGGATCGCGATGATCTACTCAGTAAATTTGATGTCGTTATCCATTTGTTTCCAAATAAAATGGTCGCAAAATGGTGTAAACAGGCCAATATACCAATGCGCATCGGCACCGCACATCGCTTCTTTCATTTATTGACTTGTAATTTTAGACCGCGTTTTACACGCAAGCGCTCTGATCTCCACGAGGCTCAATTGAATTTTAAGTTATTGGCACCGCTAGGAATCAGCAGCATCCCAAGTTTGGCACAAATCAATCAAAAGCTTTCATTTCTCCCACCGGTTTTAATTGACGGTATTGAAGATTTAAATTGGAGTAGGGTGGTGCTTTTGCACCCAAAGTCTAATGGGAGCGGTGCTGAGTATCCATTGGCTAAATATTTTGAATTGGCTTTGCTCCTTGCAGAGCGGGGTTATCAGGTCTTTTTTACAGGAACCGAAAAAGAAGGAGCTCAGTTTCGCGCGCAAATTCCGGTGCATACAGCCATTACCGATGCAACAGGCAAATGGGACTTACAAACCTTCATAGAGGTTATTTCTAAAGCCAAGGCATTGGTGGCTTGTTCAACTGGGCCATACCATATCGCTGGTTTGTGTGGGATAAATGCCATTGGTTTATTTGCACAACGCAAACCGATTCATCCGGGTCGCTGGGCGGCTTTAGGAGCCAACTCTTCTGCGCTTACCTTGCCGCTTCTTTGCAAAACTTGTGCACAAGGCAGCCCATGTAATTGCATAGAAAAAATCGAAATTCAGGATATCATTCATGCCATTGAAAAATAGTTTTTGGTCTTATTTGCTTTTGGCGGCTTATGTGATTTGCTTTAGTGCAGGATTATTCAGCTGGGGCAGCTCTGTTGCTGAATTTGAACATGACTATCTCCAAAAAGCCTTGGGCCAAGGATGGCTAATTGCTTTAGTATATTTGGGATTACAAACAAAATTTTACCTGAATACGAGTTGGTTGCACAAAATACATTTCTTTGCCCCAGTTGCGCTATATCTAGAGGCTTACCAGTCGGCACTTCCTTTTCTATGGTTCTGGTCGTTGTTATTGCTTCAGATTATTTTAATAGTGACTTACGAGGAGTGGATTGTATGGAGAAGAATACCAGTTCTTAAAAATTTATTAATTGCTGCAATGTGGTTCATTCAGCTCAATGTCATTCCAGGATTAGCAGGCCATGCAAGTTTAATTTTCATCCCATTTTTTATCTTTTATCTTGCCCTGAGCATTCAGGTAGACATCGAGGATATTGCTGAAGATGCAGGAAAAATCAAAACGTTGGCGAGTCTTTTAGGTAAAGAAACGGCGGGTTACCTGGTTATTTTTCTTTTGACATTGTTTGCCTTTTTGATCGGGCTACCTTGGGTTTGGATCATGTTGGCATTAATTGTTTTACAACGTGAGTTTAATTTGCCAAAGGGCAGCTATGACGCCCTGCTCTTCCTTCTTGGCCTCTACTTTTTGCTCCGTTAAGTTCAAGCTTTGTATCTTTGTGCTTTCTATAAGCAAACATGGACTACACTTTCAACGCAATCGAAGCCAAATGGCGTCAAATTTGGCAAGAACGCAACACATATAAGGTCAGCGAAGACAACTCCAAACCTAAATTTTACGTACTCGATATGTTTCCGTACCCTTCAGGGGCAGGGCTACATGTGGGGCATCCGCTCGGCTACATTGCTTCTGATATTTTTGCGCGCTACAAGCGTTTGAAAGGATTCAATGTCTTGCACCCGATGGGTTATGATTCCTTTGGTTTACCTGCTGAACAATACGCCATTCAAACGGGCCAGCATCCGGCCATTACCACCAAAGAAAATATTGCCCGCTACCGCCAACAACTAGACCTCATGGGTTTCAGCTTCGATTGGGACCGCGAAGTACGCACCTCAGACCCATCTTATTACAAATGGACCCAATGGATTTTTAAGCAATTATTTGACGCTTATTACGATCTCAACCTAGATAAAGCTACACCTATTGCTTCACTCATTCGCACTTTTGAGCAAGAAGGAAATAGCAACACCAACGCCGTTCACGATTGCGAACAACGCTTTGATGCCGCTGCTTGGGCTGCGTTTTCACCAGAAGCCAAAGAAACTGTTTTGCAACAATACCGCATGGCTTACTTGGCCGAAAGTTGGGTCAATTGGTGCCCGGCTTTAGGAACCGTATTAGCTAATGACGAAATTGTCAATGGGGTTTCTGAGCGCGGTGGACATCCGGTCGAGCAAAAACGCATGATGCAGTGGTCTATGCGCATCAAAGCCTATGCAGAGCGCTTGCTAGAAGGCTTAGATCGCATCGACTGGACCGACGCACTAAAAGAACAACAACGCAACTGGATAGGCAAATCTAAGGGCTCGAGCGTGCAATTTGCAGTGAAGGATGCCGATCTTCAAATTGAAGTCTTTACAACGCGCCCCGACACCATTTTTGGCGTGAGTTTTATGGTCTTGGCACCTGAACACCCGTTTGTGGAGCAAATTTGTACACCGGCACAAGCTCAAGAGGTTCAGGCGTATCAGCAACAAGCTGCACTTAAAACCGAAAGAGACCGCCAAGCCGATGTCAAAAACATAACGGGCGCCTTTACCGGAGCCTATGCATTACATCCTTTTACTGGACAAGAAATTCCTATCTGGATCGGCGACTACGTTTTGGCTTCATACGGCACTGGTGCGGTCATGGCGGTACCTTGCGGAGACCAACGCGATTACGATTTTGCCAAGCATTTCAAGCTACCTATTCCAAATATTTTTGCCGACCAAGATATCTCTGAGGCCGCCTATTCCGAAAAAGACGCTGTTATTGCCAATTCAGACTTTTTGAATGGTCTTGATGCCAAAGCTGCCATGGAAAAAGCCATTTCAGCTATTGAAGCTAAGGGTATTGGTCAGGGCAAAACCAATTACCGTTTGCGCGATGCTGTTTTTTCGCGCCAGCGCTATTGGGGTGAGCCTTTTCCGGTTTATTACCAAGACGGCTTGCCACATTTAGTTGACGACGCTTTGCTTCCTGTTACACTACCCGACGTAGATGCGTATTTACCCACTGAAGACGGCGAACCACCATTGGCAAGAGCAGCCAAAGAGGCGTGGTCTTGTCAGTTGGGCGAGCGCATGGAATACAATACCATGCCAGGCTGGGCAGGGAGCTCTTGGTACTTTCTGCGCTATATGGATCCGCACAATCAGGAGGCTTTTGCTGGCCCTGATAAACTCGCTTACTGGAATCAAGTCGATTTATACATCGGTGGCTCCGAACACGCCACTGGCCACTTGCTTTACGCGCGCTTCTGGACAAAAGCCCTTTACGACTTAGGTTTTATTCATTTTGACGAACCCTTTGCTAAACTCATCAATCAAGGCATGATCCTCGGTAAGTCGGCAATTGCTTACATGGGCCCTGATCAGAAAATGTATTCATTAGACATGCTTCCTGAAAATAAGGAAGGGTTTAGAGAGGTTCGCATATTAATTGACTTGCTCAACGACGACGAAAGCATCCAACTAGATGCACTCAAAGCTTGGCAACCGCAATATGCAGCACAAGAATTTGTGTGCAATGCCGATGGAAAGGTATTGGTGAAGCGCGAAGTAGACAAAATGTCTAAGCGTTGGTATAATGTTGTTACTCCAGACGACCTCTGCGAAAAATATGGTGCCGACACCTTGCGCATGTACGAGATGTTCTTAGGTCCACTCGAACAAAGTAAACCTTGGGATACCAAAGGAATTACCGGTGTCCACGGCTTTTTGAAGAAGTATTGGCGCTTATTTCACTTGAATGGTCAGTTTGAGGTGGACGACGCACAACCAAGCCCAGCAGCACTCAAAACCTTGCACAAAACCATCAAGAAACTCACCGACGACCTCGAACGATTTTCTTTCAATACTGGCGTGTCAAGCTTTATGATTTGCGTCAATGAACTTACCGAGCAAAAGTGCAACAATCGTCATATATTAGAGCAACTCACCATTCTGATGGCTCCCTATGCGCCACACATCTGTGAAGAAATCTGGTCTCAATTACAGCCAACTTCCCAGACTATTTTTGATTCGGAGTATCCAGTTTTTGACGCAAGTTATTTAACGGAATCTAGTTTTGATTATCCTGTTTCTTTCAATGGCAAAATGCGTTTCAAAGCCACACTCGAACTTGCGTTGTCCATTGATGAGGTAAAAGAAGTTGTTTTAGCCAAGCCAGAAACCCAAAAGTGGTTAGAAGGAAAAGATCCGAAGAAAGTTATTGTGGTGCACGGCAAGATTGTCAATATTGTGCTCTAGACACGATATAGCTTTTCTTAGGAGCATTTATTCAAAATGAGATAGCAAACTTGCCGAATTTTTTACTTCGGTAAGGAGTCCTTCGAGGGCCTTTGAGTGCGTATGTATTTGTGCACCACCAGCAATATAGCGCACGTTTGGTGCGTCGTTGTGTAGTTGCTTGAAATACCCGACAATAAAATGCTGATCAACTGCGGTTAGCCAACTGCTCAACACAACTGTTGGTTGTAGTCTTTGGATACAATCTACTAAAGAGTCGTAGGGCAAGCTTTGTCCTAGATAATAAGTGTAGTGTCCTTTAGACCTCAATAAGTACTGATAAAATAACAACCCGATCTCATGCCAGTCGTGTTCGGGAAGAAAGAGCAAAACACTTTCAGAAGATTTCGGCGGAATAGGTAGTTTATCGATTTCGGTAATGACCTTCTGACGGATTAAATTCGAAATGAAATGTTCTTGAGCAGCTGTAATGCTATTGACCAACCACATCACGCCAATTCTGTCTAGAAACGGAATAAGATGCTCAGAAAAAGTAGCTTCTAAGCCTTTGTTTTTGATGAGGTCGTTGAGGGTATTGCGGAAGAGTTGTTCGTCGAGCTCTAGGAGTGCTAAAATGAGTTTTTCTTCGGCGTTGTCTATAGAAGAGTTGAGTCTGATTTCAGAAACCATGGAATGGATGGCAGTTGTGCCCATGGTGGCAATTTTGGATATCTTGACGCCTTTTTTATTGAGCAGACTTACGTTGAGCAGAAAAGAAAGATCTGCATCGGTGTAGGTCCGAATTTTGGTGTCGGTTCGGTCGGGGATGAGCATACCGTAGCGCTTTTCCCATATGCGTATGGTGTGCGCCTTAATGCCCGTCAGGATTTCGATATCTTTTATTTTATATTCTGCCATAGCTGAGTAGTCAAACCCTAACAACCTTTAACATAGATTGTTCACGACGCGGCAAAAATAAAAGTTTAAAGTAACTTTGCAACATGCAAATCAAAAGCGCCGAATTCACGATCTCCAATACAGAAGTCAGCAAATGCCCTACAGACGGCAAGCCTGAGTTCGCTTTTATTGGGAGGTCAAATGTCGGTAAGTCCTCGTTAATCAATATGTTAACTTCTAAAAAAGGACTTGCCAAAACTTCTGGAACACCGGGCAAAACCCAACTTATCAATCACTTTCTGATCAACGAGCACTGGTACTTAGTAGATTTACCTGGCTACGGCTATGCAAAAGTGAGCCGCACCCAACGCAGCACTTTTGAGCGCTTCATTGCCGACTACCTCACCAAAAGAGAAAATCTCTACAATATTTTTGTTTTGCTAGATGCGCGTTTGGAACCCCAAAAAATCGACCTCGAGTTCATGAACTGGTGTGGCCAAAAAGGCTTGCCATTTTCTATGGTTTTCACAAAAATCGACAAATTGTCGAGTACAGCCTTACAAAAGAACCTCGCCAAGTACAAAAAGGAAATGCTCAAGGTTTGGGCTGAGCTTCCACCAGTTTTCACCACCTCGAGTGAGTCTACATTCGGAAAAGAACCTTTACTCAATTACATTGAGCAAATTTTAGCTTAAGCGTTTTCTGCCTCTTGAATTTTCCTTTCGAATTCCTTACTTTTGCACAAAAGTATCCGCATTATGGGAAGAGCATTTGAATACCGCAGAGCAGCAAAAGAAAAACGTTGGGACAAAATGTCCAAAATGTTTCCAAAACTAGGCAAGGCTATCACAATGGCGGCCAAAGAAGGCGGCATGGACCCCACCACCAATGCCAAATTGCGCACCGCTATTCAAAATGCGAAGTCTGAGAACATGCCAAAAGACAATATTGAGTCTGCAATCAAGCGTGCTGCTCAAAAAGATATCGCGTCTTTTTCAGAAGTCAACTACGAAGGCAAAGGCCCTCATGGTGTATTGGTATACGTAGAGTGTGCTACCGACAATCCAACGAGAACGGTGGCCAACGTGAAATCCTATTTCAATAAAGCAGGTGGAGGAGTAGTGCCAAATGGCTCCATGGAATTCATGTTCTCTCGCAAAAGTGTTTTTGAAATCGCCAAAACGCCCGATACCGACCCCGAAATGCTCGAATTAGAACTTATCGATGCAGGTTGCGAACAAGTTGAGGTCGAAGACGAGCAAATCATTGTCTACGGCGACTACACCGCTTTTGGCACGCTCGCTAAGGCGCTCGAAGACATGCAAATTGAAGTTCAGAAATCCAGCCTGAAACGCATCCCAACGAGTCCGGTAGAATTTTCAGAAGAACAACTTGTAGATATCGAAAAAATGCTCGACAAAATTGAAGACGACGACGATATCCAGCAGGTCTTCACCAATATTGCTTAAACCATACACTAAAAGCGCTTTTTTTGCGTTATAACGCCTTTGATTGTCCATGCGTACAAGCCTCTACTTCTTACTGACATCGCTTTTGCTCCTTTTGTCATGGGCTTGTTCTACTGAAAACAATACGCCACTCAATCGCTTTTATCACCAAACTACTGCCAAATACAACGGCCACTTCAATGCCAAAGAACTCCTCCGTGTTTCTTTGAAAACCTATCAAGACAGCCGCAAAGAAGATTTTTATGTGCTTTTACCGGTCTATCCTGTTCCGACAGAAAAGGAAGTGAAAGGAATGTTACCAGCCATAGACACCGCAGTAGTCAAATGTGCTAAAGTGATCCTCAACCACAGTATGCCTACGGCAGAAAATATGTTCTACAAAACTGTAGAATACAACAAATGGATAGACGAAAACTGGCTAACAGTTGGTGAAGCCTATTTTTACCGAAGAGACTACCAAAAAGCACTTGATAACTTTCAATTTGTGAAGCGCTTCTTTGAAAAAGACGTCAGCACCTACATTGCGAGTCTCTGGATTGCCAGAATTTACATTGAGCAGCGCAAATACGCCGATGCCAAACTGATCCTCGATGCGCTCAATGAACGCGCCGAAATTCAAAACGATAAAAAGTTCACAGACTACATCCCATTTTTGCGCAACAAAAATCCGGAGGCGGGCCCGCAAATGTCTAAAAATTTACAATTCGAGATCCACCGCGCATACGCTGATCTAGCCTTGCGTCGCCGCGAATACGATATTGCTATTGAAGGGCTTGAACTCGCTATTGCCAAATGTACCAACGCCAAAGAAAAAGCCAGATTACACTACATTTTGGCGCAAGTGTATCAGTTGCAAAACAAAACACCCGATGCAGCTTTTCATTATGGCAAAGCATTCAAAGCGGCTGCTGCACCGGATATCGCTTTTAATGCTCGCCTCAACCGCGCTATAGTTAGTGGCGACGACCGCCTTATGGCCGATCTACAAAAAATGTTGCGCGACGCCAAAAACGCAATTTTCAAAGACCAAATCTACTATGCAATGGCCATAATGGAGCTCACAAAAGGCAACAAACCATTGGCCAAGTCTCACCTCACTTCCTCTGCATTTTATTCCAACAACAACAAACGCCAACGCGCTCAATCCTACGAAAAACTTGGCGACCTATCTTTCCAGGAAAAGAATTTTGTTTCCGCTCAAAAATATTACGATTCCAGTTCGCGCTTTATCACCGACGACTACCCTAACGGCGAACAAATCAAGAGTAAAGCTACTAAGTTAGCAGACCTCGTCAAAGCCATAGAAGTGGCACAATTCGAAGATTCTGTTCAAAAAATAGCCGCACTTTCAGAAAAAGACCGCGAAGATTTCCTCAAAGAAACCATCAAACAAATCAAACGCGATGAACAACGTCGCAAAGAACTCGAGGCTGCAAAACTGCTTGCCCTCCAGCAAAGTCAGCCAACCAACAACAACACCAACGCCAACAAATTCATTTTTAACAATACTAAACTTCGCGAAGAGGGCTTCAACGAATTCCGTAAAAATTGGGGCCAAAGAGAAAATACCGACGACTGGCGCCGCAGCGAACGCATTGTCTTAAATGCGAATATTGACGTCAAAGACCAAGATAGCAGTCAAGCACAGGCATCAAATCAAACCAAAGATTCCTTAACGGTGGAAACCCTCCTAAAAGATATCCCACTTACACCAGCAGCACTTAAAGCCTCCCAGGAGCGTTTGCTGGATGCACTTTATACATCAGGTGTTTTATACAAAGAAATCCTCAATGAAACAGAACTTGCAGCAGCACAGTTTTTGGCAATTCTCGATAAAAAACTAGACCACCCGACCGATCTTTCTGCAGCATTTCAGTTATACAAAATCTATGAAAACGGATCAGGTGCTGACCAATACCGCCAGTATATTCTGAAAAAATACCCGTCCTCAGATGCGGCAAAATATTTCAAAGACCCCGACTTCTACGTCAAGCAAAAACAAAGCGCTCAAAAAGACCAACAAGCCTACTTGGCATTAGTTGAAAAATACGATCAAGGGTATTTTTCGCAAGTTCAAAGTGCTACTCAACAAATCATCGATTCAGACCCAGCTAATGCTTATCGCTCAGAATACTTATTACTCAATGCGCTTGCTGTTGGCCAGCAAGCCACAGACAAACAAGTTTTAGTACCGCTGCTCCAACGCATTATCGACGAAAAACCAAAGTCTGATCAAGCCGTTCGCGCAAAGGAAATGCTCGACATTCTCAAGAAAGGCTACTCCAAGTTTGACGCGAATAAACCAAATAAGGAAACCTCCATATTTACAGACATTCCGAATGTGCCGCAGTTTGTCATTGTTTTACTCGACGACGACGAAGAAGCCGATGACCTCCGCACTGTAGTCGCTAATTTTTCAACTAAGGCTTTCAAGACTGCAAAGGTCAAGGTGAGTGTCAAAACTACCCTCGATGAAAAGAATTTCATTTTAATTTCTGAGTTCCCTACAAGCAAAATTGCATGGGATTACCTCAACGCCTATAAGGCCGGAGCAGAGTATTTAGATGACTATCAAAACAATAAAATTTTCATAATCAATCAAGAAAATTTGAAAAAGTTGATAGAAACATCGAAATTTGATGAATATAAAGGATTTTTCATCGACAATTACTAAGCAACATGCTAAGAAAAGACATTTTCGGAGGTTCTCAACAACCTGACAACACCGACCGCACCAACCGCATCATTGCCGGTACAGAAATCAACGGCGACCTCACCTCAGACACCAATATTCATTTAGAGGGCGAGGTGAACGGTAACGTTTCATGTGCAGGCCGCGTCATCATCGGTACTTCTGGTAAAATCAATGGCAATCTTGTTTGTGTCAACGCCGAAATCGAAGGTGCCATGGAAGGCCAACTCTTGGTAGAAAACCTTTTGGTCTTGCGTTCTACAGCCCGCATCAAAGGCGATATCCAAACCATGAAGCTTCACATCGAAGAAGGTGCATTCTTTGAAGGTGCATGTGTGATGCGCGCTGGGGTCAGCACTCAAAAATTGGATGCCGAGGCTGCGTTCAATGACTAACAACAAATCCAGTAATCCTTTTCTGAAATTAAGCTCAGCAGCTATTCAAATGGCTGCAGTAATAGGTGGCTTTACTTGGTTAGGCACCTATCTTGATACCAAATGGTCCACGGACAGTTTGTTTACAATTGTTGGTGCATTGTTAGGTGTTGGTATTGGTCTATACCTCATCATTAAAGAAGTCAATCAGCTCAATCGTGAAAACCCACCCCAATAAACGCATTCAGCCGTGGTCATATTTGGCTACACTTATGGCAGTGCATTTCGTTTTTGTTGTCCTCGACCTCACCTCCGTTTTTGAACTCGCTTTTAGTGAAATGTTTGCAGTTCAATGTGCATCTATTTTGTTGGTCCTTATTTCGGCAGCCATCTTGTTTATTAAAAATAACGGCGATCCAGCGGCGCAAACCTTTCGCTTCCTGATCATAAGTGTAACGCAGTTATTAGGATATCTTTCGACGAGTTTAGCCCTTATTTATACAGATCAAACAACAGAATTAGTGTTGTATTTACTGAGTCTGGCCTTAAGTGTATTAATTCTGCAAACAAGTTATTTAGTACGCCGCTTAAAATGACTTCATAAACCCAAGTAGTAGCTGTGCTAGTGGTTCAAACGCCGCATAACTTAATGCTTCAGCTTTGTCCTCTATGTCGTGGTAATGTTTGTTTGGCCCCATTGTATAGACAAAAAAAGCGGGGACTCCTTTTTCAGTGAAAAAATAATGATCAGAATTAGCAGCAGGCCCTCTAGATTTCACTTGAGGTAAGTTATTTCCTTCCTGATTGAGCTCAGTTAATCTGTCGAACTCAGGCTTGAATAAAGTGGCATTCACCACGGTAATTCCTTCTTCACCGCTCCCCATAATGTCTGTATTTAGTAAAAAGCGAATCTTTTTTAAGTCGAAGAGAGGATGTTCTACAAAATAATGAGAGCCTACAAGACCTGCCTCCTCGGCGCCAAAAGCAATAAAAACATAATTAAAGTTGGTGTCGGGCTTCAGGCTTAACTCTTTGGCGAGATAGAGGAGCATCCCGACGCCCGATGCGTTGTCATTTGCTCCGGGGAAGTAGGTTTCCTTACCCATGCGCCCAAGATGGTCGTAATGCGCTGTAATGACCAAATATGGCTTTTGTTTAGGCTTTTTGGCTGCAGGTAAGTAACCAATTATATTACTGGATGTAAATTTTGGGATAAACGCACTCTCTAAATGAATAAAAGCGCTTTGCGGCTGGGCAGCAAAAGAAGAGGCTAAAACCTGAAAAGCAGGGTAGGGATTCGCTTCTTGGCTCACTGACCATGTAAGTTTGTTTGTGGTGAGTTCAATTGTTGCAGCAAATTGTTGGAGTTCTCGCAGCCTCGTTTGCATTACTTTATTGGTGTCGCCGCCATAACCTGTAGTTCTGACCACCAACATGCGGTCTTTTGGGCAAGGTTTGAACGCATTGACACTCCGGTATAATGTTGCCGCATTACAATAAACCAATTGATAAAATTGTGGCATTACGCCAGCGGAAGCTGGATCCACTAAGTAGTCAATACCTGGACGGAGCGTATCGGAGCCCAATACAAAATTACAAGCACCGGGAAAGGTTTGAACCGGTAAGGTAAAAGTTTGGTGGTATTTGCCTTTAAAAGGCTTGAGGCCAATTTTTTGGAATTCGACGGCGATTAAATTAGCGGCTAAAACGCTACCGCCATCTACGTACCCTCGGCCAGCATATTCTGGTGAACAGAGCATAGAAATGGTCTGCCGATAGGGGTAGTGTTGCCCATAAGCTAAAGTAAGCGTAAGGCTAAAGAGAAAACTAAGCGCCAGCCGCATGGCGACGACAAATTTTATAGATGAAGTCTTCGACAATTTCAGATTCGGTGTCCCAGTTAAAAGTTTGAGCCAATTCGGCAAGCATGTTGCGCGCTGCGTCCATTGATGCGAGTTGGTCGAGTTGCTTGATATTTGTCGAGAAATCGTCTGAGGAACCGTCGAAGAGTTCATTGATAAATTGTAATTTCTCATTGAGGGTGAAGGCGCCAATTAGGCTCTCCAACGGAAAAACACTGCGGCTGTCGCGGATATTTGCTTCCATTTCTGCCATCCAAATGGGTTGGTCTGCAGAAAATTGTGGTTCCCATGGTGTTGGTGCTTCGGTTTCTTGAATCGGTTCTTCTTCTTTCTCTTCCTCTTCCTCTAGAAAAGGTTCTTGAAAAGTTTGAACAGGCTCTTCAAATTCTTCCTCTTCTTGAATCGGTTCTACAACTTCATCAACTTCTATAATTGGTTGTTCTACTTCTTCTTTCTCTTCCTCTAGAATAGGTTCTTGAAAAGTTTGAACAGGCTCTTCAAATTCTTCCTCTTCTTGAATCGGTTCTACAACTTCATCCTCCTCATCTTCCTCATCTTGCCACTGCTCTGTAGAAGCTTCTTGGTCGAGTATTTCACTCTCACCATTTGCAAAAGTAACTTCAAATTCGGGTTCAGGTGCGATAGTTGGCTCCTCGATTGAACCAAATAAATCGATTGGAGTTTCAATTTCTGTTTGGCGAATACTTGCTGAAATAACGGGTTCTTTTACCCCTAGAACATTCGTTTCGTAGATTTTGTAACGCAGAATAACCATGCGCTCATAAAGCTCTTTGGCATCCTCAACTAATAATTCCATATCTTCCGGACTCAGGGCACCAGATTCTAGTTTTTCTACACCAGTTTGGAGGTGTCCGAGAATTGTTTTGATCATTAGAGAAGGACTTTTTTCTGACATTGCTTATAACTTATTAATTTCGTGCAATCGGCGGTATGATTTACTACCGAATCAAAATTAGAAAACATTTCACAATCTCATTCAACAGCAGTATGTTTTTAGAGCAATTTACCAAAGAAAACGGACAACAAGGTTGGATAGAGGTCATTTGTGGGTCAATGTTTTCAGGTAAAACAGAAGAACTCCTTCGCCGTTTGAGGCGTGCTGAATTCGCCAAACAGTCCATTTTACTCTTTAAACCGATCATTGATGACCGCTACGCTACAGAAGCGGTGGTGAGTCATCAAGGGCAAAGTTGGGAGGCCAAGCGCGTTGCAGCAGCTATTGATATACAGAACAGTTGGCAAGGCGAACAAATTGTTGCCATAGACGAAGCACAATTTTTTGATGCGGCTGTGGTTCAAGTTTGTAGTGATCTTGCCAACAAAGGTGTGCGGGTTATTGTAGCGGGTTTAGATATGGACTTCAAGGGAGTGCCTTTTGGGCCAATGCCTCAACTCATGGCTATTGCTGAGTACGTGAGTAAGGTTCATGCTGTTTGTGTACATTGCGGCAAATTAGCTCAATTCTCGCACAGAACTGTAGCCCAAACGCAGCAAGTTTTGGTAGGTGCAGTTGAAAAATACCAACCTTTGTGTCGAAGCTGTTATCAAAAAGCGTTGCAATGAATTTAAAGCTCACTATCACAGCATTTGCCGAAATTATCCAAGCCGAAATGCTTGGATCAAACGAGCCGATATTCATTCGAGAAGTCGCTTACGATACGCGCAAAATTATCCGCACTGAAGGTGTGGTGTTTTTTGCATTAAAAGGCGCCAAGCAAAGTGGTTTGGCTTATATAGAAAGTGCCTACGATCAAGGAATTAGAAATTTTGTCGTAGAAGAACAGCCGCGAAAACCACATCCTGAAGCCACTTATTTTATGGTGAAAGATGCGCTACTTGCGCTGCAAAAATTGGCAGCATTTCACCGCCAAAAAATAAAGTATCCAATAGTAGCAATTACAGGGAGCATTGGCAAAACCACCGTTAAAGAATGGATTGCTCACCTTTTAAGTGAGCAACTTAAAGTGTACCGCAGTCCTAAAAGTTATAATTCTCAGCTTGGGGTTGCTCTTTCGCTGCTAGCACTGCCTTTAGATGGCGAACTCGCACTCATTGAAGCTGCCATCACTAAACCCGGAGAAATGGAGCGCCTTCAAGCCATGATCGCACCAGACTATTGCGTAATTACCAATAAAAGTAACGGTTTAAGAAATGAGTTTCCGGATCAAGGGGCATATGCTGCCGCACTTGAATTATTAGCCCAAAATGTAAAGTGGGTCATAAACGGCGAACAGTTGAATACGAATACCAATTTCGAAGAACTGGTTGGCGCCATCCCGTTTTCAGACCCTATTCGCACGTATAATGCCAAAATTGCCTTGGCTTGCGCGCTGCAATTTGGCGTTTGTACAACTGAAGCAGTTCGTTTGCTGCCCAAATTAGCCAATCG
>JACCDV010983671.1_pt1 | contig 20902 bp, 17 predicted proteins | sample 7446131 | NCBI WGS metagenome assembly JACCDV01 (sample SAMN15323448, study PRJNA562643) | freshwater metagenome | isolation source: river surface water | place: USA:Blue River Watershed | collected 2017-08-17 | reverse complement strand
CAGGTACTAGTCGCTACCGACGTAGCCGCTCGCGGTATCCACGTAGATGACGTATCACACGTTATCAACTACGACCTCCCTTCTACCTACGAAGATTACGTACACCGTATTGGTCGTACCGGACGAAGTGATAAGCGCGGTAGTGCTCTCACCTTCGTACCAGCTTAAAGGTGCTATAATCTGACGTATATGCAATACGTCATTATCGCCCTAGGATTGTTTATACTCTTAATGATTATAAACTCCTTCCTTGGCGGCAGTCCCCTCTAATAATATGGCTTTACCGCCTTACATTATTCTTCATAAAAACGTTGGGCAGACACCACTTGAAGTGGCCGAAGCCTGGCGCCGCGCCACCCCTGAAGCCTCAGGGGTGGCGCTTGCGTATGCCGGCAGACTCGATCCGATGGCCGAAGGTCAACTGCTAATCTTGATTGGTGAAGAGTGTAAAAACCAAACTGCCTATCACCACCTCGATAAAACTTACGAAGTCGAAGCGATACTTGGCCTCGCCTCTGACAGTGGTGATGTATTAGGTATTATTAAAGAGGATAAAAGAGTGGACCCAAGTGAAGCGCAACTAAACGAAGCGCTCGGTAAGCTAATTGGTGAAATAGAACTTCCCTACCCAGCCTTTTCTTCTAAGACGGTTCATGGCAAACCTCTTCATACCTGGAGTGTAGAAGGTCGCCTCAGCGAAATAACTATCCCAACTAAGATATCAACCATTTATAAGCTTGAAGTATTGCATAGTTATACTATTACTCGAGCAGACCTAGTTGCCAAAGCTAAAACTAAAATCGCCCTCCTGCCACCAGTGGTTGATCCACGCAAATCGCTTGGCAACGATTTTAGACGACCAGATGTGCTAACCAGTTGGGATAAAGTTCTCACGGAAGGACAGCTGGAAGACGAGTTTTTGGTAGTAGCTTTTTCTTGTACTTGTAGCAGTGGTACCTATATGCGCACCTTAGCCGACCAAATCGGCCAAGCTTTTGGTTCCGGCGGTTTAGCCCTTAGCATTAATCGCACAAAAATTGGCCACTATGATGTGGCCAATCAAGACTTTTCCCAAATATATTCTTAAGTCTTAACGAGAGAGCTCTTTTACTTTATCTAAGTAAGCATGGACGGTACGCACATACTCTGCATGACTCCACACCAAAGGAGCGGTGGATAGGTGTTCGCGCGTCAGTGGATGCATCTGTTCGGCCAATACTCCCCCAGTAGTGGCGTGCGAACTGGTCCACAAAAGTAAGTCTAAAGGCTCTTTAAGGTCCCCGTGTTTGCGAGCCGCTTTAATTGCACACTGTGCCATCCATAGTGTGGTAATTACCCAAGGGTTAGGTGAACTAGCTTCACTCATTCGATAATAACCGTCGTTTTCATAGCGCACAAAGCCCTTACTATTTGAGTTTACCTGGAGTTTCTCAGACACTGTCTTCCAGGCAGTTTTTACTTTAGGGTCATCAATATCAAAAACCTCAAACTCCACCAAACCATAAAAACTACTAGTATCTATGGTGTAGTCAAACTCAAGCTCACCATCCTCACTGTGTCTAACATGCTTTACAAACATCTTATGCTCTTCACTATAGAGAATAGTAGCAATAGCACTTTGCATACGCTGAGCGATAGCCTGGTAGGTACGAGCATCATCATCCTTACCGAGTATCATGGCAAAACGAGCAGCCGCTAAAAGGGCAGCGTAAACCGCGGCTGAGGTGTAGGTTGTAGTACCATACTTCTCTTCCCACAAATCATACGAGGCTTGTGGCAAACCAGTGGTTGGTTCGATATAGTCAGCCATAAATTTAGCGGCCGGTTCAATATAGGAATTATATAAAGATTCAACAAATTCTAAATCACGACTACGCTCATAATAGCGCCAAAGCGCTACAATCGTGGCCGCTGTTTCATCTTCTTGTATAGGTAAGTGCGCCTTACCATGTTGCATCCAAGGGTGCCAAGAACTACCAAGCACACCGTCTGAACGATACTTATGCATCAGGTAACCGCCCGGCTCTATCACTCTACTAACAAATTCAAAAAATCTTTTAGCAGCATCATGATAACCCGCTTCATCAAGTGCCCCCGCTACCACTGCCGCATCACGTGGCCAGACATAACTATAAGTATCACGACCATGATGAAGCATGTCGGTGTCACTAGAAGCGATAATACCACCATCATTATCAGCGTGAACCCGCATGATAATAAGTGAACGATTGTATAGAGTGCGCAACTCTGGTGGCAGAATAGTTAAATCTCTTGGTTCTTTTTCGAGCCAGGCTTGCCAGTAAGCTTCAGTAGAATTGATTAACCGCTCAGGGGTTTCTTCGATTACATATTCATCCAGTGCATGAGTTTCTGGGATGGTACTACCACAAACAATCCAGTAATGGACCTCTGCAGCTGCACCAGATAGCAAGTGAGCATTTAAACCTAATACCGAATCCACCGAACCGTGTTCGATTGGGTTACGTTCTAAAATACCATCTTCAGCATCTTTATAGGTTCCCTCCTTACCTTCAATACCAAACAAACCAATATTATAATCAGCAAATTGTACTCCATTGATAGTGGCGTTTATTAAAAAACTAGTTGTACCTTTGTAATGCACAATCGCCTTTACTCTTGGATCAAAAAAGGCAGTGTCACCACGTCTCGATTCGGCTATGCGAAATTGTTGGGCTAGAAATAATTTTATTTCACGGGTGCCGTCTGCCTGATTGGTGATTATAAGATTACGTAGAAAAACATTTTTCTCATTATGGACAGCATCACGACTAGAAAGCACCACCTTCAAACGATTGTGAGTGGCAATAAAACTACCGATAGCACTACCCTCTTCACTACCGGTTTCGATTTGCCACTCAGGATTATCTAGCCAAGCCATCTCACCGTCTACGAACACCCCAATGCGATGAACAAAGTTGCCCGAAGCGCCACTAATATGGTTGGCTTCACCAACGTGGGGGTAATACAAATCACGGACCTGACCGCGATAGTCAATCCCAACCAACATACTTCCGTTACCGATAGTTACCGCCCTTGCCATATTTTATATTTGGTAAAGTTTTAGATATTTTACCACTACGGTATATGCACTCTTAGCAGTCTTGGCTTTACGTAAAGCCAAAGCACACTCCGCATCACCAAGTACCAAATCCACCCAATCAGCAAAGTCGTTTTTTTCAATACTTACATGGTGAGCGAAGACTGCCTTCTCCATATCCTTTAGTGCTGCCTCAAGAGCAAGCAGGCTATTTAAAACCTGACCATCCTGGAGCCAAAAAGACTGATTGTCTGGAGCATAGACCAAGGTCTTTGCCACCACTTTAGCTTTTGGCTTAGTGGCAACTTTTTTGGTAACGACTTTTTTGGTAGCAATTACTTTTTTTGGCATGATGTAATGAACTTATAGATACTTTTTTAATAATGAATGAACTTTTGTTTTTACCACTTGGTAAAGTTTTTTGGTTTTAATCCAGACAGTCTGGGCTAACTGATTTGGTGAAGGTTTTTCTATACCAACCTCCTTTACTGGTGATTCTTCTAGCTCCTTGATCAGGGCAACCGGTGAAGCAACTAATTCGGCTTCGGCTTTTTTCTTCTGTCGTTCCGCCTTTTCTTTCAGTGCGTGATTTACTCGTAATTGTAAATCAGATAAGGCATTCATGAAAGCGATATACGCATCATATGGGGATTGATACGGACTGAAGTAGGCGTGCACATCACCATCTTCTGACCACTTGGTACACATGTAATAAAAATGATCAGAAGTCTGAAGCTTGCGCCAAGTCTCGATCAAAGACTTTTTACCCGTCGCCATCACGTTAGGCTCCATATCGTAAATAGCCTTTATGGCATCACGCTGAATATCATTACCAGTCCAAGCGGTTAGGTCTCGGTCGGTATCAGCCCAGGTAAGAATATCTGGCACATCAAGTTCTCCAACCGTGTCATAAGACATTACTGTCTCTGAGGGAGTACGGAAGGTAGTGTCAGGACGTGCGGTTATTAGATGCGGCATAGTACGCAAAAAATCAAAGATGCCAGTATCTTCCCATTGATGCTCGCCAAAAGTCTCATAGTCCATGAAGAGATTAATAGTTTCAGCATCTCCATGATGAGCATGAATCCACTGTGTATACGTTTCGGCGGTAAGTGGCCAACTTTCCCAAGCTTTGTTTCCAAAGCGAAAAGCTACGTCATCAGACAACTTATAGTTCTTTAAAAGCACCTTGATCTTCGATGTACCTTTTGGTTGGTAGAGATAGTTGGGACTACGCCAGCCCAAGTACTTATCCCAACCCTCCGCCATAATGCCTAAGTAACCATTATCTTCACACCACTTAGCAAGGTCATTGCGATAAGAAAGTTCAGTATTACGGAACACCCTCGGCTTAACACCAAATAATTCTTTGATACGCTTTTCGTGTTGCTTTACTTGCCTTTCAAACTCTGGCACTGAATAGAAAAAAGCGAGAGAGTGATGATAAGTATCAGCCAGTATCTCTACTCGCCCACTAGCTACCAGCTTCTGAAATGACTCTAGTACATCCGGGGCATATGCTTCAAACTGATCCAAAACCGTACCCGAAAAAGATAAGGCGAACTTAAAATCAGGGTGGTTATCCAGCAACTCTTGGAGAATTTTGTTGGTAGGTCGATAAGACTTGTTGGCTACTTTTTCAACAATACGTCTATTATTTAAATCAGTCTCACTACCGTCGTTGAAGTATTCGTTATCATTACCGATATCAAAAACCCGATACTGCTTAATGCGGTATGGTTGATGCACGTGAAAATAAGGACAAATACTAAGCATGTTTTGTAACGTATTGTAACAAACGCTGATATAGAGTTAGGACCTTGTTAGCAGCTTCTTGCCACGATAGACGCAGTAGCTGCATTCTCCCCTCTTTTACAATCTGCTCTCGCATGACTGGATAACGCAAGGTGGCCAAAATCTTATTAGCCATTTCATCTACATCCCAAAAATCTACCTTAAGCACATGGGTTAAGACCTCACCCACCCCTGACTGCTTACTAATTAGTGAAGCAGTACCATGTTGTAGAGCCTCAAGTGGTACCAAACCAAACGGTTCGGACACCGACGGCATCACCACCAAATCAGCTGTCTGATACATCCGGTCACGTTCCTCTTCCCATAGCGCCCCAGCAAAGATTACATGTTTGGAAAGACCCATCTCTCCTACTTGGGCAATGATTTGATTGGTCATATCACCCCAACCAGAAATGACAAAAACCACACTGGGGTCAAAATCTACTACTCGCCTAGCGGCCTTAACAAAATAATCTACACCCTTTTGAATAGTGATACGTCCATGATACAAAACTACTTTCTTACCGTCCGCCTTGAGTCCAGCAAGGGTCGGTGCTAGCTTCGGCGGCACGGTTGTATCACAACCATTATGTACCACCTCTACTTTATCTGGTGACACTCCATGTTTTTCAATAATAATGCGTCTGGTTAAATCACTAACGGTAACCACCTTATCAGCGGCGGCAAATGCTTCACACTCTATTTTATAGATACTCGGATCAACGTTTCCGCCGCCAGCCTGGTCAAAAGAAGTGGCGTGTACATGAAGAATGAGTGGTTTGCCACTAGCGAGCTTGGCAGCCACTCCAGCCAAATACGAAGTCCAATCATGTGCGTGAATAATATCGAACTGTTCACGCCTGGCGATAGCTGATGCCTCATGAGCAAAACGGTGCGCCTCTTCAATAATGGTTCGGTACTTCATTACCGGTTTACCGGACTCATCATACCCAATAACGGTTGCCACCTTACTTTGCCCACTCTGGTAAGGTACCAAGGCGGAAGTTACTTCTGTCACCTTGACGGTGGGATGATTGTCAGCAAAAACAAACCTGGCGTCACCCATAGTGGCTTGTTTCTTAGGGAGCACAAAAATTACCTCGATGCCGGAGTTCGCCAATTCACGTGTTAAGCCGTAACACGCTACACCTAAACCACCATTTCTTGACGGTGGAAAGTCCCATCCAAAAGTGAGTACTTTCATGAGAAAAAGCAAAAACTGCACCCGTGGCAACAGCTTTTCTTTAGCATAACACGCCAATCCTATACCGCCCTCCACAGGACTGTTAATACAGGTACCCAATAAGTCTTTTGTTGACGAAAAGACACTTTTTTGCTAGAATCTTCGGCACTATGTCACAGGATTTACTCATCAAGCTCGTATCAGTCGGCGACAAAAACGGCGTTGGTAAGGGTCACACCTACTACACTCGTTACAATAACAAGTCAAAGAAGGATCCAAGTAAGAAGTACGAGACCAAGAAATTTAACCCAGTTTCTAAGACTCATACCGTCTACAAGCAGAAGAAGTAACAAAAAACCCGCCATTGGCGGGTTTTTTGTTACTTAAGAATTACTTCAAGATATTATCAGCAGCTTTGTCGTACCGGCCAAGTGAGGCTTGGCTGTTGAACTTACAAACCTGTAGCAAGGTGTCTTGCGCTACCGCTATGTTCTCTGGCTTACCCTGCCAAGCTAGTAGCATCGGCTCCTCAATCGCTCTAGAGAAAGAGAAAGTGATTGGCCACGGTTGCTCTCCGAGCTTAGCGATGGCATTTAGATTTTCGGTCGAGCGACGTGGGGTCTGGCCACCTGAGAGGAAAACAATACCACCTACTTCATGCGGTACCGACATATGGAAGGTACGGATAGTAGCATTAGCGACTTGTTCTGGCGTAGACTGCTCACTATTCATATCACCAGCAAGGACCATTGAAGACTTTAGTATCAAACCTTCTAGATCAACTTTGTAAGTCATCAGAGTCTGGAACAAAATCTGCAAAGCTCGAGTAGTGACCATCTCGGCCTTAGCTAGATTATGGTCGCCGGTATAAATAACCTCCGGCTCAACCATTGGTACAATTCCCGCGGCCTGAGCTATCTGGGCATAGCGAGTAAGCATAATGGCGTTCATAGTGAGAGCAGCATCAGTTGGCAATTCATCTTCATCGATAGTAATTACCGCACGCCACTTAGCAAAACGAGCACCGAGATCATAGTATTCAGCAAAGCGCTCCTTCAAGCCATCAAGACCCTGAGACACTACCTCGCCCTTAAAACCTTCCAGATCAACTGTACCCAGGTCCACCTTAATGCCTGGCACAATACCCTTTGCGGTCAAAACATCTGGGAACGGAATACCGGCGTCGGTTCCAGTACGCATAGTTGAGTCGTACATGATGACACCAGAAATGTATTCTTCAATACCTGGAGCAGTAAAGAGAATCTCGCGAAAATCTTGACGATTCCCTTCTTCGTTTGGTAAATGAACCATCGCCAAACGCTTGCCGGCAGTGGCATCACTTTCATCAGCGGCTAATATACCTTTCCCTGGCGCCATGAGCGCCGCTACTGTTTCGTAGAGCTTGGTGTTCTTTTTCATACTCCACTAAGTGTAGCAAACAAAAGCTCACAGTTCGCTAAGAAACTGTGAGCAACAGCTCAATGTTCGGTCGCATAATTACACACCTTATTTTCTCTCTCTAGGTTCGATACTAAGGTTGCGTCGTAGTGCAGGCCACTACAGTCAACCGCTCCTTACGGAGTCGCGGCTCGACTAAGTGTCTGCATAAGTAAAATATAGTCGCACTATGTGCTCCTTATTTCTACTTAACAAAAAAGGCCCTCCGTAGAGGACCTTTGTTCGAAACTTCAGTTCATGCACCGGCGGCGGTTGCAGAGTGAAACCTTGCGCGTGCATCAGCACACATCTTCGCAACAAAATGGTGCAGCGACCGATACATCGCATCGAAGCTCTCAGCCACTTGTGGGATGAAGGTGATTTCACCAAATGCATACTCGATTTTTTGCAAAAATTCCCAAAAGCGTGCCTGGTCAGTGACATGCGCGACCTTGCGGAAAAAAATTTTCCAGAGACTTAGTTCTGTCTCATAGATTCTTTCATCACACATCGCAAACTCACTGTCGTTCTGCGCCATATTGCGTTGCCGCAATACCTCAGAACGAACGGTTTTCAGCCTGAAGATTTCTTCAGCTTCATCACCAAAAATTACCGATCTGGTACCCATTTCCATCTCCTGGTTGTGTTGTACAAAAGCCAATTTATATTGTATAGTGCGGTAAATGAATCGTCAAGAACGACAGTGGCTACTGGTGGATAAGTATCAGGGTCAAGAAAGTGAAGCCTATTTATCTGATGTAGCCAAACTTGAAGCTGGTGTACCTTTGGCCTATCTGATTGGTCACATCCCCTTTCTAAACACCACCATCTATCTGGATTCGCATCCGCTTATTCCTCGCCCCGAGACCGAATACTGGGCCGAACACGCCATCAAAGAAATGAGTGCTCAAAGTGAACAATCTTCTTTTCGCGTGCTAGACCTTTGCGCCGGCAGTGGTGCTCTTGGTGTGGCTGTTGCTCACAGCCTTGCTAATGCTTTAGTGGATTTTATCGAGATTGACCCCAGTCACTTACCCACGATTGCCAAAAACAGTAACGCAAACAATATTGAAACAAGCCGAGTGAATATCTATGCTGGCGACCTGTTTAGCACAAGCCATGGTAACCCCCTACCTAAATACGACTTTATACTAACCAACCCGCCATATATCGACAAGAGTCTAAACCGCACCACACAGTCTGTCATAGACAACGAGCCAGAACTCGCTCTTTACGGCGGCAAAGCTGGGATGGAGATAATTGAAAGGATTATCAATGAAGCACCAATACACCTAAAGCAATGCGGCCAACTTTGGATTGAACACGAGCCAGAACAAGCAGAGGCTATTTTTAAATTAGCTTCACAACAATTTATTGTCACTACCCACCAAGACCAATACAGAGTAAAAAGATATAGTCAGTTAGTGCTACAATAATTACATATGTACAACATCGCTGAAGTAACTGGTATTTTGCCAATACACGATATTTCCTTACTGGCCTTTTATGTCTTGGCTGGTTTTTATTTAGTTTTTACCGCTATACTTTATTTTCACTGGAATGAATACAGTGTCAGTCCAGCTGTCAGTAAAATCACCGCCATTACTTATTTAGTTATCACTCTGCCTCTACTTACCGTCATGGGCTTAGCCACTTTTGCTATATAAATATGTTATTCGAAAAAATTGAGCTTGAGGCCGGAGAAACCGTACTTAAAGTAGCACGCAAGCATTGGTTTATTATCACCTCTGAACTACTAGGTATTGCCGTAGCCGCTATTTTGCCACTTATATTAATCACAATTCTGGCCCTAATTCCAAACTTCTTACCAGAAACCCTTCACCTTGACTCGCATCTTCCGCTAATTCTTTTTGGCATATCTTCTTGGTTGCTTCTAACCACTCTTGTTATGAGTATGGTCTGGACTCATTATTATCTAGACCTTTGGATAATTACCGACCGTCGTATCATCGTCATTGACCAAATACACTTCTTTAATCGCAAAGTTAGTAGCTTCCGTTTGGAACGCCTACAAGACATCAAGGTAGCCGTAAACGGTGTGCTAGCGACCTTTTTAAACTTTGGCACCATCAGAGCTCAGACCGCCAGTGCAGCTGAAAGCAACTTTATGACCAGCGGCCTTCCCGAACCAAGAGAACTACAATCACTTATCCAAAAAGCCACCGACGAGCGCCTCAAGTCACTACACGGCGCAGCAGCGCAGGCTATTATTGATTAATAAACCTTCTTAGCCTACAATCACCCTTATGAACAAAGGACACCTAACTACCGAAGCCTATAAAGGAGTTCGTGACTTCTATCCAGAAGACATGGCTGTACAGAGCTATATTTTTGATACCTGGGCCAAGACCGCCGAAAGTTTTGGCTATGAGCGTTATGATGCCTCTATTCTAGAACCAAGCGAGCTATACAAAAATAAGGGGGTGGAGAATGAGGAGATTGTAAACGAACAAACCTATACCTTTATTGACCGTGGTGATCGTGAGGTTACCTTGCGTCCCGAAATGACCCCAACCGTAGCTAGAATGGTAGCTGGCAAAAGGCGTGAATTGAAATTCCCACTACGTTGGTACTCTATTCCTAACCTATTTCGTTACGAACGCCCCCAGCGTGGTCGCTTGCGCGAACACTGGCAACTCAACTGCGACATGTTTGGTGCCGATGACTATACTGCTGATGTAGAAATGATTGCCTTGGCTTATCAGCTCTTTATTGATTTTGGTGCTACCCCTGACCAATTTCAAATTCGTCTCAATAACCGCAAGGAGATGGACGAACTTTACAGTACCTTGAGTATAAATAGTGAAGAAACTAAACGATCAATAACTAGACTAAACGACAGATTCCGTAAAATTTCAAAAGAAGAATATATAAATCAACTATCACAGATACTTAATAACAACCAAGAATTAGTTGATAAGGTCTACACCCTAATCAGCCAACCAGGAACCGAAGCCTCTAGTGATGTGGCTAGTGGCTTGGCCACCCTCGGTATAACTAACGTTATTGTTGACCGCAGTCTAGCTCGTGGTTTTGATTATTACACCGGCACTATCTTTGAGCTCTTTGATGTTTCTGGCGAAAATAACCGCTCTATGCTCGGTGGCGGTCGCTACGACAACCTGACCGGTATGTTTAGTGACGAAGCTATTTCTGGTGTTGGTTTTGGTATGGGTGACGTTACTATGCGCGACTTCCTAATTACTCACCACCTATTACCGGAAAGTGTCAAAAATACTTCAGCCTGTCTTACTATTATCCCAACCGACAATATCCTCAATCTCGAAGCTCAAAAAATCGCCCTAGCCTTCAGACAGCGTAATATCAGCACCACGGTTGATATGAGCTCTAAAAAGATTGGTAAAAAGATTGCGGACGCTGCCGCTAAGGGTACTCGTTATAGTATTGTGGTTGGCACAAACGAAATCGAGACTGGCACTTACACTCTCAAAGATTTAGTCTTAGGCACTGAAGAAGTAAACTCACTAGAACACCTACTTACCTTTTTGATAACCCAACAAGTATAATGCGTTACGTAATATTCGACCTAGAAACCCAAAACACCTTTCAGGATGTTGGCAGTAACGAATCTACTGCTTTGGATATTTCTGTTGGTACCTTTTACGATAGTGCCACCGACAAATACACAACCGTTACCATAGACGAACTACAGACCGTCTGGCCGCTACTGGAGCAGGCTGATGCCCTAGTTGGATACAACAGTAACCATTTTGATATTCCCCTCCTCAACAAATACTACCCGGGCGACCTCACCCACATCAAAAGCATTGATCTGCTTGAAGAGATACGCAAATCACTAGGTCGACGACTACGACTAGATAGTGTGGCCGAAGCCACTGTAAACGCCAAAAAATCAGGACACGGCCTTCAAGCTGTACGCTGGTGGCGAGAAGGAAAAATTGATGAAATCAAAAAGTACTGTGAGCAAGATGTAAGAGTAACTAAAAAAGTTTTTGATTACGCCCTGGCTCACGGCCACGTAAAATTTAAAGACGGTAGCCGCAAACGCGAAATACCCCTAGATATCAGTCACTGGATGATCAAAGAAGATGCCGCCATGACACATTCCCTCCTCTTTTAGGAGGGTTTTTGTTTTAGACAATAAATACTACGTAACCAACCACCGCTGACAAAATGAGCTTATACCAAATAAAAGGCCACAGGGTATGTTTAGCGAGATAACCAAGGAAGAAGTGTATTACCAACAACGCCACACCGAAAGCAACAGTCGCTCCAACCAATATCGGACCCCAAGCTACCGTACCGCCAGATGTAATTAATTCAAACACCTTTAGCAACCCCGCACCAAGAATCACCGGTACAGCCAATAAAAACGAAAATCGAGCCGAATCTAGACGAGTAAAGCCTAGAAGCATACCACCACAAAGCGTAGCCCCAGATCGCGAGAATCCAGGAACAAGTGCCAGCACTTGAAAACAACCAATCAAAAAACCAATCTTAGGAGTCAAAACAGCTGCCGGCGGATTGTTGTAGTAATACCACTCGGCATACATAAAGAAAAACGAAGATACTAAAAGTGCCACAACTACTACCGGTGCCATCTGGAGATAAGTCTCAATAATTGAATCTAACAGCAAACCAACTACTACCGCCGGTATCGTTCCGAGCATAAGTGCATACACCATTGTCACATCCTTATCATTAACAGGTAGTCTACCCAATTTTCGCACCATTGTTTGTACCAGCACCCAGATATCACGCCTAAAATAAATCAAAATAGCAGCCACGGTAGCCAAGTGTAAAACCACCGCCACCGCCAAACCATTAACAGCGTCCTGATTCAAAAAATCCTGCACCAAGACCAGGTGTCCACTAGAAGACACTGGTAAAAACTCAGTAGCACCCTGCACTAAACCTAGAATGATTGCTGTAAAATAATCCATATGCGGACAGTATAGCACTAATACCAGGCTGTCATGCTATAATTTCCGCATACTAATCGTTAATGTAATATATGGAACCAACTGTGACTTCTAACCCAAAATCCTCTGTAGCGATTCCACTCGCTATTGTATTTGGTTTTGGACTTATAGCTTTGGCTATCTACTTTAGTGGAATCGGTAATAACTCGGCTCAAGTAGCACCAACTGTAAATACCCCAACCACCCCTACCACCGCCTCTAAAATTCGTCCAGTGGACGGCTCAGATCATATTAAGGGTAATCCAAATGCCCCTATCTTAATCGTTGAATACTCTGACTATGACTGCCCATTCTGTAAGAGCTTCCATGACACCATGACTCAAATCATGAACGAATACGGAGTAGATGGTAAGGTGGCTTGGGTTTATCGTCAGTTTCCAATTGCTCAGCTACATCCAAACGCCCCACGCATCTCAGAAGCCGCTCTCTGTGTTGGTGAAGTAGCTGGTAATGACGCCTTCTGGAAATTTAGTGATCAGATTTTCCAAAACCGCGCCATCAATGAACAAACCAACATCTCAAAACTTCCTGAGTACGCCACCATCGCTGGTGCAGACAAAGACAAATTCATAAAGTGTCTCGAGAGTGGGTCAATGAAGAGCAAGGTGACAGCTAGCTATAACGAGGGTGTGTCAGCGGGAATCCAGGGTACACCACACTCATTTGTTATCATCGGTAACCAGCAGGCTCCGATTGAAGGCGCACAGCCATATGAGGTAGTAAAGCAGGTTGTTGAGAATCTTCTTGGACAACTAGAAGGCACCACCCCAAAGAATTAAATAAAAAACACCACCCAAGCGGGTGGTGTTTTTTATTTGATTAGTTCTTCAACGAGTGGACAGAAGTTGGTTTTACTTGGGTCGCACGCAACCTTGAAACATTCGCCAGTAACAATCTGCTTGGTCGAATGTATTAAATCATTTTTTAATTCAGCAATTTCCTCATCAGTAATGCTAAACTCTTCTTGTCTAATTACCCCCTTACTATCTGGCTCAACAAACACCAAACGACCAGTGCGCGCCCTGAATCTTGTATCTTCTTGGAGTGAAAGCAGAAGTGCATAAAAGGTTAACTGACGCTTGTAAGCACCATCACTAGTCTTGGTGGTACCTTCTATCTCCCCACGAGTCTTTGGCTTACCAGTTTTGTAATCCACTACCCTTAATACCAAGCCCGATTCATCACAATCAATTCTATCGAAATTACCTGTTAGTCGAACCTCTGGCAACTCCTCTAATCCAGAAACCAAAGTAGCCTCAACCTTATATTCAGTTTTGGTGTTTTTACTTGCTTCCAATTGGAGTGTTGGCAAATATCCCAAAACAGCCTCCAGACCACGCTCAAACAACCTGGTGAAAGATTCGGTAGATAGTGGCATGCGACCTAAGGCGTTTTCTAGCTCGGTTCTTAATTGTGATTCGCTTAGCCAAGTACCGCCTTGAACAAAGTTCCTTGTAGCAGCATCAAGCACCGCATGCACCGCTGTTCCAAAGTGTAGTTCTGGTGACTTAATACTTGGTACTCGTAAAGCATTTTTATAAATGTATTCCCAAGGACTCTTTTTATAGTTGTTAAAACTAGTGGCAGACCAGCCTCTTTCCTTTAAAGCTTCAACTACAAACTCTGGAGACAAATTAAGTGGTGATAGAGACTTTAAATCATCAAGTGCTCCACAACTAATTTCAAACGGTTTAGTATCAACCATCTTGAGATGATTATCAATTTCAACCAACAACCTAGACGGTGTGTATACTCGACCATCAATACCTTCACTGGCTGAGGAACATTCAATTACTCGTTTTGCTCTAGTTAAGGCCACATAAAATAGTCTTCTTTCGTCATCAAGAGCCAATTCTTTAGCATCAGCTATGTGATGTTTTACTACTGGCAAATCAAACAGCTCCGACTTGGCCGAGCCACCCCAAGCTGAATCAGTTAGATGAGGCATAAATACTACTTCGTACTCTAGACCCTTAGCTTTATGTGCAGTCATCACTACTACCGAATGAACCGAGACTGGCATATAAGGAGCTGTAAGCGGTAGGCCATGTTCCTTAGCTCGATTAAACTGCACTAGCACGTCATGCAGGCTTTTTGCCTCACCTCTTACATACATACCAAGCACCTCATCATAAATACGTCTTACGACTCTAGCGCCATCAATCGGATCGGTCTGTAAAACAAAATCTTTAAAGCCACTCTTTTCTAAGAGAAGTTCTAGCACTTCTGCTGGTGTAGATGATACCTCATGCTTCACTACTGCCTCCAGCCAGGTATTTAGAGCCTCCACCTTTAGATCAGATACACCTAAGGTACTTAACTTTTCTTTGTCAGCCAGAATACCTCTGAGAGTTTCGCCGTAGCGTCTACTTGATAGAAGTGTAACTAATTCCACACTACTAATGTCGCAGTAAGGACTATGAAGATAAGCCACAAGAGCAGCCTCATCACCTGGATTAGTGGCAACAGTTATCAAATTAGTTATTTGCGTAAAGAGCGGGTGTTCCAAAATATCACTGTCGGCCGAAGGGCTGGCATGAAGTCCGGCCTTACGTAAAGCCTTAGCAAAATGCTCAACCTCTCGGTTGGTACGCACAATTATCGCTATCTCAGATGGTAGTACTCCTTCTTTGATATATTCAGCCACTCGTTTTACCACCCAAGCCTCTTCGAAGTCAGTATGACTAAATTGATTAATAGCCAAATAACAATCTAGTTTTTGACCAGCTGTTAGAGGTATACGCAAATCTCGTAAGGTAGGATCATCAGTCTTTATCGACTCCTGAGCCAAATCCAAAATCTCCTGCCCTGATCGATAATTGGTTTCCAGTGAGATGGTTTTAACTCCTTTGTAAATGTCACCGAAGTACAAAAAGTTATCAAGTGAGGCTCCCTGAAAACGATAAATCGCCTGCTTTTCATCACCCACCACAAATACATTTGGACTGTCATGATACGAAGCAATAAGCTCAATTAGACGATTTTGACTCTGGTTAACATCCTGATGTTCGTCGGCCAAAATATACAAATATTGCTCTTGGAGATCGCGAAGCATCGACTCGTTATTACTTAAGGCAGTAATAGTATCGAGTATCATATCTTCAAAATCATAAAGACGTGACTCTTTTAGAGCTGATTCATAAAGCCTGAAGACGGAAAGTAATTCACGATTGCGACCAAGTTTTTTTTCTGCTTCTAAATATTCGCCACGCACCTTTCCTTTATGAGCTCCCTTTTCGTGTAGCTTTGGTATGTCTTCCAAACTACTTTCTTGCTTGGCAACATAACTCGCAAAATTATCAGCCGATACATACTCTTTCTTTAGGGTAGCAATAGCTGTAATGATGGGCTTAACATAATAGGCTGGATCACCATGTGGTCGAATATACTTGTATGCACCAGACTCTAAAATATTTTCAATGATAGTGATTTTTTCAAGCGAGGATGCTGGCCTTCCACCCACAATCTTATCGTAAGCATCGGGATAACGTCTTATTAGTTCACCAGCAAAACTATGAAAGGTATGAATAGGCACCTGGTAAGCCATAGCGCCCACGAAGCGGACTAGACGATTACGCATTGCTCGCACTCCCGACTCTGTGAACGTCAGAGCCAAAATCTGCTCTGGGCGAGTATCGGTCTGCTTTAAAATATTGGCTATGCGTAGAGTTAGTATCTGGGTTTTACCAGTACCCGGCCCAGCCACCACCATAACTGGACCTTCTATTGTTACCACTGCCTCTCTCTGCTTGGCATTTAACCCCGAAAGAGCTTTTTCAAACTCATCCTCTAGCATTTTATCTGTCATATTTTCACCTAAATTATATCACCTAAGCCCAAAAGAGGATAAAATAACTTGCCAGGAATATGGCCAAGGAGTATAGTAGCCAACTGTTTACAATGTAATATTCAATAAATATGTTAACCGCAAACGCAACTCTGGCCATCTTTACCATGCTTGGTCTTTCCAGTCTCGCCATCTTTTGGGCCAAGAGAGTTCGTTTACCCCATACGGTTTTCTTGGTAGTGGTTGGTTTAGTACTTGGTGCCCTAGCCCAGGTGCCGGCCTTCCATTTTTTTACTGAATTTACCCTAACTCCCAATCTTCTTTTCTTCCTACTTCTACCAACACTTATTTTTGAATCAGCGTACAACATCAATGTCCGCCGTATGGTAGAAGACACGCCAATTATTCTAATCTTGGCTGTTATTGGACTTGTAGTATCAACTGTAGTAATCGCTGGAGCACTGTACTTCCTGCTAGCTCTACTTGGATTTACCGTACCATTTATTTACACCCTACTATTTGGTGCTCTAATTTCAGCTACTGACCCTGTAGCTGTACTAGCGCTATTTAAAGAATACGGAGCCCCAAGAAGACTTTCTCTTATATTTGAAGGAGAAAGTCTTTTTAATGACGCGACTGGTGTAGCACTCTTCTTGGTGGTTCTGGCAGTGGCTACTGATGGTTTCCATGGTGCCGAGACTATTATTGAAGGAGTAGTAACCTTCTCATCAATGATGATCGGGGGTGTGCTATTTGGAGTTTTAATCGGTGGCATTTTTGCCAAACTAGTCGGCCTTGCTCGTGAAAACGAAGTAGCTAGTATCACTCTTACGGTAGTACTTGCGCATGTTACTTTCATTTTGGCCGAAGTACTATCTCACCATCTAACCTTTGGCGGTTTCCACTTTATGCTTTCGCCGATTATTGCCACTACTGTAGCGGCTCTACTTATGGGTAACTATGGTCGTAGCAAGATTCACCCAAGTGCTGAAGAATTCGTTGAGAAACTCTGGGGTCAGCTTGCCTTTTTTGCAAACTCTTTGATTTTTATTTTGATCGGCTTTCTCTTCGTTGATGTCCCAACCCTAGACAGCACCCTCCTAATTGTTGTTGCAGCCACCATTCTTATTGTTGCTTTTGCACGTGCGGTATCTATCTATCCAGTTATCGGCCTATTTAACTCACTTAGTCCACAAGCCAAAAAAGTACCTATGGCTTGGCAGCACCTGCTCTCTTGGGGGTCGCTCCGTGGTGCCTTGGCTGTCACAATGGTACTTCTAGTTCCAGACAGTCTTAGCTTCCCAGGCTGGGACTTAAGTACCTCTCCTAAGGATTTCCTTCTAGCTATGACCGTTGGCTGCATCTTCGCTACCCTCTTCATTAAGGCCACCACTATCCAAACCTTCATGCGCAAACTAAAACTTGATGCCCCAACTGATATAGAAAAAGTTGAAGCTCAGGAAGCTCGCGCCCTAATACACCACGAAGTACAGGAGCGTATTAAAATGTATGAAGAAAGAGGCTACATAAATAGTGATGTGGCAAATGAGATTTATGCTAAACACGAAAACGAATATCAAGCCGCCTGTGCTGAACTAACCACCCCAGACACCAAAGCTCTGGCTCTGCGAGTACTACGCATGTATGCCATTGGTATTGAAAAGAAGCACCTTAAAGAGCTCTATCACCACAACGAAGTAAGTGAAATGGTTTTCCGTCGCCTCAGCGGCAAACTACAGCTTCAACTTGAAGCGGTAGAAGCCGGTAACCTCGAGCCTAATATGTCTATTCACTCAGACGGTAAAGACATTTTTGAAGTGATGGCGGCTAAGCTACGTAATATCTTCAACCCAGAGACTGAAGAGAACAGAATTGATAATCTCTACATGTACTACCGCGCTCAGACCATCATCTCTCGCAAGGTACTAAAAGAGCTAGAAGCTGTAGACAAAACCAGTGCTGAACATATCTTTAATGCTGAAGCACTTAATCACGTGTTGTCTCTATACACCAATTTCCGTGCCCAGTCTGAAAAGAAGATGAACGATCTAGCCGTCGCCCATATGGACCGCTACCAGAAACTATCTCATGAGTTGGCTACTCGCGGGGTTCATAAAATAGAGGAAAATGTCTTGATTGAACTATACGAAAGACAGCTTATAACTCCAAAACTATATATCACTTTAAAGGAGGAGTTACACAACAATTAGCCAACAAAAAAGCCCCTCATTAGGGGCTTTTTTGTTGGTTTATATCTTACTTTATTAAGATTTAAGCCGTCTTGCCCTACAAATAAGGAATGACGAAGTCATGACTATATTTGTAGTGTGTCAGGAGATAGAATTTTCGACCTTCGAAGGGAGAAAATTCTATATGAAGTCATACCTTTGGCATGACTTCAGTCTTCTTTCCCCATAAACAAGGAGTTGCGTAAGCAGCGACTATGTTTATGGTGTGTCTGCAGATAAAAAACTAGCCCTTTCCAGGGCTAGTTTTTTATATTAAATCTTATTTTAATAAGATTTGAGTCTACGAGCCCTGAAATTAATGAGTAGCTTTAGCTACGAATATAATTTCAGTGTGCAAGACGCTAATAGAAAAGCCCCTCACAGGGCTTTTCTATTAGCTTAAATCTTACTTTAGTAAGATTTAAGACGTCTTGCCTTCTCATGCTGACGTATTTTCTCTAAAGCCTTAGCTTCAATCTGACGAATGCGTTCACGAGTAACTCCAAACTCCTTACCCACCTCTTCAAGAGTGTGATAGGTACCATCTAGTAGTCCGTGGCGCATCTCTAGAATCTTACGCTCCTTCTCGGATAGCGTATCAAGAATTTCGGTAATCTGATCGGTCAAGATACTATGTGCCACCTCTTGATCTGGTGAGACGATTTTATCATCAGAGATAAAGTCAGAAAGTCGTGAGCGATCATCATCATCACCAACCGGTAGCTCAAGCGAGATAGTGTCCTGGCTAATCTTTTCGATTTGGTAAATCTTTTCTACCTCAACACCCATCTCGGTAGCGATCTCTTCCGGCATTGGATCACGACCCAAGTCTTGTGCTAGACGACGAGATACTTGCTTGTACTTAGCCATGGTTTCCACCATGTGTACCGGAATACGAATGGTACGAGACTGGTCGGCAAGTGCACGAGTAATAGCTTGTCTAATCCACCAAGTAGCATAAGTAGAAAACTTAAAGCCTTTAGTGAAGTCGAACTTATCTACTGCCTTAAAGAGACCAAGGTTTCCTTCCTGAATCAGGTCAAGGAGTGTCAAATCTGGTGAACGGCCCACATACTTCTTAGCAATAGATACCACAAGACGGAGGTTGGCCCGAGCCAATAGGTTACGAGCTTCCTCGTCACCATCAACAATACGCTTAGCCAAAACTCTTTCTTCTTGAGCATTTAAGAGTGGATACTGTCCAATCTCACGTAGATACATCTGGATAGAGTCATAACTACTCTCACTACGCTTAAAAGCATTTTTCTGAGCAATAATATCTACACTCTGATCATCACCAAGCATTCCGCCACTCTGGAGCACATCAATACCAGCAATAGAAAAACGCTCATAGAGTACATCAAGAAAATCTACATCCTTTTCAATCTCTGGGAATGAACGTAAGAGCTCATCATAAGTAACATAACCGCGCTCACGACCTAGTCGCATCAGTTCTGCTGCCTTTAGCTCAAGAATTTTCTCTGCCTTAGTCAAAACCACCGGCTTGGCTGGCTTTTTTACGACCGCTTTTTTTGGTGCCGCTTTAGCCACCGGCTTGGTAGCTTTTTTAACAGGTTTAACAGCCGCCTTTTTAGGTGCGGCCTTTTTGACAGGTTTAACAGCTTTTTTTACTGCTTTTTTGGTAGCTGTCTTCACTACTTTCTTCACTACTTTTTTAGCCTTCGGCGCAACCTTTTTGGTGGCCGGCTTTTTTGAAACTTTAGGAGCGGCTTTTACCGCTTTTTTTACTGCTTTTTTTGTGGCCTTTTTGGTAGCCATAGTACGCCAACTATACAGAAAATTCTAAAATTGTCCAGTCCCTTCCCCACTAGACCTTAATAAAATCAACGGTCAAAGGTGGTTGTTGGAGTGACTTTTGTAGGGTCAGAGCCTGACTCATCAGTGCAATCACTCCATCACCGTCACCCGCTGTCTCGAGAGCCAACTGCTCTTCTTTTAGCGCCTTTAGTCGACTGCGCACCAATTCATTACGAAAAACGTTTAAGCGGTGTACATACTCATCATCAAAAACCTTACGCGGGTTTTTATCCAGAAAATCCTCTTTCTTAAACAAGACTTCCGCCAAAGCATTAGCTGGGGGCTTACTGGCCAATATTTCATAACCCTCACCCGTCGCTGACTCTAATTCCTTTATTATTTTTTCTTTAATTTTTTCACTAAACAGGGGTAAAAGCCCTACTAGATAAGTTAAGTCTGTTAGGTATCGTTGTTTTAAGTCCGGACCTTCAGTTAAGACTGTTTTTGCCTCCGGTGCACTGTAAGTGATGGGGACTGACTCAGCCTTTTCACGCATTCGTTCTACCTCGAAATGAATAGCGTCTTTGGTAGTTTTAAGCACCTCAGCTACCTTACCCTCAAAGTGGTCCTGGTCAATATAGTTTGGTAAGAGAAGAATATATGGTAGCACCT
>JACCDV010260621.1_pt1 | contig 20903 bp, 8 predicted proteins | sample 7446131 | NCBI WGS metagenome assembly JACCDV01 (sample SAMN15323448, study PRJNA562643) | freshwater metagenome | isolation source: river surface water | place: USA:Blue River Watershed | collected 2017-08-17 | reverse complement strand
TTTAAATGAAACTTCCTGGATTAAAATAATAAATGGAGTTAATTTAATAAGGCTAAACAAAGGTGTCATAGCAAATCAAATAAATATAAACATTATTAACACAATTTGAAAAAGGATAACTATTTAAAGGTTTAATTAAAGATAAATTTTTAGCTATTCTGCTAATGCTATTTATATTTATTTAATTTATTATAAAATTTATTATAATAAAGCTTTAATTTTTTTATTATAATTTTTTAACTTATTTTTGTAAATTTTTATGAACGATTCTTTATAAAGCTCTTTTAACGAAAAAATCGAATATCTTTAGAATACTTAATAATTTATTCAACCATCTGTAATTGTTATAGATAATCAAAAAATACCATAATTTATCTTAAATAAAAGAAAGTTTATTGATAGTGATAAAATAGAATATTTGGTTAAATATAAGGAATTGCCTATAGAAAGCTCTGAGTGGCTGGATTCCTAAAGCATAAGTAAAAATTTAATAAATGAATATAACAATAAATTATAAAAAATCAATTCAATTACACCAGTTGAAACGTTAAAAAAATCTCAATAAAGCATTGGAAAAAATCAGCTATTAACATTTATCAATCAATCATAAAAATTCAAAAATTAAGAAATTTGAAAGTTTTAAATTAAAGATTAAATAAAATACGAAGAAAATGATAATTCTAATTAATTATTAAAATTCTATTTTTTATACATCTGTAGTAAGCTCTTAGCATATAAGACAAATTTTATTAAAAATAATATTCTAATTAGAACATTTGTTGCATATAAGAGATATATGACAACAAGGTAAATAAATCTGGTCAAAATCTCTATCCAAGCAAGATTAACAAGTAAAACGACTCTTTTTTGTATTTTTATCTTTTTACATTAAATTTATCTGTTTTTATTCTAAGAGAAATCTAATAGCTTAAACTAAAGTCTTTTTCTCTAATTTGTAAATTTCTTTTATTTCTTACATGATATTTTCCTTCTATAACAAATTCTCTTATTTTTCTGCTTTTTATATTTATAGTTTTTCTATAGAATTTTTCAAATGAAAAACTTTTTCTTATAAATCATTCTTTTATATTTCAAAGTTATTTTGATTTTCTTAATCTTTAATCATTTTCAGTTATTTTAGAAAATATAAATTCTAATCGAATCTAAAATTATGAAAAAGCTATTCAAGCACTTTTTTATATCCAATTTAGCTATCATTAAGTCATTACTATAATTAAGAGTATAAATCTAATAGATTTTTCTTTTCAAAGTTTTAGAGATTTTTACCAATTTATAACTCCTTATTACACTGATAAATAATATCAATTTCCTAATAGTTTTAATAAATTAAAAGCTTTAATATATTATTTTAAGAGTTTTTCTTACTCATTTTTATCACAAATAACTTCTTCTAACCAAAAGAAACACCATAATAAAACTATTGCTTATTAATAAAGCTAAGGTCATCTTTTGAAATTTTCAAATAAATTTTTATTGCTGGTTTTAAAGGTTTAATATCGAGTTAATTAATAAATACAAATTATAATGTAGTATTCTATACTATGTCATCAATAATGGTATATACCTTTTAATCTATTATTTAGTAGTCAATTTTTTTGATCATATTTTTTTATAAGTTAATTATCTCAATTTTGAAATTAAATTCTTCCATTTTTTTCATTTAGTTTAAAATTTATTAATTATTTTATCAAATAATAAAAATTATAAAATATATATGAGAAAAAATTCGTTAATTTTACTTATTGTTCTTTCTACTCTGCTTTTATCAATTGGAGGAGGTGTTGCTTATTATTTCCTTGTTTATAAAGAGCAAATAAAAACAGCTTAAAATCCATAAAAAAATAATTAGGAAAAAACTGAAGTCTCCCCTGTATTATAAGATAATAAAAAACAATCCAGTTTTCAAGAGAAAAAAGTTTAAAATTATAATACATAACAATAGCCTTAATAGATCAAACAAAATAAATCTGAAAAGCAAAATTAGTAGCAAGGATAATCTCCATAATTTTAAGTCTTTGATAGCTAAGAATCTTAAAAAAGCTAAAAAGGAAAGAAGAAGGATAAGAAGACTAAAAAAATCTAAGAATAACAATAATAATAATAATAGTAAAAAAATCAATAATAAGAGCAATAAGAAGAATAGCAAGATTCTTAAAAATCATAAAAAAAGAAATAAAAGAAAAATAAAAGTAAAAAAGTCTAAGGAAAACTAAAATAATCTTCATTATTCTAAAATCAAAACTAAGATTAATTATAAACACAGAACATTTTAGATAAAAATATACAACTTGCAGATATTGAGGAAGAAGAATCAATAAATCCTAAAGTTGAATAAAAACAATCAAAATTCTTTAATAAAAAAACACCGTTTTTAAATAAAGAAAATGAAGTAGAAACATGGGTTTCATTGGCCTAAGAATTACCAGAAGATTTTCAAAATCTCAAAATTGATGAAGAGACAGCATTACACAATGTTTAATAATAGATTGAGGAAAATATTAATTCAAATGAAAATCTTAGTTCTTATTAGAAAATAATATATCCAATAATTCTTGCTCCTGGAATTTCTTAAAAAGTTTGCAAAGAAGTCATAAATAACTCATTAGAAGATATTGAGTTAGGAAAATCTGATTTAGTTACAATATAAACAAACTTAGATTTATTTAAACTTCGTACAGAAAACTATAACTAGGGATTAGTATATGGATATGATTAGCCTGGATCAAGTTTTTTATTTTTAACAAATTAGACTTCTGTTTTTAAATTCACAGCAAAACTTCCTTAAGGGCTTAAGTCTTTGAAGTCTTTAATAGATATAGCGTTTAGTAGTTTTAAAAATTAGGAATTTTTTAAAGGAATTTCTAAGTTTAATGATAAGGCATAACCTTTATTGTCTGCATTAAAGCTTTTAGATATTTCGTCTAATAACAAAATTGTTTTTTCCAAGTTTTCAGTTTCTAAGATAAAATGTATGGAAGAAAGTTCTGGATATGAAGATCAAGGTCTTGATTGTTTTTTTGATGACTTTTCAAATAGTCTTAATATTGATCATAAAAATCTTGCTGTAGGATTTATATTATAATAATACAAATAACTAAAGGAAGAAAAACAAGCTGAATTATACTGCTAGATTGGATCGGAATGTGAGAGTTTTTATAATAAAGAACAATTTTTACAGATAATTTTTTAATAAATCTAAAACATTATTCCTTAATAGTAGAAATACAAAAGTCTTCTTTCAATATTAGAAAGTAAAAGGAAAAGCTTCTTAGGAGTTGTCAATAAGAAAATGAAGGATGAAAAGAAGAGAAATAAATATATTAAAAATGTTAATAGGATTTTTAATTTATTGGAAAAACATATCTTTGTAGAGTTTATTAGTAAGATTAAAGATGATGAAGACAACACTATAGGATCCGTTGATTATACAGATCAAGGAGATGATTTATTAATCTAGATAGTCAAGCATATAAGACATGGGAATAATAAAGAGATGAGCAATTTCAAGCTTATTTCTAATGTCACTGCCACTAGTCCGGATCATAGCAATCTATTTTTACTTTTGAATAGCTATATAAATATAGTTAACTAAGAGGAGGAATAATATGAATTTTATTAATTATTATTTTTGTATTTAATAAAGAGAGTTTATTTTCATAAAAGAAATTTAACTTGTTTTTTAAGGAATATTTGGCTAAGATTTGTCCGGAATGTTTAATAATTCTTTTTCTTTAAGAAAATCTATTTATTCTTACAAGGTTTTTTACTAAAATGAACAATCTTATCTACTATGTAAAATCTCTTCTATTTCTTGCTTTATTAAAAACTCTTATTTGTTTTACTCAATCATAACCTATAAAGCTTAATTTCCTTTTTAATCTAATTTTTCTTCATTTTTTTCATTAAGAATTTCTTTTTCCTTTTTTTCATCTTTAAAAGCTTCGTATCCTCTTATTGCTCCATAGTCGATTTTATATCCATGATTTTTAGGGTCAGTTTTCATTGACATTTCAGAATAGCAAATTATGCACTTAAAAAAGAACCTAAAAATCTCTATTCCTAAATAATCCTCATTTTTAACAGTCTCTTTTCACATATGAACCTTAGTTCCAGCTTTGAAGAAATTTCCACATTGACAACATTAAAGAGAAAAAGGTAACATCATTCTAACACTATGTTGCTAGTTTTCTTTCTTTTTTATTTTCTTCAATAAAGTTGGGTCGAAGTATTTAGAAACATATTTATTTTAAACCTTTCGTTCACTCATTATAAAATTATTAATCTAAAAACTTTAATTCCTCAACTTCTTCATTATTGTACTTTTTATCGGTTGTTTATTGAAGGCTTAATTTTTGAATTTATTTTTTCAAAATTTCAACAAAATTACTTTGTTATTATTCAATAGTCAGTTATTCTGAATCATCTTTATTAATAGTTCTCTCAGAGTCACTTTTTACGGATAACGAAGGAGTTTCTGGGTAATCATTTTAGTAGTAATCTTCTGCATTTGAGTCCTCAGTTTGATATGAACTTTCACTATCAAAATCAGTCATAAAATAAATAATCTCAATTTCCTCTTAATCAATATTTTAAATTTCTTTATCTTTTAACTCTTCTTATGGAACAATCTAGTAAAGCTAATAGACATTTTCTCTCATTTTTTGTAAATGATTTGTAAAGAAATTTTGCTCGAAAAGACTTTTCGCTTTTTCTTAAGATAATTTTTATGCCACTAGTTTTTACTAAGGAAATTGTTAGTATGAAAAATCCTTCTTTATTCTTTTCATTTATTCTTAATCAATTCAAACATAATCTCTCAACAACTCTTTTCCTTATTTGATAAACAAATATGTATCGGTCATTTATAAATTAAAGTTTATTAGGCTTTCATTCCGAAGTCTCTAGTCCAATCTTCATATCTTTTCAAGTCTTGCTAACTTACACTTGGTTTAGTCTTTCATATTGCTTGTAAAAAAGTCTAAAAGTCAATAACAGGTTTTTGATACGTTTCCTCTGATAGTTTTTCTTTGTTAATAATTATAGCATTCTAAACTCCTTACTAACTTGGTGTATAAATTGCCTAATTGTTCTTATTAATTCCAACTTATATAAAATAGTCTGTTTATTAAAATATTTCGATTTGGTAATAAAATACTCCTTTTAAAAGCTTCTTTATGTCGCTACCAGAGAATCCATCTGTCATTCGTACAATTTAAAGCATTTCTGATTCTGTTATTTAGCAATTATCATTTTGCAAAGCTCTTGATATCATATAATATCTAGCAGCATCATCTGGAAGGGGAATATAGATTCTTCTTTCAAATCTTCTTTTAACAGCTTGATCAATTCTCCAAGGAAGGTTTGTTGCACCCAAAACAATAACCTTTGACTCTGAATTAGATACACCTTGCATTTATACCAAAAACTCGGTTTTAACCCTTTTTGTGGATTCATTCTCATTATCAGATCTAGCCGAAACTAATGAGTCGATTTCATCAATAAAAATTATTGAGTTTTTATGCTATCTTGCCTATTGAAACACGTTTCTCACATGTTTTTCAGATTCTCCAACATATTTGGACATAATATCAGAAGGGCTGATATTGAAAAACACGGAATTCGACTCTGTTGCGCAAGCTTTTGCCAAGAAAGTTTTACCAGTTCCCGGAGGCCCATATAAAAGTATCCCTTTCCATGGTCAACGAATGCCTTTAAAAATAGAAGGAAATTTCATAGGAAAAATAATAGAAATTCAAAGTTATTCTTTAGCGTTTTCTAATCCTGCAATATCATCCCATTAAACATTAGGTTTTTCCATCATCTAAATTCCTTTAACAAAATTCTCATCTTCTTATTCTTCCTTTTTTGTATTTCCAGCTTTTGGTTTTTCTTGTTCTTATCAAAAAACAGGATTTTATTATTCCAAATTTTACTCAATAAAACTTTTCATTTTTTACAATAGATTTATATTATCTTAAATCTAGTTTTGCAATTATTAATTTGTCTATGGATTTAGTTATGTTTGCATTTATTATTAAATTTTATTTAAACTAAAAACTTACTCATATAACTACTCATAGATTTATTATATCTTTATCACAGGCAGTTAAAAATTTACCTACATTCTTAAATTATGAATATTCTATAAAACTTACTAAAGTAAATTGCTCATTATAATTTTAATATTTTTATTAATAAATGGACAGCAAGATTATATAAACTTATGAAATACTTAAAAATCAATATAAGGACTGTATTAGTCAGATTGTTTTTATGAATGATAAGCTTAAGGAGAATGAGTAATATAAAAAGTCTTGTATGCTAATAATTATCATTATTAAATAAAGAAAGAGTTTGTTATTAGAAAATTGGGGGTATATTGGTTGAAAAGACTTCTTAAGATTCAATAGATTATATTAAAGCCTAAAGTGATAAACTTAATAAAGAAGTTGAAGAGATTTTAAAGAAAAAAGAAAAATTAGAAAATGAGCTTAAATACATAGAAGAATAGTAAAATAATAAGAATTGGAGTAAAGAAAGACTAAGTGGAAATTAAATATTAAGAAAAGCAACAAGGAGTTCTAGCTTAATAAATATTTATAATTTATGGGAAACTATTTACCGAATCCTGATTTATGAAGAAAATCGGAATATTTAAGAAAAAACTAAATGGAAGTTGTTATTTCTAGCATGCAGGGTTGGTGAGCAGATATGGAGGATGCTCATTTATGTATTTTTGATATAATTCCTGGTGTTGATTTATTCGGTATTTTTGATGGACACGGAGGACCTGAAGTAGCTCTTTATGTATCTAATTACTTACCCAATTTGTTAAGATAAAATCAAGAGTTTTGAAATAAAAACTTTAAAAAAGCATTTGTTTAGGTTTATAAAGAACTTGATGAGAATATGTTAATAGATGAATGTTTGGCGTTAAAACCATATCAGAGATTTCCGGGTGAAAAATCATCAGCCGGTTGCACAGCAGTAATTCTTCTCTTGTTTGATGGAAAATACTTGATTGCAAATCTAGGGGATTCTTGAATCGTTAGTTATCATAAGGACTAAAAAGTAATTGTTTACGACACTTAGCACAAGCCTTATATAGAAGAAGAACTAAATAGAATAAATTAAGCTGGTGGAAAAGTTGTTAAGGGAAGGATTAATTGACGTTTGAATCTATCTCGTGCTCTAGGAGATTTTAAGTTCAAATCTAACAAAGAATTACCTTTTAATAAATAGATGGTAATTTGTGTACCGATGTTTTTTGAGGGAAAAATAGATGAAAATTTCGAGTTTTTTCTATTAGGATGCGATGGTGTTTGGGAAACAAAATCTGATGATAAAATTTGTAGTTTTTTATAGAAGGGTTTAAATCAGCCTTTAAAACAATGTGAACAGCTATTAGAATATGTAATCTCTAAGAAAATTGATTCCAAAAAAGGAAAAGACAACATGAGTCTTATTTTAGTAAAACTTTAATTATTTTTATTAAAAATATAAATGAAAAATTAATAGCAGATTTATAAGGAGAAACCATTGAGTCATTTATCTAAAGTTTATCAGTTCGAGAATTTTTTCAACGGTGGAAGTTTGATGCTGATGGAAAACCAAATTTTAGTTGGATTATATTCAGGCTAAATTAAATTTTATCAAAAAGAAGAAAAATGAATATTAGAGACCGTATAGCATAAAGAAGAGGAGATTTATAATTTTACTTTTTATTAAAAAAATGACTAAATTATTCTATTCACTTTTACTTAGAATGGTTTGTTAAGAAAAATGAATGTTTCACTGCAAAATACAGAATAAGAGATAATAAGCACCAAATAAAGAAAGGAATATTTACCGGTTTATATGTAGATGGATTAATATAATAAACATATTTTTCTCTGTGATGGAAATGGTCTTATTTGCATTTATGAAGCAAATACTTTAGAATTAATAAAGGAATTTTAGCTTGGTTTTGGATTTATAAAAATTATCCTTAAAAATAATATGATTTTCTTCTTATCAAAAGAGAGAAAGCTTTTTCAATACGATTTATGAGATTAAAACAAGTAAAAAGTAATTAAAGAAAAAAATTCAGTTTAGTTTTAAAGCTTTTGTATGTTGGATTAGAAAGGAGACAAAATTCTTCTTTCTGGCTCAGATTAATCATTTTATATTTCAAAAGAAAGAAAAATATAAAAATTTGAAATTCTTAATTCAATAGGAGTCTGTTATTGCATGGAAAGTATTTTTATTGATAAATTTTGTATAGTATTTATAACTAATGAAAAAGGTGGATTTTATATGGCATAAATTGAATAAGAAACCCTAACATAATTAAGCTCAAATTTACTATTGTAAAACAGACATGAAATCGGTAAAGTTTTGATTGATTAAAAAAATAAATAAATTTACGCAATTTCAAATGAGTCTGAAATATATCAATTTTAGCTTATATAAAAATAAGAAACTTTTGATTTGATATTTTAAGAAAGTTACTCTTCTTCTCATGATTAGATATTAGATATTAAAAAAGTTCCAAATAAAGGTATTTTAACATGCACGAATTCTGATTACGTAAAATATTATGATTTTGAAAGTAAAAAACTTACTCTCATATAAGGTCACAAAGATGTTGTTACAACATGTGACTTTTTTGGCTCAATTCTAATAACTGGAAGTAAAAATGGATAGATATTTATATGGAATTTTGATTTTAATAAAAATGAGTTTAAAATTAGTAAAAAATACTAAGCTCATTAAGAAGCAATAGTTGGTGTCCATTTTGGTAGAAAAACAGGAGAGATATTTGTTTCTGCAGATTTAAACGGTTCTTTGAAGATTTTTAATTTGAAAAATGAGAATTTTGAATAATCTAAAATTCCTTGTGAAGATTTAAACTTTATAAAAATATCTCCTAATGAGAAATTCATCATTTCTGGTTCTAAAAATAAAAATCTGTTTTTGTTAGATTCTTTAAAAGGAAAGCTTCTATCAACAGTTTAATCCCATAAAAAAGGAATCTGGGATGCAGAGTTTAACAGCAGTTCAAACTAAATAGCTAGTTGCTCATCGGACTGTTCCATTAAAATTTGGAAAATTGAAAATTGAACATTAGAAAACCTAATAACATTTTAAAGTGATTCGCCGGTTTTAAAAGTTAAATTTATCACATAAGACTTATAGCTAATTTCAACCCATTCTGATGGTGTAATTTAAATATGGAACATAATCAAAGGTGTTTCTGTTTTTAAGATTTCTTAATAAGATTCATGAATTTGGGTTTTAGAAACTTTTATTTATAAAAATCAAAGGTTCATTATTACTGGAGACAATGAGTCAAATTTAATCATATTTTAAGATGATTCTGAAATTAATTAAAATCAAATTTTACAAGAAATAAACGATAAAAGAAACATAAAAGAAAAGATACACTTTTTATTAGACAAATAAGAGTACTAATAGGCATTATAATAATGTTTAGAATTTTCATTAGCAAATACATTTTTCAAAATACTTGAAATTTGGCTAAGTTGTAAACATGATTAATTAGTAGTCTTTACATACGAATTGTTATAAGAATAAAAGCTAATATAAAACAACGAATAAATTATAGAGAAATTCTTAAAAAATTAAATTGAGTAAAATCCTTAATAAATTTTTGAATTTCTTAAAAACTTCATGAGTCGTTCTAAGTACATTTTATCAACTTAATTTCTACTTAAAGTTGTAATGAAAAACATTGATTTATTCAATTTAGAGGATTATTCATAAAAACTAAAGAAGAAGATTTAAAAATTTAATTTAAAAAATGAAATAAAAATCCTTTAAGTTTTCAATACTAGAAACTTGAATCGTTTAAATTAAATGCAAAAAAGAACTTATTATTTGGATTTCTTATTAAGTGATGGACTTTCATTATAAAAAATAAAAACATAAAAATAATAATATAATTTTATTTATAATTCTGATGGGAGACTTCCCTATCTGGCATTTATCATATGAGTTAGTATTTCTTTTGTATATTTGAGTCTTTTGGCCATTTGGGGATGAGGCATATCAAGAGCTGTATTAATTGGGTATTTTTATCTGTCTCCATTCTTGTCTACATAGGTTACCATTCTAGATTCAGATGAAAGAATAATTTCAGTTTTATCACTAAATACGACTTAGACAATTCTATTAGACAATCTCAACAGTTAAGCATTTCTGGTTTTCAGAACTTTCTTTAAGTAAATCATTGGTTCTTTTCTTAAGTTTCTTGGAACTTCTTAGGCAGAGTCATCTGGATTGGCTAAAGGCTATTTATAGTCTTCTAAATATGATCTAAAATGTACCAACAAAGTGACTTTTTTGCTAAGAGATTTTGGATAGCTGTTTATATAGTAACATTTCATTATATCTTATCTTTAATCTCTTTTCTCCATATATTCAAAATACTTATAGTTTGGATTGTAAACGATTTTGGAATAATCGTTAAAAAATACTCCTGTATTTCCATTCGATAATAAATATCCAACTCCATATTTTGCTGAGTAATCAACCCATTTCTTTACATAAACTTCTTACTCTGCTTCAATTTCTTATTATTCAATCTTCATTTCTTCTATTGGAGCCATATATTAATCTTATTAAACCTCATCTATTAGGGTCTTATTTGGCTTCATAGCTAAACTTGAGATATGCATTTATCAAGGAATACCGACTCCATTATTAAGAAAAGGATGTTGAATAATTTGTTGTAAAGTTGGTCTTTTTTCAGGATTCAAATTGAATATTTTTTGAATCAAATTTTTAGCATTGTCAGATATCTTGATATGCTCAGGGAAGCTATAAAGCCCTTGTTTGATCTTTTCATAAGTCATTTTTACTTCAGGGGTTTCGAAAGGAGGTTTTCCTATTAAAATTGCATATAGAACAACACCTAATGACCAAACATCAACTTCATAGGAATGCCCAACTCTATTAACAAGAACTTCTGGGGCTAAGTAATTTGGAGTTCCGCAAACTGTATGCCTTTTCTCAGTATCAAATTCTAGTCTTGCAGCAAGTCCAAAGTCTCCAAGTTTTATCTCAAGCGATTAGTTAAGAAAAAGATTTCCAAGTTTTAAATCTCTATGAATTACTTTGTTTTTATGTAAATACAATAAAGCTTATACAATTTGAAATAGATAATACTGAGCTTCTAACTCTGTTAATCTTTATCTTCTTTTACATAGTTCACTTAGGGTCTGATTTGTACATAATTCTAGTAGAATATAAACATTTTCAGAATCTTCAAAAACATGTTCAAATTTAACAATATTTTTATGATTTAGAGATCAATGTATTTTTATTTCAGAAATCAACTTTGCTCAATGTCTTTGTTTTCTTAATGTTTATTTTGATATAATTTTAGCAGCAAAAACCTCCTATGTATCAAGATTAGTAAATTCATAGCATTTAGCAAAACCTCCTTTTCCAAGAAAGTTTCCCCTTTAATATCTTCAGATTTGCATAACACCAGCAGTGTCATAGTGCTTTTCCTCAACAATTTAGCCAAATTGGTCGTTATTGTTATTCATTATAATTATAAAAACTTCTAATTAAATATGAATTTACAAATTATAACATTTTAGCAGACTCTTTTTATTAATAAATTAAAAAATGTTTTATAATGATTAATTAACAGTAAAAATTGAAATAATTAATCTAAGAAACATCCTTATTAGAAAAGCAAGCTTAATAGTTTAGTAAATATACATTCTATTCAAGAGTTTGTCTTTTCTATTATTCGGATTCTGAGATTCAATTTCATATAGATTTTGATAGTTTTTCTGGGATATGGATTTAGTATAAAAATGCCGGAATAATTTTATTAGAAAATACTGATGAGAAAATTGATTAAATTTTAGTAATTTTGAACTGATAGTTTTTAATGTATAAAAACTGTATTGTTAAATTACTAATAAGATCATCTGATTTTCCTAATAGAATAACAAATGCATTTTATCCAATAGCCATAGTTCTTTAACTGGAAATTTAATAAAAATAAGATTAATCCTAGGAACAAGTTGTTTAGCGTATATTTAATGTTTACTCACAGCTGCTTCTAATGTTAAGCGATTTTTCTAAAATTTCTACCAATGGAACCAGTGAAATATAGGAATAGCAGATTAAGAAATAGTTATTAGAGATAAACTTAACTTCTGAAGATTTTGAAAGTTTTTTAACTGAATTTTCATTTGACTTGAATTCGTTTATAAATTTACTAAATCAAGATTTATTGATTTAAGAAGAAGATATTTTTCCTTACGAAGAATAAATAACAGAATTAATAGAGTTTTAATAAGAAATAAATAAGGGTTTTAGATCATTAGTGGAATAATAAATATTTTCTTATTTTAGTCTATTTATAATGAATGTTTATTAAGAGTATAAATTACAATCATTTTTTATTTAATGAATGAAAAATATTCAATCAGAATTTACTTAAAAAGAATCAGAGTTTTTTATATAAAGTATTTTAGGTTTGAATTAAAGCATTTTCAATGGAATCAATAAACCAGAGCTTTATCTTTCTATGTTTATCTATCGAATTTTAAAAGACTGAAACAATGTCTAAATATTAGATTAAATTATTGGATTTTTATATAAAGATTTTTTAATTGAAAAATTAAAATCTAATTTTATTGAATTTACAAATGATTAAAAAATATGAATTAATTACTAAGTTAAATCATAATAAGTTTAATTAGTCTAAAACCTAATATAAAACAATAATAAAAAATAATCAAAGAAAAATGAATGTATTTGTTATTAAATAAGCATTTAAGGTAAATCTCGTTTTTGCGTTAATTGTCATAAAAACTTTCACTCAAAATGCTTTCCTTTAGAATAAAAAGAATTCATTTGCCCTTTTTGTGTGTTAAAATATTATAATTGTTTTTATGAAAGAATAAATATAATACTAAATCCTACATTATTAATAAATGAAGATTTTTATGAATTCTTTATTACGGAATAAGACTTTCAAAAAGGGAATTTTTTAATTTTGAAAAGTTTGTTAATTGAAGATAGATTGGTTAATTACACAGATTTTTATATACATTTTCCAGTTAAAAGTCGCATTTATATTAATTGATAAATTATTAAAGAGTTTGATATTCCTAAAGATATTAAACCTAATGAAGACAGAAATGATGAATTAATAGCTATTCCTTTGGCTATTTGTAATTATATTAAAATTGGTGTTAATTACTTATAAATTGTCTATTAATAAGAATATGAGAATTTTGTTTAAAATGAATACATTTTTTCATTGGAAATATCAAAACGCAAAACTATAAAAGAAATCATTAAACAAACAGTCTAAAAATCATAATAAAAAAAAGGGTAATTTTTAAAAGATTATTTTGATTAATTTTAAGACATTGAATAAGCAAAAATAAGATTAACAGATCCAATTACTTTATTAAGAATAGATTATCTTTGTTGAGGAAACATGTGTTAGCATATTAATGTATTTTGCTTAAAAACATTTCTTCTTAGTTAATCTTAATGAGAATTATAAAAAATGATTTGCCCAATTTGTTAAAAATTGGTTTTAGAGTTCGAAATCGACATTAGAATAAAAGAAGCATTTTTCGATTTTGAAAGACTAAATAATGACTATGATGGTTCTATTTTCATCAAATAAAACTGTAATTACTTTTTCTCTTAAACATTTCAATAAGAAGAAAATTATCAAACTCCAATCATTAAAAATTAGCAATAAATTAATAAAGTATTTAAAGACTATAAAAAACTATAGCATTTTTTCTAAAACCAAGAAATAAAGCAAGAAGAATTTGAAACAATTTAAAAGAAAAAAGGTCTTGGTTGCAAATAGAGTAAAAAGAAAAAGCTTAAAAATAAATAATTTAAAATTTTACATTTTTAACAAGAATAATATAATATTCTTAAAATTAGTTAAAATGTTCTAAAATTATAATTATTAAAATATCGCATTCTTTAATTCTTCCTCTTTTTTAGTATTGTCGGTATATACTACTTCATAATTAGCCTTAACCACACCTCTAATATTGCCACTTGCGTAGCCTATAATTTATATATATCTGAGGCTAATGGGATTGTTGCTATTTAAGTTCTTTAAGTAAATGCATAATTAAGAAGTTGATTAAAACTTTACAGGGTTTACGAATAATTGTGTTTATCCTTCTATACCAAAATGAGTATTATTGAATAATTAATCCTCTTTCTCCTCTGTTAAATCATAAGAAAAGTTTTATTAATTAAGATACAATGATGCTTATTCAAATCCTTATTCACAAATAAAGAAAATAGATTTAATGCTAACTTATTGGTTAAATTCTATATTAATTAGAAGCTCTGGATCTCCATTTAAAGAAATACAATTTTATTGGTTTTGAAGATCAAAAATGTTTTTTATTGAACCAATTTTAGTCTCATTTAAGCATTTTAGTGTTTCTTTGATAATGAATCAATTTAAATTTAAATCTTCTTTTGCTAAAGAGAATTTAGAGCATTAGCAATTTAAGTGATTTTACATTTGGATTATAATAATTCTAAAATTAGTCCAAATTGAAGAATTAGATTAAAAATTACAAAATATAACTTATTATGAGCAGTAGTAAATAGTAACTTAATCTATTAGTAAAATCCAATGAATATGATGATATAAACTTCTCTATATGATCAAGCACTCCTTTAGCAAAGCTATTTCAAAGATATTGTGAAAGAAATAACATCAAAATTGAGAATGTTTCTTTCTTGTATAATGGAGTTAAGATAAACCATGAAGATTGTCCCAAAAAGTTGAATATGAAAGACATGGATGAAATCCAATGTGTTTTAAACTAAGTCGGAGGTTAATTAAATTATATTTAATATTTATTATGAATGACTTTTTGGATGATTTATTAATTCTATCAAGTATTTTTTGTCAGTCTTTTATTGCATATTAAGATTTAAAAAGATTATTTTTTGGCTTCAAACTTTAGCAATTAGTTAATAAGGAAAATTAAGAAATAAAGGAAGAAAGTCCTGTTTTATTAAAAGGTTTACTTCATAGCAAAAGTTTAGTACCTTCTTTCTATTTAAATAAAAATGTAATTTTTAGTTAAGTAAAAAGTTTTGCAATAAAAATTTTTTAATCTAATATATAAAGGCCTTTTTTCTAAAAAACTAATTATTCTAATAATATTGAGTTAGTAGAGGATTAGAGTAAACGTATTTTCCAATTTTGATTAAATATTTAGGAATATATAGAAAAACTCTCAACATTAAACCATTAGAGAGAATTTAATATAAAAATTAGTTGAATTCAATAAATTCTAGTTTATTTTTATGAGATTTTTAATATTATTTTTCTTTTTGATTTTTTACCTTTTAAAACAGGATATTGATAATAAGAAAATATTGTATATCAAAATACACCGATTTACATAATTTGTAAAATCAATAAAAATGATATAAAAGAGATATTTGCTGTAGAGAAAACAAAGGAGCTATTAAAACTTTAACTATAATAAAATGTATAAAATCTAATAGGAAAAACAATAGTTTCTTTTTTATTAGGTTATCAACTATTTAAACTATTTATTATTAGAAACAAATAAAAGATTTTATCAGTATTAAAAAACCCAAAATTTCATATCAAATCTATTATACATTCAATTATTGATAAACAATTAGATAAAAACATATCAATAGTTAATAACAATTGTTTAAAATGCTCAAATAAGCCACCTTAAATATTATAAAAACCATGTTTACATTTGCTAATATGCAATACTTGTTTTAAAAATAATAAATATGATTGTTTAGAATGTAAAAATGAGATTTTGGAAAAAGAAAGAATTTTCATTAATTAATTTAAAATAAATAATTTTATTTAACTTTTTATCTATAAATTTAACACTGATAAAACTCCTAATCCGATCAACTATTGTGTAAATATTCCAAAATTGGAATACGTTATAATTAATATCAATGCGGTCTCTATTTCAGACTATTTAAGTTCCTTTAACTAATATGCTTGATAGACTAAATTTATATAACCGGTGCCTGCCATAAACCCCATTAGTAAACAATGAGAAAATTAAACATAAGGATTTACTCTTTATTCAATTATGAACAATATCTATATGAAAAACAATATCATAACAATTATAGTGAAAATGCTTATATTTTTAAACTTTTTAATTTCTAGAGAAAGTTTAGCTATAAATAATCCGATTGTATAACTAAGATAGAGAAGCATAAAAGCGTTTTCATATACATAATCACCTTAAAGATTTTTTGTAGCTAAAAACCCCATAAATCCAAAAGTACTAAACTTGAAAGCATAAAATATAAACGTTTAAATCAAAAATGGCTTTATGATTGTCTAAACTCATTTAAAATTCATTATCGTTTAAACTTAATTATTTATAACAATTTATTCTTGTTAATTATCAAACTCTTTTAGTTCATTTTAACATCATAAAGTTATTGTCAATAAATCAAGTAATTTAATAATCAGAAGAAAAATTATATAAAAAGAAGAGAATAAAAATATAAGAATTTTCTCTGGTAAAATTTCAAACTTTTTAAACAAGTTGAAAATGGAGGAAACAAAAAATCCAGAAAAGGCTATTCCAAGGGTAAAACTTGCTATCAAAATAGGATTAATCTTTCTAATGTATTAATAAACAGCAATTTATCCAAAAACCTAGCCAAAGCCAATTAAAAAGATTCCAAAAAGTGCAATGAAAATGGACTTTTAGCTTTATGATAAATAAACAATCATTAATCCAGCAATAGAAAACGAAGAAGTTGTTATAATCTTTGTTCCAAATCCCAAATGATTGAATAAAAAAGCAAAAAATATCGCACCGATAAAATTGCTAAATGATAATGTTAAAACAAGCACTTATAAATATGACTCCTTTTCAAGCTCCTTTGAAAGCTATTTTTAATAAGTAAGCATAGAGCTAAAACCGATATTATTAATCATCCCTAATAAAAACATGAGTATTTTTATTTATATTAATTTTGGTGTTTTTGCTTCCTGTTATATCTATTCAGTTTTTGACATTATAATATAAAGTAAATTATTAAAATAAATATTGTGCTTAATTTTATATAACTTTTCTTAATCAAATAACAGTTTTTCCATTATTGATAAATTAGAAATATTTTAAACTATTCAAGTTTCCCATATAATTTTAATCCAGAATAATCTATTTTTCACTTATCAGAGTTTTCAATTATTCAATTTCATCACTTTTGAATAAAAAATCTTATAAATTATAATTAATCGTACCAAAATCATTTTTATTCTTAACACAATAATCAAATGTCTCTTACTATCTTTCGAGATTGAATTTACTAAGCAAATCAAGTATTTTTTACTCAAAAGAAATTTTTAATTAAGAAAACATATTCGAAAACTTTTTATTTATCAAATCATAACAATGAATTTAATATAGTAAATTCATATAATCAATAATTTAGAGTAAATTTGACTATGTTTGATGTTTAAAGTCTTTTTTATATAAAAATACACAAAATAAAATATCCAATTTAGATTATTCAAAAGATCATAAGTTTTATATAGAATAACTAATTATGCTTTATATCGATAAATTTTTATATTCATAAATTTATTATAATAGTTCATATCCTTTGATAGTTTAATTTGATAAAGAAAAACAGATAATTAAATTTTTTATAATCAAAAAGCAATTATATGATAATCCATCATCTTCACTCAATTGTTTTAATGATGCCAAGATATCTAGAAATATTTAATAATTTTCATTATTAAAATCATTAGAAAATTAATATAAAAAATTGTTAAATAATTCAAAGAAATCTTTATGGCATTCATTATATAAAGACATCTAAATAATATATAGAAACGTTTCTAGAATTTTTTATATTATTAAATCATCTTAAAAATATTATTTATATTTAAAAAATGTATTAATTAGCTGCAATTAATCATCACATATATCAATTCACTTTATTTTAATTTCTAATAAAAGATCTATGAAAAAACTACTAAAATCTTATTACGAAATCAACTAGATTTATTATAAATTTATTATTAATATTTAAAATAAACTCACTAATCCTTCATAATACTCAGAATTTTTTATCAAAAACCATAAAGATATTACACAATTGAAATATAAAGGTTTAATGAGTTTTTATATGATTTTATTATTAATTATTTCATTTATCAATTCTATAAAAGATATAATCTAATGCTATTCGCCTTCATTATTTAGTAAAAAACTTAACCCGGTAAATAATCCATTAAAAATCCTTTCTATAGTAACATCCTATGTTAAATAATCAAAATATTAATTATAAATATCTTCGAATATTCTCAAACTTTCTTAATATAAAATTGGTTATTTTAGCTATTAAATAATACAAGATAAATAATCTTAAAAGTAGTTTCAAACAAAATCATTTTTGTCATATACATTACTAGATATTATACTTAAGCATTAAGAAGAGATAAAACCAATTTTATCATTTATTAAACTGTATTAGCAAATCATTTTAATTTTATCTGATGACAAATATGGAAAGTCATATAATAAATGTTTTGATTATAAGTTTTATATTTATGTTTTTATCATGATGAAATAAATGCCTTTATTCATTGGTATAAAAAAATCAAAAACAAAATCAATTTTCTATAAAATAAGAGAAATAATTGATTTATTATAAAGCCAAATATCTTAAAAAACTGAAGAAAATATAAAAATTCCTTGAAAAATCTACTATTGATCGTAAAGTTATAGTTTATCAATTGATTTTTAGATTATTTTATCTTTATAAGATTAAATATTGAAAATTGAATTTATCATTTTATATATTTCTATTTCGACGGTTTTGGAAGTTTTTTCTAAAAAAATATCATGATATTTATAATAAAACTCTTATATTTGTTCATCAAATAGTTCTAACTATTACTAATAATTAATTTTATTCAAAGTTTATTATATTAATTAAATATAATCATAACAAATATCTGTTTTGATTATTAAATAATTGATGATTTATAAACAAGGTATATTTATTTCTTAATTCTATATAAGGATTTAAATAGAATAAGTCAAAATATGATTGTTAAAATAATCAATAGTTTATTTATCTAAATTTTAAATAAAAAGAAATATTTTTTTAATAATTTTATATAAACTATGTTAATATTGTTTTAAAACATTATAATTAAATTTAAATATTAAATCTGTATTATAATAAAACATTAAAAAACCTACCAACTTTTATAATAAATTTATTGAAATTCGAAAATCCTGATTCCATTAATTGTTAATTTATTCAGCTGTTATTAAAAATCATAAAATTACTGATAAAATTTGATTTAAAATAGATACTTCTTTATTAATATTACACTATATATTTTCAATGATTGCTATTTATAAACTATCAGAATACTCCTTATTATATATGGTAATTAATTCAATAATTTTTATTTCGATAAGATTAATTTATATTTATATAAAACTTAAATCTTTATAAGATAAAATCGCCTGCAAAGAAAAACATTAAATAAGAAAATCTCCACTACTTTCTATTATATTTATCAAGTTATTCTATAAAGAATTTTCTTTGCTTGAGGAAAATTTTATAATTTTTTGAATAAATTCAAATAACAGATCTAATAACTGCTTATCTTCAATATAAAGCAAATATAATTAATAAGAGTCATCAAGAAACTTATTATCAATTTACCAAAAAATATTAATATAATATTTGCTTGTAAATTTTAATAAGATTTTTGAATATATTTTATCGTTCTAAACTTTTATTAAACTTTCATATATAATATTCCAAACACCTTTTTGATTAGTAAAAAAATCATATATTTTGTCCTCATATTGTTTTCTTAGCAAATCATTGCTCTCCGATCCGATTTTACTAATAATTAAAATCAACTCTGTTGCACTCATTTATAATGTAATAAATAGATAATAATATAGAATAATAAAATATGTAATTAAAAATTTAATCTTTAAGCTAAAAATTGAATTGCAACCTGAACAGCCATAAGTTAACTCCTTCTGTTAATTATAACTCGAGATCAAAATCCTTCGCAAGACCATAGAACTAAAACAATGTTTTTTAAAGCGATAATTTTGAACAGCAACAAGATTAGGGAGCGTGGTAGGAGGAAATATAGCTATTATAATAAGATAAAAATAAGTTAGAATAGCAAATTTATGAATTTAATTAGAGAATATAATTATAAAAACAACAAATACAATAAGCTTATAGTTTACTTTAAGACATTTATGCCTTCATAATGGATACATTATTAAAACTATATAAATCCAAATAGTAAAATTATTAAGAAAAAGAAACAAATTTTGATTTCTCTTTTTAAGAAACTCCTTTAAAATCAATTTCAATAAACTCTATCAAAATTGATATTTAGAATTATCTTTTGGAGAAAGAGAAGTTTATTAATGAGTTCAAATTAAATGAATATTGGTAGAAAACAAAAGAGCTTATTTAATAAGAAGTCTTGAAGGAGAAAACAAACTATAAATATATAGACGCTGCATCTACTTAGGAAAGTACTATTAAAGAAAAATGAAGACTTTTTCAGGCTAAGGCGAACTTCCCTCCATAAACAAAAAAAGACTTGACACTTACTTAAGGCGATTTTTTAATTTTGGATAAGGATTTTCGTAACGGATGGTATTTAGGAGAGAATTTTTGAACTTGAGAACTAGGCTATTTTCCAAGCAATTATGTATTAGAAATAGACTCGATTAATATTTTTTCCAATAATTAATTTTATAATATTTAATGTTCTTACTATAAGATAAAGATGAAATCAAATAGAAAAGAGATTTTAGAGT
>JACCDV010053124.1_pt1 | contig 20906 bp, 24 predicted proteins | sample 7446131 | NCBI WGS metagenome assembly JACCDV01 (sample SAMN15323448, study PRJNA562643) | freshwater metagenome | isolation source: river surface water | place: USA:Blue River Watershed | collected 2017-08-17 | reverse complement strand
GTCAGATTCACTTTCAGGTTGGCTGCGGCCGACGTGAATGGACGCAACACCACCTCGGCGCTCGATGGCGTCACCGTCAACCCAGTGATCTGTAAACCATCGACGGTGATTTCGGTATCGGTACTTGCGAAATTGAAGGTTTCGCCGTCGCTCAGCCGCGTCACGGTTCCGCCGCCGCCTGCCGCGAAGCTCAAGCGGTAATCCGACGCCTTGAAGCTGGCCGGTGCATCCGCATCGGGGCTGACCCCCCAGGTCAGGCCACCGGGTGGCGTGCCAGAAATGGTGGTGAGGGCTGCGGCGAAATACCCGGCATCCAGCGGCCGGAAAAAGTTTTGGCCCGGCTGGCCGTTGAGGTCCAGCCCCTGGCGGTGCTGGCGGTTCATCAACTCCATCGTCGACAAGGCCAGCCGCCCCAGCTGGTTGGACACGTCGGCCACGTCGTCGTTGTAGAAATTCAGCACGCCCTTGAGCAGGCCACCCGACAGCAGGTCCTCGTTCACGATGGCGTCGGCTTTGCCGAAACCAATGGTGTAGCGGCCCTGGGCACTGACCGACTCGGAGCCCACCAAGGGCGTCGAGCGGTTGGCCAACACGATGGGCACGCTGCCACCCACGAAAACGGTCAGAGACCGGTCATCGGCCTCCAGCGTGTTGACCTGCACGATCTTGTTCAGCTCGGCCACCAGCTGGTCGCGCTGGTCCAGCAGGTCGTTGGGGGGACTGCCCGAGGCATAAGCATCCACCACCTTCTGGTTGATGCTGGCGATGTTGGCAGCCAGGCGGTTGGCCTGGTCAATACCCGCCTCGATCTGCACCCGGGTGGTGACACGCAACTCCTCCAGCTGGGTGGCAGTCTGGTTCAGGCGCGAAGCAAATTCCTCGGCTCGCGTGAGGACCACGCCACGCGCGGTCTGGTTGGTGGGCGATGCCACCACATCGGCCCAGGAATTCAAAAAACCATTGAGCTGGTTGCCCAACCCCGACTCACCCATGGGAAACAACTGCTCCAGCGTTTGCAAGCGCTGGTAGCGCACCGTGGCCGACGAAGCCGCCGCAGCGCTGAGGTTGGCTTCACGGGTCAGGAACTGGTTGTACGACCGCTCGACAGCGGCCATTTCGACGCCCTTGCCCAGAAAGCCGTTGCCAAACTTCTGGCCTGGAATCTGTTCCAGGCTCACGTTCTGGCGCGAGTACCCGGGCGTGTTGACGTTGGCGATGTTGTGGCCAATGACCTGCAACGCCGCCTGGTTGGTGGTGAGGGCCGAAACCGCGATGTTCATGCTCATGGTTCAACCCTCAACCTTGGGCCCGTTGCAGCTGCAACGTGGTGTTGATGACCCGACTGAGCTTGTCGGCGTACCGCGGGTCGGTGGCGTAGCCGGCGTTTTGCAGACCGCTGGCAAAGGCCTGGGGTGAATGCAGCCGCTCCATGACCTGCGCGTAACGAGGGCTTTGGCTGATCAGGCGGGCGTAGTCGCGGAAGGAGTCGGCGTAGGAATCGTAGGCGCGGAACTTGGCCGTCACCTTGCGTGGTGCGCCGTCCACGTATTCGGTGGTGGTGATTTCGGCCACTTTGCCTTTCCAGCTTGGGCCGGCCTTGATGCCAAACAGGTTGAACGCCGGACTGCCGTCGGCGTGCTTGATTTCGCTGCGACCCCAGCCGGTTTCGTGCGCCGCCTGACCGATCATGAAACTGGCTGGAATGCCCGACTCGCGCGACACCTGCTGCGCTGCCTGCCGGTGCTGGGCAACGAAACTGGCCTGGGTGGGTGTGGCCTGGACGGCGGTGGTCGCATCGGTGCGGCCTACCACCGGCGCGCTGGGCCGCGCAGACACAGCCTGCCCCGGCAACCCCGCATTGGGCGTGACCTGCTGGGAGAGTTGGCGTTCAATCATCTCGCTCAAGCCCCCGGGCAAACCGGTCATCTGCACCGACCATTGCTCGTCCAGCAACTGCGTGCCCAGATCGCCCTCTTCGTTGTCCATCAGGCCACTTTTCATCGTCGCCTCGCGCATGCTCTTGAGCAGTTCCTTCATGAACAGCGCCTCAAACTGACGGGCGGTTTCCTTGATGGCCGATTTGGCATCCTGCCCGGCCAAATGGTTCAGGCTGTCCAGCGACTTGGCGTCCACCGCCAAGCCGCGGCTCTGCGCCAGCGACACCGTGGAGTGGGCAGCAATGCTCATGTCAAATCACCTCCAGCTCGGCCTGCAGAGCGCCGGCAGCCTTCAAGGCCTGCAGGATGGCCACCAGATCCTGAGGCGTGGCACCCAACGCATTCAGAGCCTTGACCACGTCACCCAGCTGGGCCGATGCGGCCATCTGGATCAGCGCTCCACCCTGCTGGGTCACCTGGATGTCAGCTTTCTCGGTCACCACGGTCTGGGCGCCAGGCGGCGCAAACGCGCCCGGCTGGCTGACTTGCGGCGTGGAAGTGATGCTGACGGACAGGTTGCCGTGCGCAACCGCGCTGGCTCCCAGGGAGACGGCCTGGTTCATCACCACCGAGCCGGTGCGGGCGTTGACCACCACCTTGGCAGAGGGACGCGACAGCTCCAAGGGCAAATCTTCAATGTCCGCCACGAAAGCGACGCGGCTGTTCGGATCTTGGGGGGCACGCACCCGCACCACCCGGCCGTCCAGGGCCTGCGCCGTGCCGTTACCCAACGCGCGGTTGATCGATTGCGCCACCCGGCGCGCGGTCTGGAAATCGGCCGCATTCAGCGACAAGTCGATGCTTTCCCCCAGCAGGAACGGCGTGGGCACCGCACGTTCCACCTGGCCCCCAGCCGGAATCCGCCCGGCGCTGAGGTGGTTGATGGTGACACTGCTGCCGCCGGCCGAGGCACCCGCGCCACCCACCAGCAAGTTGCCCTGCGCCAGCACATACACCTGGCCGTCCACGCCACGCAGTGGTGTGGTGATGAGCGTGCCGCCCCGCAGCGACTTGGCATTGCCCACCGACGACACGGTGACATCGATCATCTGTCCAGGTCGGGCAAACGCCGGCAGCTGGGCCGTGACCAGCACCGCTGCCACGTTCTTGGGTTGCACGTTCACCCCAGCCGGCAAGGTGACGCCCATCTGCTGCAGGTAGCTCGCCAGCGACTGGCTGGTGTAAGGCATTTGCGACGATTGATCGCCGGTGCCGTCCAGCCCCACCACCAGCCCGTAGCCGGTGAGTTGGTTGCTGCGGACCCCCTGCACCGCCGCCACGTCCTTGATGCGCATGGCCTGCGCGTGCGCGCTCACCCCGGCCAGGGCACACAGGCCGGCCACCAAAGAGAGCGCGAACTTTGACGAGAGAAAAAAGAAAAACCGGTTCATGGGGGTCCTTTCCGATGGCGTGGGCAACAAGCCCGCACCATCCGTACCGCATGAACCGATTGTCAGAAAACTTTAGAACGGCAAAAGCGTTAAAAAGAAGCGGGAAAGCCAGCCAAATGTCTGCGCATCGGCCTGCGCACCGCGACCGCGCGACAACACCCGCACGTTGGCGACCTGGGTGGACTGCACCGTGTTGCCCGGGCGGATGGTGCGCGGATCGACCGTGCCCGAGAACTGCAACACATCCACGTTCTGGTTCACACCGATCTGCTTTTCGCCAATGACCAACAGGTGGCCGTTGGGCAGCACCTCGGTCACCACGGCGGTGATGGTGCCGGCAAAGGTGTTCGTTGCCTGGGTGGCGCCATCGCCGGTAAACGTGTTGGTGGAGGTTGCGCCCGCGTTCAGGCGCCCCAGCAGGTTGTCGCCCAGGAAGGGAAACGCCGACACACTGGCGCCCAATTCCGACTCGCGGTTGACGTTGGACGACGATTGCTGTGACGCCGACAGGCGCTCGGTGATCTGCACCGACAGGGTGTCGCCCACCAGACGGGCCCGATGGTCCTCAAACCCCGGCCGGTAGGTGGCGGCGTTGTACAAACTGCCACTCAACGGCTCGGGTGCGGCCATGCGGGCCTGCGGGTAGTCCACCTTCGCGGGTGCCTTGGCCAGGTCGACGTCGGGAATCTGAGACAGCGCGGCGCAGCCACTCAACACCACCGCGGCGGCCAGCGCCACACACCGGCGGCCCAAGAGAAAAAAGTTTTGCATCACGCATCCTTTCCCTGCAACCATCACAGCTGCGTCAGGCGCTGCAGCATCTGGTCCGACGTCTGGATGGCCTTGGAGTTCATCTCGTAAGCGCGCTGGGTCTGGATCATCGTCACCAGCTCCTGCACCACGTTGACGTTGGAGCTTTCCAGGTAACCCTGCAGCACAGGCCCCAACCCTTCGGAACCGGGCGCACCGGTGGTGGGCGCGCCCGAGGCGTTGGTTTCAGTGAACAGGTTCTGGCCGCGTGGGTCCAGGCCGGCCGGGTTGACGAAAGAGGCCAGCTCGATCGTGCCAGCCGGTTGTGGCGTCGGGTTGCTGCCCACCACCACCGACACCAGGCCGTTGGTGCCGATCGACACGCTGCGGGTGTCGGCCGGAATGGTGACGCCGCCCAACACGCGGTAGCCACTGTTCGTCACCAGCTCGCCCTGGGCGGTCAGCTTGAAGCTGCCGTCGCGCGTGTAGGCGGTGGTGCCGTCGGGCATTTCAATCTGAAAGAAGCCGTCGCCGTTGATGGCCACGTCCAGGTTGTTACCGGATTGCTGCAAACTGCCCTGGGTGTAGGTGCGGGCAGTGGCCACGGTGCGCACGCCCAGACCCAGTTGCAGGCCGGTGGGCAATTCCGACTGTTCCGCCGTGTTCCCACCCACCTGGCGCAGGTTTTGGTAGATCAAATCCTCGAACAAGGCGGTGCCGCGCTTGAACCCGGAGGTGGAGACGTTGGCCAGGTTGTGGGAAATCACGTCCAGCTGGGTTTGCTGGGCCTGCATACCCGTTTTGGCGATCTGCAAGGAATTGATCATGGTGTTTTCTCCGGGAAGCGGTCAGGGCACGCGGGCGCGCTCAACCATTGAGACTCAGCAACTGGGCGGCGGCCTGGTCGCTCTTTTCGGCGTTCTGGATCAGCCGCAACTGCAATTCGTACTGGCGGGCCACACTGATCATGCCGACCATCGCATCGACCGGGTTCACGTTCGAACCTTCCAGCATGCCGTCAGCGAGCTGGGCTGCAGGGTCTTGCGGCAACGGAGCGCCATCGGTGCTGCGAAACAGACCATCATCACCACGCTGCAGGCGCACTTCCTGGTTCGGGGTGATGAGCTTGAGCCGGCCCACGGCCTGCACCGGCTGGTTGCCCACCTGGGCGCTCACCGTGCCATCCTTGGCAATGGAGACTCGCGCGTTGTCAGGAATGTTCAGTGGCGCACCGGCGTCGTCCAGCATGGGCAAGCCGGCGTGCCCCACCAGCAAGCCCTGGGCAGACACCTGCAGCGAACCTGCGCGGGTGTAGGCCTCGTTACCGTCCAGCCCCTGGATCGCAAAGTAAGCCGACCCCACTGCTGCCACGTCCAGGTTGCGACCGGTGTGGTTCATGGCGCCCGGTGTGTCCAGGTGGCCAGCCGTGGCTTCCAGCGCATAGACCCGGGTGCTGGCGCCTTCGCCGCGCAGTGGCACCGCACGGAAAGTGGCCATTTCGGCACGAAAGCCATTGGTATTGACGTTCGCCAGGTTGTGCGACAGCACCTGCTGCCGGTGCATCGCTGCACTGGCGCCAGACAAAGCGGTGTAGATGACGCGGTCCATGGCGGCTCGACCTTAGGGCGGTATCAACGCAGGTTGACCAAGGTCTGCTGCACCTGGTCCTGCGTCTTGATGGTTTGGGCGTTGGCCTGGTAGGCGCGCTGGGCCACGATCATGTTGACCAGCTCCTGTGTCAGGTCCACGTTCGATTCTTCCAGCGAGCTCTGGCGCACCAGGCCCAACCGGCCTTCCAGCGGCCCGCCCAGCACCACCGGCCCGGACGACACGCTCTCCGACCAATAGCCGCCATTGATGGGCTGCAAGCCTTGCAGGTTGCGGAAGTTGCCCAGCGCCACCTGACCCTCGGCAATCGACACACCGTTGGAATAGCGCGCCAGGATCACGCCATCCTCGCCGATGTCGATCGAGGTCAGCTCGCCGGCGGTGTAGCCGTCCTGCTTCAGATCGAACACCCCGAATTTGCTGCCGTACTGGGTCAAGGTGTAACCCGCCTGAGCATCGCCCAGCCGCAACGGGAAACTCAAGGTGCCGTCGCTGGGGGCATCTAGTCCGGTGAAGATGGCGTTGGGCACAGTCGCTGGCGGAGTGACCGTCGGAGCGTCGCCGGAGCGGATGTCAATGTTGTCCAGCGTGGGGGTCGCTCCATCCGTACCCAGCATGGACGCGATCTGTCCCGAAGCACTGAATTCGATCGTGCCCAGGTTCTGACCGGTCACACCGTTGTCGGCGCTGGCCACCACCTGCCACGCATTGGCTTCGTTGAGCTTGACGAAGTACAGCTGCACCGGCACGGGCACGCCTTGAGAGTCGTAGACGTTGGTGGCTGTGCCGTAGGTTTTTTGCCCTTCAGTCAGGGGAAAGGCCGCACGGGTGGTCGTGGCGGGCGCCACCGGAGGGTCCACCTGCGCGGTCGCCCGCGCATCGAGGTTGGCGGTCAGGAACATCCCCTGCAATGCCGGGTCGGGGTTGCCCCCCGTGCGGCGCGGGTCGATGACCGAGCCCGTCGGCAGCACCAAATCTTCAGGCACCACGCTTGTCCGATCACCAGACTCATTGGTGGGAAACCCCTGCAGCCGCGCGCCGTTGTTGGTGATGATGTACCCCTCGCTGTCGAGCTTGAACTCACCATTGCGGGTGTAGAGTGTCGCTCCGTCAGTGGACTGCACTTGAAAAAAGCCGCCGCCGTTGATGGCGAGGTCCAGCTGGTTGCCCGTGATCTTCAGGTTGCCCTGGGTGAACAATTGCGCCACCGTGGCCACCTGCACCCCGATGCCCGAATTGCCCCCACCCGCCGCGCCCAGCGACGATGCGTACACCTCCGAAAACTCGGCGCGCGACACTTTCATGCCGGTGGTGTTGGCGTTGGCGATGTTGTGGCCGATCACATCCAGGTTGCGGGCCGATGCGTTGAGGCCCGACAGGCCAGTTTGAAAACTCATGGTGTGCTCCTTGTCTGTGCAACCGGTGTCTTAAAGAAAAGCCAGAATCTGCGAGTAATCCACGGTCAGCCCACTGGCCGTGCGGGCACGCAGCGCGCCATCGACCATGGCGACCGATTCCACGCGCTGGCGCGACAGTGGAATGGCGCTGACGGTCTGTCCGCCCGAGGTGGCATTGATCTGCATCCCGCCGACCACGGCCGGGTCCACATTGCCCAGCGCCCAGTTGAAGTTGTGCATGCCTGCCGCCTTGGCGCCCAGGTTGACAGTGCCCAGCAACTCACCCGCCTTGCTCAGGATGTCGACCTGCACGTTGTCGGCGGCTTGCGACAGCGTGAAGCTGCCGGTGGCCGCACCGCCGTCGGTGGTCAGGGCATTGCCTTCCACAATCACCTGCCGCCCCACCAGAGAGGCGCCCTGCAGCCCCTGTGCCAGACTGAACTGATCGGCGAGCGACTTCAAGGTCTGGTTCACCTGCTGAATGCCCGTGACGGTGTTGATCTGCGCCATTTGCGTCGTCATCTGCGCGTTGTCCAACGGGTTCATCGGATCCTGGTTGTTGAGCTGGGCTATGAACAGCTTCAAAAACCGGTCTTGTGCGGCCTGGGGGTCCGACGACTCGGCCTGCGAACCGCCCTTGGCGTTGTAGGCATCGATCTGGCTGGTGCTCAATGGGGTCATGAACATGGCTTGTTCCTCGTGTCAGGCCTCACTGGCCCATCTGCAGCGTCTTGAGCAGCAGCGATTTGGCGGTGTTCATCACCTCCACGTTGTTCTGGTACGAGCGCGAGGCAGAGATCATGTTGACCATTTCCTCCACCGGGTTGACGTTGGAGTGCGTGACGTAGCCATCGGCATCGGCGCTGGGGTGCTGCGGGTTGAATACACGCCGGTTCGGCGCATCACTTTCCACAATGTTCTGGACTTTCACCCCGGCCGACGCGGCGTTGTTGCCCATCGGCACGGTCTGGAACAGCACTTGGCGCGCCTTGTAGGCTTGCCCATCGGGGCCGGCCACGGCATCGGCGTTGGCCAGATTGCTGGCCACCGTGTTCAGGCGCTGCGCCTGGGCGCTGACCGCGCTGCCCGAGACGCCAAAGATGGTGAACATCGACATGGCAAGCCTCCTTACTGGCCCTGAATGGCGCTGAGCATGGTTTTGACATGCCCGTTGATGAAGCGCAGCGTGGACTCGTACTGGATTGCGTTGTCCACAAAGTTGGCGCGCTGCTGGTCCATGTCCACGCTGTTGCCGTCCAGCGAGGGCTGGGTCTGCACCGTGTAATCGGCCCGGGTGCGCTCGGTCACCCCTCCGGCACTGCTCACGGTGCGCAGGTGGCGTGCGTCCTGGCCAGCCAGGGGGCTACCGGTGCCCGCGCCCGGACGGGCGTTGCTGGACACGCTTTGCAGCGCCTCGCTGAACTTGAAGTCGCGCGCCACGTAGCCGGGTGTGTCGGCGTTGGCGATGTTGCTCGCGATCATTTGCTGGCGGTGCGCACGCAGCTGCAGCGCGTCGGAGAAAAACTCCATGCGTCGGGTCAGCTGTTGGAACATGGTCACCTCCTGGGGCAGATCACGGAAACAGGCATTTCGCCTCGATGGAATGGATTGTGAAAAACTTGAGGCTTCGCCAAGCCGCGATAAACCGGCAAATGACCCGCCATTTCTCGCTTATGCCCGCACGCTTTAAGCCTACAGTTGGCGCATGTCGGTTCCACGCCCTATTCACTCATGGCCCACCGTGCGCCCGAGCGGCCGTCGGGGGATGGGGCGGGGCGCGTGGGCACTCGCTCTGGCTGGAGTGCTGACCGGGCAGGCCTGGGCACAAGCCGCGCCCAACGCGTTGCAAGCCTGGGCGGAGCAAGCCCGCCAGTGGATACAGGCAGAGGTGGGCCAAGCGCCGCACACTGGCAGCGCGGCCCGCACGCTGCGCCCCGAGATTGAAGTGGGCGCGCTGGACAGCCGTTTGCGGCTCGCGCCCTGCCAACGGGTAGAACCTTACCTGCCGCAAGGAACCCGCTTGTGGGGCCGTTCCCGCATCGGCCTGCGCTGCGTGGAAGGTCCCAGCGCCTGGAACGTGTTCCTGCCGGTCACGGTGCGGGTGTGGGGACCGGCCTGGGTCATCCGCCAGCCGGTGGCGCCCGGCACCACGCTCACTCAAGAACACGCCGAACTGGCCGAAATTGATTGGGCAGAGAGCAGCACCCCGGTGATCGCACAGGCCGAAGACTGGATCGGCAGTGACACGGCCAGGGCGCTCATGCCCGGCCAGGTGTTGCGGCAAGGCATGGTGCGGCCACCGCAGGTATTCGCGGCGGGCACCCAGGTGCGGGTTCAGGTACAGGGGCCGGGTTTTACCCTGTCGGCGACCGGCGAGGCGCTCAGCCATGGGCATGTCGGTCAGACCGCCCGGGTACGCCTGCCCAACCGCCGGGTGCTTACCGGTACCGTGCGCGACGGCGAAACGGTCGACATCAACCTCTGACCAGCAGCGTGGTTGTGGGCTGAGACCAACAGCGATAACACCGACGTCACACCTACCGCAAAAAAAGCGTTAAAGTCCGGAACAGATCGGTCGATAAAGCTCTCAAGCAATCCTCTTTTTGAGGTTTGGAGAGTGCCATGAAAGTCAACAGCCTAACCGAACAGTCCGTCAGCGTGAAGTCTGCGGGGCCTGCCAAGCCTGCCGACCGGGCTGGTGCGTCCGTCAGCAACAGCGCCACGGCTGCCGCGGCGCCAGAAGCGTCTGCCGGTGTGGCCGTGACTCTGTCACCCGTCACCCAGACCATGACAAACGGCGTGGCCCGCTCCGGCACCGACGTGTTCAACGCCGAAAAAGTGCAGGCCATGCGTCAAGCCATCCAGAACGGTTCGTTCTCGGTGAATGCAGAAGTGATTGCAGATAAACTGCTGTCTAACGCCCGCGAAATGCTGGGTGTGGCAAGCGCAGGCCGCAGTCAACCCAGCGAGTCCCAGGGCTGAGCATTCACCTTCAGGCATGGTTGACGCTTCAGCACCAATCGATCCCTGGAGCCCCTGGCTGCAACAACTGCCAACCGTGTTGCAAGCCCTGAACGACACCCAACAAGCTTTGCTCAACAGCGCGTCAGGCGATGACCCTGACGCTTTTTTGCGTCAGTGCGCCTCACTCGCACAGGCTTTGACCCAGCTGCAGCGACTCACACCCCAGCGGCATCTGGCCGCCGAAGCGCCGAGTGCTGCGCGCCTAGGCATCGAACAACTGGAGTTGAGTCTGGGCACACTGGCAGATCAGGCGGCACGCCTGTCGGCGCGCGATCGCCGTGCGCTGGATTTGCTGTTCCCGAATGACGGCCTCAAGGCCTACAGTCGGCTGGGTGGCCGCAGCCCGTCCCTGGGCGGTAGCGCTTACCTCAAAGCCTGAACAGGCACCGAGTCAATGTTCGCGCAAGCGGGCTCGCAAGCGCGCGATCGACTGGCTGTGCAACTGACTGACGCGTGACTCGGTCACGCCCAACACAGCCGCAATCTCCTTCAGGTTCATGTCGTGCTCGTAGTACATGCTCATCACGTACTGCTCGCGTTCCGGCAACTTGTTGATCGCCTCCACCAAGGCGGACCGCATGCGCTGGTCGCCCAGCAAGGCCTGCGGGTCAGACTGGGCATCGGCCGGCAGAAAGCGATCAAGGAAGTGATCCTCGTCGTCGCCTTTGGCACCCAAATCTTCCAGGTACACCAGTTGGGTGCCCCGCACCCGAGCCAGTGATTCCTGATACTCGGCCAGGCTCATGCCCAGCTCTACCGCAATTTCGGACTCCTTGGGCGTGCGCGACAAACGCTGCTCCAAGCGCTGCACCGCGTGCTCAATGTCTTTTTGCAGCTTGCGAGAGCCGCGTGACATCCAGTCGCCATCGCGCAACTCGTCCAGCATCGCGCCACGGATGCGCTGACTGGCGAAGGTCTCGAACTGCACCCCTTGGGACGGCTCAAACCGCGCCAAGGCCTCGGTCAGGCCGATCATGCCCACCTGAATCAGGTCGTCCACTTCGACGCTGGCCGGCAACTTGGCAATCATGTGGTGCGCCAGTCGATGAACCAGCGGACTGTACTTGCGCAGCTGGGCATCCCGGTCAAGCGTGCCTTTGGCGTTGTACATCTGAAGCTCCGATGGTCTGATCGGCGAGGATCGGGCTACGCTGGTGGCAGGTATCGTCATGAGAACGGGTTTCAAGGTCATCCAGTATCAGCGCGCTGTCGAGCAGCTTGAGCCGGCCCGCCAGGGCCACGCCACCATCCAACGGCCCGGCTCCACTGAAATGATACTCCAGCGGCCACACCACGGGAACCCAACCCAGGCGCTGCTGGCAGGTTTCCTGCAGGGTGCGCGCGGTCTGAGCCAGGGCATCGGTCGTTTTCAACCCGTCACCACCGGTGGGTGGCTGCAGCAGGCTGACCACCACCGGCGCCAAGGCAGCTGCTTCGTGCAACACTTTGACGGCGTTGTACGCCTGCACGCACGCTGCGGGCGTGGCGTCCAGAGGCACCAGGGGTCGGGCCTCGCTGTCAGCGAGCAGTACGGTCATCGCCTCCAGCGGCGCATGCAAGAGCACGACACTGCCGCTCGGCACGCCCTTGAGCCACCGGCGCAACACAGCCCGGTGGCCCGCTGCCGCATCGTGCGGGTGGAGTCCGCACACACCTTCCACCACAGCAACCGGCAGCGACATAGCCTGGAATGCCTGTTCCAGGCGCCACAGCAACTCCAGCGAACGGTGGTCAGCGCTGCTGGCCACCACCGGCAGCACGCGCGTCGGTGGGCGCAGTTCCCAGGCCTGCAAGCCGTGGGCCTGATCGTGGGTCCACGGTTCAAACATGCCAGGCGTCCAGTTGCACGCCGCGCTGCACCGGGTCGGTGAAGAACAGGGGCAGCTCGCTGGGCTGCGGATCGAAGGCCGATTTGCCGCTGCTGGCCATGGACAGGCGGATCAGGGCCGTCGGGTCAGGGCGCTGCCAGTCTTCCGGCACGCGTTGGCCCGTGCAAAGGCCGCGCAGCACCACCTGGTGTCGAATCAGCGCATCCACCGCTGGGCCCAGCTTGGCCGCCTCGTCCAGTTTGGAGAGGATGGCACCGTACAAACCCGCATCGCGGTAGGCATGGAACACTTCGTCGAGTGTGTCGCCATGACTGCCCGCATTCAGCACCAGCAGTTTCTTGATGCTGGGGGCGGCGAGCAACTCCATCATTTCTTGAATGCGAGGGTCCTTCTGACCCAGACCGGCCGTGTCGATGATGACCATGCGTTTGTTGGCCAGCAGTTCCAGCAAGTCCTGCAAAGCTGCGCGGTCGTGGGCCAGGTGGGCAACCACCCCCAGCATGCGACCGTAGGTGCGCAGTTGTTCGTAACCAGCCACGCGGTAAGTGTCCAGGGTGATCAGACCCACGCTGTTGGCACCATAGGCTTTGACACACTGCGCCGCCAGCTTGGCCGCCGTGGTGGTTTTGCCCACGCCGGTTGGCCCGACCAGGGCAAAGATGCCGCCCTCGTCGCACAAGGCGGCGGAGTCGCGGGTGGTTTTCAGGTTACGGGCCAGCACTTCCTGCACCCAGCGGAAGGCGTCAGCCGCGCCGTATTGCTCGGGCAAACGCTCCATCACAGCGCGCGCCACCGTGGGGGAGTAACCCGCCCGAATCAGCTTGTGCATCAACTGCGCCTGAATGGGGTGCTGCTTGGCATGGCCCAGCCAGGCCAGCGTGTTGAAACGCTCTTCCATCATCGCCTTCAAGGCGTCGATCTGATCACTGAGGCGGGCGCCTGCTGCAGGATTCGCAGGTGCAGCTTCGGCCGGGGCGGCCGCACGCTTGGCATTCGTGGCGCCAGCACGGCCGAACGGCAGCGCCATCGAGTCGTCCATCGACGGGGCCGGGCGAGTGGGAACGGGTTTGGTCGCCACGGGCGGTTTGGCAGGCGCTCGCTGTGGCATCGCTGCCGGTGCGGCCTGCCCTTGGAGCGCTTCCCGGCGCTTACGCAGCATGCGCTCGCGCACGTATTCCTGGAAAGACAGGGTGCTCATGGCCAGGGTTTCGGTGTCCTGGGCCACGCTGCTTTGCGCCGATACCGGAGGCAACTGCTGCGCTGCGCGCTGCTGAAGGCTCGCGCTCTGGCGGCCACTGGCACGGGGCGCCGTGGGAGTGGGTGTGGCTGGTGCCGCACCGGTCGCCAAGGAGGCCAGGTGTTCTTCGGCCGTGGCCACGACCTCGAAACCGTCGTCGGTGGAGCGGCTGGACAGGATCACAGCGCTGTCACCAAAGGCCGCCTTGGCCTGGGCCATGGCTTCACGCGAAGTGGGGGCAATAAAGCGTTGGGCGTTCATGCGGGTTCTCCGAGGATCGGGCCGATCCGGATCAGGTGGGTATCAGGGATTTCGCTGTGCGCCAGCACTTGCAGGCGGGGTGCGGCACGGCGCAGCAGGCGGGCAATGGACGAGCGGATGGCATCGGGCACCAGCAGGCAGGCAGGCACGCCTTTTTCTTCCTGCTTGTTGGCCACGTTGGCGGCGGACTGGGTCAGCATATCGGCCACGCCCGGGTCCAGCGCAGCCATGCCCTGCCCACCCAGTGCCTGGGTCAGCAAGCGTTCCAGGCCGGGTTCGATGGCAATGACTTCGAGCTCGTTGACCGCGCCGTAGATCTGCTGCACGATGGCGGGCGACAATGCCTGGCGCACGCGGCGCGCCAGCTCGACCGGGTCTTGCGTCTGGCCGGCGTGTTCGGCCAGGGCTTCGATGATGGTGCGGATGTCGCGGATGTTCACAGACTCATCCAGCAGCAGCTGGAGGACTTTCTGGAACACGCCGATCGAAACCATTGCAGGCACCACTTCCTCTATCAGTTTGGGGGCCAGTTTGGCCACATGCGCCACCAGTTCCTGAACCTCGGTTCGGCTCAGCAGCTTGGCGGCATGAACTTGCATCAAGTGTGACAAATGTGTGGCCAGCACGGTCTCCGAATCAACCACGGTGTAGCCGGCCATTTGTGCGTTTTCCTTCTGGCGCTCTTCAATCCAGTGGGCGGGCAAGCCAAACGCCGGGTCGGTGGTGGGAGTGCCAATCAGCGGCGTCTTGATGTGCCCCGGGTTGATCGCCAGGAACTGGCCAGCAAACACCTCGCCCTCGCCCCCCACCACGCCACGCAGCGTGATGCGGTAGGCGCTGGGGCGCAGCTCCAGGTTGTCGCGCACGTGCACGGCAGGCGGCAAAAAGCCCACTTCCTGCGCAAACTTCTTGCGCACACCTTTGATGCGGGTCAGCAAATCGCCCTGGCGCGTCTTGTCCACCAAGGGAATCAGCCGGTAGCCCAGTTCCAGCCCCAGCAGGTCCACCGGCTGCAGGTCGTCCCAGCTGGCTTCGGTCTCGGCCGGCGGGGCTGTGGCTGCCGAGGCGGCCTGCTGTGCCTCCAGCTCTTCCGGCGTGGGTTGGCGCTGCTGCTGCGCAACCCAGTAGGCAGCACCACCGATCAGCGATGCAAAGGTCAGAAACACCAGATGCGGCATACCCGGCACGATGCCCAGCAAAAACAGCACCGAGGCCGTGACCCCGAGCACTTTGGGCGAGTCGAACATCTGGGTCATGATCTGCTGACCCAGTTCCTCCTCTTTACCCACGCGCGACACCACCATGGCAGCGGCCACCGAAATCAGCAGGCCTGGCACCTGAGCCACCAACGCGTCACCCACAGCCAGCACGATGTAGTGGTCGGCCGCCTGCGCCGCCGGCAAACCATGCTGCAGCATGCCAATCGCAAAGCCGCCCACAATGTTGATGATCAGAATCAGAATGCCCGCGATGGCATCGCCGCGCACGAACTTGGACGCACCGTCCATATTGCCGAAAAAGTCGGCCTCCTCACTCACTTCAGCACGACGGCGTTTGGCTTCTTTCTGATCGATCAGGCCCGCGTTCAGGTCAGCGTCAATGGCCATTTGTTTGCCGGGCATCGCATCCAGGGTGAAACGAGCACCCACCTCTGCAATGCGCTCTGCACCTTTGGTGATCACGATGAAGTTGATCACCACCAGGATCAGGAACACGATCAAACCGACGGCAAAGTTGCCGCCCACCAGGAAAGTGCCAAACGCTTCGATCACGGCGCCCGCGGCACCCGGACCGGTGTGACCCTCCATCAACACCACGCGGGTCGATGCCACGTTCAATGACAGACGCAACAGGGTGGTCAGCAACAGCACCACCGGAAACGCCACAAAGTCCAGCGGCCGCTTCATGTAGGCGGCCACCATCATCACGACCAGCGCCAGCGCAATGTTCAGAGTGAAGAAGGTGTCCAGCAGCCAGGGCGGCAACGGCAACACCATCATCGAGAGCACCAGCATCACCAGGATCGGGGCCGCCATGGCCTGACCATGGCCCTTGCCACGGCCCAGCCAGCCTTGGAGATGGGTCAGAACGGCATTCATGCTGGGGTCGCTCCTGCGTCAGGGGTGTCGTTGTCGGCCGCTGCGGTGCGGCCATGGTGTGGATCCAGTTCGACCGGAACGTTCGGCTGCGGGGGTTCTCCGGGCATCGGACCCTGCCCGCGCAAGGCCGCGCGCAAGCGGTACACATACGCCAGCACCTGAGCCACGGCCGTGAACAGCGCTGCCGGTACCTGCTGATCGATTTCGGTGTGTGCGTACAGGGCACGCGCCAGCATGGGCGACTGCAGCACGGGCACTTGGTGCTCCTTGGCCATGTCGCGGATGCGCATCGCGATCAGGTCCGCACCCTTGGCAATCACGTGCGGCGCCGCCATGGTCTTGTCGTCGTACTTCAGGGCCACGGCATAGTGGGTCGGGTTCATCACCACCAGATCGGCACCGGGTACGCGCGAGACGCTGTTACCTTGCGAAATTTCACGCTGGCGCTGGCGCAGCTTGCCCTTCAGCTGCGGGTTGCCTTCGGTCTCCTTGTGCTCATCCTGCACCTCTTTCAAGGACATCTTGAGCTTGTGAGCATGCAGGTAATTCTGCAGCGGCACATCGATGACAGCGATCAACAACACCACCGCGAGCAGGGAACCCACCCCAGTCATGAACCAGGCACCCAACTGGCTCATCGAACTTTCGAGCGGGCGCATCAGCAAGGTGCCGAATTCGATCAGGTGCGTTGCCACAAAGTAACCGGCCAGCACCGCCATCAACACCGTGATGGCGATCAGCTTGAGGACCTCGAACAGCTGCTGACGGGAGAACAGGCGTTTGACGCCGCTGATCAAACCGATTTTGGACAACTCAGGCATCAGCGGCTTGGTGCTGTAGGCATAAGAGCCGGCAGCCACCATCGACAGCACCACCATCAATGCCAACGTCAGCCCCAAGGGCACGAAGAACATCAGGGCATCGCCCGTGGCCTGCATCAGGTATTCCAGCGCGGCTTCGGGATGGCGCACAGTGGCACTGTCGAAAGAAAACCCGATCTGCATGGCGTGGCGCATGCGCTCATAGCCCCACGGCACCATCAGCCACAGCAACACCATGCCACCACCCAACACCACCAGGTGGGTCAGGTCGCGCGAACGCGGCACCTGGCCATCTTCGCGCGCCTTTTCGAGGCGCCGCGGACTGGCTGGCAGGTTCTTGTCTTGGGTGGATTCCATGGGGCGGTCAAACGAATCGTTGACCGCATTGTCTGGCGCAGGGCGATTTTCTAAAGCCCAATAAGGGCGGCAGACACCCGCCAGTTCAAGGTCGCAGCCTCAGAAGCCGAGACTGGACAGCAAGTCGTCGACGTCTTGCTGGCTGGCCACCACGTCGGTGCGGCCTTCGGGGTTGACCACCGGACCCGACAACTGCTCTCGCGACGAGGGCGCCACGCGATTTGCGCCGGCCTGCCCATCGCTTTCCAGTGCCTGCGGGGCGGCTTGCAGCAACAGTTGCAGCAACTGCTCTTCGATCGTGGCTGCCAATGCCACCACCTTTTTGATCACCTGGCCCGTCAGATCGTGAAAATCCTGCGCCATCATGATTTCAGTCAGGTGATGGTCGGTACGCTGCGCGCTCTGGTGGATTTTCTCGGACCACTCGGTCAGCTCGGGCATGGCCCATTTCAGACCCGGCACGCCACGGATGGTGTCCACCAGCTGCTGGCTGCAGTCGATCACTCGGTCCTGCTCGACCTTGGCCTCGTCCACCCGGTTCAGCACTTTTTCGGCAGCTTCGCCGGTCAGCCGGGCAATGTATTCCAGCCGGCTGCGGGCATCGGGCAGCTCATCCACCGCGCCCTTGAGCACCGGGGTGTAACCCAGCTCGTTCAAAGCCGTGTGCAGTTGCCGGGTGATTTCCCCGAGACGCTGAAACACCTCGGGGTTGGTGCCGCTTGCCGATGGGTTGTCGCTCATGGACCGGTCTCCTACCAGCCCATCTTCTTGAAGATGTTGGCCAATTTTTCTTCGAGCGTTGCCTTGGTGAAGGGCTTGACGATGTAGCCCGCGGCGCCACCTTGGGCGGCCGCGATGATGTCCTCTTTGCGAGCCTCGGCCGTCACCATCAGCACCGGGATGTGTTTGAGTTTGTCATCGGCCTTGATCTGGGTCAGCAACTCAAAGCCGTTCATGTTGGGCATGTTGATGTCACTCACCACAAAATCAAACTTGCCGTTGCGCAGCTTGTGCAGCGCAGCCACGCCGTCCTCTGCTTCATCGGCGTCGGCGTGCCCAATTTCCTTGAGCAGGTTGCGGACGATGCGGCGCATCGTGGAAAAGTCATCAACAATCAAAAATCGCAAATCGGCCATGTATGACTCCGTCTGGAGAGGGCTCTAGTGTAAGGTTAGCACGGCGTCCCGCTCAGCGGGGCGCCGCTGGAAGGGGAATGGGCGGCACAATGCTGGCAGGGTTGGCGGACGGCAATGGCAAAGCCTGTAACGATTGCGCATCCGTCACCTGCTGGGACTGCTCCAGCGACTGGACCATGCGTTGCTCTGCGTCGCGGGTCATGACCAAAATGCTGATGCGGCGGTTCACGGGGTCAAATGGCCGATCGGGCACCAGGGGCTGGCTGGCCGCCAGACCCACCACGCGGGCCAGCTTGCCTTCGGGCAAACCGGCCGCGACCAACTCACGACGCGACGCATTGGCCCGGTCCGCTGACAGCTCCCAGTTGCTGTAGGCGCGCTCACCCGACCCGTATGGCGTCGCGTCGGTATGGCCAGACAGCGAAATCCGGTTCTCCACATCGGCCAGTGCCACCCCGATCTCTCGCAAGATATCGCGCATGTAAGGCTGCACCAATGCGCTGCCCACGTTGAACATGGCCCGGTTCTGGTCGTCGACGATCTGGATGTTCAACCCGTCCTGGACCATTTCCATCCGAATCTGGTTTTTGAACTCGGACAGGCGCAGGTTGGCGTTGATGACGCTCTCGATCTTTTCGCGCAAACTCTGAATGCGGGTCAGGTCTTGCTTCAGGGCTTCGGCACGCGCCAGTTGAGCCCCCAGCTGGCGGGTCGGGTTGTCCACATCGCCGTTGGCGACCTCACCGGTCACCTTGGTCAGGTCATCGCCCCCGCCGGGGAGGATGCTGGTGCTCGCACCGCTGCCCGGGCCTCCCATCAGCGTCACCATCAACGGCTGGTTGAAATAGTCAGAAATGCCTTTGCGATCACCCTCGGTGGTCGAGCCCAACAGCCACATCAAGAGGAAGAAAGCCATCATGGCGGTCACGAAGTCCGCGTAGGCGATTTTCCACGCCCCCCCATGCGCTGCATGCCCGCCCTTCTTGACGCGCTTGATGATGATGGGTTGAAGCGGCTTGCCGGATGCGCTCATGGCTGTTCTGCCTGGCCTTACTTCTTGGTCTTCACGTGAGACTCAAGTTCAGAGAACGTGGGCCGTTCGGTCGAGTAGAGCACTTTGCGCCCAAACTCGATCGCAGTCATCGGCGCGTAGCCTTGCATGCTGGCCAGCAACGTGGTCTTGATGCATTGGAGCTCCTTGGTGGCCTCCTCGACCTTCTGCTCAAGCAACCCTGCCAGCGGCTCGGCAAAACCATAAGCCAGGAAAATACCCCGGAAAGTACCCACCAGTGCGGAGCCGATCATGCCCCCCAGCACTGCCGGCGGCTGACCCACCGAGCCCATGGTGTTCACCACCCCCAGCACAGCCGCCACAATGCCGAACGCGGGCAGCGCACCCGCCATGCGCTGCAAAGCAGCCACGGCCGCGTGTTCTTCGTGATGGTGGGTGTCGATTTCGGTGTCCATCAGCGATTCAATTTCGTGCGCGTTCAGGTTGCCGGACACCATCATCCGCAAATAGTCGGTCACAAACTCGATCACGTGGTGATCGGTGCCCACCGTGGGGTACTTCTGAAACAAGGGTGACGCTTCAGGGTTTTCCACGTCGCTTTCGATCGCCATCAAGCCTTCTTTTCGAGCCTTTTGCAGGATCTCGTACAGCATGGCCAGCAACTCCATGTAGCGGTCTTTGGTGTACTGAGACCCCTTGAAGCACTTGCCGAGGCCAGCGATGGTCTTCTTGACCACTTTCATCTGGTTGTTGGCAACGAATGCACCCAGCGCCGCGCCGAAGATGGTGATCATCTCGAAAGGCAGCGCCTTGAGGATCACACCGATGTTGCCGCCGTGGACGATGAACACGCCGAAAACGCAACCCAGCGCCACCACCCAACCGATGATCACAAACATACGCGTTCTGCCCAGAAAACTTTGCTAATCCATTGTATCGGCAGGGTGCGACCGGACTTCAACACGAAGTGATCAGAACACCTTGCGAGCCCGCGTCACGCGCCAAACCCACCATCCGCCCTTGGCCAACCTCCAGCCCAAAACCAGCACCTTGCGTGGGCGCTTGGCCATCCATAATCCCAGCAGCAAGGCGGGCACCCACGGATGTCGGATGGCCCAGGCACCGACCGCCCGTGCGCGATCGGCCGCATGGAAAGCCGGCTGCAGCGCCTGTCCGTGGGACGCCATACGATCGCGCAACACGCCAGACCGGTGTTCCAGTTCCAGCCTTCGGCGCCACAGCGACTCGCGTGCGTTCATGGGGTGAGCTTCTCAACGTCGCGCGCCAATTCACGCGTACTCGACGCAAACCAAGGCGACTGTCGACTCAATCCGCGCCACGCGGCCCAAGCGGCCACAGCGCCCAAAGTCAGGAAAACCGCCGAGAACAGGGCCAGCGCCAAGGTTCGCTGCCCCTCCCACCACAACACGGTCAGAAGCACCGCCAGAAAACCCAGGCCCAGACACAACAGCAAGGTGGCCGCCAGCCCCAAGCAGAGTGACATGACCACCGCTTGGGCGTGGTCTTGCGCCTCAACGCCCAGCAAGGCCAGACGCACCCGCACGAGCTCCAGACCATCGCGCAGAGTTCCGGTCAGTCCAGCCCAGAGACTCTCTGGCGGCATGGCACCGGGTGCTCGCTCGTTGTCAGCCATGGATGGGGCGGCCCGTCGAACGTGGCACGCCAGCGTTTCAGCGACGGCTGATCAGCATGCCCACGACCAAGCCCACACCCGCAGCGATACCGATGGACTTCCAGGGGTGCTCGTGGACATAGTGGTCGGTCGCCTTGGCCACTTCGCGGGTCTTGGCTTTGATGGCGTCTTCCGCGTCGGCCAGTTTGTGGCGCGCGGAACGCAGGTTTTCTTCCATCCGCTCACGCAGGGCGGTCACCTTTTCACCGGTCTGGTGCGCGGTGGCGGCCAGCAACTCCTCTGCATCGGCCACCACGACCTTCAGGTCGGCCACCAGTTTGTCTTTGGGTTGAATGGTGCTGTCGGTCATCGCAATGCTCCCGGTGATGTGGATGATTCACTATATCAGGCCGT
>JACCDV010244006.1_pt1 | contig 20920 bp, 7 predicted proteins | sample 7446131 | NCBI WGS metagenome assembly JACCDV01 (sample SAMN15323448, study PRJNA562643) | freshwater metagenome | isolation source: river surface water | place: USA:Blue River Watershed | collected 2017-08-17 | reverse complement strand
GGTTGCCAATGGTTTGGGTGACCTCAGTTTGTTGATTGAACAAGTTAGTGATGTTTCTATCGTAGGCTGATAAGGGACTAATCGGCTGGTTCTTAAGGGGGGCCTGGGCAGTTTGAATGGCAATAATATCAGTATTAGCCACAGAATTAGGTAAATTACCAGTAACAATAACAGTGGATGGATATGATGAAACCTTTTTTTATCCAATACTTCCAACCGTCACATTCTGACTATAAGTACTCACCAAATTATTGATGTCTCCGCTTGAAACGCCTCCATTGTTTATGTTCAAACTTACTGGGCTGCCTAAGTTGAAATTAACACCGTTGAGGTTGAGGGTTTGGGATCCTGAAGAAGATGTTGTGATGGATGAGGAGGATGATGAAGAGGAGGATGAGGAGGATTCACTCGAGCTCGAACTTGAGTCTGAGCCTGAGATTGACCCTGAAATAGGGAGAGAAGGAGAGGGGAATAAAGTGGATCCTGAGGATGAAGATGAAGAAGTAAAGCTGCTAACAGTTGAAGCACTTCCTGCATTTCCCACTGCTATTCCTTGCCCGCTGAGATTAACACTGAGAAGAACCACTTGAGTATCAGTTTGTCCTTTTGCGTCAGTCACAGTTACCTTCACCGGAAACTGTCCTTGCACTCCTACCCTTCCTTGATATACTATTTGGTTTCCCACAATAGTGAACCCTTGAGGCAAACCCTGGCATGAATATTTTACATTGCCATCGGCCTGGCGAGCAGAGAGGGTAAAGAAGTTATTGAGGTCATTGATGATTGCATTGCTTGACAAGTCAAGCTTTACTGATAGGGCCGAGATTATTAACAAACCTATGAATAAGATTTTCATTTCTTCTATATTATGAGTCTAATTTTAACACTAAGAATTTATCATGGCTAAATTTATCAAATAACGTAAGCCGTAAAACAGAAACTCATGGCTCAAAAAACCTCAAAACTTCCTCAGTTTCTTCAGATTCGACGTTAGCAATAACTACTTAGCAAAAAGTCTCTTCATAGGCCAGCTATATTTATGGATTGCTGGTTCAACAAAAGAATAATTTAGGAAGATAATAATGTTTATGAAGAAGCATATGAGTTTTTGGTGGATTTTACAGCCGAAAAGGATTAATATTTTTTATGATTTATTAGCATTATTAAGATATAAGGGAAGTAAATACTAAGAGTGGAAAACAATCGAAAATGCTAAGAATAAGAAATCCAAAATAGTCATGAGTCATCTTCAAAACCAATAATTATTCAATATGAAATAACGGTACTTATAATCTTATATAACATTATCCAACTATTAAATCACAGAAAAATCGTTTGTCTTCGATAGAACATGATCAAATTTTATTACTAAAAACTAGCTAGCACCATTTATTTACCACTCTTACAGTGGGTCTATTCCAGAGATGGTTATTATGAGTATCTTAGTCATTGAGATAGATGGCTCTCAACTTTGTTGGTGTTTAGTTATTAAAAGATGTGGTACTTCCATATTTCCCCTTTGTTTGCTTTTATCAATTATACTAGTTTTATCATATGGCAATATTTTTCTAAGAATTACCGCCCATTTTCAGGAGCTTTTGTTCGAATACTTCGAACGATCGTCCAATATACTTCCTTCCCCTAAGGTATAGACCATTAGATAATATATTTTTCCTTATTTGCTACTAGCAATATTCGAAATAGTTGTCACCCCAATCTGCTCATTTTGATATGATGTAAATCTATATATATGGTTCAGAATTAGTTAGAATGGCAATATATATAATTAACACAATGTCAAATACAACACAGATGAGTATCAACTAGCTTCTACCCATACTCAAGCAACTCAACGAGGCTCAAAATGCAAAGGTACTCGAAAGGATAGTTGAAGAAGGCTACAGGGATAATAATTTAACATAATTATTTTTGAAGACGATTAATAATTCCCCAGATGTATGGACTAGTAGCACAATGGATGCAAATATTTCTGTCATCATGGAAAACTGTTCTATTATTCTTAACCGGTGCCTTGTAAAACAATTTTCTGACGATAACTTTAATGCGCCCTTTGAGACTAATGTCAAATTATTTTTCAATATACTTGTAAATTGGGGTTTGCCCTTCTCAATAAAGAAACGTTTGATTAATGCCTTTCAAGCTTTCCTGGAAAAATGGGAAAAAGGTAATAATTTTACTATGTAGAAATTCACTCTTTCTTTGAATATCTCCTGGAAACCTTGATAAAACTCATGAATTTCAACGCGACTAAATTGAACACTTCAAAAGAGTTCAAAAAAATTATATACTGCAGCAGCATTTCCCAAGAATTCTAAATCCACCTAAGAGTCCCATAGCATACTTAATAAATATATCATACAATTATCTTCCTCGCATAGGGCCTATTTGCCGAGTTGTAAAAAAAACCAGTAGCATATCAAGAAAAGATGATAAATAGCCTTAAGTTGGTCCATCATCAAATTTTCAAATAAGAATATATTGAACGATACTTCAATATATTTAAACATCTTTTCTTATTTTGGGAAAATTTCAACTTTGAAGGATTGGATGTGCCCTTGAAACTAAAACCAGTTTTCCGATAGATAGCAAAGTGGAATGCATTCCCTCATCAGATCGAAATGATCATGAATTACAAAGCTTAAACTTTTTAATAGGGAGAAAAAATCTTCAACTATTTTCTTCCTACTTAAGAAGTAAATTCCAGGGATTTAATAGAACTAAAAATCAATGCCATAACAGGTAACTCATACTTAATTTAGTATTTAACTAAATCTCTATAATTTCACAAATATTGCTACATAACTAATTCGATAAAACTTGCCTTTATGCTTCCCTTTCTATCCTATCTGACTCAATTCTACACTCCTTGAAATTCGCATTATAGTATGATCGGTGCCTTTTAGAATAGAATCAAGAACTAATTGTGAAAATGCTTCAAAATTTCTCCTTATATATAGAAAATTATCAGCTCAGCTAATAAATCTACTAAGACATCATTTTAGACATTTTCTTCCCTTTGATTGTCACAGGATTAAAGGAATGTGAATAATCACTCAGTACATCTGATGACGCTCATCAACTCCTTGAAACGTTTAACGATTGTTGCGAAGGGCAAAAATTTCATGAGGTACTGCCATACGCCTGCAAATGCATAGAATTAATAGCTGATTCCAGCACAATAGCTCAATAATTCATCAAGAATTGCATCTTCTATTCGCTTACACGAAGATTTAAGTTGGCCGACATCGATTCATAAAAATATCAATATTTTGAACTGGCTCCTTCAATGTTTATTCTTAACCTCCTATCCTACACTCAATTACTGAAAATCTAAGAGAAAACAATAATAAATCTACTGTTTACTAAAGAGATCTTCTATTCTCTTAGTGACTACGAAAAAATATACTTTTATCTGTATCTCAGCTATAATTGGACCTAAATCTATGATGGAGACGAATAAAAAGCATAGTTTTTTTTCGAACATATACGGTAGTTGTCTAATGGGCCATTATTCATATTTGCTTTAGATTTTATGAATAATACTTGTCAATATTACTTCCATGAATAGACAATCGTCCACCTTGCAAAAAAACTTAAGAAAATAAACGAAGGATAGAATAATTTACTTTTTCAGATAATTTCTAAAACAATATCTTCTAACTTATAACAAATGAGTGGGGAAAATGTGATAAAGATAGCTAAGATGCTTTCAAGCAGTGCTTTAACATAGCTAGCTCAAACAAAAAATCAAGATCATAGTAAATTTGGATTAGTAACAAAACTGCATATTTGTCGACAGATCTCCAAAAATCACGATTACATCAAAGATAAGTAAGGGTTAATCAAAATACTCTATAGGTTAGTAAACCAAGTATCTTAATTTAGTAAGATTTTCGTTGAAGACTAGGTCATGTGGATCGCAGGGGAGTTGCTTGAAGCAACGAAATAGATCCCTCAAAATTTCTTAGAATTACTTATGGACATAAACTCTTCTTTCATGAATAGTGAATATAGTGGGATGTGTTATTTCTCTTTCTTCGGGCAGTGCATATAACTTTTAAATTAGTATGAATACTAAACAGTCAAATAGTATATTACTAAACTATACGATACCATCATTGAAGGTTTTGCGTATTTAACTCACTTTCCTTAAGAAATTGTAAAAGAACAGTTTTAGACATTTGCCTCACATGAAATTCTACTGCAAAATATATTTTTCTTTTATGGAGATAGATTAACCAAAAATTTAATTGTTGAAACAAAGAGTCTATGTAACAAAATTTTGACAGACATTATTCCTCAAGCTTATTGCAAACAATACATCTTATAAATTCGAACATATAACCTGATTTTGCTGTGCGAGATCCTCGATGGAAAGAAATATGACATCTAATCTATTTATCAACTTGTCGAAAAATCATAGTACTGTAATAGCTATGACTTCTCTCTTCTTATCTTCCTTTTGAATAAAATACGTCCTTAGCTTTCAGAAAATTAGTATTTCAAACTTTCAGTCATAGTCTTGCTTGTTGTGAAAGCTAGTTAAAAGGGAAAGAAGAAGAAAAATGGTAGGCTTGCGTTTGAACAGATAAAAAAACAGAACAATATCTTTAATTATGTGAATAAAACCATTCCGATAGAACAGACTACGCTTGAGGAAGCAAGGGCGTTTTTTATAGACTACCAAAAAGAAAATCCTTAAAGTAAAGAAAGAGTTTGTAGGTAATTATTGCAAACCTAACTATCAGCATAACTTTAAAAGGTGTTCAATAAAAAGCTATCACCCATTTAGTCTTTCAACATTTCTCTTAATGAAATGGAAGGATAAATGTCTGAAAATTAGCTGTAGGAAAGTAAAAATGCAAGCTTATTTTAATAAGTTACAGCAAAGAGAAAAATAGTTCACATTATTAAGGATAGGGTCCCTTCTCAACTCATAAAATCATACTAAGCTCCTAAAACCACAAAAAGATTGTTTAAAACTGAAAGTACCTTGTAAAATGAGCAACTTGAAAAGCGAGAGAAAAGGCAAAAAGTAGACGAAACTTTGATTATTCCTGAGCCATAGAAGAGTAAGAAAGAAATTATGATGTAAAAGATAGTGAAAAAAGCAAATAGGTATTGATCATTATGCCATTAAATAAAAATATTAATCAGTCCATATTAAACTTTCTTTTCTTCCTTTTTATATAGTGAATTTCCAGCCAGTAAAAATCCTTCCCAACCTTCCACTCGATCATGTCTGTCCTAATACTTTAAAACAAACCATTTATTTTGTCCATTATAGTAGAAATAATACTTTTTGATTCTGCTAATTTCTATAATTTTCGCTTGCACTCGAAGACCAAATAGATTATATAAATGATTCCGAATACAAAGATAATGGGCAACAAAACTGAATATCTATATATTTACTTACGTTTTTGCCAAAGCAAAAGATAAGACTGAGGATGAGCAATATTCCCAATATTAACTTCCCTGATAAAGATTAAGAGATAGTTAGTATATTTGAAGATTTATATTTAACATACTAACGTGTGATAATGTTATTCACTTCAGTAATAACCTTCGAGTAGAATTCTACAGGCATGAATTCCTATAATCCCTTAGGTATTCTTAGTGGATTGAAGCTCAAGGCAAGTTCTGAGGTTGGTATAAAGAAAACACTATCATATGTCTATTCTTTATATTTTACTTATTACCACATTTTATCACGCATATACGTCCTAATAAGAACATTGACGGTCACGTACTTTGGTTATAGACTATATTTCTTAGTTTTTATAAATGTTTTTGAAATACCTATATGGCACAAATTACTAATCGTTTCCTTCTAAAGTAAGGATATGGATTTTTATTGTTAAAGCTGCTATAAGGTTGCTATGTATGGATTATAGTTGCGAATATTTTGTCGATAGAGCGTATTGACTATCGAAGGTGGAATCATTATCTTTCTAATTCCTTAAGTGGAGTTATTAAAATGCTGTCGGGAGAAGTGGCTATTAGTTTGTATAATCGAGCTGAATAAATCTTTGATATGCTGATGTTTCTTATTCCCTATCTGTTTGGTTGTTTTCTTCTTGGTTGGAACTTTCTCTTTATCGCGCTCAGGAAACAACTAAACATCGAAGTCAGATAGACTGTATTTTTGAATTTAAGGTAATATGCATTTAATACTCACTTATGCCATCCTTTGTAACTATATATTGCTTTCCATCTTAAATGTTTAAAATATGATCAAATAGATGAGAATAAAAATCAAAAGGGCTATCAAAATATCAGTAAATGATCATTACCTTTGATTGATCACCAATTTTTTTCCAGTTTATATAATGAATGCTTTGTGATTGTTGCTAAGGGTTATTTGATGATCTTTAATAGCCAGTTTGCGATTATCTCGTCTCTTCAATACTCATCTATTACTTAATGAACGCTAGCTTCAAATAAGCCTTTCCTTGACACTTAATAAATATTATAGTAGATTAAATCAATATTAAAGAAGAAATAAAAGATCTAGTTAGGTATTAAATCATAACAATAATAACCTAATGATACATATAAAATTAACAATAAACCTTTTTAATAAAATATTAACATTTTATGGTTGGTGATATCAGGTGCCAAATTAACAGTTGTCTCTTCCTTAAATATGCTCATTTTCCTATAACCTTTATTTCTATGCATACTAAACTTATTGTACTCCCTATAAATTTAAAATTACAAATGTCTGGTAAATTTTCTAACACTGGCACAACCACATTACTAACATCAACCCTTATAAAGGATTAGGAGTACATTAGATAGCTCGTCCAAAATGAAGTCTTCTAAATATTCGAAGATATCAAGATAGAACTGTAGGCCAAGATTAAATCTATTGATAAAAATATTATTGAAATCAGGGCGGAGGTTAAGAAGATATACAATCAGCAAAAACTAGCAGAGTTCAACGAATTGATAGAAAAGATATAGAAGATTTAAGCGGAAATGCAGGTGCTAAAGTATCATCAGCAGAATTCAATCAAAATTTCAAGGACGAAATCACTCGATAAAGAAAGAAAACCTATATTTAAAAAATAAGAAAGCCAATATGACTTTAGTAGCGTCTTACTCGGGTTAGAAAGCTAATCCTAAATTAAAAACGATAAAAAGTTAAATAATTCGAAACCTCCTCTTCCTAAAGAGCTGCCTAGAGCTAAAAGCATGAGCCAGGGGCCATCGGCTTCAGTAGTTGAATAGAAAGGCGAGAAGCGAATATTCACAAATAGAAACCCAGTATTGGACAGCAGTTCCTCAATCCACCGTTGGCTGCATTAAAACAATAATAGATAATCCTCATGTTTTGGGTCAATAATACGGTAGTAGTAAATCGAATAAAGTGTGTTTATTTGATCAAGATGGCTATATTTTCATTTCTTTATTAATGTATTTGAAAGGAAAGTGAAGAGGTGAGTTGTCCAGCCGATTAACCACATAAGCAAGGATTTTATTGATTTGATCTTATTTGGCGATTTCGATATGGTTATTAAAGCTCTAAGGAGATATTTCTTGAAGATTTTGTTAGATTTGGCTAAAATCTTACATCCTTATACTAGAATCCTTATCGTTGCTGGATAATTGATCGAAAATTGTTGCTAGTTCCTCCTCATATTTGATTCACTAATTAAATCGTTCTTCATCTTTTTGTATAAAATTTCCTCCTGGAGTTACTTGATCTTTTTATCCTTCTCTTCAATCCTTTAAGCCTGAGAAGGTACTTAGCAATTCTATCTTACTTTAATTCTATCATTCTTTTTTTATACTTTGTTTGGGTGGTTCATAACCGACATGATGTTTATTCTTTTTTGATGAATGCTCGTGCATGGTTTTAGCTAGGTATGCTCATTACCTGATTACGATATATTTTCTAGACGTTTTTGTTGTGGCTTTTGAGCCATCCTCAAACAATTTTTATAATTAGTTATAGATAAATATCAAGATGTAAGATGGTTTTATAATCGCGTTGAGTACCTTAGTTCTCTTTGCACCCAAATTATACTTATTAGTGCACATATCTTCAAACCCATTAATATGTTTTAGTAGTTTCTGCTGCTAAGAGTCTTTACTTTACTGTTTTCAACAGTAGAATACAATATAACTCCAATAATTATACTTTACTTGTTCAGTTTTTTCGATAGAGTTACTTTTCCTTCTTGGTTTGCGATAATGTATGTTGTTTTCTCATCGAAATTAAGACCGTGTATAGAGCTAAAATTAGTCTAGACTTTTTTTTCTTTGCCTTATTCTTCAATTTTGACGGTAATCTTCTGTAATTCTTAAGAAAGATCGAAATCTTATTTATTGATTAATTGCTTTAAAAGAGGATGAATATTGTTTAAGCGATTGGGCAAGGGGATGAGAATAGAAGGAAGAGGAGACAGCGTATGTATAAAATATGTAGAAGGTTTGAAGTGACAAGCCGTCCTTTGAATGAATTCATTCACAAATTTTACAAGTGCCATAACTTATGATTAATTATAATTAATAAGACGATGATCAAAACACAGAAAATCATCGATGGAGTATCTTATAATGCTCCAACAACTTTAAATGCTTCTCCTCTAAACGAATCTGATGCCCTCTAAGGTCAGTCAAGTATTTATTCTAGCTATCAAGCAAATATCCATTTCGATCGATATAATAGCAACCTACATAAATTAAAACTTACAAGTGCCAAGAACTATCTATTATTCACCTCCTCGTTGAATTATCTCCCCGCGCTTTACGAAGAACGATTCTTTGTATTAAAGCATGATAGGGGATAAGGATGATTTGACTTGGCTAACTTTGAATCCTTTCTCTGGATATGAAATCTGATACATTTGGCTTAGCGATCTAACTTTTGTGATATTTTCTAGAATTATTTATAAAGATTAGCTAAATTCTAACTCAATTTCACCTATATTTGATTGTATTTTCTCTATAGTTGTGACAGTTATTTCTAATAATCGTTGTCCTATTTTTTTGCCTTACTTATATTGTTTATGTTGTTTGTGTTGAAATTTATTATACTGCCCGCTTGGATTCTAATATCGTTGTTAAAAAATTATTGCTTTTCGGTTTGTGCTTTCATCTCACTCTTCAAATTTAGAAGTTACTGTCTTAGCGATGAAATCTAATCTGAGAGTTCTTTCTTCATATTTTTGAATAAATTAGGGATGTACTTCTACTTGAGTTGATCCATGATGTTATTGATAAACTGTTGACTCTATGTTGTTTAAGCAATTGAATATGTAGGTGATTTACTGTCAAATTTTTAGAATTTATTAAATCCTCGAATTTACATCTAGTTTGATTGGATCATGTTGTTAGATGTCTTGATACTGTTGATGGTGGTGGGAAGGAGTAATTCATGCTGACTTTGAGCTCTTCCCTAGCTAAACTGTAATGGCATGTTATTAGTACCTGTGGGGTACAAGGTCTGCGAGTAATTAATGTTTTGAGAATGGTAAGAGGGACTTAAGTTCGATTGATGAATACCCTATAGAACTGGCATTGATGATCTTTTCAATGGATTGTAATGCATATTTTAGACAGGCTGAGGCCTTGATTGAATCATCTGTGCTGGTTGGTATTAAGGTAAAAACATCGATTTTTGAAGAGGACGCTCACGCTGAGGCCCATCGCCTTTAGGAGTATGAGGCTGCATACCTAATATCACTTCTATGAATTAATTATTACTTCAAAGGTTTACCTTAGTTATCAAATAAAATTTAAGATTAAGGAATGATTTCAATAAATCTTAATAATCAAACAAACTAACAAGTTTAGCTGTTATTATAAATGATATGGATCACAGTATCATGACAATTATAGCAGACTTTTCTTGAATGAGCTGCAGCTTACTCGGTCCAGTATGGTGCCTTGGATGGCCTTTGCCCGTTCAAATACAACTTAGAAGATATTTCCTTTGAAAGAAAAGCCAATGTTTTAGAAAATCGACTTGATTTAGGCCTTAGGACGGGGAACTTCAAAATCTTACTGGCCCACTCCAAAACTTGCGAATTGTTTAGGAAACAGGAGTTAGACAGCTGTTGTTTAATCTCCATAGTTCTATATAAAAGATTGTATACGATAGGATCTGCAACACTTTGCATTTTAGGTTTTGGGATGTCATAGCGAATAGTCGATACACCGAAGACTCTATTCTAATCACCTTCTTTGACAATATTTCTAAACCCAAACTTGTTCGTTCTGCCCAAGTCATCATCAGGACGAACTTCATGTTCATTAGCTTAACCAGTTATACACTTTCCTGCATTCCATTAGTTTGGTTCAACTCTCACTCCAAACACATGATCAGGAGAAAATTGTTTTTGTCCTAAATTGGCAGGCAAACCTAGCTTGTCTTCCTTCCTATCGATAAAATCATGAAGGTTGGATTTGACGAATACAGTTTTGGGAGCAGTTTGATTGTGCGCCTCTGCATTCAAAATTTGCTTCATCTAGTTATGCACAGGATTCTTCTAAACCTTACCAAACCTAAAGTCAGTTGGATCAACAGGCCAGTTGTATGGTCTTTTCTTTTGCTCTCCTGGATCATAGTCTTTATGAGACTTCAAATAAAGATTTCTAATCTCTTCTGTCTCTGGCATATTTTCCCCTGAATAGATGGTTTACTTCACTCCATACTTATTCTCTTCAGTTGGAACTCCATAACTAAATCCCTAAGTTTGGGCCTATGATGGTAAGTTATATCCCCTATTGATGGTTCGAGCAAGAGGTTATCTATATTCAAATATAAATTTACCTCTTGAGTGAGCCATATTTGCTCTATTGTAGTTGTTGGACGAAATTACCAACTCCCTATTGATGTCCAGCCTTCATGATATTTTTAACTCCTTAGGATTTCTAAGTTGGAACTCCGTATGGGAATTCTTTGGGAGGCAAGACATTGCCTACTGCTCCGTAATGTTGCTGTCATACTATTAGATTTACAATGGTGACACCGCATTGCTCTTTGAATGACTTGCGATACTTTGAAATTTCTTAGGGAGTTTGAACATTTCTTTCAGTTGGCTGGAGACAAAGCTGTGCGGCTTCTCCGAATGTTGATTTCTTTAGCCCTGCCTAAATGAATGAAGTTTTACTGAAGGATAGTTTGGAAAAATATCAGGACGGACCTTCGACATTGTTAATAAAATAATGAATAAAAAGTTACGTTTTATTAAAATTCTAAAATTACAAATGAAGTAAGATTTAGTTCTGTTAAAAAATCAAATAAATTCCTTTCGATGAAGCCCTGACCGACTCTAGTAAATATTCTTTTCCTTTTCTCGCTTGCTCTCGATCTTTTTAATCTTCAGCTACTATCAATAAACATATAATTACTCGTTCTTTAAGTTTCATGGCTAATTTGTCCATCAGGTCAGATACTTTTACTTATTTTATGCTCTATTTTTATATGCGGTTGCTTTTTAAGTTATGCAGGTGCAAGGATTGCTTGGCCTCACGAGGGTTTGGTCGTTATTCTTATAGTGATTATTTTGATTTTAAGAATTAGATCTTTTCGTGTTGACTTTTGGATTATCTTAGTTTGTTTTCCTTTTTCAGTTCACTCTTTATCTATTGCTTCATCTTTTATAGTTTACGGTCTATCATATCCTATATTTTGCTCATAAATTTTTATTAGATTTTCTCATAAGTAACATCGATCTTCACATTGAGAACATCCAAAGAACGCTTGATATCCTCAATATTTTATTACATCTCCATCACATTCTTCGATAGTGTTAACAATGCTATATCATTTTGAATGCTTTTATCACTCTACCTTTGAGACATACTTTACGAGCGCTTTGAAGGCTATCTCTTTGGCGATGGGACGTATTTATTTTTATGATGAAAAGTGTTTTCTTAGAATTAGGGTTATTATTGAGACTAAACAGAATCGTTTTGATCGAGTTGATCTTGCCGAGGAAGATATTTTGAAATAAATTTAGTCTTTTATTTTTTATTCACATAACTATTCACAAGGGGAGATTAAAGATCTTTCAAGGCAAGCATGGAATTTAGATTGGAATCATCTGTTTGTGCAAAAATATAGATTTGGTTTAGATATGTTTCATATTCCCCAAAAGTTTAAGTAATCGTAAATTTTACTATTCTATAGGTTTCCGGGAAAGGCTTTATCTAAAAATATTGCTTACCACTCTTCTGCTTGAGCTAAAGCCGACACCATACAATAAACTTATCATCATTAGCATGCGATACTTATACCTCGATAACTTTGGGATTAGTTGGATAATCATGCCAACAATAAAACCCAATTTTGGCAATACTATAGTACTTTATCTCCACGTCTTAAAGGCTGATTGTTATATACTGAGGAAGTCCTTATGCGCTGTTCCAAATTTACTAAATCACAGAAATATTACATCTTATTCCTATTTTAGTACATTATCTGGAATCATTTTTTTGTCACTTGATGATGAGTATTCAATTACTTTCGCTCCCAATTCGTCAAATGCTATATTTTAGAGATTCATAACAAAATCAAATTATAATAAAACGCAATTCAAATTAAACTTTCAAATTAATATTAATATCTTAATACAAATGAAGAGCAAGTCTTTATTGAAGCTACCTAATCAACTCAATCTTGGCACCATTCTACCAGGACAATATGGTTAGATTTGCCTTCCACTAAAATCATCCTCTGTCGCTTTCTTAAACCTTGAACTCTCAAAACGAGCAGTCAGTTTGGGCTATTTTCTCCTTCGGGAGGGAACGAACGACTGTAAAAATGAAATGAGTCTTATAATAAAGCCAGGAGTGACAACCAATATAATAGTTGCTTCATATCCTGAATAGGTCTCCAAGAGCACAACACACAATGGCTAGCTGTATATCAGCGAATAAGGGAATATACATACCATAAGGCTTTTATATAAAATTTAATTGCCGAGGATACTCTGTAAAAAAATCCTTGAAAATGTAAATACTAAGGAGAAAATGATCAGAATAATTATTAATAAAGCAGTTACAAACGAGGGGAGAGTAATGCTTACAAATCAATAGGATTATGCACTTTAGCTGCAGCCAAGCCTACTCGTTAATCATACTATCGCGGACAAGGAAAATCCTTTTATTGTGAAGGTTAATTCTTCTGTTATTCAAGTGGAACCAAAGGAACAATTCATAATATTCTTAAGCCTAAGTACAAATATTGGCTTCAAACAATAATTTCTTGGAATGAAAAAATGCGTCCTTCGAAATGTCTTAACCCTCAAAACAAACTCTGTCTTAATTTGGTGTCTTCCAATATAAATTTTAGTCATCTTTGTAAAGCAACCTTAAATGAAGTAGTGACTTGATAAATGATTGTTATAAAGGTCGATCAGCTTGATATTCAGTATAAAGAATATAAATCAAACTCTGTTTGTATAAAATTAATACATTTGTGTCTAATGAACCTTTTTACGAAGATTATTGATCCAATCGTTAGACTGAGCTACATTCTTCAATAATTAATGCATAAAAGAAGAAAGCTTTTGACTTATTACGCCTTAGTATCTTATCTCTATATGTTCTTGGATCTTCTAAATGCTTTGAAAAATTTATTTGTAATTATTTTACAGAAAACTTATTGAATGATCTTCAAGATCGAAAATTACCATGGGCGTTTAGCGCTGTAATTCTTCCGAAGAAAGTTATTTTTGCGATTTTAATCTTCTTTTTAAGGTAGATTTCGCTATTGAGTGATATTATTGATTTCCCCAGATTCCAAGAAGGAGAGGGACTGGTGAATTAGTAAACTCCATATGATGAGGAGTAATGGTGGCTGTTACAATAGGATAGATAAAAGGCAAAGGTTCCAAGGCTGCTAGAAGCCCAATTATCAGTTCAGATATGATATGCTTATTCGAATTCTGCGAGATCAAAATGATCTTGTATTCACAAATTGAAAAGTAGAAGAGTAAGACTAAAGTTAGAAAGCACTTTTGTTATTTTGATTTATGTTTTTTTAATAAGCTCCAACGCAAAGATGAGCGCCCGAGATAGTGATCCTTCGTATTTGACTTCCATCTCTCCATCTTTGATACCGATAGACTAAGCATCTATCTATTTTCATAGTCATAACTCTTCACAAACTGTTCGACACTCTCCTGGACTGTAGCAAATGCTTTCTTGATATCACACAAGTTACTTTGGTATTAAGATTGGCTAGTACCTCGTAAAGTTTATTTTCTTCAGTGGGGGTGATCTAGCTGATTCGTTTCTCGAAGCATATTTCTAATGGTGTTGAACTTAGTACTTGCGAGGGAGTCCATCAGATTAATTAGCTAACCTAGAATGAACTAGCGAGCCACAAAACAATAGAGTGTCTATGTTTTATAGAACTATTTCTCGAAACACCCGCATTACTCGAGCCCAAAGATAAAAAGATACTTTATTTGCTATTATTGGCAATTAGGGAGGATAAATGGCTATCCGATTTTATCGGGAGTGTAAATAGCCTTGAAGATACTTGTCATCGATTAGGTTTTTTACATCTTCTTGAGATCACTCTTGCTTTTCTATTCAGTAAACAAATCAAGGAAGACTTTTCTATCTGATTTTTCGCCTCCTGGGCGACCCAGGATAATATATTGTTTGAACTTGAAATCGTACTTGAGGAGGAAATAGTCAATAATGACCTATTTTTTGGTATTTCCCGAAGAATTAAGATGAAGATCATCTTCTTCCTTGATAAAACTTTTCTTCACCTTTAATAACTCCTTCTTTTGATCCTAGTAATTAATCTCCTTGATTTCGAATTTCTTGTCGAAAGTGGAGATCTACTTGTGTGAGACAGTGCGATCCCTCAAAAGAGTATTATTCGATGCTGCTAAGTTAAAATTACCAGTAAATACATCAATAAGAGGTGCCACTTTACTGATGCAAACATCGATCTTCTTCAATAAATCCTGATAAACTTTCACTTTGGATCTCTGCAGCTCCACCTTCACGTCCACTAGCACTGAAAGCACGTCCTATAACAGATTATTCTCCATCAACTTATCCCAATATTTATTTTACTTATTAATTATAATCCAATACATCAATCAGTATACACTCTTACAACTCAACTATCAAAACAATCAAATAAATAAATAGGAAGATATTCACCATCTTTTTATGGATTTTAGTGTCATGTGATCTTACTATTCCATATTATTCCGATAGCTTGGATGCTATCTTGCCATGATGTTTAATCTTTGCGTTAAACTTACTGCCTTGAATGGTACTCCTGTTAATATGTGGCTCATTCGAATCATTTACTAAGGGCCCACCACATCTTTAATCCCCTTTGGAATCTGCTTTGCTACAACCTTAAGGATTTATTGATTTGCAGGACAATCACTATAACTGAATGCCGAAGGAATCACATTCGAATTCGCTTTGCTTTTGAGTACATTGGAAATGATGGTTTTATCAATCGAGCTTCCTTTTTTCAGGAAATTGTATCTAAGATTGCTACTACTGCGAAACATTCTAAAGCATTTGTTGTTTCTTCCTATCTTCTAGCGATCCTTAATCACTGATAGAGGAGAATTGGATTTATTGTAAAATTATCTATATGTCTACTGAGTAAATGGACGGGACTATAAATGTCTTGACTGGAGTTGGAGGGGAAGATTTATTCTTTTTTCCAAAGCAGTTTGTAGAAATCTTTTACCACTCGAAGAAAATGTATATGGTGCTGTTGATGTTAATCTTTTGGAGGATCTCATCGACTGCTTTGAAATCAGTTCGCGGTTATACTATCCAAGCTCTTCTCTTTTACGGGAGATAGACTCTCGTGATTGTGGGTAGACTAATTGATTGGTGAATTTTATTTTTTGCGATAGCATTATATTTATTAAGATTAGCTGAACACACATTGATAGGGTTGTTAATTTTTCAGAGAAACAATTATTGTAGATTTTCTCTTTTTGCTCCCTCCTTATCTATTTGTGCAAAGAGTATACAAATAGCCTAGGTCTAAGTAAAAGAAAAATTGAATAAATGGACATAATATGATAGTGAGTTGCCAAATGTAAAAGACAATATAAAGATAAAGTTATTAATATGAATTCAGATCGAGCAGGGTGGCGTAGTGGTATCGCGTTGGGCTCATAACTCAAAGGTCGGAGGATCGAAACCTCTCTCTGCTATATTTTTATTTTAAAAGTTCAAAAATATTCATCTCGCACATAACCTCATTTTTCCTACTATCTTAGTTGGCTTAGCCTCTCCTAAAAAATATATAAATTGTTTATTTAATTTGATTCCAAGCCAATAAATTTATCTTAGTGACTTCAGTTTTCCAAAATTCTAATAATTTCTATCCTGGCATTAGCAGATAGAAGGCTTCTATAGGCATAACATTGACTATTTTGGGAAACAGTGACTAAGGGGAAGTATTTGGAACTTGCCTTAATTGTTTATATTTTTGGCAGTGGAGAGTATTAGTGGAATGTTTATTAGATGGATTATATATTTAAATACACTAGTGTTAAATTTGAAAAATACTAAGCAAAAATGTCATCTCATTCAATCTAAGAAGTGTAGACAACATAAGTAGCCGGGTTCATCGCTAAAACTTTTGAAATTCTCAAGGTACAAACCCTCTTATTTAGAATGATGAGTTCAACAAAATTGCTTACTGGTCACCAACAGGTGTAGAGTTCATCATCAAGGATGTCAACAAGTTTCAACAGATTGTTTTGCCTAGATATTTCAGGCATAACAAAATCAACAGCTTCATTAGACAGCTTAACATGTATGGCTTTCATAAGTCCCGTGCAGATCACTCTAAAAGTGTCTTTAGTCATCCTTTGTTTCTAAAGGATAGAGAGTACCTTCATATCTTATATAGGGATCTGCTGATTTCGATCAAACGCAAGATCAAGGGAAAAGTTGAGAAATAGTCTATATAAATTCCAGTAACACCTTGCAAGCCAAGAAAGGAAATGGATATGCATACAACAATCGGGAAGGAATCAGCTGAAACTGGAAATTAGCTTACAAGCGTTCAAGTTTTACAAAGCAGTGAAACAAACAATACCTGCTTCAATATACTCTCATCAAAGCAAAGAATCCATTCTCTCATGAATCTTAATTTCACAGTCAATAACTTGCCTCACGCTGACTTGGGAAGTCTTATGTTTGCATAATAAAGCGACTAAGAGGATGAATGTGTGAGCATTGAGCATAAGATAGCGGGAGACAATACATAAGACCAATAGGCGATTAGGCCAGATGGCATGTCATATAAATTTATGAATCCTTCATGTTTCTTCGAATCCATGAAAAGAAATAATGATGTTTGAATTTATTTACTTCCCCATTCAATTTAACTATTAAAAAGAATTTATTACTATTATTATTTACCACAATAATGCCACCCAAAGTTGATCCCACCTAAGTCCGTTTCAGTATATTGCATTCTATCAAGTCAACATCAAAGTTTTCGGAGGAGAGCCAGGCCCAGCTGCTACCCTTGCCCCCAAGCTAGGTCCTCTTGGTTTGGTATTTACCTTCCTATGTAGAATGCCAAGAAAGTCGGATAAGATATCGTTAAGGAAGGAGGAAAATGGAAAGGAATTCGAGTTATGGTCCAACTTAAATGCCAAAACAGAGCTGCTGAAATCACTGTTAACCCCAGCTCATCTGCCCTCCTCATCAAGGAACTCGGAAACTATGAAAGAGATAGAAAGAAAGTCAAAAACGTTAACCATAAAGGAAACCTTACTTTCGAGCAAATCAAGAAAGTTGCAAAGGTTATTGAGGAAAAATCAATGGCCAAAACTTTCCAAGGAACAGTTAAGCAAGTCTTAGGCACATGCCTTTCACTCGGATGCACAGTTGATAAGCAAAACCCCAAGCAAGTCATTGCCAAGATCAACAACGGTGAAATCAAAGTATGATCTATATAAACTGAAAAATTCTCAAAAATGACTTATCAATAGTTCAAGGTTTGCCTCTTTTTTGTAGTCACTCGAATATTTACCTTTACTGTCATAAATTACTCTTGATCGATTTCTATGCATTTTTTCAAGGCAAGTTTTTTTTGAAGGTATTTTCTTACATCTAAGACGTCTTTCATTTCTAATAGTATCTTCTAAAGACCAATTAACTACCGATCATTTGAGTTATTAGTGAATTAAAGGATAGGAATGCCATTATCTAGCTGTAACCCAAAGGAATGGACCAGGTTATCAACTATAATGATATCTTCAAGCCCTCTGTTTTTAATCACCCTTAGATCTTTAATCTTCAATCCATTCGTTGTCTACAAACAGTTGCTTCTAGAAAGTATGCCATAAATTGTTTTCTTTTTGAGGTTTAAATAATTTACAATAGCTTGTGCATAGTCTTCTGTGGAAGCAGTGAATATATAAATTTAATAATGCTAGCTCATTCGCGAAAGAAATTACATACAATAAGGCCTTACATTAAATTTGATGATTTCCCCATGCGTATCTTCAATACACACATCTGATTTTTCCATGTCGAAGTTTGAATGGATTAGAGTCTCATCTAAATCCAACATGAGAAACTTTAAACCTGAGTCTGAGTAATTTATTATGTACTTTTGGCTTATGGCAAGCGAACACTCTTTTTTTTCAAAAATTCTTCGGAAGGGCCTTTAATCGAGCAAATAGAATAATATAGCCCTTGGTATAAAAGAGTGGCAAACCTTTTAAACTACTGTAGAAGGGGAAGGGTAGTGCCCATAATAAATTTGGCAGCGGGATGAGACTTTAAATCAACTATTTTTTTCTCTTTTTCTTCCTTTTCTTTAGAAGAGGAATATCCCTTAATATAATTGTTATTTTTAGTCATCAAGCCTTTTCTACTGTTTTCATCGAATTTAGCAGATTTAGTCAATATTCCACTATTCTATTTGTCTTCTATGAATTTTTACATTTTTAATATAATCATTGATTTCAAAAAACAAGCACAAATAGTTATTGCTCATTATTAATACAATTACAAGTCGTAAAAAGACATCCATTTGAGAACTAATATCTTCCTGTTCACTGGCCTTTGCTTGTACTAAGGTGAAATAAAGATTTCGCTATTATTCAATAAAACGCTTTTTTCTCTATTAAGAAAGCATAGAAGATTATACTATAATATTGAAAGAATTCAAAATACATTTATACTAAATTTGCTGCTATAATAAAATGTGGTGCTCATGACATCAATTAGGATAGCGCTTTCCATTGTATAAACTGATATCTCTTTACAATATGATCTTTAATTTTTCCCTTCTTTCTTTGATCAACTTTTTCTTTTACAGTCGATTCAACAAACATCTTTGATAATCGTTGATTAAACCCCGCGGGAGTGTCTTTTAAATTTGCTTAATGTCGTTTAGCTTAGAGTTAGCGAAGGCATAAGGATTCTCATTAATCCCATAAAGCTGAGATTAATATACTTGCTCTTAGCGACTTTTCCTCAAGTTATTTTTTCTAGATTTTTACAAAGCCGGTGGTTCACTGATAGACATTATTCGATTATTTCTTTATTTTTAAGTTTGGAAAATTTGAGGTTGGATTTTTATTGTTGGCTAAGTTTTCAAAGATTAAACTAAAAGCTATCTGTTTATTCTTGAGGGTTAGCTCGATTAGTAGTGTTTGGGCTGACTTCTTTTATAGTATTTTATTAGCTCTTATTCGTATTGCTTATTAATGACAGGGGATAAGCCAACATAGTTTGGTACAACCTTCTTCTCTTGTGGTTTCTACAAAGGAATAAGCTTGGGCAATCGCTATATAGGTTTACTGGAGGAATGCTAAAACTTGGCTTAGCGGAATATATTGATGGATTCTGGCTCTGTTTTAAGACGAGGAAGAATATGGCGCTCGAACTATATTATTCTTTGATAACTTCATCAAGTGCAGGGCTTCGACCGAGCTTTTGGATCTTTTTGTTATTCCTATCCTCATACACATTTGACAAATTATTGCTTTTTACTGGCTTCGGTGTATTCAAATCGTTATACAGATTAATAAATTGGCTTCTATTGTTCCTGATATTCTCTTCCTCCTTCTCTGTAAAAAGCCGTTTATATTTGTTATAAAAGTTACTCATTAAATCTATTATGAATAACCTCAAATAAATATCCAACCCTGATCACCTATTAAATGATCATATTTAATTTTAATTATCGAATGTCTAAATATGTGAAAACCTTCGTGCGAGGAATAAAAATATCTTTATATTTAGGACTTACAGCATTCACAGGTTCATTTATCTATCTCCAATACATTAATTCTAAGATAGGAGTCATTCAAATCGACCGCGAAGCCATGATCAAATACTACACAGATTAATCTAAGCCGTGGAAGGTCAGTCAATCAGAGGCAGAAAATATGTACTATTGGCTTCTTGTTGATATATCCATTATGAGAGTGCTCACCTATTACTCATATGTTAAGAACTGTGAAAAAATGAATAAGAAAATTGTTGATTTCAGCTTGAAAAATTATGAGGATAAAAAGATATTCAATTGTCTAGAAGATTTGAAAGAACGTCCAAAACCTTCAAAAGAAAGGCAAGTTTTTAATGATATTCTCGCTATTCGTCGTATCAACTTCGAAAACATTGAAAATTATGATTTTATCGTAAAGGAGGTAAGAAAGCAACAAAAGCTAATGGACACCCGTAAAATAATAGGGCTGTAAGGGGAGAGACTTGAGAAACTCGATAAATTACATAAATTCATCTCAAGAAACGGCTAGATCAACAAAAACCTCTAGATAATGAGATACAACGAACAAATACCAGACCTATAACAAATGTTTCCAGGAGACTATGTCCATAAAATTTTATTTATATGATCAACAGAATCTCATTTAACATTAAATTATCAATACATAAATTTATT